>Ga0209062_1000100_pt1 | contig 321035 bp, 274 predicted proteins | sample Coa_R2_2_FD_187158 | JGI IMG/M metagenome (GOLD analysis project Ga0209062, IMG submission 187158) | Surface soil microbial communities from Centralia Pennsylvania, which are recovering from an underground coalmine fire - Coalmine... | ecosystem: Environmental > Terrestrial > Soil >... | reverse complement strand
AGGCATGAGGTCGTTCCTCCCGTCAAGGCATGGTTTGTGCATGCTTCTACGGTAGCAGATCGCACTCTGCCTCCCTCGTTTTTTCGATTGTTCAGGTACTTTTTCTTTAAGTTGACGCCTAAGGGGGTGTCCCCGCTCATTCTTCTCCTCCCTCGCCCCCGAAGGGGGCAAAAAAAGAAGAATTAAATAGCCCTGCAATAGAGAAGAGGACGCAGATATGATTGATCGTGAGACAGTAGAAAATGTAGCCAAGCTTGCCAGATTGGGCATGAGCGAAGAGGATATCGAAACCTTTAGAAACCAGCTCTCGGCCATTCTGGGGCATATAGCGATCCTGCAAGAGGCCGATATCAGCGGCGTCTCTCCAACGGCGCACGCGTCGCGCCTCACCAATGTCACGCGCGCAGACACCCCCCGGCCATCGTACCCGCCCGCAGTGCTGCTGGCTAATGCTCCCGACCAGGAAGATAACTATCTGAAGGTCAATGCAGTATTGGAAGGGGAGTAACAGATGACAGAACTTTATAAGCTCTCTATTCGCGAAGCAGGAGCATTACTGCGGGCACGCAAGGTCTCTTCGGTCGAGTTAACGCAGGCCCACCTTGACCGCATTCGAGCAGTCGAGTCAAAGGTCAAAGCCTTCACCCTGGTCACTGATGATGTGGCGCTGCAACAAGCGCAAGAGGCCGACCGGCGCTTTGCCAGGGGCGAGAATCTCACGCCTCTGACCGGCATTCCCATCGCCATCAAGGATCTGATCAGCACCAAAGGGATCAGAACGACGTGCAGTTCTCGCATGCTGGAGAACTTCATCCCACCCTACGACGCAACCGTGATGAAGCGACTCAACGAGGCGGGCATTGTGATGGTGGGCAAGACGAACATGGACGAGTTCGCGATGGGATCGTCAACCGAGCACTCGGCCTTCTATCCCACACACAACCCCTGGGATCTTGAACGCGCCCCCGGTGGGAGCAGCGGTGGCTCGGCGGCGGCAGTGGCGGCAGGTATGGCGATGGGCGCTTATGGCAGCGATACTGGCGGCTCGATTCGCCAACCCGGCGCGCTCTGCAACGTCGTGGGCATGAAGCCGACCTATGGGCGCGTCTCGCGCTTCGGGCTAATCGCCTTCGCTTCGTCGCTCGACCAGATCGGCCCGTTTGCGCGCGATGCGTACGATACCGCTCTGCTGCTACAGGCCATCGCGGGACCAGACCCACTCGATTCCACCTGCTCCCCCACGCAGCCGCAGGACTATGTCTCAGCCCTGAGCGGCAGCATCAAGGGGATGCGCATCGGCGTTCCAGAAGAATACTGGGTGGAGGGCATGGACCCGGGCGTGGTCACGGCTGTGCGCCAATCTATCGAGTGCCTGCGCGAGCTGGGCGCGGAGATCAGCGACGTCTCTCTGCCACATACAAAGTACGGCGTGGCCGCCTATTATATCATCGCGCCCGCCGAAGCCAGTGCGAACCTTGCCCGCTACGATGGCGTCAAGTACGGCTATTCCTATCGCGACACCAATGACATGTGGGAGGCGATGGAGAAAACGCGCCAGTACGGCTTCGGCGCCGAAGTCAAACGCCGCATCATGCTCGGCACCTATGCGCTCTCCGCCGGCTACTACGATGCCTACTACAAACGAGCAGAGAAGATTCGTACGCTGATTGCTGGCGATTTTGAGAAGGCGTTCGAGCAGGTCGATGCGCTTGTGAGTCCAGCCTCACCCACGGTCGCCTTTAAAATCGGGGAAATATCAGACCCGTATCAGATGTATCTGCAAGACGTGTTCACCATTCCGGCTAACCTGGCAGGCATCTGCGGCGTCTCTATCCCCGGTGGGTTCAGCAACAACCTGCCTGTTGGCCTGCAACTCCTGGGCAAGCCGTTTGCCGAAGATGTGATTTTGCGCGTGGCCGACGCTTTCGAGCGCGTCACGGACTATCATACGCGGTGGTCGCAAAACCTGTAGGGGCAATCCCTTGCGGTTGCCCTGATCCTGGATTATCATATGCGAAAGGGGAAGGTTATGGCAACGCCATTTGGCGACGAACGTCCGCTCTGGGAACCGTCGGAAGAACTCAAGCGGGATGCGAACGTGACCCATTATATGCAGTGGCTTGCACGCGAAAAGGGCCTGCATTTCCAGACGCGAGAAGAGCTGTGGGAGTGGTCGGTCAACAGGCTCGAAGATTTCTGGGCCTCGATCTGGCAATACTTCCAGATCCAATCCTCGCAGCCCTATACCGCTGTGCTGGAGGGCGACAGCATGCCGGGCGTCTCCTGGTTCCCTGGCGCGACGCTCAATTACGTGGAACACGTCTTCAGAAACGCCGCAACCGATCAGCCCGCACTACTTTTCTGCTCCGAGCGCCATCCCCTGATCGAGATGTCGTGGAGCGAGCTGCGTCGGCGCGTGGGCGCGGTTGCGCATGCACTGAGAGCTATGGGCGTACAACGTGGGGATCGCGTGGTCGCCTATATGCCAAATATTCCTGAAACCGTGATTGCCTTCCTCGCCTGCGCCAGTATGGGCGCAATCTGGTCAAGCTGCTCGCCCGATTTTGGTACTAGCAGCGTGATCGACCGCTTCAAACAGATCGAGCCCACAGTACTTTTTGCCGTGGATGGCTATCAATACGGCGGCAAAGTCTTTGACCGTCGTCCGGTGATCGCCGACCTGCAAAAAGCGCTGCCCACGCTGCAAAAAACGGTGCTGATCCCCTATCGCACCGGAACGCACGATCCGGGCAAGCTCGCCAATATCGTCGCATGGGAAGATGCACTCGCCCAAGAGAGTGCAATTACCTTTGAGCAGGTCCCCTTCGACCATCCCCTCTGGGTGCTCTATTCTTCCGGCACCACGGGACTCCCCAAAGCGATTGTGCAGGGTCACGGGGGCATTCTGCTGGAGCACCTGAAAAATCTGACCCTGGATATGAATCTCAAGCCGGGCGACCGGTTCTTCTGGTTCACGACCACCGGCTGGATGATGTGGAATTTCCTCATCGGCGGCCTGCTCATCAACACAATCGTGCTGCTCTACGATGGCAGCCCGGCCTATCCCGACCTCAACACGCTCTGGCAGTTCGCCCAGGATACGCGCATGACCTTCTTCGGCACGAGCGCGGGCTATATCGCCAGTTGCATGAAGGCAGAGATCGAACCAGGCAAAACCTACTACCTGGATCATCTACGCGGCCTCGGCTCTACCGGCTCACCTCTGCCGCCGGAAGGATTCCGCTGGGTCTATGAGCATGTTAAAAAAGACCTCTGGCTGGCCTCTATTAGCGGCGGCACGGACGTCTGCTCCGCCTTCGTCGCCGGCTCAGTCCTGCTGCCCGTTTATGCAGGCGAATTGCAGTGCCGTACCCTGGGGGCAAAGATTGAGGCATTTGATGATAATGGCAAGCCGCTGATCGACGAGGTGGGGGAGCTAGTAATCACCAGACCAATGCCCTCAATGCCGCTTTTCTTCTGGAATGACGCGAGCAACAAACGTTATATTGAGAGCTACTTCAGCATATTCTCTGGCATCTGGCGACATGGCGATTGGATTAGAATTACCCCCAGGGGTAGCGCGGTAATTTACGGTCGCTCCGATTCCACCATTAACCGCAAGGGCATCAGGATGGGCAGCAGCGAGATTTACCGCGTGGTCGAGGGGATACCCGAGGTGCTGGATAGTTTAATCGTGGGAGTTGAGCTGCCACACGGGCAATATTATATGCCGCTTTTTGTTGTGCTGCGTCCCGGTGTGGAGCTGACGGACGAGCTCAAAGCGAGGATTCGCGAAGGATTGCGCACCAACATCTCGCCGCATCACGTCCCCGACGAGATTGTAGCGATCCCCGAAGTGCCCCGTACCCTGAGCGGCAAGAAGCTCGAAGTGCCCGTGAAGAAGCTGCTCATGGGCATCCCAATGGAGAAGGCGATCAGCACCGACGCCATGAGCAACCCGTACTCCATCGAGTACTTCGCCGCGACTGCGCGCAAAGTCGCCGCCATGCGAGAACCGTAGGGACTCGATAGAATCGAGTCCCATTGATTGCCCATATATACCCCCCACTTTGAGGTATACATAGTAAGAAAGGGATGTGGGGCGGCCTGTGGAGTGGGTTGATGGCTTATTCCTTCCCGGGAGGCTGTAGCTATCAACGAGGTACAAATGGTATGGCCGTCGCGCGGGATCGGGGCAGCCCCTTGACAGGCCGCTGTGGACCGTATAGTATACGAAAGCTGATGGTAGGGACTTCTGGGGTGGTATCACCATGTTCCCTTCTAAGCGATAAACCATTTTTACTGAATTGGGTGAAATAACGCATGGAAGACAAGGAAGCAAACATGAGTGTAGAACTAAGGCAGTTACGTGGAAGGGTAGAGGCACAAGAGCGGATAACATTGTCACTCTGTGTCAGCTTTGGAGAAGTTAAAGACCGATTGCAGGAAATCACGACCACAATGGCAACGAAAGAGGATATCAAGCAGCTTTCGGAAAGCGTTGATAGCCGCTTCAAGCAAGTTGATGATCGTTTCACGCAGGTCGATGATCGCTTCAATCAGATTGATGATCGTTTCACGCAGTTCTCGGAAAGCGTCGATAGCCGCTTCACGCAGCTTGACAACCGGCTCACGCAGTTTTCGAAAAGTGTTGATACCCGCTTCGAGCAGTTTGACAACCGGCTCACGCGGTTTTCGGAAAGCGTTGATACCCGCTTCGAGCATGTCTATGGAGCGCTGGCAGATCTTCAAGCCAACGTTGGAGAGATACGCACTATCCTGGCAAAGTTGGTTGGGAGACTAGAGCAGAGGTAAGGCCCTCTATTCCTCTGTGCGAAGAGGGAAACTCCTTGTTATTACTAATATATATACTATATTAGTAGAATGGAATGTGATAGCGCCCCTTCCCCCGCGAGGGAGGGGCGCATTGTGTGTGAGTGCTTCATACCATTCGTACCTCGTTTCTACCTGCTGTTTCCAGGGGTGGTATAAGGCGTGAAACCTCTCCGCAGGACGTCCCGCGCCCCTTTCTTACCATTTATACCTCCTGGTGGGGATTTCGTATTGGGCTAGTAATATCGAGATGTGAGCGGTCTTTTTCCCCATTACGCAGCCACCAGCGTGCGACGATAGTGGTGCTGTCGCCAGAGCCACCACGCCACGCCCAATAGTGGCGTAACAGCAATCAGCCAGCCGAGCCAGACCGGAATTGCTCCTGGAGCCGCGACCGTGACCGGAAAGTGCGCCGTGCCGGAGCCGCGCGGCCCATCAAGGGCAATGCCAATCTGCCACGCCCCCTGCACCGGCATGCTGATAGCTCCCCGCAAGATCGTGGAGTTCGCGGCGATAGGCGAGAGCGGCGCGTGTAGTTCTACCGCATCGGTGCCCAGGCCGGGATCGGCAATAATGCGCCCCTGCAAGTGCAGCGTCGAATCGTGCGGGACCACCGTCATCTCTAAAGGCGTATCGGTAAAGGGTTGGCTCTGATAGAGGTTGACATCAATCACATAGGGGCCTGCCGCGAGCGTCTGCGTCTGCACCGGCCCGCTCTGTGCCCAGGCGACGCCTGAGAAGAACTGCAGCAGCAGCAAGCAAAGCGTCAGAGCCATGAAGACACGTACGCCGGATCTGTAAACGTCATCCATAACAGTCTCTCTATTTCCAGATAGTCTCTATCGTACATTCCAGTGCCAGATATCGCCGAATTCAACTCCCAGCACGCCACCGAAAGCTCCGGCAAGCAATGCGCCGGGAATAGCAATCAGGGTTGCCGCCAGGATGATGGCAGGCGCGATACCAACGCCCGGCTCCGGCAGAAAGACGAAGGCGAACGGCGAATAATACTGGAGAATGTAAGGCGCGATCAACATGGCCGGTAGCATCGCCAGCGAGCAGAGCAGCGACGTGCGCCGCATCGAGCCATAGAGGTTCTCGCCCCGCATTGCCTTCCTGTAGGCAATGCCATCCAGAATGAGCGCCGAAACCAGAAAGAGCAGGGGCAGCAGCGCGTAAGCCAGGCTAAAGTACGGAATATTGCCCGGAACGCGATACTGGAGATCCTGCTGCGCCACCGCCGTACGAATAGCCCAGGGGATAAAAAGTTCAGTGATCAGCGTGTGCAGCAGCAAGAACAGTACTAACAGCGTCGAAACGCCCCATCGCCCCGTCAGCCGGATCGCGCCGATAAAACAGAACGCGCCCGCCACGGCCAGCGGCAGTGGATAGGTCGAGATGTGCAGCGGCCCGATGCTAAACAGTGGAAACTGCAAGAAGCCGGTCAGGGTAAAGTTCATCAGCGAAGCAATGGTCATCAATGCGCCCAGTTCAAGCCAGCTAAAGCCCAGAATGCGCCTCCTGGCAGTCCCCTCTTTGCGCTCAATAGCAGCTTCCGAGGCGAAGATATAGATAATCCCCAATATGCCGATCACGCCGCCGGTAACGCCCATCATATGGAAAGGCGCCCATAAAGCGATATCGATCCCATAGAGTTCGTGCCAGTAGTTATCGAGCGGGGCCGAGATGAGCGCCAGCAGTGCGCCAAAGCCGGTGATGATGTAGCCCAGCGGCGCGTGGAACAGCCCGAAGACGCGAAACGTCGAAGCGTCATTCACGCCCGGCCTGCCACGCCGGTAACGTATGGTGTCAAGCAAGACGACGATTAAAGCGACCAGCCCTGCTCCAGAGACGCAGGAATAAATCAATGTATGCGGTGGCGTCCAGAACTGGTCACGCCCAACGTAAGCGTGCCATTCTCGATCCCATACGGCTCCCAGTTCTCCTTGCAAGAGGAAGAATAAGATCAGCCAGGCGCTAATACGGCGCAGTCGTCGCTCTGCCCGGTCGTATAGCCCTTGTAGTGGTGCTATGTGGGAACTGGTCGTAGACAATGTAGCTGGAGGCGCTTCAGATTGCGTCATCGTGATGTTCTCCTCTTGAACCTCTTTAGCAATTATTCAGCTTAGCTGTTTTTTTTATCTTAACACAAGAGCGTGATAAATCTCTATATGTCCATATGGAATTGTGCCTGCTCGTAAGGATCGCCGCGCTTCAGCCCTACCGGCAATTGGCTGACTTAGATATCCATCTCTCATTGTGTTATGATTGTGCCTCATTGGGAAAATTTGTTTATGTGGTAATTAAGGAGTAAAGCAGCATGAGTTTTGAGAATAGTCCATATGATGTAAGAAAATATAATGCTTCAGATAAGCAGCCGAACGCTAGCTCTGGTGCGCATAACTCATATAACCCGCGCAGGCAAAATCCCGTTACGCCGCCTTCAGATTATCCATATACGCCATCATCTCCTGATGCACCAAATCATTCCTACATCTCGTTGTCATTACTACCGGATGATGGTAAAAACAAAGTGAAACCTGGCTTGTGGAAGCCATCCAATAGGAGAATCGGACTGCTCGTGCTGAGCATCGTAGTATTGTTGATCGGCGTCGCAGATCTTGTTCTGGGGCCAATCCGCAACGCGCAAATAGCGAACAGCCATGCATTCGCCACGGCAGAGGCGCAGGACACAGCCGTGGCGCGTACAGCCGTAGCGCAAGGGCAGACAGCCACGGCAGAGGCACAGGCAACCGCTATTGCCACAAACTATCCATTTAGCGACAAGCTCATACTGAACGATGCGCTCACTGACGCGAATCACGGGCGTGGTTGGACAACCAGCGCGAACTGCGCTTTCAGCAACGGAGCCTATCATGTGACCGAGACGAAGAACAAAGCCTTCGACACCTGTCCGGCCCCGCAGAGTAATTTCAGCAATGTTACCTTCCAGGTCACGATGAGCATTATCAAAGGCGATATTGGAGGCATTACGTTCAGGGGAGACGACGCCAATAATAAGTTTTACGCCTTCATCTTCGACCAGACTGGCTCCTACGCCCTGCTAGCGTACAGCCGTGGCACGAACCCGCGCAACCTGCAAACCGGCTCCGCCACCTCATTCCATAGCGGCTACGGTCAAGCAAACCAGATCAGCGTCACCGCTCGGGGCGACGCCTTCCAGCTCTTCGTCAACGGCCAGCCGCTTGCCAGCGTCCATGATACGGCATACAATCACGGACAGATCGGCATGATCGTCTACGATAGCGGCAAAGCCACCGATATCGCCTTTACGGATGCGAAGGTGTGGAGATTATAAGAGCTCTTACTTGAGCGAAGCTATCCTCTCCGCGAGAGGCAGGTGCGACGGACCTTCTGAGCATAGCCTCTCGCGCCATCGTTAAAGTGATCGCTCGCTTCTCACAGAGATTACTGCATCAAAGAGTCGAAATCTGCCTGATCTATAGATCCATTCTCTAAAAGTTCGTTAAGATAATCCTGCCGATTAAACTGTTTTCCTAATAGTCCCTTCAAGGTCTTATTAGAACAGTGCATTTGTTTTGCAATCAAAGACAGCAGATTGTCACTAATCTGCTCATTTCCTCTCCGCGAGTGCGAATATTTCGTTCTTGCAACTATTTTGCCATTACTCTTTAAAACAAACCTTACATGGTCTTTCGCATCTTCACACTCGAAACCCAAGACCACCCTTAGAACATATTCTAAGTCTTTGACGGATCTACCCATGAAAGTAATTTATACCAATTTTAAATATAATTGCAGCTTGTTAAAACTTTCTAGCATGGGTCCCGACAAACTTTCGCGGTTTCCTTGAAACCATACGAGTTCGTCAACAAGAGAATATAGGTAATTGAGCACAGCTAACCTCCTCGTCTCCCACAATTCATAAATATCTGATATATCACTGGTAGCCACAAACTCTCCACGATCCAACTGAACCTTTATATAGAAAGGCTGCAAAACCCTGGCTTTTCTCATTAGATGGGGGTTAGATATCAAAAAGTCCTTCTCAATAAGATTCTCTTCTGCCATAGGTGTTTACCACTTCCCTAGACAATTTGTTACTTTACATCTTTACATCAGTATAATACCATACCATGTTAAAATGCTATACGTAAAATCAGCCATTTGGATCAGCTTTCTGATATCCTCAATAACATCACCTTACACTGAGATCCTCGGAAAACTCCAGATATTAGCTATGATATGTCCTCGGTTAGAATGACACAATACCTGAGCACTTGGGTTGACATTGTATAATACCTTCAGATTGAGCATTGGTCTCTCTATTTTTGCAGGCATGGCGGAGGATTTGCTAACAATGGATATTAAAAGAAGTGGCTCGCAACCTTCCGGCAAAGGGCAGGTTGAGTATTTTACCGGCACGGTACGCATTGATCCTTTGTTCCAGGCACCCGATCCGGCACGCGCGGTCGGCGCCAGTGTGACGTTTGAGCCAGGAGCGCGCACGGCATGGCATAGCCATCCGCTGGGCCAGACGCTGATCGTCACGGCTGGCTGTGGACGGGCACAACGCTGGGGTGGTCCGGTTGAGGAGATTCGGCCTGGTGACGTGATCTGGTTCTCTCCAGGTGAGAAACATTGGCATGGCGCTGCGCCAACCACGGCGATGACGCATATCGCCATTCAGGAACGGCTCGACGGCAAGACCGCCGACTGGATGGAGAAGGTCAGCGACGAACAGTACTCGGCATGATGTTCAGAGCTTGCCTTTTCGCCCGCCATCGGGTATGCTCACAGTACAGAATGTGAAGCATACTCTTTTTTGCTTCTCAATTGGTGGGTATTCTGAAAGGGAGGGTTGTGATATATGTTGTTGGTTTTTGCATTGGGTAACGCTATGGATAGTGGCGCTTCACCAGTGTGATTTGCGTAAATTGCATTCGTTAGGATCGGCATTCCTTGAGTGAGGGGGGCTGATCCGGCTTGCCGCTTCATTTTCTTTTCACATTGGCTCCCCATTGCGTCTCGGGCGAGTCTCTTTTGCCTGGGATTTCTCGCGTGCGCTGTCCTGTCTCCTCGCGTTACTCCTTCCATCCCCTTTTTTTCAGTTGAGCTATAAACTTTCGAGGGGTAGATATGCGCAATCATGGAGCTTCCTCCATTTATATCTTCCTGAGCGGCTCGTCGTCGCTCTTCTTTTCGATGATCTTTACCATCGAGCTAATCTACCAGGTTAAAACTATCGGGCTCAACCCACTGCAACTGGTGCTTGTTGGCTCTTTGCAACAGTTGGTTCACTTTCTCTTCCAGACTCCCACCGGCGTGCTGGCTGATATGTATGGCCGCCGCCGGGCCGTTGTGCTTGGCCTCTTGCTGGTAGGCGTGGGCTATCTTGTTGAGGGAACACTTCCCCTCTATACGGCAGTGCTGCTAGGAGCTGGCATAGGCGGATTGGGCGCGACGATGATGGATGGCGCGGATTCGGCGTGGATCGCCGATGAAATAGGTGCGGAACAGGTGGGGCTGGTCTATATTCGGGCAGCACAGGTAGGCACCTTCGCGTCTCTCGTTGGCATTGCGATCAGCTCCGCTCTTGCTCCCATCGGCCTCAACCTACCGATCTTATTGGGCGGCAGTCTGTGCGTCGTTTTGAGCGTAATCCTGGAGCTAATAATGCCAGAGCAGCACTTTATGCCGGCACAACGCAAGGACCGCTCCTCTCTCCAGCAAATGGGCCATACTTTGCGTACCGGCATGAGCATGGTGTACCGGAGACCCGTTCTGCTCACTATTCTGAGCATTAGCGCCTTCTATGGCCTCTTCTCTGAAGGCTTCGGACGGTTCTGGCCGTACCACCTGTTGAGTCGTTTTACTCTTCCCTCCCTTGCAGGCTTCCCGCCGGTCGTCTGGTTTGGCGTGATTGAGGCTGGCATCGTGGTGACGAACCTGATCGGCATTGAAATTGCCAGGCGGCTCATCGATACCAATAGCCATCACGCTGTAGCCTGGACGCTATTGGCAATAGATGGTCTGACAGCAATAGGGGTAGTTGGATTTGCCCTGGCCGGTCAGTTTGCTCTGGCCCTGGCGGTGTTCTGGCTGATCACGACGGTTATAGGGCCGCGCACGTCTTTAGAGCGGGTCTGGATGAACCAGAATCTGGTTTCCAGCGTACGAGCAACCATCTTCTCTCTGCAAGGGCAAGTCGCTTCGCTCGCCAGCATTACAGGCGGCCCTCTGCTAGGATTGATCGCGACCGCATTTAGCACACGCATCGGTCTGATTGTTGCCGCGATCATCCTTGTCCCGGCTCTACTGCTCTACGCTCGCACAGCGCGTTATGACAAACCGCTCACTGCTCCTGACGAGTCTAATAGGGATATTAGAAAAACTGGCTGATCTGATTGTACACTTCCTGAATATTCTGGGGCGTACCGTCATATTCTTGAGCGCCGGTCGCGTTGACGATACCTGTTAAAGCCGCCGCATCGGCGTCGCTGCTATAAGCGATAGCATTACTCTTAATTGCTGGCTGCGGGCGTTTGGAGTACATGCTATGCGGATTATGCTAGAAAATAGAAAAAGTGTGTGATTTTCACGATTATGATCGTATTATCTTGTAGAAACAGATATTTATTTTTCCTTGACGAGCCCTTTCGGTTTCTCTAAAATAGGCATGATATTTCATTGTGATAACGTGCCCGATCTGTATGCCCACAGGGAGGTCAATGTGACAGATCGCGTAGGCCAGAAGCTGGGAAATTATCGCCTGGTACGGTTGCTTGGGCAAGGAGGCTTTGCCGAAGTATATCTTGGCGAGCATATTTATCTCGAAACGCCTGCCGCTATTAAAGTCCTCCATGCACAGCTTGCCGACGATGATGTGGGACAGTTTCGCACCGAGGCGCGTACCATTGCGCGCCTGGTGCATCCGCATATTGTGCGCGTGCTCGAATTCGGCGTGGAGGGCTCGACTCCTTTTCTTGTTATCGACTACGCTCCCAACGGCTCTCTGCGTACCCGCTATACGCGTGGCAGCGTGCTGCCTCTGCCGACGATTGTGAGCTACGTTGAACAGCTTGCCGATGCATTGCAGTATGCCCACGATCAAAAAGTGGTCCACCGCGACGTGAAGCCGGAGAATATGCTGATCGGTCGCCGCAATGAGATCCTGCTTGGTGACTTTGGGATCGCGCTGGCCGCTCAGAGTTCGCGCTACCAGAGCACGCAAGGCATGCAGGACCTGGCAGGAACCATTGCTTATATGGCTCCAGAGCAGATCCAGTCTCAGGCCAGTATCTACAGCGACCAGTACGCGCTTGCCATTGTCGTATATGAATGGCTATGCGGGACACGACCTTTTCAGGGAACTTTTGCCGAGGTTGCGGTCAAACATACACTGGTCCCGCCTCCCCCATTACGCGAGAAAATTCCTGACCTTCCTCCTGCCATCGAAGCGGTAATTATGAAGGCATTGGCTAAAGAGCCCTCACAGCGTTTTTCCAGCGTGCGAGCCTTTGCGACCGCCCTGGCGCAGGTCTGCGAGGGAGTATCGGTCATGCTGCCGCCCTCTGCGCCTCTTCCCACAACTTTAAGTGAGTCCTCCTTATCAGCCGAGACCATCCTTTCCGAGAGTCAGGTCATTGCTCTGGCCCCCCCTTCGCGCAATGAAGCGTTACCCGCTCCGGTAGAAACGCCCGCACTAAAGCGTGAGGAGCAGGTAGCTACGTTTCTCCAGGGAGCGCCGGAACAAAAGCAAACATCGTCATCGCTGACAACGCAGGAAAGCTCGCCGCGGGTCTCGGTTCCTCAACCGGCTCTCCCCCCGCGACGAAATTTATCGCGGCGCACGCTGATGCTAGGAATAGCGGGAGCCGCTATCGTCGGCATAAGCGGGAGCGTTGCCCTGTTGACGCATCTGCAAACAGTTCAGAATCTCATCTCTCTCCCGCCGACGCCTGGCCTGGGCGTGCCATCCTATACCTACCGTGGGCATTCCTCAATGGTGTGGTCAGTCGCCTGGTCTCCTGATGGTAAGATGATTGCCTCGACCGGCGGGGATAAGACGGTGCAGGTCTGGGAAGCAGCTAGCGGCAATCCGCTCTATACATATATGGGCCATACCGATAGCGTCTATAGCATGGCCTGGTCGCCCGATAGCAAGCGGATCGCCTCGGCCAGCTACGATAAAACGGTACAGGTTTGGGATGCTATTGATGGCTATTTCCCCGCGATCTATGCGGAACATAGCGGGTGGGTCTGGTCGGTCGCCTGGTCGCACGATGGCAAGTATATTGCTTCTGGCGGCGGCGATAAAACGGTGCGCGTCTGGGATGCCATCTCTACCGATAACCTTTACGTCTACAGCAACCATGCCAGCTATATCCGCGATCTTGCCTGGTCGCCCGATAACAGGTACGTCGCCTCAGCCAGCGCCGACAAAACGGTGCAAATCTGGGAGGCGCTCAGCGGATCGCTCCTCTATACCTATCAGCCATACAATGCAACGCCGTGGGCAGTGGCCTGGTCGCCCGATGGCAAGCGGATTGCGTCAGCGGGCGATGACACAACTGTGCAGATCTGGGATGCCGCCAATGGCGATCATCGCTACACCAACTATGGACATAGCGACTTTGTCTATGCCGTCGCCTGGTCGCACGACGGCAGACATATCGCCTCTGGTAGCGCAGATAAGACTGTACGGATCTGGGATGCCGCCACTGGAGACAACACCTTTACCTATTTCGGCCATAGCGATGCTGTCCGCTCCGTCTCCTGGTCGCCCAACAACAAGGATATCGCTTCAGCCTCCTGGGATAAAACGGTACAGGTCTGGCAGGCGGTGAGCTAACGCGCAGTTTTGAGCAAGAGCATGGAAAAGACCCCCGCACACAGCAGGAGCGTCACGCATTGAATAGCCGTCACAACGCCGAGCCTATCGGCGAGCATGCCCACTACAAGCGCCAACAGAGCGGCCAGTGCGCGCTGGAGCACTCCGCCAAATGAGCCAATGGTTGCACGTTGAGAAGATGCCACCTGCCTGTTGATGAGGTAATCGAGGATGGGCCAGCGTAGCCCATAGAAGAAGGTGGCAGCGATAGCCAACAGGACAACAGCAGGTCCGGTGAGCAGGGTTGCGCAGATTGTGATGGTGAGAGAACAGAGGATTGAGATAAAAAGCACTGGAAGATCGCCAAAGCGGGCGCTGATTTTATCGGCGAAAAAGAAGCCCAGCGTGCTGCTCATATATACGCCCGTAAAAGCAAAGCCAATCGCGGGCAGAGGAATATTGTCCTGGTACCACTGCGGACTGATTACCACCACAGTTTCCCCGATAGCAAAGGAGAGCGACAGCAGTAACAAAAGGAGCAGCAAGCGCCTGCTTCCCAGGATAACCTTCGCCGTCTGGAGGGAATGGAGCATGATGCCGTTGCGATCAGGTTTGCGATAAACAGGCTCTACCAGGAAAAGCGTTGTGATGAGACCCAGGCACTGTGGAAAGAGCTGCGCCCAGAAGGGAAGCGAGAGGGAGATGGCTGCCAGAAAACTACCAACGGGCGCGGCTATCCCCAATGCCAGCGGCAACAGGCCATTAACGCGCCCGTTGATCTTTTTATACTCGCCTTCCCGTTCAAGCTCAACAAGGCTATCATAGAGCATAGCCGTATTCGCGCCGCTTCCCAGCGCCATTCCTGCTGAGGCCACAAGCATGCTCAAAAGCAGCAGCCCATAGCTCCCGCCGATGGCTAATAACCAGAGGTGTACCAGTCCAAACAACCAGCCCAGGACGATGATCGTTTTCCTGCCAACGATATCGGCCAGCGCGCCGGTTGGAATATCGAGCAGCGACGCGCCAATCATCAAGCACGCAAGCAGCGACATAGCCGCTGTGAACGAGCCTGTTTGCTGCTGTAAGTAGAGAATGAGAATGGGCGCATTCAGCCGGAAATTGCTGAGGAAGCTGGCTATGGAGAGCAAGGGAATATTGCGCGCGACACGCTGCTGGTTCTGCGGCATAACGGGTGCTCCAATCATGGGGAACAAAAACTTTTCAAGGGTATTTTTGTTCAGGATACTGGAAGCCAGATCAAAAAACACCGTCCATCCGGTCGATGTGTGCCGCTTGACGCGCGCAGTACAATATAATGCGCAGTGTCTATCACTCCTGATCGCCTCCCTAAACCATCGTAGGAACCCGATTGATCGCGTCTCCCACGATGAATCGGGGAGCTACAGCGCCCGTCCTCCCCCGACATAACACGGCCATCCCAGGGCAAGCGCGAGGTCGCCCCTGTGGCTGCCTGGCACGATTTCGGGTGTGAGGGCAATAAATTGGACGCGATCAATCGGGTCCCTACAACAAGGTAGATTCCTGTGGAACCGCCAGATCATATGTAGCTGATATAATAAAAAAACGCGATCAGCATTGAGAAACGACAAGGGAGGTCACAGCATGGCGATTCCTATCCAGGAGGGCACACTCCTCTGGCAACCGTCCGAAGCTATGCAGCAGCAAGCCAACGCAACAGCCTATATGCAATGGCTGGCTGACAGCAGAGGACTGCACTTTCAAAGCCCCGGCGAGCTGTGGGAGTGGTCGGTGACCAGGATAGAAGATTTCTGGGCTTCGATCTGGGAATATTTCCATATTCAGGCATCCAAACCCTATAGCACCGTCCTGGTGGAACGCAAGATGCCCGGCGCGCAATGGTTCCAGGGGGCCGAACTTAATTACGCACAACATATTTTCAGGAGCGCCACGAACGAGCATCCTGCAATGCTCTTCCAATCCGAGCGCGAGCCGCTGCGCGAAGTATCATGGAGCGAGCTGCGCAGCAAGGTTAGTTCCATTGCACATACGCTGCGCTCCCTCGGCGTGCAGCGCGGCGACAGGGTTGTATCGTATATGCCCAATCTGCCGGAGACGGTGATGGCTCTGCTGGCATGCGCCAGTATTGGCGCGATCTGGTCAAGCTGCTCCCCCGATTTCGGCACTCGCAGCGTGATTGACCGCTTCAAGCAGATTGAGCCTAAAGTGCTCTTTGCCATCGATGGCTATCAATACAACGGCAAAGAGTTTGACCGGCGTCCGGTCGTGCAGGAGTTGCAGCAATCTCTGCCCACCTTAGAGAAAACTATCCTGCTGCCATATTTACATAAAGATGTAACCACCGAAGGTTTTGCCGCTACCTTGCTCTGGCATGATCTATTGGCACAGGAGGCCGAGCTCACTTTCGAGCAAGTACCCTTTGATCATCCCCTCTGGGTGCTCTATTCCTCCGGCACGACGGGACTGCCCAAAGCAATTGTGCAGGGACACGGCGGTATCTTGATTGAGCAACTGAAATCGCTCACGCTGGGCTTTGATCTCAAGCCGGGCAGCCGCTTCTTCTGGTTCACCACCACCGGCTGGATGATGTGGAATGTCGTCGTCGGATCGTTGCTCACAGGCACGACCAGCCTGCTTTACGACGGTAGCCCATCGTATCCCGACCTCAACACGCTCTGGAGCTTCGCAGAAAGAACGGGCATGACCTTCTTTGGCACCAGCGCGGGCTACATTATCTCCTGCATGAAAGCTGGCGTTGAGCCGGGCAAGACGTATGATTTGAGCAAACTGCGCGCCATCGGTTCGACCGGCTCGCCCCTGCCGCCAGAGGGCTTCCAGTGGGTATATGAGCATGTCAAAAAGGACCTCTGGCTGGCTTCCAGTAGCGGCGGCACAGACGTCTGCACCGGCTTCGTTGGCGGCTCAATCCTGCGACCGGTCTATGCCGGCGAGCTGCAAAGTCGGCTGCTGGGCACAAAAGTGGAGGCGTTTGACGAGCACGGCCAACCGCTGATCGACGAAGTGGGCGAGCTGGTTGTAACTGAGCCGATGCCCTCCATGCCTTTATATTTCTGGAACGATCCAGGAGATAAACGCTATCGTGAAAGCTATTTTGATATGTATCCTGGCGTCTGGCGACACGGCGACTGGATCAAAATCACCCCGAGGGGCAGCGCCATCATCTACGGTCGCTCCGACTCCACCATCAACCGCATGGGTATCAGAATGGGCAGCAGCGAGATTTACCGCGTCGTGGAAGACATGCCGGAAGTTCTCGACAGCCTCATCATCGGCGCGGAACTGCCTGGCGGACGCTACTATATGCCACTTTTTGTCGTGCTCAAAGAGGATACTGTCCTTGACGACGCGCTTAAAGCCAGGATTCGCGAGAAGATCCGCAGCAGCGTCTCTCCCCATCACGTCCCTGACGAGATTATCGCCATCCAGGAAGTACCGCGCACCCTCAACGGCAAGAAGCTGGAGGTTCCCGTCAAAAAGCTGCTCATGGGTACCCCTCCCGAGAAAGCTATTAATGTGGACGCCGTGGGCACACCGCAGGCGCTGCAATATTTTGTTGAATTTGCGCGCAAACGAACGTCTAGTACTTAGAGACTGAGGAGGAATAGTAAAATGGCTACGACCGATCAGAAGTTGACGCGAGATGAACCTGCCTATCGCAAGCTCCAACGTATATGTCTGGCAGGCTGCATCATGCTGGCACCCCTGATCGTCCTTCTCGGATTCGCGTTCGATCCTACAGGCGGCGTGCCACCAGCGCCAGCCGGAATCTTCGCCGCCTATCAGGCGGCGAGCCCACTCAAGATCCAGCTCTTTCTTTTTTTCAATGCCATAACTCCATACGTTTTCCCTTTAAGCTTTATTGGCCTGGGCCTGCTTGCTATGAGGCGCTCGCCCTGGCTTGCGACTCTGGGCATGATCTGTGGGCTCGTGGGAACGCTCCCCTTCGGCTTCTTCGTCTGGCCAGAAGCGCTAGGCGATGCTATGGTAAAAGCAGGTAACAGTTCCACATTCCAGATGGTATGGAGCGGCGTTGCTTCAGAAGGGGTGATCGTCTTTCTACAGTACAGTTGGGTTGTTGGACATCTCTTGGGATATATACTGCTTGGCATTGCCCTGGCGCGAGCGCGGACGATCCCCCTCTGGGCTGCTGGCCTCATAATTCTTGGCATTCCTTGCCAGGCGGTCGCTTACATGACACATCAAGGCATTTTTCAACTGCTCAGCTACGCACTGATCTTCATCGGCAGCATTCCGGCTGCACTGGCGATGCTCAGCCGTACATATGAAAAAGAGACGGTGGAGGCAGTATAGAACAAAACCAGCATGATCGCTAAAAACTAACCTTCGCTCAAAAAGGACAGCACCTGTCGGTTAAACGCCTCACTCTGCTCAATATGTGGGCAGTGCCCGCAATCGGGTAACACCTCGACACGATGCAAGGGCGAGGCATTTACCTGCTGGGCATGGGTTATAGGGATCACATGATCCTCTATTCCCCAGATGAGAAGCAGCCGCCCAGGGAAGCGTTCAAGCGCATCACGCAGGTCAATTTGCTGTTGACCATTGTTGAATGCGGCGTTTGCCGTAGCGATCAGGGCTTGATAAGCTCCTGGCATCATGCGCTGCTGGTAATTCTGCTCAACCAGCGGCCCCTGGACCAGATCAGCGTTGGCGAAGAAGCTTGCTAGCTCGGTGCGAATGCGCTCCCGATCTGGCTGGCTGCGCATCAGGTGCAGCACCATATCGTCAATCTCCGGCCCCAGTCCGGCACTATCGACTAGTACGAGCCGTTGCACACGCTGCGGGTAACGATTGGCAACATCCAGAGCAATGGCCCCGCCAAGCGAGTGGCCGACGATGTGTACCTGTTGCCAATCGGGACCCAGGGCATCCAGGAACTGAACCAGAAAATCTGCCAGAGCAGTCACACTGTAATCTCTGTCCGGTTTATCGCTGCTGCCCGCTCCCACCAGATCCAGGGCGCAAATACGAAATTTATCGGCGAACGCGGGCAAGTTCAACGACCACGATGTGAGCGAGCCACCCAAGCCGTGAACAAAAAGCACATGCGGAGCGTTGGCAGGACCCGCAACCAGGTAATGGATGGCGACGCCTGCCACGTCGATGGTGTTCTCCTCGGCCTCTCCCGCGCTAGCTCCGGCTTCCTCAGCCGCTCTTAACACATCTTCACGCCCAATCATCCCCCTTGGCCCCGTGCCTGCTACTGTCGCAAGATCAACGCCTAACTCCTGAGCTAAACGTCTTGCTGCCGGGGAGGCATTGATGCGCTCTCCTGGCGCTCGCGTAATCCCTGCTTCCCTTCCGGTACGCACGCTTTCCGTTGATCTGGCGCTTGCTCGTGGTCTGTTAAGCGTCTCGGCTTTCTGGCGTCTGGCCTCAGCCTCCTCATGCAGCAATGCCTGGATCTGCTCGTCTGATAGCTCCTCGCCTGGTTCAGTGATGACCGCGATTGCCGCGCTCACGGGTGCGTCCTCGCCCTCCTTCACCTCGATCCAGCGCAGCACACCCGTGGTGGGCGATTCTACCTCGTTGACCGCCTTCTCGCTCTCAATCTGCACAATCGGCTCACCCTGCTGCACTGCATCGCCTGGCTGCTTCAGCCATGCCACCACCCTCCCCGTCTTCATCGCCAGCCCCCATTTGGGCATGCTCAAAATAGTAGCCACCGTTATACCACCTCTCTATGAATAAATTCACAACCAATAAATTCGTAGGGACCCGCTTCAGCGCGTCCTGCACGATTTATCGCGTTCCCCGCCAATCGCCCCTTCTGAATTACTGCTTATCCTCACCCCCTCACACGTTGTTCCCTTTACACCATGCTTCCCCCATACATCACTCCCCTCACGTATTGTTCTCCTCTCACGTTGCTCCCTCACGCTCTACTCTCCTCTCACGTTGCTCCCCTCCGCGTTGTTCCACAGATCGCTCCAGAGCGATCCGCCGCTGCTCGGGGCTACATTTCGACAAGTGCAGCCCCATCAGTACAGCTTCGCAAAGACCACCCCATAAGGCAGTCCCGCTAGTATAGTTCCGCAAGGGAACAAGATTGATATCAAGGGTAAGCGATAAATCGCCGGAGGACGCGCTGAAGCGGGTCCCTACGAATTTTTACCGATTTTTACCGGTTCTTACCGATTTTTTATTAGCTTGTTATCGACTTGTTACCAGGCGTTGAGGGCGAACGGTATAGCCGCTGATTTGCTCGAAGGCGTGGGCGGCGCGCAGAACGGTCGCATCATGGCCTTTCTTGCCGATCAGCATCATGCCAACGGGCAGGCCATTCGACAGGCCACAGGGAATCGTCATTGCCGGATGACCCGTGACGTCAAATGGGCAGGTGTTGGTAATCATTTCCAGAGCGCGCGCCACCCACTCTTCGCGCGGCGAGTCGGCAGAGGGGATTCTGGTCGCCTTCATCGGAATGGTCGGCATCAGCAGCAGGTCAACTGATTGCAGCGCGTCATCATATGCTTGCGTCAGGACTCGGCCCAGGTTTTGCGCTTTGGCATAATAGCGCCCGTGATAGCTGTCCTGCATATATTGACCCAGCAGCAACACCAGCTTGACCGTTTCAGAGAGATCATCGGCCCTGGTGAGACGCCCGCGCGCGTAAGCATCAAGCAGCGACGTGCTGTAATGTCCCTTCCAGTTCGTGCCCATGCTATTGCCACGCACCATCAACATCGTCGCTCCCTCCACGGCGATAGCGTTCCAGATATGGATGCCGTCGCGATGCATGGGGATCGAGATTGTTTCGACCGTCGCGCCTATCTCAGGGAAGCGACGCGCGGCAGCCTCGACCATCTCGTCCGAGTCTTTCTCTGAGAGCCCAGGCCAGCCAAAGCCCTCGCCCACGATGCCGATGTGCAACCCCTCGACATCGTTCTTCAATGCCTGCGTATATGGCACGACCGGAAGTCCGCTCTGACGGGGATCAAGCCCATCGTCGCCCGCGATAGTTTCGAGCAGCAGAGCAACATCGCGGGTATTGGCGGCGATTGGTCCGGTATGGTCGAGCGTCAGTTCAATCGGGAAGACGCCCGTATATGGCACAAGCCCATAGGTTGGTTTCAGGCCGTAAGCTCCACACCAGGCGCCAGGGATGCGGATCGAGCCGCCCTGGTCGCCGCCAATCGCCATATCGCATTCGCCCGCCACCACCAGGGCCGCGCTGCCACTCGACGAGCCGCCAGCCGAGTAAGCAGGATTGTGCGGGTTGCGTACGGGACCGCTATCGGCTGTATGGCTGCCACCAGAGAAGCAGAGGTGCTCGCATACCGCCTTCCCAACGATCTCGCCGCCCGCGTCCAGAATGCGCGTCACAATGGTGGCGTCGAACTCGGGTACATAGCCTTCAAGAACTGCGGAGCCGTTCATCATGGGCACGCCAGCGACGCATACATTGTCCTTGATCGCGACACGCTTGCCTGCCAGTGGCCCAGTGGCAGCGCCCTTAATGGTGCATTTCTGGTACCAGGCGTTGAGCGTATTTTCCTCGGCTGATGGGCGATAGCCACCGGTACGCGCATGACGAACCGGCAGCGCAGGCTCTGCAAGCTGATCAATGCGGCGATACGACTCCAATGTTGCGCCCATCAGGCCCAAAAATGATGCATAATCCTCCTCGCTCATATGGAGACCGTATGTTCTGGCGATTTCGCGTAACTGTTCCACAGTTGGCTTGCTTGGCATAACAGGTTCCTCCTTGCTGAACTGGACAATCTGGCCTTGCGCCTACGCTGTTCCTATCGTCCCACCGATGTGCCAGGGGCAGGACAACCCAACAGGTCAGCGAACAGGGCAACCGGTAGGGTCCCGCTTCAGCGCGACCTGCGCGATTTATCGCCTACCCTGCCCCTACAGATGTTGTCAAGAAATACTATGCATGATTATCCCATAATTTCCTGAATTGTCGCAATAATGCGTTCAGGGCCGGGGATGTAGAACTGTTCCAGTGGCGGGCTGAATGGTACGGGCGTGTGGGGAGCCGTCACCAGTTTGATCGGTGCATCCAGGTCCGTAAAGCCCTTATCAGCCACCAGGGCTGCGATATCGGTAGCGGCGCTGCAACGCGGGTTATCCTCGTCAACGATGATCAATCGGTGCGTTTTGGCGACGGACTGCAAGATCGTCTCTTCATCCAGAGGCGAGAGCGTGCGCGGATCGATAATCTCTGCTGAGATGCCATCTGCGGCCAGCGCCTCAGCGGCCTCAAGCGCCTGGTGAACCATGCGCGAGATTGCTATGATGGTTACGTCGCTGCCCTCGCGCTTGATGTCGGCCTTGCCCAGCGGGATGAGATACTCGCCTTCCGGCACCGCTCCGCTCACGTTGTAGAGCATCTTATTCTCAAAAACCACTACAAGATCATCGTCACGCATAGCCGCAGTAAGCAGACCTTTGGCATCAGCAGGAGTGGAAGGCACTACCGTTTTAATGCCGGGCATATGCGTAAATACCGAATAGTGGCAGCCTGAATGCTGGCCTGCCGCGCCCATGCCGGCGCCGATCATGGTGCGAATGACCAGGGGGCAACTGGCCTTGCCGCCGAACATATAGCGCAACTTGGCTCCCTGGTCGAAGATCATATCCCAGCAGACGCCGAAGAAGTCCACAAACATCAGCTCGACCACCGGACGCAGGCCCGTGGCGGCAGCTCCTACCGCCGCCCCGACGAAGCCCGCTTCGGTGATTGGCGTATCCAGGACGCGCTCGCGACCAAATTCCTGCACCAGCCCTTTGGTCACACCCAGCACGCCACCCCAGGCATCTTCCTGCTCGAAGTTCGTAATGCCAGCGCCGCCGGCAACATCCTCGCCCATCAAAATAACTCGCGGGTCGCGGCGCATCTCCAGCTTCAGCGCCTCGTTGATCGCCTGGGCGTATGTCAATTGGCGAATTGCAACTGCCATAGCTTTCACCTTTCTATTGCATAGTCGTAAGAGCGAACCATCATAAAACAGGTATTATGGGTAGCTGACGTAAACATCGGTCAGGGCATCTTCCGGTGCAGGCAGTGGAGCCGCTTCGGCATACGTCCAGGCGTCATCGATGCGTTGCGCGACCTCTTTGTCGATAGCATCAAGCTCGGCGCCGCTGGCAATGCCGCGCTGCTCTAATGTGCGGCGCATGGCCTTGATGGGGTCACGGTCGCGATACGAAGCCAGCTCTTCTTTGGTGCGGTATGTCACTGTATCGCCCTCGAAGTGACCAAAGTAGCGATAGGTTTTGCACTCGATCAGGCTCGGTCCTTCGCCTCTTCGTGCGCGTGCCACAGCTTCATGAGCCGCTTCGTAAACAGCAAAGACGTCCAGCCCATCAACGGTTACTCCTGGCATGCCGTAGCCCGCAGCACGCTCTGAGATATCGCGACAGCTCATGTGGTAGGTCACGGGAGTCGATTCGGCATAGCCGTTGTTCTCGGCCACATAAATAACCGGCAATTTCCAGATTGACGCCAGGTTAAGGCTCTCATGGAATGTTCCCTGGTTGGCCGCTCCATCGCCGAAGAAGCAGACGGCAACCTGGCCGCGCTTATTATACCTGGCCGTCAGTCCCGCGCCTGTGGCAAGTGGGAAACCGCCGCCCACGATGCCGTTCGCGCCAAGCATGCCTTTATGGACATCCGCGATATGCATGGAGCCGCCCTTGCCCCGGCACGCTCCGGCTTCTCGCCCCAACAGTTCCGCCACCATTGCGCGCACGTCCACACCTTTGGCAATGCAATGGCCGTGGCCGCGATGATGACTGGTGATAAAGTCGTCATCGGTCAGGCTAGCGCAGACGCCGACCGCGACCGCTTCTTCGCCAGCGTAAAGATGCACAAAGCCCGGCACTTTTCCGGCGGCGAACTCGCGCCCGGCCCGTTCCTCAAACTGGCGAATCGTCACCATCTGTTCGTACATATACAGCAATAGGGCCCGGTCAAGCGTTTGAGCGCCGCCCCCATTTTGTCTGGTTGTCATTGTTGCAAGCTGCCTTTCTATTACGTCAGCATAGTAATGCGATAAATCGCGTCCTACGCGATTTATCGGGTCCCTACGAACCATGTTATGAACGATGCAAATAGCCGGCGCGCGCCGCCGCTGCCAGAGCCGCGTTGACATCGACGACAAAAGGCCCCTCGGAACGCAAGCGAACTTCGACAACCGAGGTGGTTGTAAGTTCAATTTCCCGCTCGCCGTCCAGGGCAATGGTGCCTATCCCCGGCTGGAATTGCGCTCCGTCATCAATGGCTAAGCGCCGGTAGGCCGTGACTTCCACCCAGGAGACCAGTCCCGGAGCAAGCGCGGCCAGCACCTGCTTCCCCCCCTGCCCTAACGAAATATGCATGCCGGGCAAGTTGTCTGCTTCAGGCATATGATCCAGCAGTGCCCCCCCCCAGCGCGGAGAGGCCGATGGTCGCCGGTGCGACGCGCGAGAGCATGACCTCGCGCACGGCTGAGAGATCCCAGATGGCACGCGCTCCAACGAAGGGCTGCGACGAAATAACGACATCTACCAGCGCATGTTCCCGCGTTTTAGCATCGACCAGCACCTCTAACCAGGGGAAACGCCGCATAGCATCCGCGTCGATGCAGCCCTTCGCCACCAACCCTGCTGCCATGCCGGCGATGGTGCCTTCAAGGAAGCTGGGAAAGACGTTATTGGTGCCTGTCGAGATGGGAAGAAGGGGAACAGTGCGACACCCTTTGGCAACGGCGCGGTTGGTGCCATCGCCGCCAAGTGTGATAATGCAGCCCGCCCCCTCATCGACGAGCAGTTGGGCGGCGCGGGTAGAATCGATGCTTGTACCCAGCGCCGGCATATCCAGCGGTTCCGCTGTGAGGCCGCTAAGACCATCCAGCGCGCGCGGTAAAATACCAAAATCGTGCTCTGGCATATAGGCCACGCGCGTAACTCCCACCGCCTGCAAGCCCAACAGCACACGACGAACGATGGCCGTCTTCTCGTTGTTATCAAAGACCGTGCCATGCGCGACCAGGCGGCGGATATCGCGGCCCGAAGCCGGATTAGCGATGATGCCTACCAGAGGTTGAGCCATAGCTGTTCTTCCAGGATACGAAATATCGGATACTAAAGCAGGCCCCTACGAAGAACATTATCAGAGGCACGCACTGCAAGATGCGCTACATGGAGACAGTCAATAGACGTTGATATGGGCAGCTATTTCTCTGCTATCCCGCGTAAAGAAGAGCTGATTACCGGTAGATAGCGGAGCCGTGATACAGAGGATATATAACATAAAAACATGGCCTTGTACAGGGGTGATGGGTCGCGCGGAAAACCTGGCGCGACCGATTGCTGAGTTTGTCTCTTAACAAAATGGCGTTTTACAATAGAATCTAGCCAGGTTTTTATGTAGTAAAGGAATTTTATTGTACATGGGTCAGGTCAACGAAACGCAGCGACCACACCCTGCTGCCGAGACGAACAATCATACAGGCGGAGCAGCGATGGCCCCGAGGTGGGCCGCTGCTATCGGGTCATTGCTGCTGGGGCTGCTTTTTGCAGCATTACCGGGCTATATCACGCGCGGACTGGGCTGGCTACCCCTGATCCTCGAAATCGTGCTGATGCTCCCTCTGTTCCTGGCATGGCTGATGGGTCGCACCCTTCCACACCCGACGACGCGCATCCTGGCCTTTATTTTATTGGGCGTGGTCACTCTGGCGCTAGCAGGTGGTGTTATCCTGATGATCATCACGTTACCAGACAGAACTCAGACACAGGCGGCGGGGTTGCTGCGCACAGCCGGGCTATTGTGGCTGGCTAATATCCTGGTCTTCTCCCTCTGGTATTGGGAAGTTGACGGCGGGGGGCCGCGCAAACGTCATCAAAAAGGGCATCGGGCGGCAGACCTGATGTTTCCCCAGCAGACAGCAGATTTTAAGGGAGGAGATTGGGCTCCGCACTTTCTTGACTACGTTTTTGTCGCTTTTACCTCAGCTACGGCCCTCAGCCCCACCGACACCTATCCGCTGACCCGCAAGGCAAAATTTCTGATGATGATCGAGTCGCTGCTCTCTCTCGTAGTGATCATCTTGCTGGCGGCACGAGCAGTTAATATCCTGTAACTGCGCCTCATAAGGGGCGGAAGGTCACTTCCTGCCCCCCATCCTGATTCCCCCGTCGCACAACGCTTTTGCCGGGGCTTGTATAGGCAACTTCACGCCCGCCCTTGAAAACGTGCAAACGGGCGGGGACGAGACGCAGGGCTTCAAAAGCGGAGGGAGCGTCGAGCACCAGAAAATCGGCTGGCTTTCCCTCCTCAATGCCATACCTGTCTTGAATGCGCAATGTCTTCGCGGCATTGCCGGTTATCAGGTCCAGCACAGCATTGATTTCTTCATAGCCGCTCATGTGGCAAAGGAAAAGCGCGAGCTGAGCCGCCGCCAGCATATCACCCTTCCCCAGCGGGAACCAGGGGTCCATGATCGAATCATGACCGAGCGCGACGTTAACTCCGCCTGCCAATAGCTCCTTCACGCGGGTAACGCCGCGCCGTTTGGGATAGGTATCGAAGCGCCCCTGCAAAACGACATTATCGAAGGGATTGGCAACGACATTGACCTGAGCGCGTGCGAGCAAGCGGATCAGCTTGAAGGCGTAGGCGTTATCATAAGAGTGCATCGCCGTGCAATGGCTGGCGGTGACGCGCCCCTGCCACCCCTGCTGGATCGTATCGGCAGCCATGACTTCGGTGAAACGCGAGGCGGGATCGTCGGTCTCGTCACAATGACAATCGATGTCGCGATTGAACTCTTTCGCCAGGGCAAAGGCATAGTGAACATCCTCAACGCCCATATCGCGGGTCCACTCGTAATGCGGAATGCCGCCAACGAGGTCGCAGCCCAGCTCCATTGCTTTGCGCATCAACGCCTGCCCGTTGGGGAAAGAGAGAATGCCATCCTGAGGAAAAGCTACCAGTTGCAGATCGCAGATATCGCGCACCTCCTCCCGCACCTCCAGCAGGGCGCGCAGGGCCGTGAGGTTGGGATCGCACACATCGACGTGGCTGCGAATATACAGCGTGCCCTGAGCTACCTCCCAGCGAATCTCCTCTAACGCCCGCCGCTTGACGTCTTCGTGCGTCAGGTTCGGCTTGCACTCGCTCCAGATCTGGATGCCTTCGAGCAGCGTTCCCGTGGCATTATAGCGAGGTTGCCCCACGGTAAGCACGGCATCCAGGTGAACATGTGTATCGATAAAAGGAGGTGAGACCAGACGACCGGCGGCATCTAGCGTCCGCGCGGCGCTTTCCGTAGAGAGATCATTGCCAATACGCGCGAAAACCCCATCCTTCACGCCGATATCAACGAGCCCCTGACGGCGATGCAGTTGCGCGTGTTGAATGATAAGATCGTAAGGCATAATGTATACCTTTCAGAATCACGAGCGATGAACAGAAAAATAGCAACAACAACCCTGGATCTACTATACACTATCGTGTATTGAGGTTGGTACCAGGGCTGCCGTTTGCCATTGTGCCAAAAAAACAGTGAACTACTTCACATTTTGCTGATTTTGCTTACCAGGGAAAGGACCGATGATGCTCGCACTTTTTCTCGCGCTGCTCCTACTCTTTATCGGGGCTACTCTCCTCATCGTTGGAGCCGACTGGTTTCTTGATGGAGCCGCCGATCTGGCGCGCGATCTTGGGGTGAGCGCCGTTGTCATTGGAGTGCTGCTGGTCGGGCTGGAGCCGGAGGAAATGCTGACGGCAGCCGTCGCCTCGTGGCGTGGCGCTCCCGCTCTGGCCCTCGGCAATGTCATCGGGACCAACGTCACTATTATCACGGTAGCGTTAGGGCTTTCTGCTCTCATCTTTCCATTAGTTATTGGGCGGAACGTGAGACGACAGGCCCTTATAGCAACGTTAGTATCTGTCTTTCCGGTGGCTCTCCTCTTCACCGGCATCGTCACGCAACTGGAGGGCATACTCCTTCTGCTGGTATTTGTGGGCTACACCGTCTTCTTGTCTCGGACCGATCAAGAGGCTATGAAGCGCCTGGCAGAAGCCGATGACGACGACGATGACGATGATGATGATGATGACGAGCAGGAGAGGCGTAGTAGTTCCGGCTTCCATTGGAAGCCAGTGCTGTTGACGCTGGGAGGTCTGGTAGCTATGGGAGTGGGAGGTCCGGCCATAGTGGGGGGCGCGCTGCGGCTCGCCCAGAGCGTCGGGCTGAGCCAGGGAGCCGTCGGCGCAACCATCGTCTCGCTGGGAACCGGAGCTGAGATGATTGCGCTGGGCGTGAGCGCGGCGCGCAAAAAGCGTGCCGACATCCTTATCGGTGGCATTCTTGGCTCCTTCGCCTACAATCTGCTCGTCACCCTGGGCCTTGCCGCCGCCATCCACGCCATTCCTGTAGATTCCCATATAGCATTAACCGCATTGCCCATCATGATTGGTATGCATCTTATGTTGCTCATGTTCATATGGTACGGCAAAATTACGCGAGGAATAGGCGCTCTCCTCGTGGCAGCGTATATTGCTTATCTGTTTGTGATTGTGCTGGTTTAGGGCGGCTCTGCCTGACAGATGGCATCAACCATAAAAAGATAAGAAATACAGGAGAAAAATGCTATTGTAGTATCTAAGATAATACTCTATACTCCATACAAATTACTCTATCTCACGTTGAGAGAGGAAGAAAGCGGAGAAGTGACAGATGGCGTTTAAAGCTGATTTAGAAGAAGAAGTAAAAAAGATTTTGCAAACTTCCTGGAAAATAACAGGGAGAAAAGTTATCCCAAATCCTAAAGATTTGTCGCTCGAAAATGATGCAGCGGAACTCAAAGCTGCCGTGCTGTATGCCGATATGGCAGATTCTACAGTGCTGGTAGATCGCCATGAGCGATCTTTTGCAGCCGAGATTTATAAAGCGTATCTACGCCTCGCAGCCAGAATTATTAACGATGAAAAGGGAAAGAGAAGCATTACAGCCTACGATGGAGATCGAGTGATGGCTGTTTTTCTAGGTGATACAAAAGAGACTGTGGCGGTTCGATGCGCGCTGAAAATAAACTTTGCCGTCCATGAGATTATCAATCCACTGCTCAAGAAACAGTATCCGAATAAGAAGTATAAGCTCAAGCACGTCGTAGGAATAGATACCAGTGATCTCCTAGTAGCCCGCATTGGGGTCAAAAGCGTTACCGATCTGGTCTGGGTTGGTCGAGCCGCCAACCATGCTGCAAAGCTATGTAGCCGCAATGGTGAACATTCTATCTATATCACAAGGGCTGTGTTCCGAGCAATGGATGACATTGTAAAATTTGAAGGAAAAAAACTGATGTGGAATAAGGAGAATTGGACTGAGCGAGGTAACAGGATAATTTATGGTTCAAGCCGGTACTTACCAATCAAGTAACATGATGCCTCCGCTGCTGTAATCATTAAGGAGTAAAATCTATGGGAAAACAAAAAGGGTCACAATCTTCTTCTCCCCATCAACGCGTCGGCTCTCCAGGAAAATCAGCCCCGGTTCCCCAACAGCAAGCCGTTGCTAAAGGGGTTTCAGGCAATGGTCAAAATACGCCAAACAATGTTTCATCTCAGACACTACAGGCGTTAAAGCTACATGATCAAGAAGAAGAGGTTACAAAAGCGGCATTTCTCCTGTTTGAACATATCGAAGCTCAGATTAATCGGGCCGATACAAAAGCGCAGTTGACTCTGGCGGCTGACGCTCTTCTAGCAGGCACACTTGCGGTTCTGGGAAAAGGGGCAGCCAGCAGTCTCCTGAGCAATACATCTCCGATCCTGGACCGTCTGGCCGATCTATTTACTGTTTTGATGTTTCTTGCTCTCGTTTGCTCATTCTACTATGCACTCAGGGTTGTCAACCCACATTTACGAGGTTCCAAGCGTTTTACGCTGATGTACTTTGGTCAGATTGCACAGATGGGCGAGGATGATTTTATCGATACGTTTCGGAACCAATCTTTAAACGATCTCAAGGCATCAACCCTGGCTCAAGTACATACAAAAGCGAAAATTGCTCAGGTGAAATTCGCAAGGGCTAGCCGAAGCGTGAATTTCCTTATTATATCGCTCATTTTTTGGGCCATTATTCAATTACTACTAGCTTTTTTATAATCAACCACCCTTTTCCGTTTTACCATCCATAACTGCTCTTTCATATAAAACGTGTGCTATGCGACATAAAAAGAGCGTAGCGGAAGCAAGAGGCACGCTCACAAAGACCAGCTCTCGCTTCTCCTGTATTTTCCAATGCAAAGAGCGCAGTTACATTTATCTCGGCTGGTAGGAAAGCACCATGACTCCAGAGGGATGCGTTTTGCTGTTGACCAGTTTCAGCTTCACCCGATCCTTGATGTCATGAAAGAGTGGCTTTCCGCCCCCTAAAATTACCGGGTGGTATAGCAGTTGATATTCGTCAATCAGGCCAAAGTTGGTCAAGGTTTGCACCAGGCTGGCGCTGCCGTAGATCGCCATATCGCGCCCGGGCTCGCGCTTCATAGCCTCAATCTCTGCTGGAACGACCTCCTTCAGCAGCGTGGAATTGTTCCACTCCACACTTTCCAGCGTCCTGGAAAACACTACCTTGCGCATGGCGTTCAATTTGCGCGCGTATATTTTCTCGCCCTCGGAGGCATGAGGATTATCAGGCACATAGGGCCAGGAGCCAGCAAAACTTTGATAGGTTACACGCCCCAATAATAGCGTATCGGCTGAGTCGATCAGGTCATTCTCATAGATCCCCATTGCTTCATCGTAGATTTCCCCTATCCAATCCATTTCTCCGTTCGGTCCTGCAATGAAACCGTCAAGGGTGACCCATGTGGTGGTAATGATTTTTCTCATACACTTCTCCTTGTCTTTTTGTTAGCGCCATGTACAAGTTGTTGCTGCCGCCTGCGTCAATGAGCGGGGGGAGAAAAGTGGGGACGCCCCACACCCCGCCAGGGCGCTGCCCCTGGACCCCGCTCAAGAGGCAGGTCAGATACTATTCCCAATAGTCACACGTACTCTCTTCTTCTAAAACAGGGAGGCACAGTCGGAAGATCAAGTGGATAGGATGGACAAATAACTCAGCGTGTGAGATAGCCAGCGTCCACAGGCAGGGAGCAGCCAGTGATGTAGCGGGCCTCGGCTGAGGCCAGCCAGAGTACGGCGGAACTGATGGCTGCGGGCGGTAAGAGGGTTGCTTCGGTGAAGAGATTGAGTTGATTCATCAGCCCCAACATATGCTCGTAAGTCGCGTCGGGACCGGGACCGCCCGCGAACACATCGTAAAGCGCCTGGTTGCGACACATCGTTGTATCAACGCTGGTGGGACAGATGGCGTTGACGTTGATATGGTAGGGGGCCAGTTCTATCGCCAGCGTCTTCACCAGGCCGACTACGCCGTGCTTGGCCGCTACGTAGTGGGCCAGGTTTGCCATCCCTTTCTCTGCGGCGGTCGAGGCAATGCAAATAATTTTGCCGCGCTGGCGAGCGATCATTTGCGGGATACAGACTTTGCAGGTGATCCAGACGCCTTTGAGGCAAACATCAATGGTCTGATCCCACTGTTCTTCGCTCAATTCCCAGCTCGGAGCAAACGAGTACAGCCCGGCATTCGCCACCACAATATCGATAGGGCCAAGTTCGCGCTGCGCTCGCTCAGCCAGCGCCTGCATCGCGGCAAGATTGGTAACGTCAACCTGCTCCGCGATGACGGGAGAGCCGATCTTTGCGATCTCGTGAGCGAGCGATGCCAGCTCTTCCGGTCGGGCCAGCGGATAGGGGACGGTACTATACTGCTGGCAGGCATCGCATAGCACGAGGCGAGCGCCTTCGCGTGCAAAAGCGAGCGCATGGGAGCGTCCCATACCTCTGGCCGCACCGGTTATAAATACGGTTTGCTCCTGGAAACGTTTAGTAGACGCCACAGATACCATCGATGGTGAAATCTTCGATGATCAGTTCCTCCTCCCACTCCTCCTCTTCCAGCGTTGCCTCATCTGTAGGAGCCTGGGTTGCGGAATCGTCCATAGTCTGTTCGGTGGTCGCGGCCTGGTTGGTCAGGGAAGTAGCGTCAAGCATGTATATACCTCGCATAGAATGTAGAGAACTCGACTTCGTGTTTAGAGCATACCATCTGTTAGCGGGTCGGTGCAAGCGTTTGCGGAGGCGAACCTGATCCTTCCTTGACTCCCCACATTTTAGCGGGTATGCTTGCTTCTACACGGTACAATCACGTTGTCTTTCTTAAATAGGAGGCAAAATCCCGCCTATGACACACATCCCGTCACAATACCAGCTCATTGCCGAGGTGAAGATTCGACGCGAAGCCTTTGGAGGCATTCTTTACAAATATGGTTGCGCTGATCGGGGCGCGCTTTCTTTTATCAATTCGCCCCAATTGATCGAACTGCTGATCGAGGGTCAGCAGCAGTATCATGGCGATTTGAGCGCAGCCATTGAGCAGCGTCACCTCTCTGAGGTAAACAGGCAGAAGCTGTATGGAGCGCTGGACGATCTGGCGAAGCGCGGCTATATCGAAGTTCGCTCATCGGTTCAGTAAACAATCGCTATTTCCATAGTACATTTCAATTTGACATCTTCAGACCCGATGTTATACTTCTCCTCAAGAGAGGCAGCGGGAGCCGGTGGCGATCACGACCCGCTTGAGGGTACTGGAAACATATTGCACGAGAGGAGTGCTCCCGAATGGTGGAACTTGTACGCTTTATCGAACGTTCTGCTCGCTCGCAGGGTCAGAAAATCGGAGCCGTCCATCCCCTGGCGCTGGCAGCAATGCAGCAGACAGGTGAGATGGTATCGCAGAAGAAGGGGCGCGGCTCCCAACGCTTTTTGCAGGGCGGGCTTTCTGCGCCCATCACGGTCACATGGGAGATTACAGCAGCCTGCAATATCGCCTGCGTGCATTGCCTCTCATCATCGGGACGCAGGCGACCGGGGGAGTTGAAGACCGAGCAGGCGCTGGCACTGGTGGATGAGCTGGCGGAGATGCAGGTTTTCCAGATTCATTTCGGCGGCGGCGAACCCTTTATTTATCCCGGCATCTGGAAAGTGCTCGAACGCTGTACTGAGCGCGGCCTCGTGATGTGCGTCAGCACCAACGGGACGCTGATCACCCAGGAACGGGCGCGCCGCCTGAAGCAGTTTGAGCCCCTCTATTTCCAGGTGAGCCTCGATGGTGGCACGCCGGAAACCAACGATAGCATCCGTGGCAAAGGCGTGTTTGAGCGCGCGCTGCGTGGGCTGGAGCTACTGGCCGCCGAGGGGCACAGCCTGACCGTGAATAGCGTTCTGACGCGCTACAGCTTCTCAGAGCTAGACCGACTTTATGAGATTGCAGCGAGCTTTGACGCCAAATTGCGCGTGACCCGCCTGCGGCCATCGGGACGGGGACAGGAGGTATGGGCGGATCTGCACCCCACACGCGAGCAGTATCGCCAGTTTACCGCGTGGCTGGAGACGCATCCTGACGTGCTGACAGCCGATTCGTTCTTCCATCTTAACGCCTTCGGCAACAAGCTGGCAGGACTGGATGTCTGTGGAGCCGCGACCGCAACGTGCTGCATCTGTCCCGAGGGCGAGGTCTATCCCTGCGCTTTCTTCCAGGCTCCAGAGTTTGAAGCGGGCAATTTACATACTGAGAGCTTCCGCGAAATCTGGCAAAACTCGATCCTCTTCAACTACTATCGCCAGATGGGTAGCGGCGCATGCACCGGCTGCGGACAATATGCCGCCTGTCATGGCGGTTGTCCGGCGACCAAGTGGTTTGTGCATCAAAAGCTCAACATTCGCGATCCCGAATGTGTGTTACAGCAGTAGCTCACATCAACAGTTCCGACGGACTCAACAGCTCGGAGTGGGAACGTCGCCAGAAATGGTTCGGTGAGAGCCATTAGTAAATATTACCAATAGCCCATCCATTTTTATGAGCATGGATGGGCTATTTTTTTAGAGTAGCAAACCTGAAGATGATACACTGAAGAGGCTCCCATTGGGGAAACCATCTAAAGAATTTGGAAAAGGAGTTAAGATGTCAAAACTTGGATGTACCTGCGGCCATACAATTAGAGATAATACAGACGAAATTCCCTACAAGGCTCTCTGCTACGCTGACGGGGATACCCCTGTGTACTTTAATGAGGTTATAGAAACCGTCGCGGATCTTCTTCTGGCATACGAGCGGGAAGCCAGAGAACGCCCACTTCTTTCCCCATCAGATTCGCATGAATCCAGTAACCGAAGCCACATCACTCGGCAGATTGTCCAAATCCTCTCCTATTATCATGGCGGCCATCGTCGTGATTTGTTTGAATGTGAAAACTGTGGCAGATTATGGCTCCAGGTCAATCCTCGCGAAAATAAATACGTGTCCTATCTGCCCGAAGGTCAGGCACGAGGAGTTCTCCGCTCACATGGAGGCAGAGAGGAGATATCAAGATTGACCGTGGGAAAAGACTCGCCGGGGAAAATCGTTTTGAGGAAAGCAGACATGTAACAAATTTTTTGTTTCATATCTTGCTACAGCCGCTTTTTCACCACCGGGAACAACGGCTTCCACGTCCTGAACTTGATGCAGCCCTGCATTACCCCCACCTCGTAGGCGCAATCGTCGAGCATGGAACAGAGCACATACTCGCTCAGCCCCATATCTGGACGTAGCCGCACATAGTCCACACCTACCACAATACAGTACAGCACGCATAGCAGCGGAATCAATGGCGGTATCACTATACCAGCGAGCAATAAGGGCAACGTGTAATAGCGGGTGAGGTGACGGCACAGGTGATAGGTGTATGCCAGATGACCGCGCAGAGTCGCCCATACGACCAGCGGCCCGGCCACCGGCAGACGTTCCCGCACGCGCACCTTATAGAGGCGCGTACCCGCTCCCACCAGAGCAACCACAAAGGCAAGAGCGAGCAAGAACAGGGAAACTATGAGGGATTTGCGCTTGCCCCGCCTCGGGATGGAGCTTCGCGCTTGCCCGGCTAACCCACATAGTCCCCCTAACGCCAGACCAGCAAACGCCGCCTGCTCCGGCGGCAGTAGTAAGGTACGTCGCTCGGTTGGATGGCGTTGCAGGAGGGCAGCTTCAGCCGAGGCGTAGGCAACGCGGATGCGCAGGAAGGCCCCCAGCGTTGTACGATAGTCGTGATAGACGATCCCTTGCGGCAAATACAGGATACGCGCACCAGTGGCAAGCAGATGGCGACAGAAATCAACGTCTTCCCCAAATGTGAGCGGAGCAAAGCCGCCAAGCTGCTGCCAGATGGCGCGGCGGATCAGCAGATTGGCGGTGGGAAGATAGGTGAGCGGTCCCTCAAGGCAGACCTGTTGCGCTCGTTTGCCCATAAAAAGGGAAGAACGGCTATCTTCGTAACGGCCCAGCATGCTTCCTCGCTCGTAAGCGCGAATCATACCGCCCACGGCAGCGATGCGCGTATCCTGGAAGGCCGGTACAAGCTCGCTCAGCCATCCGCGAGAGGCAACGCAATCGCTATCCAGGTACGCTATCAGAGCGTGCTGAGCCGCCTGCGCTCCCGTATTGCGACTGATCGCGACGCCTTGCCGCTTCTCATGGCGCACGACGCGCATCTCTATGCCCAGAGCTTGCGCTTCCAGGACCATCGGCTGCACGATAGACTGCGTGGCATCGGTCGAACCATCGTCAACGACGAGAATTTCCAGGTTGCCTGTGGGATAGTCCAGCTCAAAGAGCGAGCGTAGACAACGCTCTAGCTCATGGGCGCGATTATACGTAGGAATAATGATGGAAACGGGCGGCCAGGTTGCAAGAGGCGACAGGGGACCAGCTTCCAGCAGCATCTTCCAGCGCAACTGATCGCACAGCATCTCCACGCGCTTCAGCGGCATTGCCAGATGATGAGCAAGCTGCTCGCAGGTCTGCTCCTGCTGGCAGAGAGAAAGCAGGGCGACTATCGTGGGAGTGAGGCGCACGACGCGCATAGGATAGTTGCAGATCGCATAGGCACTATCGCCCTGCCTCACCAGATGCACGCCCTTTACCAGACGATAAGAGCCAGGGGAGAGCTGTTGATTATCTATTCTCATCAGTTTACATCGTTTTCGCAAGTATCGCTAATACATTTCCACTTGACGGTTTCGGATTGGAAGTCTATACTCTCTCTCAAAGAGAGTGGTGAGAGATCGTGGTTACCTCAACCCGCTTGCGGGATTGAAACAATAACGTGTTCGGCAACACGATCTCATACCCATCTCCAAGCTGCTCTACAACGCGCTTGAGATCAGATGGAGTAATCGACCACGCGAGCATATAGACGTTCAAGAAAAGGGGACGCTGTCTATGCGTTGATGCCATGCGTTTGATCAGTCTGACCGTCTGCTCCACGCTGCCGGCAAGGCCAAGATTCTGATACAGCGGCATCCCCTCCACATTTTTGCAACTGAACGCCTTCCTGCCCGCACCACTCAGTATACCCCACAAGCCAAAGGGGGCCAACTCCTGCGCGTAACGCAACTGGCGCTGGCTATCGGCAAAGACCATACCCGCCAGACTGAAAACGAAGGCGAAAGGGAGGCCGGAACTTTGCCAGAAGCCGATATCAAGCACCTGCAAAGACTTCATCCCCATCGCCTGCATCATCTGGCCTGTGCGTTGCAGGAAGGGAGTCAGGTGGTCGGCGGGCCAGTGCGAGGGGAACATATAGCCCGCACCGCTCGGACCCGCTATCAGCTCATCGTTCGGCGTCATCGTGCGCATATAATATGCCGCCATCGCCGGAGCCGCCTGGAGCAACACAGGCGAGAAGGTCCAGCCAATCGGCAGCGAGCCACGCGCAGCGTCATGCCAGAGGCGCAATAGATGATGCTGGCAATATTGGAGGTTATCCCCATCGCTCATCGTGAACGATACGTAGATTTTGTTTGCAGGTTCTGGAACTTCAATCACAGCATCAGATATTGCTATTTTTTGAGGCTGCACTGCCGCCCATACTTCCAGATTGGTAAAGTGATCGCTTGCCAGCACAGCCATAGCCGCCTGCGAGGTCAGCTTGACGCCGCTACTCTCATCAATAAACCAGCCCAGGTGAGTTGCCAGGGGAGGATACGTATGGAGAATGCGCCGCATCAGCATATGCTCAGAGAGCCAGCCCTGCTTGATATTGGGCAGATGTGAACGCGAGTCGAGCCAGTAGATAAAAGTGCGCGTGGCGACCAGGAACGAGCGCAGACCGACCACATTCCTGGCATCAAGCCCCGCCACCATACGATCAGACGAGCCTGAGCGCAGATTCTCCAGCGCCCAACGATAGACCTGTAAACGATTCTTCCAGCCATAAGTTCGCAGGTCAGCCAGTACGGGAAGTTGCAGATCCGCTGCCTGCTCAGGCGAAACCACGACACCATCGCGCTGAGCGGCCAGCATCGTTGCAATATTGATCGTATCGACGAGATTGGGATCGTAAATGATGCCGCCCTGCATGGCATCGCCATAGGTTGCCAGAAGGCCACTCAAAGCTTCGTCACCGCTCACAAATGCTCTCTCCTGCGGAACGGAGCCGAACGCCTGCGAGAGCCAGAAAGCATCGTCATTGCTGGTAACGAGATACACCTCAGGCCGTGGTCGATTGATCAGACCCGCCATCGTGGTTGCCGTGAGCAAAGTGTCGCGCGTGGCTCCGCGCAGATCGTAGACAGCAAGATGCCCGGGTGCCTGGAACGCCGGTATCATTCTATCGCCGGACCAGTCCAGACCGGCAATTTCTCTCCTCATCAGATTTTCTTTCTATCCGATGTTTATCAGTGATGATTATAGCATCATTGCTAACCAACGAGCTATCAATGATTTTTTAACAGGGCCATGTGGCCGTTTAATCTCACGCTACAATGACAGTGATACATATAACAAAACCTGCTTGTATTTTATTTTGAGGAGGAGCTATGGAGGAAAATCAGGAGTATACCACGATTCCCGCAATGGTTGAGGAAGTGCGAGCGGGCAAGATGCCACGGCGGCATTTTATGCAGAAGCTCACCGCTATGGGTATTTCAGCCGGAGGGGTCGGCATTATCGCGACAGCAGCGGCAACGCGAGCATTTGCGGCCCATCAGACGCCAGTAGTACAGGCGGACGAGGTGGCTGCCAGCAATATTGAACGACACAAGGAACATCTCAAAAAGCAAACGCAGGGCGATATTGGCGGCTTGCACGATGATTACGCTCATAATGCAGTGGTTGAAGACAGCATGTATAGCGAGTCATTCACGGGACATCAAGCTATTCTGAGCCGCAAGCAGATGAATGCGGAGGCATTCTCCAATCTGAATATCGAAGTTGTCAATCGTGTGGCACAGAATCAGCAAGTCACTGTCGAATGGGTTGCCAGCGGCGTCCATAGTGGAGACCTGCCCGGCTTCCCAGCTTCGGGGCGCGCCTTCTCCATTCGCGGCGTCACCGTCGTTGTCAGGCAAAATGGCAAGATCGTACGCGAGTCGATCTACTATGATATGAACGAGGTCAAACGCCAGTTCACTATGGTATAAACGCCCTCTCTAAGCCTGGGTAGACATGCTCCTATGAGCACCTATCCAGGCTTTATGTCAACACGAACAATGGTAGGGACCTGGTTTACCGCGTCCGCTTCAGCGCCCGTCATTGCACCAGTACCAATGCGGCTCCAACAACGTCAATCCTATGAGGGAAATATGCCTTTCGTGGTGTTATAGGAATAAGATGCAAAACAGGCAATAAATTGGACGCGATCAATCGGGTCCCTACAACTTTTATGTATGTTTATAGTTTTTTTAGGGATTCCTCCGCCGGTCTGCGCCACACCCACCCCACACTCGTAACCAGCAAACAGAGAGCTGCGCAGACGAGCAGGCCGGTGGAAGCCCCCCAGAGACCCGAGAGCCAGCCAGATAGCAGATATCCAGGCGGAATACTGCCCGTGAAGAAGAGGATGTATACGCTGGCTACGCGCCCACGGAGATGGTCCGGGGCAATCGTCTGGAGCAAGGTAATAGCCAGCGCGCCAAAAATTGTCTCCGCTATGCCGATGCCCGCAATCAGCAGCAGTGATAGGGGATAGAGGTGCGAGACGGCAAAGGCCATCTCCAACGCGCCAAAGATCAGCGTGCCGAGCAGCACGCGGCGGATCGTTGGCTTCAGATTGCTCCAGGCCAGCCATAGCGCCGCAAGCAATGCGCCAATGCCGTTGGCGGCGGAGAGAAAGCCAAATCCTGGTGCTCCAACATGCAGCACATCGGTGGCGAAGAGGGGAAGCACAACCGTAAAGTTCGCGCCGAAGAGCAATACCAGGCCAACCACAAGGATCAGCAACACCACCGCAGGCGTTCTCCAGACGTAGCTCATCCCTTCACGCAGGCTCTGCCAGGTTTTTTGCTGCTCGCTCGCATTTTTATACTGAGAAGCCTGAGCATATAGCTCATGAACGTTGATCAACGCCAGCCCCACAATTACCGCCAGAAAGCTGAGCGCGTTGAGCAGAAAGAGCGCAGTTACGCCGCTGGCCGCGATAATGATACCTGCCAGCCCAGGACCCACGATGCGCGCCAGGTTCGTGAGCGAGGAACTCAAAGCAACTGCATTGGGCAGATCTTCACGTCCGACCAGTTCGACGACAAAGGCCGAGCGCGTCGGCTGATCCAGGCTATTGGTGAGGCCCAGCACCAGCGCCAGCACATAGATATGCCAGAGCTGGATGGCATTGGTAGCAATCAATGTCCAGAGGAGAAACGCCTGGAGCATGGCCGTTGTCTGGGTCACGAGCAAGACGCGCCGTTTGGGCCAGAGGTCGGCGAAAACGCCGCCGAAGATCGAGAAGAGCAGCACCGGCAGAAATTGCAGCGCGCCGACCAGGCCAAGCTGCCAGGCGCTATGCGTCAGTTCCAGCACTAACCAGGACTGCCCAATGGTTTGCATCCAGGTGCCCATCGATGAGATCAATTGACCGAACCAATACAAGCGATAATTGCGATGATACAGTGAGATGATGGCGCGCATGAGATTTTCCTCTCCTCATAATCTGTTCAATTGAATGAGAGTATATATGAAGATATGCCGATAAAACATCGCCCAAAAGGACTCCTTGACCTTCTTCTGTAACTGGAGTATGCTACTGAGCACAAATGTATTTTCCTGCATACGCGATAGTGCCTCATAGCGTCTTCTGGATAAGCCCAAATGGAGTTGAGGCAGAAAGGACTTATGGCATGACCGAGAAAATGGTTGCACCAGAGCTATTTCGTCCGCCCGTAGACTTTCCCGACGTTCCTTACGATCACCTGCTCCGCCAAGCAGCCGAGCGTTACCCCGACCGCCCGGCCATTATCTACCACGATCTTCTGCTCACCTACCGCGAGGTCGTCTCGATGGTCAACAGTATCGCCAACGGCCTGCATGAGCTGGGTCTCAAAAAAGGGGATCATCTTTGCCTGCTCACTACGAACCGCCCGGAGTATACGCTGACCTTCATCGCGGCAGCCTCGATAGGCGTGGTTGTCAGCCCGATGAACCCGGCATATAAGGAGCGCGAAGTCGCCTACCAGCTAGAGAATTCGGAGTCCGTGGCATTGCTGATTCAGCGCGAGCTTGTGCCAATCTTGCAGCTAGCCATGAGCCAGCACGAGTTCCCGCGCCTCAAACATATTCTGGTCACGGGTGATAAAGCTCCCGAGGGATTACCACAGGCCATCCCCCTGGCAGCGTTAATGCGGCGCTCCTCGCCAAAACCTCCTCCTGAGGTCGAGATCAGCGGTGACGACCTGGTGGCATTGCCCTATTCTTCCGGCACCACCGGCTTACCCAAAGGGACCATGCTGACGCACCGCAATCTGACGGTCAATAACCTCCAGTTTACCACCGCCCTGCGCACCGATATCAACGATGTGGCGCTGATCTTCCTGCCCTTCTACCATATTTACGGCGTGATGCTCACGGGCAGCTTCCTCGCTTGCGGCGGTACGCAGGTCATCATGGAGCGTTTCGACCTGGTGCAATCGCTGGAGCTTTGCGAGAAACATAAAGTCACCTACTACTTCGCCGTACCGCCAATCATCCTGGCTCTTGCCAATGCACCCGTTGACCTCAGCAAGATGAAGACCGTGAAATACGTCTTCTCCGGCGCGGCCCCCCTCCCGCTCGATCCGGCGTACCGGCTACAGGATAAGACCGGACTCCAGGTCGTTCAGGGCTATGGCATGACGGAGGCGTCGCCCTTAACGCACGCACAGCCTGGCGATCCGGCCCTTGTGCGCCTGAATAGCGTTGGCATGCCTGTCCACAACACTGAGCAGAAGATCGTTGATATTGAAACGGGCGAGCGCGAACTGCCGATTGGCGAAGATGGCGAGATCATCATTCGCGGCCCCCAGATCATGGCTGGCTACTGGAAAGCGCCAGCGGAGACGGCGAACGCGCTACGCAATGGCTGGCTCTATACGGGTGATATCGGCCATGTTGACGCCGACGGTTACACATACATTGTGGATCGCAAGAAAGAGATGATCAAGTACAAAGGTTTCGGCGTCGCTCCGGCGGAGCTGGAATCGCTGCTGATGGAGCATCCCGCGGTGATGGACTCGGCGGTCATTGGGGTGCCCGATGAAGAGGCTGGCGAACTGATCAAGGGTCTGGTGGTAATCCGCCAGGGCTTCAGCCCGACGCCTGAAGAGATTATCGCCTTCGCCAACGGCAAATTAGCCGGCTACAAGCGTATCCATCTCATCGAGTTCATCGACGCCATTCCGAAAAACCCGTCAGGCAAGATCTTGCGGCGCAACCTCAAAGAGCGCGAAAAGGCCCTCCGGCTCGCTGAACAGGGCTAACTACATTAGATTTAAAAAGTTCAGCGTCTCGACATAAGACGCTGAACTTTTTTCTGCGCGGCACAGGTCTCTCCCGGGGATGAGCTAAGCTTTCTCTTCGACCGGCAATCCCTGGTCCTTCCAGCCGGGATAGCCGCCATCGAGGGTCCGCGCCTGGTAGCCCTGCTCTCGCAGTTGGGCTGCGGCCCGTTCGCCACGCGACTCGCCCCGATGATGCATATTGCAATAGGTAACGATAGGCCGCTCGCGTGGAATCTGCTTGAGTTTCCTGGAAAGCTGGCCCATAGGGATATTAACGGCCCCCTGTATATGCCCAGCCGCGTACTCGGCTGCTCCTCGCACATCGATGATGAGAGGCGAGGTATCCCCGGCTCCGCCGGCTGCGAGTTTGTGCGCGCTGACCAGCACAGATACCGGCGCCGATGCTTGCAGTTGGGGATCAGAGAAAATTGCCTGGAATGCAGGATCAGCGCGCAGCCCATCAAGATCGGTGTCATGCCTGGACCACTCAATCAGCGTAGGCCGCAGTCGCAAAGCCTCCGGCAAGAGCTGGAGGGCTTTTTCCGGCCAGCCGTTGGTAGCATACATACAGAGCTGATTGTACATCGCCACTCCGAGATCCTCCGGTGGCAATTCGGCTCCTCGTACGGCCTCTAAAAGAGCTTCTTGCAACTGAAGCGCCTGTTTTCTTCTGCCGCTACGCAAGTAAAAGTTGGTCAACTGGTGACAGGGATGCCATAGCCCGTTGCCCAACGTTTCTGCCCAAAGCGGCTCGCCTTCCTGCCAATCATAACGATTTGGATCGCTCAGTTCCTCTTCGCTCATACCCTCAACCTGCGCAATCAACGCTTGATAGACGCGCGCAGATTCAGCTAGAATGGCCTGGAAATCATGATTTTCATAATCAAGAAAAGCCTGATGGTTAATCTGGTGAGCCGGTTGCGCGTCTCGCCAGACAGGGGGTTGTTCGCCGCGGAGCGCCGTAGCCAGCTTCTGCGTCTGCAACCGTTTCCAGAGCAAGATATTGACCAGAAAGTCTTTGGCCTCCCAATTATCAAGCGTGCCTTTTGCGTTCCGCTCACTGTCACTGAGGCCGTTGACCATTTGCTGCTCCTGCTGTCGAGCGAATGCAAGCAGAGAAAGAATGCGGGGCTTCATCGGGACGTTACTCATAGGAATATTCTCCTTTTAAAATATATTTTTCCGTACGCTGCAAGTTCATTGGGGGGAATGATCTTTTGCGCGGTCTTCACCCCCTACTGCTGTCTTATCACGGGAGGGATACAATGCTTACAGCATTTTTTGCACTCTGCCAAAAGAGCAGTTTAGCCAGCTTTGCCTCAAACATGATGCGAAAAAATTCTGTAAGAGAAAGAGGGTCGCAAGTGATAAGATAAAAGAAGGAAAGAAAGGTGACCACGATGCAGGAGATTGTTAAGAATCCGCAACAACAGGGGCTGCCTGGCGAGCTCCAGCGGCTCAAAATGGCGCTGCTGACCGACCAAAGTGGTATGCTCACCGCCACGCGTCTGCGTCTTGTTCGTCTTGCGCGAGCACGGGGGATAGAGCCTCATCTCATCGATGATGTTGTGCAGGAAACATTGCTTGAAGCCTGGAGCCATCTGGAGCGCCTGCACGCCCCTGCCGGCTTCAATGCCTGGATTGATGAGATCTGCCGCAATGTCTGCCGTCGCTTTGCCCAGAGGCGCAAGAGGGAGCTTCTCCATCACACTCAGTTGCTGCGATCATCTTCCAGTGAGGCACTGGAGAATGACGACGAGGAACAAGACCTTCTCACAGATTTTCCTGACGCCGAAACTATTGACCCGCTTGAGGAACTGAGCCGTCAGGATCTGGTGGCGCTGCTTGACCGGGCGCTTGGGGCATTGCCTCAGGCTGCACGTCAGATGGTGGAGATGTACTATTTGCTCGAACTGCCGCGCCCTGAGGTAGCTGCTCGCCTGGGCATATCCAGTGGCGCGCTGGATGTACGCCTGCACCGCACACGTCGCCAACTCTATCGCATTCTGCACGGTCCCCTGGGCCATGAAGCGGAGGCGCTGGGCCTGGCGCTGGATGCGGAACTGATCGAAGGATGGCAGGAAACTCGCCTCTGGTGCCCATCATGCGCGCGCCACCGTCTCCAGGGCTGCTTTTTGTACCCGACAGCCGATTCAGAGGAGCCGAACCTTCACTTACGCTGCCCCGAATGCTCCCAGCGTTACGGCCAGGATACCGTCCATAGTATGGGGCTGGTCTCGCTTGCCGGTCTCCGCTCGTTCCGGCCCGCCTGGAAGCGCACCATGCAAGGGCTAACGGATCGTCTATTGCAGGCGCTCTCTCAGGTGCAACATCCCTGCCTCTATTGCGGCAAACCGGCTCTTGTCCAGGTGAAAGACGACGCTAGCGACACAGTTCAGCCGACTGATCACTATCCTTTCTGGATCTACCTGCGCTGTATGCATTGCGGCAACGACATGGATGGTTGTGGCTGCTTGCCTATGGTTGATCAACTAGTCTATTGGTCGCATCCACGCACGCGCCAGTTCCTTCAGCAGCATGCGCGCTATTGCAGCGCACCGGGGAAAATCGTAGAGTATCAAGGACAGCAAGCGATCTGCCTGCAAATCAACGATGTAGAGAGCGCTGACCGGCTCACAGTTCTGGCTCATCGCCAGACATTACAGGTCCTGACGCTCTTCTAGCACACTATGGTCATGGTCAGGGGAATTTCTCATGCACAAAAGCCTGTGGAGTGGGTAGGAGCTTTTTGCGCATAAGAAATGTTCCTCGATACCATCTTACAGCTTCCCCAGGAAGAGGCCGCGCGCCATGAGTTCCCCTGCCAGCGAACAGACCACCACCAGGTAGAGCATCCCCGTCGCGGATTGAAATGAGCGGTCACGGATCAGCTTCCAGGATAGGCCGCCCAGCACCAGGGGCATCACAAAGCCAACCAGAATGCGCAGCCAGCCAATCACATCCGCGCTTAACGGAGCAATGGTCGGCGCATTGGGCGGCTTAACGTGAGTATTAGGCGTTGGCGTGCCCACAGCAGGGGTAGCCGTTGCCACTACTGCGGGCGTCTGAGTTGTAGGCTTCGTCGCAGCAGCAGTGGCCGGGCCTGCGGCGAAGGAGAAAATCACCTGAGCTACCAACGCGATTAAGACGACGGTCGTCGCAAAGAGTAGCGGCCTTTCCGAGAGGGCAGGCGTCACCAGGTACCAGTGGCCCAACCACATGGCCGTTAGCACGCCACCGAGCGCAAAGGCGGCGGCGAAGAAGCCAACGACGGTAAAAACACCGCCCACGTTGGCCGCGGCCACGGGACGGAAAATCATCGCCATCACAAAGAGCGTGACCAGACCAGCAGCCACCGTTGCGGCGCCACTGATCAGGCGCAGCAGGCGAATCGGCGACTGACGCACTGGCTGTCCTTCTGCCTGCGCTTTCGCTTGCGCCTCCCTGCCATCCACGCCCGCGCTTTTGTCGAGCAGGAGGAAGAGGCTATATGGGATCAGCAGCAGGAAGAAGAGCAGCAGGGGCAAGCTCTGGTAGCCGGTCCATGCTTTGTCAAGCTGGGTGTAGGTGTTCAGCAACTCCGGCGAAGCAAAATTTTGCTGCGTCAGATAGGTAAGAAAAGATAGCCCTAGATAAATAAGCGCGTAGGAAACCAGGAAGCCACGCTTCACCTCGTTGCGCCAGTCGAGCAGGACCAGCACGCTCACCGAGCCAACCGAGACTTCCACCATCACGATAAATAGGACTAATGGTAACGTTTGTAGCATAATATCCTGTTATCCTTTGATTGCGTCTATCGGCACAAAGGGAGATCGACCCTTTTCGTCGAAACAGATTATACATCTGATAGCATAGGGAGGCAAATTACCATCCTTTCTATATTGACAGCTATCAAGCATTGGCCTAAACTAGGGCATGCATGTCCTTTCAGCAAGGCATGCATGCAATGCAATAATAGAGAATTTTAGTAGTAATGAGTGATAAGAGAGACGTTATGCCACGCTGTCCCAACCCTCGATGCCAGGCCGATTACCCACCGGGAAGTATGCAATGCACCAATCCGTTCTGCCAGTGCCTGCTGCCAGGAGCTGTGGTAGCAGGCCGCTACCGCATTGAAACGCTGATTGGTCTCGGCGGCATGGGAGCGGTCTACCGGGTAAGCGATACTTTTGAAATGGAGCAGGTGGCATTAAAGGTCTTGAACCTCGCCAATAGCTCTATGGATATACCAACGGCGGTAGAGCGTTTTCGCCGCGAGGCTCGCTATGCGCACCAGCTAAAACATAAAAATATTGTTCCCATCTTGAACTTTGGGCAGGACGGCAATCTGCTCTATCTCGTGATGCCGCTGGTAACAGGTGGCACGCTTAAAGCTCTGTTGAAAGGCGAGCGGCCTTTGCCCATTCAGCAGGCTCAACAGTATCTCAATGATCTCGCGGACGCTGTTGACGCGGTGCATGCGCATCCGCAGCAAATAGTTCATCGCGATATCAAACCCTCTAATCTGCTCATCCAGCAGGACGATGGCCGGCTAGTCCTGGCGGATTTCGGCATTGCCCGTGCGATGCAGCAGGAAAAAGCGTTGACCCAGCGCGGCTTTTCGCTCGGCACCGAGCATTATATCGCGCCTGAGCAGGAGCATGGCAAGGCTGAGCCGGCAAGCGATATCTATTCAATGGGCGTGGTGGCCTACCAGATGTTCACCGGTCTATTGCCATACCAGGCCGTGATCAAGAACCATGCCGCCGAGATACCAGCGCCGAGCAGCTTGAATATCGCGCTCCCGCCAGCGGTGGACGACGTTATTTTTCGCGCCATAGATATCGATCCAACCATGCGCTACCCATCAGGACGAGCGTTCGCCGATGCGCTTAACGACGCGCTCTCCACCGAAGATCTCTGGTCGCAGCCAACGATCTCGGCAAACGTCGTCGCGACGAGCAGTCCGAATATTATCGTCCGCGCCATTGTGCCAGAGAACCCTTGCAGCCGTTGCGGTCGCGAGAATCGCGGCAGTTCACGCTTCTGCCGTCACTGCGGGCATAGCCTGGATGATACTTCGCCGACGATTACCGATATTTGCCAGGTGGGATATGTGAGCGACATCGGGCAACGAGCCAGGCAAAACGAGGATATGCTGCTGATTGTGCAGGGACTGTGTGTGAACCTCGAACCACCGCCACGCCCCTTTATCCTGTTTGCGGTTGCCGATGGCCTGCTTGGACCATATGGGAAAGCCGCAGGCGGGCATGAGGCCAGCCGCCTGGCGATAGAGACGATTACCGATATCATGTTGCCGTTGCTGTCAACGCCGCCGCGCTCATCTACGCAGTCAGCAGCATCGAGCAGCAGACGCCAACCCAGCCGCTCGCTTTATGAGAAACAGCCGCCCGAGCAGATGTTAGAATCGTGGCTGAAAGACGCGGTTCGGCAGGCCAATCAGGTAGTCTATCATTGCAACGCCGACTATGATACGACAATGGCAAGTACCCTGACAGCCGCGTTACTCTATAAGCAGCGCCTCTATGTAGCAAGCGTGGGAGATAGCCGCGCGTATCATTATGATTGCAACCGAAAATGGTTCAGCGTTATTACGGTTGACACGCCGGCGGTCAAGCCAACAGGAGTTGGTACGGACGCCAATCGCTCCTCGCAACCGCGTTATCTGGGGCAGGCACATCAGATACACATAGACCTTTTTCAAAGCGATGTTGAGCCTGGCGATACCATCCTGCTCTGCACTGATGGCTTATGGCACATGTTACGCGATGAGCGCATCCAGTTGTTGCTGGAGCAATCGCAAAACGATCCTGTTGAGAAACAGGCTCGCCTGCTGGTAGATGCTGCGAACAGCGCCGGCGGCGAGGGCAATGTGAGCGCGATTGTGGTGCGCGTGCAATAGCTGCATGCTCACTCAGAGGCGTAACCCGAACGCCTGAGTCATGCCCTCTCGCCCATGTTCGGTCAGGCGAACGGCGCGGCTGGCTAGCTCGCTCGCGGTAAAGGCGCGTCCATCACTGAGGGCAAAAAGTATCGTTGCACGTGCCGGATCAGCGAGTAAAGCGGCGACAGAAGCAATATCAGCATCTCCAGGCATGGGAAGTTCTCCTTTTGCAGCTAGTTGTTACCATCTTGCTAAAGTATAGCCGAACGATACTTCGGCCATTCCCGAACTAATTTGGGCTTACACTGTACCTATGCTTTCTATTATCACCGTATTTTTCGAAAGAGCCAGCACTATTTTTGTTACGCTAACCAAGAAAATCTTGCTTCATAAACCTAGAAAGGGCATGATAATGGCACGGGAACAAGACCTTACCGCACAGATGACAAGAACACAGGAACCACGGGTCGCTACAATCGGCGTGCGCAGGGCACAATAGTAATCCCTCTGAAGCATTGTCTGCGCAAAGTGAGGTATAATCAGTGATAAGAGCAATATCTAAGCCATAAAAAGCACCTGCAAGGGGAACCCTCATGTCCAATACTTCTATACTATGCATCCAGATAGACGCAGACCTGCAACTGCGGCACGCAAAAGCATATAACGAAGGGAGATCGAGTTGAAATATAACGTTCATGCCGCGAATTTGCCATACGGACATACAGCGGAAACGTTGCAGCGCCTTGTTTCGCCAGAGTTGCGGATCACCGCCGGCCCTGATGTGGTCTCCGATTGCGAGATTCTAGTTGCAGGCACGCCCTCGCGAGAGCAGATACAGGCCAGTCCCAGGTTGCGCGCGCTCGTCGTTCCCTGGGCCGGAGTGCCCGAGGCGACGCGCAAGCTGATGTTAGACTTCCCCGAGATTTCCGTTCATAATATCCATCACAACGCGCTGCCGGTTGCTGAGATGGCGATCACGCTGATGCTGACGGCGGCTAAATTTGTTATCCCTGCTGATCGAGCTTTGCGTGCTGGCGACTGGTCGCCGCGCTTCTGGCGGCCCGATCCTGGTCTGCTGCTCTATAAGAAAACAGCCCTCGTCCTGGGCTATGGCGCGATTGGTAAGCATGTGGCGTCCTGCTGCCGCGGCCTGGGCATGCGCGTGCTGGCTACCCGCTATAGTCTTTCGCCGGAGGAAAAAGGCAAAGAGGTCGAAGAGGGCATTACGCTTTATCCACCGGATTCGCTGCACGAACTCCTGCCACAGGCCGATGTGCTGCTGCTTTGCGTCCCCCTCACTCCTGAGACGCGTGGATTGATTGGGGTGCATGAACTTTCGCTCTTATCGCCGCAGGCAATATTGATCAATGTCTGTCGCGCTCAGATCGTTGATGAGGCCGCGCTGTATCGCGCTCTTCAGGAGCAAAAGCTTTACGCGGCAGGTTTAGATGTCTGGTATACTAATCCGCACAATGAAAGCGAGGCAACGGGTCTTGCCCCCTCGACTTATCCCTTCCATGAGATGGATAACGTCGTGATGAGCCCGCATCGCGCCGGTCATGCCGCCGAAATTGAGCAACTGCGCATGCAATATCTGGCCGATTTATTGAACGAGGCGGCACAGGGCAAACCTATACCAAATAAGATCGATGTCGAGAAGGGGTATTAGCAAAGAGTACTTTAAAACATGCCGCGCTCCAACGTCACTGGACGCGCTAAAGCTGGTCCCTACGAAGCTAAAGAGCGCGACAATGTCACTGTGAAGGTTGAGCCCTGCCCTGGCTGGCTCTCGACGCTGACTATGCCCTGATGGGCGCGCACAACCCAATCGACAATTGCCAGCCCCAGGCCACTGCCACCGCTGGCCTTTGAACGCGCAGGATCGGCGCGGTAGAAACGTTCAAAGATGTGTTCAATGTCTTTTTGAGCAATCCCAATGCCGGTATCGCTCACAGATAAATGGACGTGGGAAGCACAGGTTTCTACTGAGACGGTGACGGTCCCGCCCGCGTTCGTGTAAATGAGTGCGTTATCGACCAGACTCATGATGACCTGGATCAGGCGGGCCGCATCGCCCATGATGGTGGCAGGCTGCAAAATCCGCGTTCTTAGCTCGATGTTGCGCTCCTGGGCCAGAGGTTCGAGGCTCTCTACGACGTCGGCAGCTAGCAGATCGATGCGTACAAGCTCAGAATCAAGCTGAGCTTTCCCTTCGTCCGCGCGTGCCAGCGCCAGTAAATCATTGATTAGCCGACCCAGACGCTCAGCTTCCGCGTTTACCTCACGCAGTACCGTCTCATATCCTTCAGGACTGGACGGCTGCGAAAGAGCCACTTCGGTCATGCTGCGGATGACGGCCACGGGGGTGCGTAATTCATGGGAGGCATCAGCGACAAAACGACGTTGCTGATTAAAAGCTCGTTCCAGGCGTCCAATCATCTGGTTAAAGATAAGAGAGAGGGCGCGCACTTCATCCTCTGCTGGAGGCACCGGAACACGTTGATGCAGATCTTTGGCTCCAATCTCACGAGCGGTATAGGCAAGATGATGGATGGGCCGAAAAGCGCGACCAGCCAGCCAGTAGCTTACAAAGGCGCTGACGACGAGAATAAAGGCGATCACGACAAAAAGTGTATACGTCACATGCTCCAAAGACATATGGAGCCTCGCGAGCGACTGCCCAATCTGGATAACGCCCAGCAAGTTTCCATTTTCAACCAGCATCGTACTATATAGGCGTACAGGCTCATCACCTCTGGTCATAGAGACTGTGCCACGCCAGGGAGTATTGTGCAACGGTTGTGTGACACTCTCTGAAGGAACGGAAAGCCTGTAGAAGTTAAAGGTGCTATAGACCGTTTGCCCATGAATATCAAGCACGCGTACAAAAATATCTTCCCTATCATGAATAAAATGGGACCCCTGGTCAAATTTGATTTTTCTGCTATCGTTAGAGCTAGAATCGATAATCGCACTGGTCGTATCAAGTTCTGGCAGTTCGTCAACCACATCATCGACCACCAGCTTCCCTTCGCGATTGGTAATGCCTTCAGCCACTTGCTGCGCTCGCTGCTGGAGAGCCATATCAAAGCTGGCAGCCAACGATTGCTGAAATGCTGTGTAGAAGGCAATGCCGATGAGAAGCAGCAGCACAGCCGAGACCAGGGTATACCAGCAGGTCAACTGCGTACGTATCCCCAGAGGAGGTATTCTCGGTAAGCGCAAGCGCCTTATCATGCCGTAATTCCTCTCCGCCCGCCTGACCGCTCCCACGATGGAATCGGGGAGGTACACGCGCATGCGCCGTTGGCGGGCGGAATTTCAAGACGGTTCCTTGAGTTGATAGCCTGAACCGCGTACAGTATAAATAACGTCCGGTTCGTTCTGATCGCACAATTTACGCCGCAAATAACGAATATATACATCTATAACGTTCGAGAGATGCTCGGTATCACCATCCCAGACGTGTTCGGCGATCATTGAGCGGCTGAGCACCTGATGGGGGTGACGCATAAAGAATTCCAGCAGGGCATATTCTTTATGTCCCAGCACGATAAGCCGGTCGCCGCGCCTCACCTCGTGGGAGCTGGTATCCATCACGATATCCATAAAGCGCAACGTCGAAGTTTTGATCACGGTTCCTCGACGCAATAAAGCGCGCACGCGCGCCTCCAGTTCGCTAAAGGCAAACGGCTTGACAAGATAATCGTCAGCTCCCAGATCCAGCCCTTTGACGCGGTCGCCGACCTCTCCCAGCGCAGTCAGCAGCAGGATGGGCATGGTTTTGCCCTGCTCACGGATCTGTTTGCAGACATCAAAGCCATTGAGGCCAGGCAAGAGCACATCGAGAATGATGAGATCGTAAGAGGTCGTCGTTGCCATCAAAACGGCATCGCCGCCATCGGCAAGCAGGTCAACGGCGTAATGGCTGCCCTCCAGCCCTTTTTTCAGGCTGGGACCCAGCCGCGGATCATCTTCAACTACCAGCAGTCGCATAGATATTGCTACCTATCTTTCCATTGGCTTCTCATATCGACCGACCGGCTGTTTGATACCACGACTCCTCAGATATTCAAACAGCCTGTACGGTAATGTAAGTGTACCGGTTTATTATGAGATGAAGGTTAATTCGCCCCGGCTAAAGCCGAAAACTTCTTACCTCTGGACTCCACCGCAACTCTGCATACCGTTTCAGGCGTGCAGCTTTGGCTTCACGGTCCGAGGCATCAGGGGTGATTAACAAACACCCCGTCGTGCTCCAACCCTGTCGGAGCACAAGCGTTCGCATCACCAGATTTCTCGCCCCAACCAGATCCGCATGCAGGATATACCCACACGTCGGGTTCTGACACGTAAAGAGCAACCCCTTGTTCGGGCGATTCTCATTGGCGATATGCCCACACTTGGGGCAACCCTTCGAGGTATAATCGGCATCGACTTTGACCGCAAGGGACCCCGAAAGCGCCGCTTTATAGCTGATGAGGGCATGCAGTTCGGCAAAGGACCACTGCGAATACACTCTATTTGACTTACGAGCCTTTGGTGATACAGGCTCGGGCCCCTTGCCGTGCTTTTTGCGTTTGCGTTTTCTGCGCCTCGTCCGCTCGCGAATACCCGTGAGTTCTTCCAAGCCGATGAGCGCCTGAGGATGCTCTCTCATGATCTGGGTGGCAATCTGGTGGTTCGCCTGCATTTTCAACCGTCTCTCTCGCGGCCCGATGCGTCTCATGCGTCGTTTCGCGCCGCGAGTGCCTTTTTTCTGCAAGCGTTTGCGCAGCCGCGCATAGTGATTGGCTTTGTGTCGCGTTCGTTTGCCTGAATAAAAACGTGCTTTGCCTGTTGCTGTGGAGGTCACCGCGAGATAGCGCACGCCCACATCGACGCCGACCGTTTCCCTCAGTTCGTCACAGGAGGGGTCAGGCAAGGTGATCGCTACCGACACGAGCAAATAAAACTGTTTTTTCGGGTGGTCATACCAGAGCTTGGCATCACCAATGCGGGCGATATGGCCTCCCTGCTGGATGAGCAGCAGATGCTTGAAATAGCCTTGATACGGCAGACTGATACGTCCGTTGAGGGTCTTGATATTCACCTGCTGCTCGCATTGAAAGGTATAATCGCGCTCATAGGTATACTGCACCGTGGGGGAGCTATAGTGCGGTGGTTTATCCAGCCCTTTGAAGCGTTTCTTGGTAATCTTCATCCGGCGATGTTCTCGATTCTTGAGCAGCTTGGTCCAGAGTCCCTTATAGGTCGCCGCGACCTGCCGTTCCACACTGCACGCCAGTTGTGAGGGCAGACGATACCGTGCGCGTAGCTCGGTATACATCCCTTTGTGCAATTTTATTGCGCTGCTGGTTTTGCCGTGCGTGAAGGCGTACTGACTCACCGCATTGAGCGCGTCACGATAGGCAAGCTGCGTCTCTCGTAAAGCCTGATGCTGCTCTGGCGTCGGGATGAGTTTGAGTTTGGCGCTGATGATCTGCTTCATGCTTTTCTTTGAACAAGTGAGGAGGCTGTATCGCTCCTCACTTGTTCTGCCTCCATCGCGTTTCTAGACCTGCTCAGAGATCGCCTGGATGATGAGCCGATGCCCGAGGACACTTACGTCCTGTTCCTGCTCAATGCCCCACTTGCGGCATTCCTCACACCATGCCCGCTGCTCCTCCGCTGTTTCAGGAAAGAGTGCGCCACTGAGTTCACCAAGCAGACAGCCAAGTGCATGGTTCCAGGTGCTCTCGGCTTCGGACGTGTTCCAGCGTGCAGCCTCACGCACGATCTCATGCAGGAGGTCCAGCAGACACTGTTCAGTATAGCGGTACGGCGGCCCAGGCTCATGAAAGTATGCCTCACGACTACGCTGATAGCCCCGTATGGCCTGGGGATGATCAAAACAGATGAGGGCACGCACCTCTGGACGAAGCTGGCCGGTTTGCGGAGAGAGCACCCCGCCATGATACATGCCCAGGAAAAAGCCGATGAGGTCGCGCCGATAGGGGTCTTGTTGCTCAAAGTACGGTTGTTGCTGATACTGCTTGAGATTGGTGATGAGATAGGAGACGGAGAGCGGGCCGTGGCCTTGCTCGTCTCCGTACATGCTCCACCAAACACCACGCTCGTAGTGTTCGGCAAAGGCGGGACGCTGGATGTCCAGGAGCAGATGGACTTTCTGTTTGCTGTTGGTTGCCATGTGCAAGCATCCTTTCTGCTTGACGAATGGCTCCGACTGTGGGTATAATGCCCACAGAACTGAGGCCATCGCTTTAGTTCACGGTTGGGGGTGACAAAGTTGCAAGCTGGCACCCCTGACATGCATTACAAAATACGCTTAAAACTAGTATAGGCTTAAACCTAACTCGTCTAAAGTTACCGGTGGCTTACCTGCCTCAGCAAGCAATTCGTTAATAGCCTCTAGTATTTGCGTTGCGGTATCATGAGTCACACGCCCCCCGCCTTCTGCTCGTATATAAGTACGAAGGCCAATGCTTCGTGTTCTTCTAGCAACTGCTTCTTGCGTGACATCAAGGCTATTTCGTATCTGCCGCAACTGGGTAGACGCTGCCATAGTGTCTCATGCATATCCTTTCACGTAAGCTAACCATTCATGACGGCCTTTACATGAAATTCATTGCATGCAACAGCAATATCATAGCATGTAAAGCGGATCATGTCAAGGCTGGCATTGCCATTTTAATGGAAAGTTATCATAGTGTCAAGCGTACTACCATGAGCACAGGGCCATTTAATTTTCCTTTTTTTCCCGCCTTCGGCGGGGGGATGGAAGAGGGGGCGAGGGCACCTCGCGCTCCGGTGAGGGGCTACCGCCCCTAACAACCCCGCTTTTTCCGAAAATTAAATAGCCCTGCCATGAGCAAGGTAGACAGTGTGGCGCTTCCTCCTCTGGTTGGGGGCATAGGGGTCTCCGCACCACAGCTATCAGATGAATCGATTTGCTCAGATCGCGGTTTTCATGCGTTCCAGCGCCGTTGCGATGCGCTCATCGGGCGCGGTCATGGAGATACGCACGTATCCTTCGCCCAGATTGCCAAAGTTCGTTCCGGGAGTAATAAAAACGCCCGTTTTGTCGAAAAGCCAGTCGGCAAAGTCGCGCGAGGTGTAGCCATCCGGCACCCCGGCCCAGATGTAAAGGCCAGCCTTCGACGCCCGTGCGCGCATGCCCAGCGCGTTGCAACCTTCGATCAGCATATCTCTGCGTCGGCGATAAATGGCGTTACGCTGCTCCAGCCAGGAAGAAGGCAGATGCAAAGCTTCAATCGCCGCATACTGGATTGGCCGAAAAATACCGCTATCAATATTGCTTTTGAGACGCCCCACGGCATCGACCAGTTCAGGATTGCCGATCAGCATGCCGAGGCGAAAACCGGCCATATTATAGGTTTTGCTCAGCGAGTGCAGCTCCACCGCCACTTCGTTTGCGCCGGACACTTCTAAAATACTCATGGGGCGGAAATCATCAAAATAGACTTCGGCATAGGCCATATCGTGAATGATGGCAATATTATGACGGTGTGCAAAAGCAACGGCTCGCTCGAAAAAGGCGCGGTCGGCGCAGGCTGCGGTCGGATTATTGGGATAGTTGAGCCAGAGCACCCTGGCTTTTGCCAGCACATCTGGCGGAATGCTATCAAGATCCGGAAGGTAGTTGTTTCGCTCCAACAATGGCAACAGGTACGGCTGCGCTCCCACGCTGGTCGCCGCCGTGAGATAGACGGGGTAATAGGGGTTGGGAGTGAGGGCGATATCTCCGGCATTCAACACGGCAGCAGCCGTATAGACTAATCCCTCTTTAGAGCCCAGCAGGGGCAAAATGTCACGCTCAGGCGTGAGATGAACGCCAAAGCGCCGCTCGAACCAGCCAGCAATGGCTTCATGGAGCGCAAGCATGCCGCGATACTCGGGATAGCGATGGTTCTCGGTCTGCTGCATCGCCTCACAGAGGCGGTCGATCACCGCTTGCGGTGCGGGCAGATCAGGGTCCCCTATAGAAAGACTGATCACATCCACCCCGGCGGCGACGCGGTCCGCAATCTTTTTCTTGGCACCGGCAAAGTGGAATGGGGGCATGTTATTGATGAGCTGCGATAATTGCACAGGGTACTCCTTTGGATAGGGTTATCAGGGCAGGGACAAGCCCGGCCCCTACTGTTTTCTTGGTCAACGAGGGCGGCGGCAAGCCCGGCCCCTGCTGTTTTACCCCCATTTTATACCATCGGTTCGGCCTCGTACCAGTTTTTGCCGACCTTCATTTCTACCTTAATAGGAACGTCCAGTGTAGCGACGCCCTCCATAATGGCGGGAATGATGCGACGGGCGCGGTCCAGTTCTTCAACGGGCACTTCGAAGACGAGCTCGTCATGCACCTGCAAGATCATACGCGTCTTCATCCGCTTGGTTTTGAGCGCGTGATGCAGGCGGATCATGGCGATCTTAATCAGGTCGGCATTGCTGCCCTGGATCGGCATGTTGATGGCCTCACGCTCTAACGCCTGGCGTTCATTATAGGAGAGCGCGCGCATATTGGGGAAGAAACGCTTACGCCCGTAAAGCGTATTGACGTAGCCCTGTGTATGCGCCTGCTGCAACGTTCTATCCACATACTCTTTGATGGTCGGAAAAGTCTCGTGATAGCTCCTGATAAAGTCCGCAGCCTCCGAGTTGCTCATACCTGTGACTTGAGAAAGGCCAAAGGCTGATTGTCCATAGAGGACCGCGAAAACCACAGTTTTTGCCAGCCGGCGCTGGTCCTTCGTCACCTGATCGACCGGAACGCTGAAGAGGGTCGAGGCTGTAATGGTGTGAATATCCTCATTTTTGTTAAAGGCTTCGACCAGACGCGGCTCGTGCGTAACATGAGCCAGGATGCGCAGTTCGAACTGCGAATAATCGGCGGTCAGCAGCACATAGCTGGGATCGGCGATAAAGGCCCGGCGGATCTGCCTCCCCAGTTCTGTGCGTACCGGGATATTCTGCAAATTGGGATTGCTCGACGAGAGGCGACCACTGGAGGCTACCGTCTGGTTGAACGAGGTGTAGACGCGCCCTGTTTGCGGGTCCATCAATGTCAGGAGGCCATCGACATAGGTAGACTTGAGCTTGCTCAACTGCCGATAGGCCAGCAGATGGTCGATAATAGGATGTTTGCCCTGCAAGCCTTCAATCACATCGGCACTGACCGAAAATCCCGTCTTGGTCTTTTTGCCCGTGGGCAATTTTAACTCGGTGAAGAGAATATCGCCCAGTTGTTTATTCGAGTTGATATTGAAACGATGACCAACCGAGTCGTAGATCGCCTGCTCAAGCGTTTGCAACTGCTGATCGAGCGCATCGCCAAATTCGCGTAAGAAATCGGCATCAAGGGCCACTCCATAGAGCTCCATCTGCATCAAAACAGGGATAAGTGGTTGCTCAATATCGCGGTAGAGATTTACCAGGTGATGCAGTTCTATCTCGTGGCTGATTGGCTCAACCAGTCGCAGGGTCATATCAGCGTCCGCGCCGGCATAATCAGCCGCTTTGCGCACCGGCACCTGGGCCATACTGATCATCTTACTGCCGCTACCGATCAGATCAGTAATCGGCGTCATGACGTAGCCAAGTCGCTGAAACGCCTGGTCCTTGAGCCCGAGGCCACGCCGTCCAGGCTCCGCCAGATATGCCCCGAGCATGGTATCGAAAGCCAGGCCGCGCACATTGATGCCATAACGAGACAATATTACCAGGTCATATTTTGCATTATGCATGTACTTGCGGATCGACTCATCCTCCAGGGCAGGTTTGAGTTTTTCCAGTACATAAGCGAGCGGCAATTGTGTGGCTGGCTCCTGACCGTCAACAGTGGTGGTGTGACCAACGGGGATATAGTACGCTTCTCCAGGAGCCATCGAAAAAGACAGCCCCACCAGTTGAGCGTGGCGCTGGTCGTCGGAGGTCGTCTCGGTATCGACCGCGATCTCTCCCACATCATAAAAGCTTTTGACCAGCACGCGCAACGCCTCTTCTGTAGAGACGATCATGGTATTCGTCCTCTGGCCGCCATCCTCATCAATCAGCAACGGTACATGAGAGCCAGACGGGCTGGGCAGGCGCAATTTATGGACCACCTCGGCATGAGGCTCTGCAAACTCAAAGAGGCTCAATTGCATTGGTCCTTTTTCAACTACTACAGGCGATGCAGCAGATGAAGTAGCAGCAGCTTGCGTCTTAGGGCCGGTCGGAATGCGGATTGTTTCCTCTCCTGGAGGCGTGGGAGGAAGCATTACCGGCACAACTCCTAGCGGCGGAGCGTAGAGCAGATTTTCCTCGGGCTCCACATCGGCGGTGACAGGCACCTCTTGTTCGCTTTGTTCAGAGGTAGCAGGTACCATCTCCGCCGGAATATTGCTAATTCCCAGACGACGGAACAGCGCCAGTACGCGCTCGACCAGCGAACGGAACTCTAATTGCCGGAACAGCGCCAGCACTTTTTCTGTATCAACGTGCGTCAGTTGGCAGGAGGCCAGATCGAGCTGAACGGGCGCATCCAGAACGATGGTCGCCAGGTGTTTACTCTGCCGCGCCTGATCAGCGGCTTCGCGCAACAACTTTTGTTCTTTCGGCTTTAAGGCATCAACGTGCGCCAGCACGCCTTCCAGATCACCATACTCATTGATAAGCCGGCTCGCCGTTTTCTCGCCAATACCTGGAACGCCTGGAATATTATCTGATTTATCGCCCACCAGTCCTTTGAGGTCAGGCAAGCGCTGCGGAGGGAGGCCATAGCGAGCCACCGTCTCTGCCTCGTCGTACTCGGTCACCTCTGAAATGCCGCGCTTGGCAACTTTTATCCTGACATGATCGTTGACCAGTTGCAAGGTGTCCATATCACCAGTATAAATAACTGTATCAACACCCTGTTGCGCAGCCTGGACAGCAAGGGTTCCCAGAATATCGTCCGCCTCGTAGCCATCCTTCTCGTAAATCTGCATGCCAAAAGCCTGGACCACTTCGCGAATACGCCCAAATTGCGGCCTCATATTATCGGGCAACGTGGGGCGATGCGCCTTATAGGGAGTATATTCCACATGGCGGAAAGTCGGCGTGGGCCGATCAAAAGCCACAGCAATATAATCAGGCTTCTCTTCCAGAAGCGCCTTCATCAGCATCGAAGTGAAGCCAAAGGTAGCGTTTACTGGCTCACCAGCACTGGTGGAAAGGTCGTCGGGCACGGCATGGAAAGCCCGGTGGATAATGGCATGCCCATCCACCAGCACAAGTTTTTTTCGTTTTATCGTCTCTGTCATATGTTCACCCCATCTCTCACTCATTTCACTATTCTCGATCCCACGCTAGAATCCGGTAATCCTCATATCAGGCCCCTCCCCACTGGATATTACAGATCGTATGGAATTCCAACAAATATCCGCAAGGGAGTGAAGAATGGGCGATGAGTTGCAATTATCTTTTCGGATTTCTGTAACTCTATTACCCTGTTTGTCAACTTTTGAGGAGCGTCAAGCGTAATTACTACAAAGTTAAAATAATCTTTTTTGGTGACACGTACAAATATAGCAGCATCCTTTCTCAATTTCGAGGATAAGCAATTGGAAAATGACTATCGCATCCCTGTTATTCTGGCCTACCATAAAACTTTGCATCGGATTAAATAGCCACTTACACCCGTAGAGGCCATTGCGAACGATATGAAAGGCTCGATAACCTCTTGCAAGTACTAGTTAATACCATTTGTTCCTGTTATATTTTACTGTGTTTGCGTTGAGATGTATAGTATAGTTAACTGGCAAGCAGTGATATATTGTTTTTACGTTGAGACCTGAGTTTCGCAATGGAGCGCGGGACCCAACTAGAACAATTTTTGAGGACTATGCCTTTGGGCAACCTTGCGTAGGACTCTTACACTTACAGTCAGTGTAACTCGTCTTCAGAATGTGCTGAGGGTGATACATGATGGTTGTTGTTATTCTACAGGCAAAGGGGGAGACACATGTCCCGAAAGAGTAACGTCATTTCAGAAAAGCACTTCAATGGTGTAGGAGATGGTATCATGGCAGAAGAGAGAAGAGAAGAGCTATTGACCGTTCGTGAAGTCGCACGCCGTCTGCGCGTCGATGACACAACTGTTCGTCGTTGGATCAAAAGCGGTGCGTTAGAGGCGATCACGCTACCTCACCGTGGCAAGCGCCAGGCTTACCGCATTAAGAAATCAACGCTGGACAACCTGCTCAACAGCTCTGTCCCGTTGGCATAGCGACCAAACAAATTGCCCCTCTCTAAACCAGGATTTCGACGACCAGAAGTGTGGAATATATGGGGTAAGCGCCCACAAACGGGGAGCCGGGGATACCTTCAGGGGACCTCCGACCCCGTTCTGGCCGATTAGCCAGAAAGCGGTGAGTGCTGCTAAGTAGCGGGGCACAAGGTGGCTTAACTTGTAGCATCGATATGTACATACATGCAAATGTGTATACATATCGATGCTATATACGTTTTTCAGGGTCGAGCGCGATGTCTTCCACCGCGATCCCTTATATTCATGGGCATCAACATAACGCGGGAGTACACTGATAGTGGGTAGTAGCAGAGGGAGATTGCTACCTGCATATCAGTAATACACAGGCTCGACAAAGAGAAGGGACAGACTATGCCCATGAAAATAGCTATCACAGGGGGAGCAGGTTTCATTGGAACACATCTCGCCAAAGCCTATCTGGAGGCTGGTCATGATGTACTCGTCATCGATAGTCTTGTACACGGATCGCGCCATGCCCTGGATGCACGCGCTCGCTTCTATCAAGTCGATATCCGCGCAAGTAAAATTCATACGATTTTGCAACAGGAGCGTCCTGATATTGTCAGTCATCATGCCGCGCAACGACCCCATACGCTCATCGGGGAGCAATCGCTGCTTGATGCGGATGTCCATGTGCGTGGATTACTTAATATCCTGGATGCGTGTGTCAATGCCTCTATACCCAAATTTATTTATATTTCTGGTGGGAACAATTTATACAGACCAATGGATGCCGAATATCGCCTGGTGACAGAAAATGCCCCGTTCTATCCGCGATCTCCCCATGCCATCAGTAAGGTTGCCGGGGAATGGTACGTACGCTATTATACAGAGCACTATGGTCTGAAACACACCATTTTCCGCTATGCTAACGTGTATGGCGAGACGCCGGAGATTTACGCCACGTACCCTCATCACGACCTCAGCTATTACATCTGCATGCTGACAGAAAACCGCCAACCCATCATTCGCGGCTCCGGCAATGAGATGCAGGACCATATTTTTATCGATGATGTTGTACGGGCCAACCTCTGCGCGCTCCAACGCGGAGAGAACCAGACGCTGCATATCAGTTCCGGCTCCAGCTACACGCTCAACCAGTTGTTTCAGGCGGCAGCTCAGCAGTTGCATAGCGACTTGCAGCCCATCTATCTCCACCGCGCCTGCCTTGCAACAGAGCAAACAGGGGTTGTACTGGACAACACGCGCGCGCTGCATGTCCTGGGGTGGCAGCCGGAGATAGCACTGCGAGAAGGCGTCGCGCTCGCCGCCGCTCGCTTAACAAAGCGTGAAGAGCCGGGAAAGGCTGCTAGACTGCTTATGTCAGCGAGGAACGCGGAAACGGGCGAAGCGGCGCTTATGCGGGCATAAGCAGTCTGGCGATGATGCAGGAAGCCAGATGGATCTCCTGCATCATTGCTGCAATCCACTCACGACGCGAGCATATTTTTCCGCCAGGGCCTGCGCCTGCTCGCTTGAAATGGACTCGGCAACAACATGGAAGAGCGGGCTATCCGCATCTGGCAGGACCAGGACCCATTCTTTTCCCAGATCGATTTTAATGCCATCAATCGGTTTGGAACGACGTTCCCGATACTGCTCGCTCAGGATACGCATCACCTTCCCCTTATGCTCCCAGGGGCAGGTCACGCGGGTGCTGCTCATATAGTAAGCGGGCAGATCATCTACTACCTCTGAGAGCCGCATATTAAAGGTCGCCAGCAATTCCAGCAGCTTCGCGATAGCCAGCACCCCATCGAAGGCAGGTTGCAGGATGGGAAAGACAAAGCCGCCTCGCCCATCGCCCACCAGCACGACCCCATCCCGTCCGGCGGAGGTCATCAGCGCGTGAGGCAAAACTTTGGTATGCTGGATGTAGCCATCGTAGCGTTTGGCAATATGCTGCAAGGCACTGGGAGCCGTTACCGGAGCCGCCACCGTGCCATTGCGGTGCTGGCGCAGGAAGAGGCTTGTCATCACCGCCAGCATTTTCATCCCATCGAGAACGCGGCCCCGGTCGTCCACTACCGCGATCCGCTCTCCGCTGGGATCGATGCGAATGCCCATATCCGTATTCAAAGCCGAGCTGATGGTCGCGAGTCGCTGCATATCTTTGTTGAGCTCATCCATAGTACGAGCGGTCGAGGCATCTTCCACGCTGGTATTGAGCGCAATCACCTCGCAGCCCAGCCGATTAAAAATGCTAGGAAGCATCTGCGTAGTGCTGCCGTGGGCATAGTCAACTACCAGTTGAAATTTGCGCTTGCGCACTATTTCGTGATCGACCACACTATTGAAGCCTTCAAGATAGCGTCCGGTGACATCAGCATTGCTCAACACGTCGATAGCGCCGATCTCATCCAGGTAGACGCGGCGAAAATCTTCACGAAAGAAAAGATTTTCGATCTTGCGCTCAGTCGCTTTATTGATGTCCATGCCATACTGATCGAAAATTTTAATATCGATCACGCGCTGGTCGTAAGGGGAGACGCGTACGTGGACACCTCCGGCGGCCTCCGTATTGCGGATAAAGTAGCGGGCGACCGGCATTGGCACCTGGTTAATGTCATGAACGTTAATGCCTGCCGAGGGCAGGCCAGCATTGACGCCGCGTTTAATCATACGCGACGTGCGATGCGAGTCACGATTGAGACAGACGATGGAGCCTTTGGACAAAATCGCGCCATAAGCAGCTCCCACCTTTGCAGCAAACTCGGGGGTCAGGTCCACATTGACCAGGCCGGTGATGCCATAGCGGCTGAAGAGGCCGCGACGCCCCTGCGAGCCCCAGATGATGCTGGTATTGATGACCGCACCGGCCTCTATCTCTTTATCGGGCCAGATCTTTACATTGGGCTGCACAATCGCCCCATCCTGGACAATCGAGTTATCGCCAACGACCGACCCTTCGAACATAACGGCTTTGCTCTTAATCGTGGTTGACGAGCCGACGATGGCCCCGCGCAACTCTGAACGCTCACCGATGTAAGAATTGTTCCAGACGATGCTGCGATCAACCTGCGCCCGCTCATCAATGATGGCATATGCGCCGGTGACGCTGGGTCCATGCACAATGGCCCCGGAGCGCACTTTACAATCATGCCCCAGATAGATAGGGCCGTAGAGCTGGGCGTCGCTGGCAATCTCAGCCCCTTCCTCACACCAGATATTGCCACCAATGTTTTTCGCAGGAATCTCGATATCTACCAGCCCCTGCAAGGCGTCCGCGTTGGCGCGCATGTACTCGCTCAGGTTGCCGACGTCGCACCAGTACCCTTTTTGAGCCACATAGCCATAAATGGGATCGCCCTTTTTCAGCATCATGGGGAACAGTTCCTGGCTGAAGTCGAACTGCCTGTTTTTCTCGAAGTAAGAGAATATCTGCGGATCGAGCATATAAATGCCGGTATTGATGGTATCGCTGAAGACCTCTCCCCAGCTCGGCTTTTCCAGAAACTGGGTGATATGCCCATCCTCATTGGTGATAATCACCCCATACTCCAGGGGATTATAGACATGCGCAAGGAGCAACGTCGCCAGCGACCTCTTCTCGTTATGGTAGCGGAGAAGATCAGCCAGGTTGTAGTCGGTCAGAGCATCACCACTAATGACAAGAAATGGCTCGGTAAGCTGCTCCTCGGCATTTTTTACGCTTCCTGCTGTTCCCAACGGCACATCCTCTCGCGAATAGGTGATATGCATGCCGAACTGGGAACCATTGCCAAAGTAGTCCTCAATACTGCTGGCTAGATACTGGACCGTCACAATGATGTCAGTAATACCATGACGTTTCAACAGGTTAAGAATATGTTCCATCACCGGTTTCCCCACAATGGGAACCATAGGTTTTGGTCGTCGGATCGTTAATGGTCGCAGCCTCGATCCTTCCCCGCCGGCCATTACAACCGCTTTCATAGAGGCCTCCCCTTACTAGTTAAGAGCAACGTGTGTCACCCGGTGTTTTGTCATTAAGGATAAAATAGAAAGACGGCGTAGCAATGCCACGCCGTCCCATCTGCTCCACTACAACCATTGTACAACATCACCAAAATGTGGTGCAAACTCTGTGTTCATGGACGTTGCAATTCCCCTACCACTCACTCAAGCGTCCATGCTCCACCAGCCAGCGTACAAAATGATGATAATATGTTATTTCGGTAGCCTGCCGCTCCTCATACTCTTCTTGCAGTCTGATGAGCCGCTGCGACTCTTCTACGGTAAAGCCCTCATCCAGGAGGGCGTCGATTAGCAGATCACGGTATTGCTGCTGCATGGAAAGTCCTCCCTTGTTTTTCTCGCTTACACATAGCTCACTGACGAATACGCGCAATGTAGAGGCACGTTCTCTCTTTGCCGTACTCCTACCATCATCCCACTACCCCACACCCCTTATGCTATGTATTACGCATATTACCGCCGGTGTGCGTCTGGCTTACCAATAGTAACGTCTATTGACCTTCGTTTTCGAGGCTTACACAAATGGATAGCAACATAATGCGGAGTACGGAAAGTAGCCAGGTACGCCGATAGAAATGCCTTTGAGCCCGTTAGCCAGCACGCTTGGACGCGATCTATCCAGTCCTTACGGGGCTGGCAACCAGGAATCTACCAACTACCTTATTGAATGCTACTATACAATACATAGTATAGCGCATAAAGAAGCTTTTTGGCTAGGGGAAATTTGCCTAGAATACGAAATAGGCAAAGGATCAGTTGAAAATTTGCGCCTTTCGGAGTATCTACGCATAAATAGCGCGCTATCCACATAAATCAATATTGACCCATCAAAAAGGCGCATTGATTCATCAATGGCTCATGTCTGCAAACTGCAATGGGTATTCAGCACACAGACAGATCGCATTATGACTATTTTTTGAGCGCCAACGCGGCCAGAGCCGTTTGCTCTGATACGCGGCACTAACTTCCCCAGGATTCGTTACGAATGTAATGCTTGATTTCTTCCTCGTTATCATAAAAGTAGCTGATAGCATCATAGACTTGCGCCAGAGAAAGACGCTGATGGGCCGCAATCTCCTCCGGGTCCTGCCCTCCCTGAAATGACAGGACGATATGGCGAACAGCGGTACGCGTGCCGTCCACGATAGGCTCTCCACCATAAATTGTCGAATCGCGAATAATGTAGGGGTGGGCAGTCCGTTCAATAGCCATATGAGGAGCCTCCTTTTCATCTTCCGTTCCGTTTAGAGCATGACATCCACTTAATTATACGCCTCAACAGACGAATTTAGTAGTTAAGATAGCGCTTGAATTATCATCGCTTCAGCCCGGTTTTCACAGAATCTTCACATGCGATACCATGGTATCGCCGCCCTCTGCAACGGGCCTTAGCCGATTTTTGCCTCGCACCGAATGTACGAGTTTCCAGAAAAAGCTTGACAACTGTTAAAAGCTAATGGTACAATACCTTCCAATGAAAGGAGGTGGTGTGTAAATGGATCAATTATGTAGCTGCGCAGGCAGCGTTGTAGATTCCCACACCTTCCAGACGAGGGGGACAGGGCATTAGCCAGCCTCTCTTCTTTATCGCCTCTGGTTTTATAGCCAGCAAGGTTGAAACGATACACTGGTAGGTTACGTAATCCAGCCTGCTTGTGCAGCGCTTCCAGAGCGAGGGCGGAACTCCATTCCTGCCATTGCTCTGGTTTTTTTATCGGCTAACGCTCTTTGCATAATTTCTGGTCACTGATGCTATACCCGATAAATATAGTATACACCTCTATACTACTATCCAGAAATATTTTGAGCTGACCCATACAGCGCGTATCTTAACCCTGGCAAAGCACATCATCTGTTTGCTGATCCTATGCTTATAGCTGGGCCAGAATCACTATAGGCAAATGAGCAGATAGAAGTAAAGTGGTGGCGTTTGAATAAGTTTGAGACAGTCCATTCCAGGCGGCTTGATATAGAACAACTACAACATCTACTGGATACCCAATGTTTCGGCCTGGGAAAGCGCTTAGTTTATATACCGAAGATAGATTCGACCAATACACAGGCAATGCAACTGGCCCATCAGGGCTCAGAGGAAGGGGTAGTCGTACTTACCGAGAGTCAGACGGCGGGTAAGGGTAGGCAAGGACGGCGCTGGGTAGATATTTACGGCCTTAATGCGCTGGTATCAACCATCCTCCGACCACTATTCCCGCCATACCTGCTGGTAATGATTGCTGCGCTTGCGGCGGTTGACGCAATCTCCGATATCTGTGGGCTTACGGCTACGATCAAATGGCCCAACGATATCCTGATTGCAGATCGCAAGGTCGCTGGTATCCTGATCGAGACCAGCCATGATCGCTTCGGTCATATGATTGCTGTCGTGGGGATAGGGGTCAACGTCAATGGACAGATTGAGCAGGCTGCCGAGTATGGATCAGGCACTCTGCAGGCCGATCCGGCGCTGACGGCGAAAGCTATCACGCTTGAAACGGCCTGCGGCCATACGGTTAGCCGAGAAGCATTTATTGCTCGCTTGCTGTACTACCTTGAGACGCACCACCTGGCCCTGCAACAGGAAATGCACGATCCAGTAGCAGCGGCTTATGGAACCACCTCTCGGCTGATACGAGAGCAGTGGCGTCGTCAATTATCAACGCTCGGTCGCCTTGTTGAGGTGCATCAGGGCACAAAGCTTATCAGCGGCTTTGCTGATGATGTGAATGATACCGGAGAGCTGTTACTCCGTAGTCATTCAGGGACACAGATCAACGTTACCTGGGGGGACATCGGATATCCCACAGAGTGATTGATGGAAGAGTAACAATGGTGGAGGAGACGCTTCCACCGCCGAATGAGGGGAAAACAGAACATGGAGACACAGGACGTATTCCTTACCAGTGAAGGCATCCAGCGCGTACTCAGCCAACTGGAGTTTCTGCGCACAACCAAGCGGTCTGAGGTCGCTCAGTACCTACATGACGCAAAAGAGTCGGGCGACGTCATCGACAATGCAGCTTATGAAGACGCTAAAAACGAGCAGGCACGCCTGGAAGGGCGTATTATGGAGCTGGAGCAGCTCCTGGCAAAAGCGAAGATCATCGATCACGCACGCACCGACGTGGTCTCTCTCGGGTCCATTGTCCATCTCCGTACAGCCGATGGCCGCGAGTGCCACTATACACTCGTTGGAGCTTACGAGGCCAATCCGAGCGCCGGGCGTATTTCAAATGAGTCGCCAGTGGGGAAGGCGCTTTTAGGACATATGGCCGGCGATGAGGTGATCGTCTCAACACCTGGAGGTGTAAAGGAGTACACGATTCTTTCTATTGAATAAGCTGCTCACCTGGAAAACTAACAGCTACAACAATTGCAAAACCTGCGGTCTTGATAGTGACCGCAGGTTTTGCTCTATGCACTAAACATCAATAGACGGTCTACCCATCGGATTAAAACAATGTTACAATAGGTGGCATCATGGGCCGGCAGCTTCTATCCGTATGCAATATTATCAGATCATTTGCCCATCATATCTCACGCATGCTGCCTGGCACGCTTGTTGAGAGGAATACAGCTATGACAGACGAACGGGATATACGTATACAACGCCTGCACGCTTTCCGGGAACAGGGCATCAATCCCTATCCCAACAGCGCCGAGCGTACCCATACAATCGCAGACATCCTTGCACATTTCGATGAGTTTGCTGGCCCGGAAGGCTCCTATACCATCGTTGGACGCATCCGCCTGCTACGTGAGATGGGCAAGGCCGCCTTCGCCAAAATCGAAGATGGCACGGGCAGTATGCAGTGCTACTTCCGCATCAACGATCTAGGCGAGGAGGCATATCGCAGCATTAAGCTGCTGGACCTGGGCGATTTCATTCAAGCCACCGGCTTTCTGTTTGTGACACGCACAGGCGAACGCACGCTCCATGTGCTCCGCTATCGCCTGCTCTCCAAAGGGTTGCGTCCCCTGCCCGAAAAGTATCATGGATTAGAAGATAAGGACCTGCGCCAGCGCAAACGCTACCTGGACCTCATCGCGAACGGCGACGAGGTCAAGCAGGTCTTCGTCATACGCAGCCGCACGATTAGCGCGATGCGGCGCTTTCTGGAGAGTCAGGGCTACATAGAGGTCGAGACGCCTATCCTCCAACCGCTCTACGGAGGAGCTACGGCGCGGCCTTTTATCACTCATCATAATACGCTGGACCGCGATCTCTATCTGCGTATCGCGCTTGAGCTCTACCTCAAACGCTTGATCGTGGCCGGCTTTGAGCGCGTCTATGAAATTGGACGAAACTTCCGCAATGAGGGGATCGACCGCAGCCATAACCCCGAATTTACGATGATGGAATGCTACCAGGCGTATGCTGACTATAACGATATCATGCAACTGGTCGAAGAGATGATCGCTTACATCGCCCAGGAGGTCAAAGGCACGCCCATTATCACGTACCAGGGCACAGAAATCGATCTGACTCCTCCCTGGAAGCGCATCCCCCTGCTGGATGCTATTGCTGAATATACCGGGATCGATCCCAACAAGTTCCCTGATCGGGAGAGCCTGGCCGCTGAGATGCGGGCGCATGGTTACGAGGTTGATCCCCACCACAACCGGGGCCGCCTGATCGATGACTTGCTCGGCGCGATGTTCCGCAAAGGCATTCCTGAACTCAAGCAGCCGCTATTCTTAATCGACTACCCGCTTGATATCTCGCCGTTGACGAAGCAGCATCGCTCAATGCCCGAACTGGTTGAACGCTTCCAGCCGTTCATCGGTGGCCTGGAATGCGGCAATGCCTACACTGAACTGAACGATCCGTTGGAACAGCGCGCGCGCTTCGAGGACCAGATGCGGCAACGCGCCCAGGGCGATGACGAAGCCCAGGTGCTGGACGAGGATTTTCTGGAGGCGATGGAGGTGGGGATGCCTCCTACCGGCGGACTTGGCATCGGCGTTGACCGCATCTGCATGCTGATGGCCGACCAGGAGTCGATCCGCGACGTGATCGCCTTCCCCACGATGCGTAAGGCGGCAGACGAGTAATACAAAATATATCTCAGCAATGGAGAATGGCATGAGCATAGAAAATGCCCATTTGCCACTTCTCCACTTCTGTGTCACTATGCATCTAAATAGATTTATGCCGAGATAGTTTGGAGACGAGTGTTTGTTCCTATTAGCAGTGACTGAGTGGCGTTAGCTGTATCTGCTGCGCAAGCCCGTAGGCGGTCGGGAGATCGCGGTCGCTCTCGACAAATACACGACCCACAACGAGCACCGAATTGTTAGGCGAAGAAATCTGTGTCATTCCCTGCGACACAGTCCCTTTCCAGCCCGGCCCGCTAATGAGGTAATCGCCTGCCTCGGTTCCCGTGGTGCGTTTGCCGACGTAGGCAAAATTAGTGCCATCCGACGGATCGGTGAACTGCACGCTGTAGTAACGGCTCGCCATGTCCGGCACATGCAAAACTTGCGGCCCTTTGGAGAGGTCAAGCAGGCCGCCGACGTAGAGCACGTCGTTGGTTCCGGTTGCTAATAAGCTGGCGTTTGACGCCGCGGGCGAAGAGAGCGTGGGCACCGCGTACAGCGTATTGACGGGGATCGGGTCGCCGCCAAGCCCATGCCGAACTATCGCTCTTTCGTAGGCACTGTACGTCATCAGCGGCCAGAAGTACAGGAACGCGCATGTGCCGAGTCCCCAGACGAGGACTGCCGCAACGACGAACGTAATGAGTCCGCTTCCCCCCGTCGAAAAAATCCTGTAGACGACCCATGCGAGGACTGCCAGAATGGCAAACGTAATGGGATATGCGTATTTCAGAATAAGCCTGTTCATCTCAATGCACTCTCTTGACTGGCGGCACATGGTACTCGCCGTCGAGGATAGCATGGCCGGGCAGATACACACGGAGCATCAGCTTGAAGTAGCCCGCCGGTGCAGGCAGCCAGTTGGATTCGTGCCCGGCGGGAGCCGTGCGCTGAATATAAATGTCGAGTGAGCCATCGGCGTTGGGCGCCAAGCCGGAGTGAGAGCCGACACTGGAGCGATCAATGGGGTTACGCACCATGTACCCTACAACATCGGTCATGGTCAGCGACCAGAATGCATCGTTCGGCGGGAGTTGTCCTCCAGGAAAATGCAGGACGTAATCGCGCTGGCCGGAGAGCCTCCGCCCCGCGCCATCCACGGTCGTCGTCCAGTACGCAGCCTCCTGCGCCACATTGACGGCGGGCAGGATTTTGGCGCATGCGGCCCGTTGGAGGATGCCATTACCAGGCTGGCCGCATTTCAAGGTGATGCTCCAACCGTTGACGGTCGTTGTCATGGCTTTCGCCACTGCGTTCATCACGATATTGGCTGTGAGAAACGCCAGCACGCCGCCGACGATGATTGCTTGCACGATGTGCGAGACTGAAAGCAGGGTGAGGATATTTGCCATACCTCAAGTATACTACTAAGAGCAGTGAACATCAAGAATGTAAATCCCAGGATTTACACCTGTAAAAGCCGATATCGTCCTGATCGCTCAATCCAGTCATGATTTGAGCAGTTTCAGGCTTATTGCAATCCTCATAATTTTTCAGTATAGTAAAGAGGCGAACGTGCTTATAGACGTGGAGGTGGTCCCTGGCTACTGTTTTGCATACCCTTCACCTGGAACGAGTTATTCAGGTCGTGCTTGATACGCTTTTCCCTCCTCAATGTGCGGGGTGCCAGCGTGGTGGAACCGTCCTCTGTCCATCCTGCATAGCGCAAATCCAACCGCTGGCATCCGCTCGCTGCTACTACTGCTGCTCGCTGCTTGATCCAAATGGATTGTGTCCATCCTGCTACTACCAGCCTTTGCAGATGAACGGGCTACGAGCAAGCAGTCTCCATACCGACCCTTTGCGTTCGTGCATTCATGCCCTTAAATACTCCGGCAATACACGCCTGGCTGAGCCACTTGGCGCACTGCTGGCGCGAACCTACATGGCATACCATATGCAGGCCGATATCATCATCCCGGTGCCGCTCCATAGCGAGCGAGAGCGCCAACGTGGCTACAACCAAGCCCACTTGCTGGCAAAAGTTTGCGCCGCCCGAACAGGGCTGCCCCTGCACGATACCCTTGTCAAACGCGTACGGGCAACGCCTCCACAGGTAGGTCTGACCGCCAGCGAGCGCAAACGCAACGTCTTCGGAGCCTTTAGCTGTACGCAGCCACTTGCAACTGAAACGCTCTCTGGACGTAAAATACTAATGGTAGACGATGTTTGCACCACTGGAGCAACCTTAGAGGCTTGCGCCGCTCCATTACTGGCGGCGGGCGCTCTCTCCGTATGGGGATTGGTGCTTGCCCGTCCCGGCGAGAAGGAGACGACCTGATTTACGTACCGCTATTGAATAAGAGGTATTACTCGTAGTCATAGCTTTTGTTAAAAATATTGTACATGAGATCAATCAGCAAGTGTGCTATAATAAAGCGCACAAGAATCAGGCATTGAATACTCGGTAGCCTATGTATATATAGAACATATGTAGCTCATGCGTTTGCCATAGTAGTAGAGAGGAAGCCCCGATGTCGAACAGTGGGAAATGGCTCAGAACAAGTTTTTTCTGGCTTCTGGCCCTCCTGGCTATCGCTGTAGTCATCATTTTTATTTTCCGTCCACAATCGAATGTCACTCAGGCCAATGTATCCACGCTCTTAAACCATCTTCAGGCAGACATGAAAAAGAATCAGCAGGATACACTGACCGTCTCCAGCAATATCCTGACATTGACGCGGGGCAAAGGGAACGACGCTCCCAAAGAAGCTGCTACTATTAATGATAGTTTCGACATTACAAAAGTACTAAAAGACAATAACATTGACTACACCAATAATAGCCTCCTCATTCTGCAATACGAATCCCCCAACAACTTCTGGAACTGGCTCGGGACGCTGGGCGGCCTTATTCCATTCTTACTGCTGGGCGGCCTGCTGATCTTTATGGTGCGCCAGGCGCAGGGAAGCAATAATCAGGCGATGTCTTTTGGGAAGAGCCGCGCCCGCATGTTTATGGGCAACAAGCCAACCGTGACTTTTACCGATGTGGCAGGCGTTGAGGAGGCCAAGCAAGAGCTACAAGAGATTGTCGAATTCCTCAAATATCCCGAAAAGTTCGCCGCTCTCGGCGCTCGCATTCCTAAGGGCCTGCTGCTCGTTGGCCCGCCGGGAACAGGAAAGACGCTGATCTCGCGCGCAGTCGCAGGGGAAGCAGGGGTGCCATTCTTCAGCATTAGCGGCTCTGAATTTGTGGAGATGTTCGTCGGCGTTGGCGCGAGCCGCGTGCGCGACCTCTTCGAGCAGGCTAAACGCAATAGCCCCTGCATCGTCTTCGTCGATGAGATTGATGCGGTTGGCCGTCAGCGTGGAGCCGGGCTGGGCGGCTCCCACGACGAACGCGAGCAAACGCTGAACCAGATCCTTGTCGAGATGGATGGCTTTGACACGAACACCAATGTGATCGTGATCGCAGCGACGAACCGCCCCGACGTGCTTGATCCCGCACTATTGCGTCCTGGGCGCTTTGACCGGCAGGTGGTGCTTGATCGGCCCGATATTCGCGGACGCATTGCGATCCTCCAGGTGCATGTGAAAGGCAAGCCACTGGAAACGAACATCTCTCTGGACACGCTTGCCAAGCAAACTCCCGGCTTCTCCGGCGCTGACCTCGCTAATCTGCTGAACGAAGCTGCTATCCTGGCGGCGCGACGCAATAAACGCAGAATCGGCATGAGCGAGCTTGAAGAAGCCATTGATCGCGTCATAGCCGGACCCGCGCGCAAGAGTCGCATTATCAGCGAGCGGGAGAAAGCCATCACGGCCTATCATGAAGTGGGTCATGCATTGGTCGCGCGCATGCTCCCCAACACCGATCCAGTCCATAAAGTATCCATTGTGGCCCGCGGGCAGGCAGGTGGCTTCACGATGCTGCTCCCAACCGAGGACCGCTACCTGTGGAGCAAGCCGCAGTTCGAGGATACGCTTGCTTATGCGCTCGGCGGCCATGTGGCGGAGCTGATCATCTTCGGCGAAGTGACGACCGGAGCGTCAAATGATATCGAGCGTGTGACAAAAATTGCGCGCTCGATGGTCACCGAGTATGGCATGAGCAGCCGCATCGGCCCGATGGCGCTTGGTCATAAAGAGGAACTGGTCTTCCTGGGCCGCGATTTTGGCGAGCAGCGCAACTACAGCGAGCAAACAGCCCGCGAAGTGGATGAAGAGGTGCGCACCATCATCCAGGAGGCATTCGATAAAGCCTATAACATCCTGCTGCAAAATAAAACCCGCCTGATTATGATCAGCGAACGCCTGATCAAAGAGGAAACCCTGGAAGGGCCGCTCTTCGAGTCTCTCTTCAATCAGCCGCTTAATGATGAGCCGCTAGAGGGTCCTTCAGTGCTCGCAGGGATGCCAGGGATCGACCCAACGCACCAGCTTGAGCCTAAAAGCTTACCGCTCCCAGACGCATCCTATTCCGCACCATCGCCAATCCAGCTCCCATACAATGGCGAGGCTAACACCCAGAATTGATCTTGACGAGAGAGGGGTTGTGCAGAGTTATGCCCACATAGTACAATAAGGTTACGCAAAAAAGTTCCCGGCTCGCAGTCTTCCAGGTCTAGAGCTTTTCTCCTGGGATGCGCTTGCGTGACCTGGAGCTTTTTACTTTTAGGAGGAGGTGTTTTAGTGTCTGAACTATTTCGTGAGGTTGATAACTGCGTAACCGCCCCCCAGGGTTTCCGCGCCGGCGCTACGGCCTGCGGCATCAAATCGGACGCCTCGATTAAAGATCTGGCTATTTTATTATCGGACGTCCCCTGCATTGCTGCGGGTACCTTCACCACCAGCGCCACCCGAGCAGCTCCAGTGCTTGTCTGCCAGAAACATCTGCAAAGCGGCAAAGCGCAGGCGGTCATCGTCAATAGCGGCAACGCCAATTGCGCCACGGGCGAGCAAGGATTACGGAACGCAAACCGGATGACCGAGTTTGTGGCCGCTCGCTTCCATATAGCCAAAGAGCTGGTGCTTTGCTCTTCCACTGGCATTATTGGTCGCCAGTTGCCGATAGAGAAGATCGAAGCAGGCGTACAAGAGATGGAGCTAAGTAAAGAGCGCGGCGATGCCTTCTCTGAGGCGATCCTGACCACCGATACACGACCCAAACGCATGGCGCTGGAATTCCAGATTGATGGACGAGCTGTACGGCTGGGCGGAGTCACAAAAGGCGCAGGCATGATCTATCCCAATATGGCGACGATGCTCTGCTATCTGACAACTGATGCCGCCCTCGAATACGGCTGGCTGCGCGACGAACTGCGGACCGCCGTTGACGATTCGTTCAATATGATCTCGATGGACGGCGATATGTCCACCAACGATACTTGCGTCCTCTTCGCCAACGGCCTGGCAGGCAATGCGCCGATCAACGCTCAGCATCCAGAGGCGGCAACGTTCCGCGAAGCGTTACGTCGCATCACGCAATACCTGGCGCGCGAAATGGCGCGCGACGGCGAGGGAGCAACCAGGCTGATGACGGTGCATGTGCGCGGAGCGCGCGACAAAGCCGATGCGGTCAAAGCGGCACGCGGCATCACGCTCTCCCCGCTCTGGCAATGCGCGCTGGCCGGTGGCGATCCCAACTGGGGACGTATCGTGGCGGCGCTGGGAGCTAGCGGCTGCCAGTTGCATCAGGACACATACGATATTTTCATCGGCAATGTGCAGGTCACGCGCCAGGGCGTAGCTGCTCAATACAATCAGGAGCAGGCGCGGGCCGCAATGGCGGGCAGCGAGGTTACAATTACGGTTGACCTTCACCTCGGCAATGGACAGGCCACCGCCTGGGGTTGCGACCTGACCCACGGCTACATTGACGAAAATACGCTATATACACGCTAATCATATTGGGACAGGGCAACCGGTAGCTCCCCGATTCATCGTGGGAGTTGCCCCTACAGCCCCTGCCCTGTGATGGGTGATATACATCCGAGGCTACATATAGATAGAGAATCAGGAGAAAATACATGGCAATGACAGAGTTGAATAAGCGCGACTGGGCCGCCCTGGAACAGAAGTATTACCAGGGAACGTTCAAGCGCCAGCCGATAACGCTCGTCCGGGGGGAAGGCGCGCGCGTCTGGGATAGTGATGGCAAAGAGTATCTTGATTTTGTGGCGGGCATTGCCGTCAATGTGCTGGGGCATTGCCATCCAGCCGTTGTCGAGGCGGTACAGCATCAGGTAACCGAGCTCGTCCACGTCTCCAACTTGTATTACAACGTGCGCCAGGTTGAGCTCGCGGAACAGCTCAGCATTCAGAGCAAAGGGATGCGCTCGTTCTTCTCGAACAGCGGAGCAGAGGCCAACGAGGGAGCCATCAAACTGGCACGCAAATATGGGCGTCTGCATCGCAACGGGGCCTACGAGGTCATCAGCATGGAGGGCAGCTTCCACGGTCGCACGCTCGCAACCACCGCAGCCACCGGGCAGGCATCATACCAGGCCACCTGGATGCCCCTGCCCGATGGCTTTAAACAGGTGCCCTTTAACAACCTGGCAGCCGTGAAAGAGACCACGAGCGAGAAAACGGTGGCGATCCTGGTCGAGGCGGTGCAAGGCGAGGGTGGGATCTGGCCCACATCAAAAGAATATATGCAGGGCCTGCGTCAGTGGTGCGACGAACAGAATCTGGTCTTGATCTGTGACGAGGTTCAGGCTGGTATGGGCCGCACCGGACAGTTCTTTAGCTGGGAATATTACGGCATCCGCCCGGACATTGTGACAATGGCAAAGGGCCTGGCAGGCGGCATTCCCATCGGCGCGATGCTCACCGATCCGCGCACCGACGTGTTCAGCTACGGCGATCATGGCACCACCTTCGGCGGCAATCCCATCGCCTGTGCGGCAGGGACCGCGACGATCAAAACCATCGTTGAGGGGAACCTGATCGAGAACGCGGCAAAGATGGGCGAATACCTGCGCACGAAGCTGGAAGGGCTGTGCGCAAAGTATCCCTTCATCGATAGCCCACGCGGTCGTGGCCTGATGCGGGCCGTCAACGTCAAGCACGACCTGGCTCCCGCGATTGTTCAGCAAGCCCTGGAACACGGCCTGCTGCTCAACAGCACCGGCCCGAAAACGCTGCGCATGATCCCGCCGTTGATCTTAACTGCCAGCGACATCGACGAGGCCATAGAGCTGCTTGACCGCGCCCTGGCGGATGTGGCCGCCATGCCTGTTGCTAAGGCATAACAAGGCAGGTAAGGCGGCTATCCTGCTTGCTTAGGGCGGATTGATTGGCAAAGTGAGAGCACACCTGCGTCTATTGTTACGCAGGTATGCTCTCACTTTTTCTGGCTTTATCACATCTCCGACTGCCCTTATCCAAACAAAGCGGCCTTTTGCCCACTCGCAGTTTAGGATTGTTTCATCAATTCTCCTTCCTGAAAGGGTTGCTTTCTCCTGTTGAGAACAATCGTCATCACCATGGCGCAGATTGCTCCTGCTGTAAAAAACGTATAGAGGTACCGCAAATCGCCTGAATTGAGCAACGATTCAGCCCCAGAAACGCCGATGAGGTTTCCTATTCCTTCTCCCAGGCTCACGGCCACAGCATTCAAGGTAAAAGCCACTTGTTTATGCTCAACAAGTGCCCCCTCTGCAACGAGCGTATCCAGGGCCGGCATTAACAATATTTCACCCAGTGTCCATAGTGTCACAGCCGCATAGACAACCTGCCAGAGAGGAAAGAACCAGAGCAGGGCAAAACCACAGGCAAACGACAAAAATGCTAATATGACTATCTGCGCGATTGACATCCGCAGATGCATCACTAATCTGCTCACAGGGACCTGTCCTACTACCACCAGCACGGCATTCAAAGCAAAAACAGAACCCAACAGGTCTGGACGGCGAACGGCATCGCTGACAAACAGAGGCAGAGAGGCGTAGGATTGGGTATAGAGAAACCAGCCCATAAAGGCGAAAAGCATAGCGCGCCATAATGGCAGACGCCGCAAGCTCAAGTGAAGTCCCGTTCTCCATTTTGGACGCTGATGTTGCTCGAACTCCTTAGAAGGAAGACTCGTAGCCACAAGACCCGCCAATATATATGCTATCGCCGCAAACAGGAACACAACGTTAGCGGACCAATGGAATAACAAGGTGCTCCCGACAAATGCGCCTATAGCAGCAGCCAGGTTGATTCCCGTTGTCAGAGATGCGTAGCGAAAAAAAAGTGATTTTGCTTCTAATCGACTGGAGGAAGCGGCCAGTGTCTTTACTAACAACGAATTTGTCCCATGCCCAATCCCAGCGGTCAGTAAAAGCGCCATGATGAGAAGAGGAGTTCGCACGACCGACATGCCTAAATAGCTAAAGCCAGTGAGGAACAAGGCCATGAATGTCGCCTGATGAATGGGAAAACGATCTATGAGAGGGGCGATAAAAACGCGCGAAAGGCGAAAAGAAAGGGAAACGAACAACAGTAATCCCCCCGCCTGGGTAGGAGGAAGATGAAGACTCCCGACGAAGTAGAGGGAGAGGATAGCCATCACCGCAAAGTGGCCGAAGTTGCAGGTACTATATTCTGTGATCAGTAAAGCAAACCAGTTAGGCCGCCACCGTTGGATTTTGATTTGCATCAATATCTCCTTTCTACATGGTATTCTTAAGATTTGCAAGTATTTTCCGTAATTATACGTAATTTACGCAGTGCCTGACGGAATACGATCTCTAGCTTTTCTCGCTCCGCAGCCTTTGCCAATATCCACCCAACACGATCAAAGCTCGAAAGAACGGGGTTGACGACCGCTCCAGGATTACAGCTAACCTCAACATCGACTATTTCTGGCATTTCCCAGACCTCATTTATCCCTTCAACCACCGTCACTTTACCAGGAGGGATGTCGAGAAAGCGGATCCCGACCACTTCTTTAGGTTCCCCAAATGTCACCACATAAGGGATATCTCCCAGTTCAGCAAAAATGGGACTGGTCATATCACACTTCATCGCTATTTCAGTTAAAGTGACAATATGGTCGCCTCCATAACGCGTATGAATTTCACCACAGACAAACCCGCGTTTTGTTTGAAATCCTTCAAGATGTAATGGTCCAAAGGTGATCCCTATAGCCTCTACAACCTGTCTGACCAGGTCTTTATACTGGGCATGTGACATTTCCGGGCCACCATCTGGTGATGTATGTCCTGCCTCAACAAATGAATTCGGATAGAGCAGCTTTTCTGTCACTCCAAACACTACAACATCACCCTGGTAGACCATAGCTTCAATAGATAGCTCTCTCCCATCAATAAATTCTTCAACCAGGATGAGTGGCTCTTCACAATGCTCAAGACAGGTCTGGAATGCCATCTCCAGTTCGGAATCAGACGATACTTTCACAACACCGATACTTCCCTGCAAGTTGTGTGGCTTCATTACGATAGAGGTACCGACATGCTGCCAGAAGGCTCGCACCTCTTCTACCGTGCGACAAAGTGTATAAGCAGGACTTAGCATCCCTGCCTCTTTCAAACGTTCTCGTGTCAGAAACTTATTATTACAGGCTTCAACCACCTCGGGTGTATTACCCTTGAGTTGGTAATCTTGCACTACACGAGCGGTTACGACAGCACCGGCCTCTTTAAATGTGAAGATCGCATCGAGTGGTGATTCTGCGTAGAGCAGGCGTGTCACAGCTGATAAGTTATCGTAACTAGTATAATCGGTTACGACGAGCTTATCAGCTCCCCTAATAAGATGGGCTTTCTCCGACAAATTCTTCTCGTTATCACCCAGGATCACTTCATATCCCAACCGTTGAGCTCGCTCGATGGAACGCTGTACATGATTCTGAGGGATCCCAACAAAAAAAAGGCGTTTATCTTTCATACAAGCTGAATACTCCTTTATCTATAAAATATCCACTTATTGCCAGCATACTTTCGAAGATTTCTACAATAAGCAGATATGCTTAGTTGTCATAGCTGATCTTGATCTGGCTTTCTACAACTGCCAGGCGGGCTTCCACTTCCTCAAAACTATCGCCACCCACTACCACAAAGCCAGGCCGATCATGGCTATGCCTGAATTGAGGCATGCATTCCCCTTTTTTCGCTTTGACCTCGATTTCGATCACCCCTGGTAGAGTTCGGCAGCTCTCGACTCCGTCAATGCTAGCAATACGCCCCTCAGGCCATTTGAAGTAGCGCACGGCAGCACAATTGAACTTTTTCTCCCCTCTTTTTGGCACGCTCCTCCCCAACGACGTACACACTGCCAGTTCATATTGATCGTATCCGCTGACCAATTTTGTCAGGAGAGGAATACGATCCCCTCCGGCTCGGGTATGCGTCTCAATGATCATCACCTGGGAATTGGCGTATTTTACTTCAGTATGAGAGGCCCCTTTATCCACCCCGAGAAGGTCTAAACAGCGACATATTGTTTCTGTAATCTCTCGCGTAGCTCTTGTCGAAAGTTGGGCCGGCACTCGATGACCTATCTCAACAAAATGAGGGGAGCCTGTAGTTATTTTTTCAGTGATACCTAAAATTTGATGACAGCCGTCCCTTGTCACAGCCTCCACGCTAAACTCTGGACCTTCCACGTACCGTTCCCATAAGCACGGAGTTCCCTGAGATACATACTTCTCGAAGGCTGCTGGACCATCCACGTATGCTATTCCCCTGCTACCAGAGCTATCAAGAGGCTTTACAATGACAGGATAAGGAAGATCTTTGGGATTACTCATCTGAACAAGACCGAACTCGGGTTGCTCCATCTTCCCCCGCAAAGCACAGCGCATAAAAAACTTGTTTCTTGTGCGAAGCACAGCAGCAACGGGGACCGTCGCAAGATTCATTGCCTCAGCCAACAGTGCAGCAGGGAGTAATCCTAGCTCGGTGAAAGAGAAGATGCTGGTAATGTGCTCAGAGAATGGTATTTTGAGCACACATAATGGATCGGCCTTAAACGGGGCTTCCACAATCGCTATCGGTTTCCCTTCGATCCGATATGGCCGATCGACAGGGTCCACCAGGAGAATAAAGGGCAGTTCCAGCGCCGATAAGGTTGCAGAGCCCTCCCACGGCAGCGATCCAATAAGCAATGATGTCACGTCATTTGCTCCTTTTCGATGAGTATCAAATCAGAAAAAGGTCTTGCCAGGACTGAATCTCTTGCATATTCTGGTAGAGATCGCTCGCCAACTCACTACGTAACTCAATACTTAAAGGGGCCGTATATCCTGACGCTGATGGGCCAACCGCTTGCCCCGGGTTGACTTTCACTTCATGAGCAAAGTACGTTTTTAACTGTGTGATACGGTCCAGATGGCGAATCTCTGTCAATACCCCCTGCTTCCTCGAGTATGGAGAGACAATGGCGGTCGGCACCGTTTGTCGATACTCGATCTCTGCCTTCATGCCTGACCGCACCTGATAATATGCATAGATGAGATCGATCCCGCTACTCAGATCGAAAAGGCGGGCCCTGTTCCCACCTGGCCGCGCACCGATTTCCAGCAGTTTAGGGCCTTGTGAGGTTTGAACAAGCTCAACATGAGCAATATTACTTCTGATCTCTAAGGCTTGTACTCCTGCAACGGCGAGACTATATAACGCCTCCTGTTGGCTTGTGGTCAAACGAGAGGGAACCACACGAGCAAAATGATGGAAATCGCTCCATCCAATATCTCTGCCCGAGATAATGTCCACAATAGGAGTGAGAGTCACATTCCCTGCCGAATCAACAATGCAGTCAATCGAATAAGTACTTCCTTGCAAAAATTCTTCTGCCTGGATAGAAGGGCTGACATGATATTGGCCAGCTTTCTGTAAAAACCCTTGCAATTCCCGAACAACAACCTCGTAGTTCTGGAGCAGTTCTTCCTGGGACCAGTTTAAGGACACAAATAGGCTGTTATACAGGTTGGTCGGCTTCAGAATGATAGGCAACCCCGTGTTTTGGGCAAAAGCCATCAATTCCTTTTTTGAGGATACTTTTTTAAATCTGGCAGTAGATTGGGAACCGATGCGCTGCACAAAGCGTTCATGCATGAGGCTCTTATCAAGACATAACAGCGCCGCTTCTTTTGAGAAGCCAGGCAAGCCCAGATGCTCAGTAATCATAGCTCCTGATAGGACGTAACGCTCATGTGTTACCAGGATGCACCCGATAGGCCATTGTTGCTGAATAGTATCCACTGCACGTAGGATGGTCTCCTCAGATGTACTAAAGTCACAGTATTCAACAGTACAAAAGGCATTGAGTTCTGCAGAGCGAATAGTACTATTTGTATCAAGGATAACTCCAAGAGGGAGCTCACGTTGGAGCAAACTTTCAAACTCCCCTTTTCTCACTACCCCTACATACAAAACTAATGGTTTTTTCTGCATATGCACCTCTCTTAACTCACAGGTAACAGAACAAGATAGGCTCTCTTACTAGAGCCTATCTTCAGCAAACAATTCTCTAGATGCCGACACCAGAGACGGTAGATCTTGTCTCTGATGATCTGCCTTTATCTAACCGGTACTTGATACCCAATTGTCAGCAACTGGCGCTCTAATGCCTCCATACAGGTGATAATATCCTGCTCTTGAACATACCCAAGATGCCCAATGCGAATAACTTGTCCATCTAATCGTTCCTGTCCACCAGCTATCACTACCCCCTCTCGCTCTCGCAAAGCTTTCAACAACAGCTTTGCATCTATGTCGGCGGGAACTTTAATAGCCGTCACTGTATTCGAGGCGTGGGCAGGATCAGCAAACAACTGTAAGCCAAGCGCGCTAACACGTTCACGAACAAGGTCACCAATACGTCGATGACGCGCGAAAATGGCCTCGCGCCCCTCTGCACGCATCATTTCTAGCGCAACATCGAGCCCGAAATAGACGGTAATCGGAGGAGTCCAGGGAGTTTGCCCTTTTTCTAACCATCTCAATGTCGCGCTAAAATCCCAGTAAAAGCGAGGGAGTGTTGCTTTCGCATGGGCCTGCCATGCTCGTTGGCTCACGCCTATCATCGCGAGCCCTGGAGGAACCATCCAACCTTTCTGCGATGCCGTGAGCACCACATCTAAGTCCCATGCATCCATGCACAAGTCGATGCAGGCAAGCGAGCTAATCGCATCGACGATAATCAAAACATCGCTGCGCGTTCTGCGGATCACGCGAGCAAGAGAGCAAAGATCGTTTGTGACTCCGGTAGAGGTTTCATTATGAGTGACCAGCACCCCCCGTACCTGAGGAAGTTTCTCAAGCTGATCTGCCACAGCTTCCGGGTCAGCGGCCTGTCCCCACGGTACCTCCAGATGCCTCACACGCAACCCGAAAAGTTCCGAGATTTTTGCCAGGCGATTGCCAAAAACTCCAATTGAGACCACTAACACCTCGTCACCGGGAGAAAAACAGTTCACGATAGCTGCTTCCATAGCTCCACTTCCCGCGGTTGGAAAGCCGAGGACAGGTTGAGATGTCTGAAAAAAGAACTGTAAGTTGGCTGTTACCCGCTTAACAAGTTCACCAAATTCGGGCCCACGGTGATTGATCATTGGCCGTGACAAAACAGCAGCGATTTGCGGGGGAATAGCAGTAGGACCAGGAATACGTAAGTTCTCCATGAAACAATTCATCCTTTTCTCTACGAGAATGGCGCTTCCTTTGCAGAGCGCAGCTACTTTGTCTTCGCTACCGCATCATCAAATCCAACAACATTAAACAGGAGAGATACCGGAACACAAAGCTCTTCCGCTTCAAGATTCCGATCATTTTGTAAAATCGTTTGACAGACTTTCTGCATGGCAGAATAAGCGGCCCGTAAAAGATGATTAGCATGGATAACAATATTTGCCCCATGCTGAAAGAGTTCTTCATCTGTCACCGCATTATAGGTAGTCGGGACACAGATCACAGGTTTGCGCATGTTCAGTTCGGTACATAGTCCCTCGTATTCACGCAGAAAGGCATATACCTCATCGGCTGTACGCTCTTTTGAATGGATCATGATACCATCAACCCCAGCTTCCAGGTAGATTCGTGCCCTCACCAGGGCATCCTCTATCCCCGCCCCGGCTATTAAACTCTCTAAGCGCGCAAAGATCATAAAATCGTCAGATAACAAGACATCTTTGCCTTGACGAATCTTTTGGGCAAAAACATGCGGATCTTCCAGGTGATGTGTTGCCTTTACCGAGAGACTATTACGCTTGGGATATTCCTTGTCCTCAACAACAATAGCTGATACTCCCATCGTCTCAAGTCTATTGCATATATATTGGAAGTTGACCGGCTCGCCTCCAGTATCACCATCGACAACTAAAAACTTGTCCGTAGCGTTGCAAATCTCTTCTATCGTTTCTAACCGTCTTTCAATGCTGTTGAGTTCGCAATCGGGTAACCCCTGGGCAGCCGAGCAAGTAAGACTCGATACCCAAATACCATCAAAATATGCCTTTCTAGAATCTTCGCCATAAAACGTGGCTGTACTTGCCACTAGCGCTGACAAACCGTTATGTGCTTCAACCAGCCGTATACCACGACCATGTTGCAAGACGCTTTTTAAGAGAGGACGTCTCTTATCAGGTAACACTTTATACTGTAAGGTCATGTAAATACTCCTTCTACCACCTTATGTAAGTAATTATGTGCCTTCTGGCTTGCCAGGCCGGTTCCTGTGCTAAAAAACGGCCAGGCTCTTATCCTTGAAGCATAGTCCCAAATAACCCAAAAAACAGCTACACACGTCTTTTGGGATATAGCATCAGCAATTATATTACAAGTAATTTTTATATATTGCAATATATTATTGTAAAGTACTTAATATGATATAATATGGTGATTTTTACAAAAAACGATCATTATCATTATTTATATTATATATCAGAATATTTGAACTTATATAGTAATATAAAAAGTATGACAAATGGATAAACTGAGATGCGAATATTTGCAGTAGCAGCAACACAGAGGAAATAGGATCAGCAAGCTTCCTGTAGCATATAATAGCTTTAACCCGGAACAAGCATTCACTGAATATTCCAGAGCATCTGTAGTTTCAAGGGGGTAAAGCATGGAACTTATCAATCGTTCGGCCAGGGAACTGGCCGCAATGATCGCCCACGGTGATATCTCTTCCGCAGAGGCGGTCGAAGCGCATATCGAGCAAATTGAGCGCGTCAATCCTGCTCTGAACGCGGTTGTGGTCAAACGTTACGAGGCCGCGCGAGCAGAGGCGCGCAAGGCGGATGAAGAGAGGGCAAAAGGCAACATCTCCGGCCCCATGCATGGAGTGCCCATTACCATCAAGGAGTGTCTGGAGCTGGAGGGCACGCCCGCAACCTTCGGCATCCCCTCGCGCGCCACGCTGCTTTCTACGGAAGATGATCTCTATGTGGCGCGTATGCGGCAGGCAGGCGCGATCATTCTCGGCAAAACGAACGTCTCGCAGCTCCTGCTTTTCGCGGAAAGCGATAACCCGGTCTATGGTCGCACCAACAATCCCTGGAACCTGGAACGGACCTCTGGGGGCAGCAGCGGCGGTCAGGCGGCGATCATTGCGGCAGGCGGCTCGCCAATGGGACTGGGAACCGATATCGGCGGCAGCATCCGTTTCCCGGCCACCTTCTGCGGCATCGCTGGTATCAAGCCGACCAGCGGGCGCACGCCGGATGCCGGTCGCTATAGCTCCCCCGTTGGGCAACGCGCGATTGTGAGCCAGGTGGGAGTGCTGGCCCGTTACGTTGACGATGTCGTGCTCGGCCTGGAGGTGATCAACGGTGGTCGCAATCCCACAACCGAACCGCCGCTGCCGCTGGGCGATCCCGCCTCCGTAGATATTTCACAACTGCGCATTGCCTACTATATCGATGATGGCACATTAACGCCCTCGCCCGCCGTACGCCGCGCAGTGCTGCAAACCGCAGATATTTTACGCCGATCCGGCGCCCAGGTAAGCGAATGGCTTCCTCCCGATGTTGATGAGGCGGTCGGGATCTTCTATGGAGTTCTGAGCGCGGACGGCGCTAGAGGAGCTAACAAAGTGCTTGGGCGCGATAAACGCGATCCGCGCATCGCTACCCTGGCAATGCTTGCTCAACGCTCACGACCAACCCTCTCCATCCTCGGCGCGATGCTCCAACTCCTGGGCCAGCACGGTACAGCTCGTATCATTAAGCACTTCGGATACCGCGATACCCAGCACTACTGGCAGCTTATCGAGGCACAGATGGAGTATCAACGTCGCTTTAAAAAGGCTCTTGACCAGGCCGATGGCGGCCCATTCGACATTATCCTTTGCCCTGCCTGCTCGCTTCCCGCTTTTACGCACGGCAGCACGCGCGATCTTAGTACGGCAGGCGGCTATACCGTGCTCTATAACGTCGTCGGCTATCCTACCGGCGTTGTTCCCGTCACCCGCGTTCAAGCTGATGAGGAGACGGCACGCCAGCCGAGCAGAGATATCATCGAGCAGACTGCGCGCAAGGTTGAGCTGGGCAGCGCGGGCTTGCCTGTCGGCGTACAGGTTGTTGCTCGTCCCTGGCGCGAACATCAGGCACTGGCCGTCATGACAGCAATTGAGCAAGATGTTCGTACTCACCCCGATTTTCCAGGAATAGCGGCTCCCCAGAAATACTCCGTAGCGACGTGATTCCATCACGTCGCTATAGATGCAACAACGGAATGTCGCGTCACTACTGGTCTGTTGGCAGATGACGCCATAAGTATGTTGGTTGGGGCAGGCGATAAATTGAACAGTGTTCCTTACCCAATCGCCTGCATCGCGCGCTGAAGAAACCCCAGAACGCGGCAGCGATACTCTGCGTGGCTTTCAAAATCATCTTCATCGCGCAGATCTTCTCCACCGATCACCGCGATCTGCTGCTGTAGCGTCCGTAAACAACGGACCGCCAGGCGTGGTGCAAAGTCGGAGAACAAGAGATTGTGATGCTCCAGATAGCGCTCAACAATGCCCGCCCGGTCCAATGGATACCAGCTATAGATCCAATACATCGCCATACCGACATGCGGGTCCTCAAAACACGCTCCCGTAAAATCAATGAACCCCGTCAAGCTGTCGCCTTCAAATAGGAAATTCCCCTGATTGTAGTCTCCGCTTGAAAAGGCTAGCGGGGTTTGAAGTGCCGCCACAACAGGAGTTAAGCGTTCTACCGCCTGAACAAAGGTTGCTTCGGTGAACCACGGACCGCCACCCGCAACGATCTCCTGAAGTTCCATGTACAAGGTCTGTTGTGGTAAGCGTCCAGCCAGATCATCCCGTTTAAGCGGTTCAGTCAACAAATGCAGGCGCTCAACCCCTTCCAGTACGAGGGACAGTGCATGATTAATCTCTTTCGCTGATCGATCCCAGGACCAACCGAGCAAATCCTGACCAGGTAGGACATTCAAGAGCATCATTAAGCCCGCCTCCGGCTGCGTGGGATCGAGTAGCGGACCTGCCAGGATGGTCGGGACAGGAAGACCATGCTTCGCAAGAGATGGCAGAACTATTGCCTCGCGTTCCACACCTCCAGGCGTATAGTCCATGCGCAGAATCACCACCTGTTCTTCACCATCTGGAAGAGCTACCCGCACCCAGACAGGGCACGGCAGCCGCACTGTCCGATGAAACCGTGCCGACACAATATGGGTTCCTCGCGGGTAGATCGAGAGCACAAAGGCTTCCTGAAAAGCCGAGAGGGGCCGCGTCATATCGTCAGGTGGCTTCCATAAGTGATTTCTGCCGGGATGCACGGGAACCTGCGCCCTCGGGTCATCAGGGGCTTGCTCCATTGTATGATTGCTCCGCTTCCTTTTATTATGTTCATCCGCATGAACTATGCCGGGCGTCCGGTCGCTACATACCCGACAACCTCATATCCCCGTCCCGGTCGCTCCTTTTCAGGAAGATCGGTCAGCCATTGCCACCGGGCTTCTTTCACCACGGTGAAGGTTTCAGCTACCAGATCGAAAAAAGCGTGTGGCACCAGGGGAATGCTGCGGGCATGCCTGGCATCGTGATCGGTGCCATAGACGTTAAAGGCGAAGCCGCGCACGTCACTGAGCAGCACAATAACGCCGTCTAGATCAAGCAAGGTACTTAGCAGATGCAGGTGAGCTTTGATGATACGGATACGGAACGCCTGAGCTGTATCCTGATAACGCCGGTGGCGCTCTTGCTCTCCCTGCAACGCGGGAGCAACCTGCTGCACCATATCGAGCAGGTCAAGAATGGGATAACTGAAAAGCTGCGAGACGAGCAACGAACTAATGACCAGGCCAGACTCGCCGGGAAAGAGCTGCTGAATCTGCGGCGGGTCTGGAACGAAGCAATCTTCCAGGCATTGCGCGACGGCATCAAAAAAAGGCTGCGCGCCGGCAGCGGCGAGTTTATGCCAATCCCGTTGCCTGACGAGCTGATGGAGATGGGAGCTAACGCCACCGCTCAGATCGGCTTGAACGAGACGAACGCGTTTGCGCAGTGCTGGTGACGGCAGTTCGTCCCGCCCTTGCTGCATCGCGCTCTGATCGAGATCGGCCAGAACCACTTCGTCGGAGGCGCAGGCCAGTTCAGCCAGCGGAATCTCGGTGCAGGCGCCCGCTCCCAGCACCAGCGTGCAGCGCGACGCTGCTGGCCCACGCAGCCGCAATGCCTGTAACATCAACGTCGCGCACTGCTGCAAATGCTGGGGAGCGTGCTGACGCAACCACTCGCGTCGGCGCGCCCCTTGCGTCTGGCTATTGCTGTAAGACAGGGTATCGATGCGCACAACAACTACTTACCGGTAAATTTGGGAGCGCGCTTCTGCATAAAGGCTTCCACCCCGGCCCTATGGTCGGCGGTCATAATCGCCTGATCCTGCATCTTGCCCTCCAACGCCAGGGCCGATGACAAATCGCAGTCGAGAGCCTTATACATCAGCTCTTTGATCAAGCCATAGGAGCGTGTCGGCCCATTTGCCAGGCGGCGCGCGAAATCCATTGTTGCAGCTTCAAACTCGGCCAATGGCACGCACTTGTTCGCCAGGCCGATGCGCTCAGCCTCCGGTCCGCTCACCTCATCGGCCAGCATTGCCAACTCCATTGCCTTGCCCAATCCCACCAGCCGGGGCAAGAAGTAGCCGCCGCCGCCATCGGGCACCAGTCCGATGCGGGCAAAGGCTTGAATAAAGCGAGCGTTGTCAGCAGCGATACGCATATCGCAGGCCAGTGCAATATTACACGAAATACCGGCTGCCGCACCGTGAACTGCCGCGATCACAGGCTTTGGCATGCCATGCAGCGCATAAACGAGGCGATGATACTTCTTCAGGTGCTCGCTTACCGCGCCGCCATGCCCATTGCTGGGATTTCTGTTTGCAAAATTGGAGAGATCCTGTCCGGCGCCAAAGGCCCTACCCGCGCCGCTCAGGACCACGCAGCGCACGGCCTCGTCGCTGGCAGCGGCCTCGGCAGCCTCCGTCAGTTCCTCCAGCATAAGATCGTTAAACGCGTTCAACACCTCTGGCCGATTCATCGTCATTGTCAGCACGCCATCTTCCTGCCTCACAAGCAGGTGCTTATGGTCGGTTCGCATCGGATGCTCCTCTTTTCTATAGGGGCTATGCCTTGCGCCTGCCCGGCGCCCCTACTTGATTGTGGGCAGGTCGAGCATTAACACTTCGAGCGCAACACGTACGTTTACATTTTGCTCTATAGATGTCTGGGTGCGCAAGATGGCATGCACCATGCGTCCGGCTTCTGCTGCGCCAATCTTTGTAGCATACTTTTTTAAGACATCTAGCATATCCACATTGGCGATCAGATCAGGGCAGCCATTGGCGATCAGGACAATGTCGCGCCACCACAATAGCCATAGCTCAAGCAAAGCGTCTACCTCATCGGAGTCGGCACTGAGCCGCTGTGCGACCTCAAATCGCTGCACTCGGCTCATCGGGGGCAATTTCGCCAGCAATTCTAATTGCTCCTTGCGTTCGGCCAGCAACTCCTCATCCTCTACCGCCTGCACAGCCCAGCCCATCCGGCCAGCCGCCAGCGCGGCAATCAGCTCGGCCTCTCGCGATTCGACATCCCAACGCTGCTCTAAAGCCTGCTTGATTTGTGCAGTGGTTAGCAATTGCATCGGGATTTGCTGCACACGAGAAAGAATAGTGGGCAGGAGCAGTCCGGCATCAGGAACCGTGAGGAGCAACACGACATCCGGCTCCGGCTCCTCCAGCGTTTTTAGCAGGCAATTGGCCGCTTGTAGATTCATTTCGTGCGCATTCTCAAGAATGAAAATATTGCGCCGCCCTTCTAACGTGCGGCGGGCCGATGCGTTTTGCAGGTCACGCACCTGCTCAATCAGAATAAATTGCTTATCGGGAGCCTTTTTAATCACATGTAAATCGGGGTGGTTCCCATGCAACGCTTTGCGGCAGGCAAGGCAAGCATTACAGGGATCAGTGGGGGCCACCAGGGGATCGACCCCACCAGTGCAGAGCAAGGTCTGCGCAAAGCGTTGGGCTAACAGGCTCTTGCCGATGCGTTGCGGCCCAACGAACAGATAAGCATGCCGCACCTGTTGAGCTGCCAGCGTTCGGCGCAGGATATCTATAGAGTGCTCGTGACCGACGATATTCCAATTTTGTGCTTGTATTTGATGAACTGCCATGCCATCATGGTAGCAGAAACGTCCTGCAATAGCAAGGCACAGCCTGCACTGAGTCAAAGGCATTTCCGCCATTGGTATGATAAAAAGGCTAACCGTGCTTATCCTGGAAAAGAAATGTGTTATACTATGCTTCATGGGAAAACGTTTCAGCTATCTCAGCCATTTGGCTTGTAGCGTCTGCCATCATGATTACGAGGCAGACCGGGTGCAGACAATCAGCCCCTGCTGCTCCAGACCACTGCTGGCCCAATATGATCTTAATACGCTGGCTCATGAGCTAACAAAGGAGGAGCTGGCCGGGCGCGAGGCAACAATGTGGCGCTATCATGAGCTCCTGCCGGTAAGAGAGCAAACGCATATCCAGGGGCTCGGTGAGGGCATGACCCCCCTGCTACCAGCTTCACGACTGGCCCCAACAGGCATGGAGGGCGAGTCGCGCCTATTGATCAAAGATGAAGGCCAGAATCCCACCGGCAGCTTTAAAGCTCGTGGCATGGCAGCCGCGGTATCGCGCGCGGTCGAGCTGGGCGTGCGGGGACTGGTTACACCAACAGCGGGCAATGCAGGAGCGGCTATGGCAGCTTATGCAGCCCGAGCGGGCCTCCCGGCTTATGTGGTCGCGCCCGAAGATGCGCCCAAAGCCTGCATCGAGCAGGCACGCCTCTATGGGGCAGAGGTGGAGTTAATCAAGGGGCTGATCAGCGACGCTGGTCGCGTCGCCACAGAAGTTGCTAACCAGCGTGACTGGTTCAACGTAGCCACGTTACGAGAGCCTTACCGGGCCGAGGGGAAGAAAACGATGGGGCTGGAGTTGGCTGAGCAGTTGGGCTGGCGTCTCCCTGATGCCATCATCTACCCTGCGGGTGGGGGAACAGGCGTCGTAGGTATGTGGAAAGCGTTCGCCGAATTACAACGGCTGGGCTGGCTCCATGACTCGCGCCTGCCGAAAATGATCCTTGTTCAGGCAGAGGGATGCGCTCCTCTGGTGCGAGCCTTTCAGGAGGGGAAAACAGAGGCAGAGGCGTGGGCATCTGACCAGGCTCACACGCAGGCGGCTGGACTACGCGTCCCGTCAGCCATTGGCGACCGGCTTATACTACAAGCAGTACGTGATAGCGGGGGGACAGCATTGAGCGTGAGCGACGCGACGATGCAAGAGATGGTGCAGTACGCGGCCAGGCGCGAAGGTATGTTAATCGCCCTCGAAGCTGCCGCAACCATCGCAGCATACCACCAGTTGCTGGCAGATCGCTTTTTACAGCCAGGCGACGAAGTGGTGGCGTTTTTTACCGGAAGTGGTTTGCCAGACATTCCATCCAATGTTGGCTAGCTCACAGTATCTTACAGATAAATGTGCTATGCTACTGGTATATTGAAAAGTTTCATGGAAATCTTTATAAATTGCTGTTTTTTTGCAGGGCTGATGTAACCGATGGATACTTCTATCCGTTTCTACAATGCGAATAACAAATTCTGTTCATCAGTGGATGAAGAACGCCAGGATTACGGTCGTTCCACTATTCCACTGCCGACGAGCGAGGAGGAATGTGTAGCCACAGAGCAGGGAGCAGTTGAGGAGCGAGCAGAACCAGCAAGCCCCTCTCAGCCTGTCGCTACACAACAGGAGCAGGTAGATATAGCGGACTTTGAGGCGATTTTCCTGCGTTTTCAAGTCCCCATCACCAACTTCATCTATCATCTCATCGGCAACCGTGAGCAGGCATATGATCTCGCACAAGACGTATTTGTCAAAGCATATAAAGCATTGCTGGGAGGCACCGTTGTCCAGCCCGGAGCATTGTCGGCCTGGCTCTATCGCATAGCCGCCAATACAACCACGGACAGCTTGCGCAGGCGACGTTTGATCTCTTGGCTGCCGCTCTCTATGTTTAATGAGGATCGAGGGATCGGCGCGGGCGTCGTTTCAGACGCAGGCGGCGCTTCCTCAGAGAGCTTCAACGGTTCTAGCGAGGAACATAACGGTGAAGCTCGTACTTCGGTAAGCACGATGTATGAGCGTGGCGGCTATGACGGTGGGCGCTTCGAAACACGGGTGGCAGATCGCGAAATCGTCGAGCACGTATTTAAGCAGCTCCCCCCCAAATACGCGGTATGCTTGTGGCTATACGAACATGATGGGCTTTCTTGCGCGGAAATCGCGAACATTCTCAAGATTAGTCCGTCGGCGGTCAAAATGCGCTTGATGCGAGCTCGGGAACGGTTTATTGGACTGTATCAAAAAGAGGTCGGTGAAGATTGAACTGTAGCCAGGCACGAGCCATACTCGCCATATATCGTGAACTCAAGAGCGATCCTGTCAGCACTAAAGAATTACATGAGCATCTAGCCGGTTGTGACGCTTGCAGGCGGGTGCAGACGCAACAATCGTTTGTCGGGGAACGCATACGTTCACTATCGGCAATCGAGCCTTCTCCCGATGCTCATAGTAGACTTTTGCGGGCTCTCGCAACTGAGCACTTAAACCACCTGCAACACAATCCATCCACCTCTCCGCCACCTCCCGCTTTTCTCGCGCCCTATTTACAACCGGCCCAGAATAGCGTTCAGTCTGACCCTTTAATCGCTTTCTCTACCGCAGATACAGGTCCCCTCTCTCTTATTCAGGCACCACGCAAGCATCGACCATACCGGCAGATGAGCCATGCCGCTATTCTCGGTATAGCCGCGACATTCCTCATGGTCCTGCTCATGGGTGGTCTGACCTCGTTGCTGCTGCTGGCTAATCGAGGTATCCCCAATCCTCCCAGTTCTGCCAGCGTTGCCACGTTCTCCCAGGTCGCAATGGCAAAATATACTACCACGACCGTCTATACCCATGTCATGAGCGCGGCAGCGACGCGGCACGCGATCTACTATACTGCTTACGGAGATGGGCAAACTGGCTGGATGCTGCAACGCCTGGATGCACAGACGAGGAGAAGCGTTCCGCTCTTAACTGCGGCTAGCGCCACCCCGCTGATCGTATTAGGCAGCAGCGAAAGCTGGCTCATCTGGCTCCAGATGGATGCGCCCAGCCCTACGACCAATAAGCACCTGGCAGGTAACTCCCGTGCCTGGACTCTCCGTGTGCTTGCGCTCAATCCAGAACAAACTTCTATAGCGGTTCCAATAACGATAGCCAAAGACACGTTTGATCAGGGTACCGTTCCCGGCTGGGTCCATACACCTATCCAGGGCATATGGTTTACCAACGATAGTCTGCTCGCCGCCATCGTTGATAGCAAAGGCAATACACACCTGATCAACTACAAGCTTACAGCAAATAACGTTGCAGACGCTCAGCAACTTGCCACCAGTTCCAACGGGCATATCCTTACCTCGCCTACAGCAACTAGCGATGGCACCAGTATTTACTGGTCAGAGGAATGGCAGGGCAACGATGGGGTGTTGCGTAGCAATATCTGGACGCAGCAAACACAGACAACTCCGCCGCCGCATCAGGGCCGCTGGCTGCCACACCCGATCATTGCGAAATACCTGTTCCGCTCGGATGGCATGTCGTTCCATCCCAACATCGTTGGCGATACGCTTTTCTTGCTCAGCACGAACCCGGCTGCGAGCGCCAACGCGGACCAGGCTGCTGCAAGTGCAGCGCCAACAGTGACGCCCATAGCTACGCCGGTGCCGTCAATTCAGTCCAATCCTGCCACCATCGCCCGTATAGCCCTCTCATTCTATCCTCCACAGATCGATGAGGCCGTTCAGGGCATGCTCCTGACCTTCACAGCGGACGGCGTTGCAGCCCTTCCAGGGCCACAGAATACGAACGGGCCGATTTCAGCATTACAAAGCGGCTCGCGCTTCCTACTCTGGCAAAGCGCCACCAGGGGCTTTGAAATGTATGATGTGGTCGCAAAATCGCCGGTATCGATTGGTGCCGGCGCCATTCCACCGGACGCCAGCTTTGTGATGGTCAATGACGATACCGCCGTATGGGCCGGCCCCAGTGCCAGCACGCCCCCCGGCAGCACGACCACAACGCTCAGCATGTTTAGCTGGCCGATTGCCAGAGAACCGGCAGGAGCTTGAGCAACGAAGCTGTTATCATCATGGGGAGAGGTGACTCGTTTTCTTGGTTTCCTGATGTAATGTAAGCAGAATAAGGCGGTGGCTTCGTACTCCAATGTACGAAGTCACCGCTGACCGATGAGGGAAGGGCTCGGAAGTTCGTAAGAGCCGGTCGTTTAGCCTTTAACAAAGACGGTGATACTGTTACTGGGGCCTCCCAGGCTACTATCTCCATGAGTAGAGTATGTGCCGTCAAACGTGTAGAAGTGAGAAAAGTTTGTTGTACCGGAGCCACAGTTAAGCCAGCAGGTATAATTGTCTGAATTCCCATCTCCCCAGTACGCAGTGAAACCCGTAGATAACGTTTGCCCGCTATTCCACTGGAGGGTGAACTGGAAGGATGTACCCGCCCGCTGCGTATTTCCGTTGTTCAGCCTCCAGAAAAGACCTATGGCCGGAATCTGAGTGTGGGTGGTAACGGCGGTAGTGGCGCTGGCCGCATAAGCGCGAGATACCCCTAGATTGCTCGCCATAAATGCAAGCATGAGAGCAAAAGCGACAACTATCGCGAAGCGTGCTACATTATGTTGAAACCGTACTGACATTTGAAATTCCTTTCTTTCGATAGATCTTCGCAGAACTACCAACTACTTACGAGTGACCATTTGTCACATCAGAATCCCAGTGATCGATCACCCATGATTGCCCATTGAATATCGCTGTACACGTATCTTTCTCAGTTTGTGCTGCCGAAAATTTCGCACGGTAAATCATGAGCGTTATGATAGTTTCTGTTGACGAATTTTTTACCTGGCTCTCAATCGTGTAATTCATCACAGAGCCATACTTATTCATGAATGCCCGCATCAGTTGCTCCAGGTAGGTTGCTCCTCCTACCGGGTCAAGAGATTGTCGCGCACTGGTTGAGAGCAATGTGTAAGCGTCATGATAGTTATTTGCTACAATGTCCCCGTAAAACTGCTTCACCACCTTGTCAGGTGACACGAATATCGATGAAGAGGTCGGTGGAGAAACGTGTTGCATTACTCTTCCCGTCGAAGAAAACTGCAAGTAAAACACCACCAGCCCGATGCTAATGCTCACAGAGAAGAGAATAGCAACCGCTATCAACAACTTTCCCCGTTTTTTACTGCTAAGAACAGTGTTCTTCTTCAATTCAGCTCCTTCCTCTCAAGTTCTTTCGCATAACTCAGCCTTGATGTAGGAAGTGTACCGGAAACCGGCGAGCTTTTCTTCGTGGCGGGAGATGAATTTTTCTCATTGCTCGGCATGAGTTTTTCGGTAAGGTAATTTTATGGTAAGAACGATGTGTTTTTCTCTACAGAGGTAAAGCAAAAAAGCATTAGAGGAGAAATTATGAATAGTCACAAGTTACTTTCATTCCCCACTACCGCTTCATCTGAGGAAAAGCCAGCCATAAGAATTGCCACGCGTACCATTGAGGCAAGAGAAAACGTCCCATCGTCAAAGGACGTGCAAGAGATTGATTACATTATGCATCTGCACAAACTGGGACGTCTGCTCTGTACTCTCACGGAGAAACACATCGAGTTTCTTTGCCAGGAAGTGAAAGCCATAACGCAGGGACGAATCCGCCTTCATCTTGGCACTCAGGTTGTCCCCTCATCAGATGTATTCTCCATCCTTCTTCTCCAGTTCAACAGCATCAAATATGGCTATCTCGCTCTCATGAGGGATGCCACCCATCTCGATCAACCAGCCATTCCGCTTTTGACTGCTCACATCATAGCCCAGGATATCAGTTGCATTCTCCATATGCTGGATCAGCATCTTTTTCTTCAATCCTTTGGCAAAACAAGCGAAGGGTGGCCGACGATCAATTTGACGAGGCGGGAGCAAAATGTGCTGTCGCTGATGTGCCAGGGCTATACAGAAGAGGAAATTGCAGCGCTACTGACCGTTTCCCGGGCAACGGTCAACACCCATCGTCAACACATCTATGAACAACTTGGGGTCCACAACGAGTATACGGCACGGATCGCCGCCTTCAATCTTGGTTTATTTTCTTTCCTCATCCCTGAGAGGAGTAATCCATGATAACGCCATTCAGCAAGCAGGAGGACACCTTACAAGGGAGCAGGAGTCGTTCTGCTCCCCGGATATATTCATGCTCCAGTTGTTTCACCGAGAGTTATCGACTTCTCTTTATTCCCCCCGCGCCTCCTCAAGACCATCCTTAATACTCTGCGCCACTTTTGGATCGATTTTGCTCAGGTAGCCTAGCATCTGCCGGTGCTGCGACTCCAGGCGCTTATTCTGCTCTTCAAGCCGCTGTACGATTTCAAGGGTGAGTTTTTCCTGCTGGCCCAGACGATCCCCCTGCGTCTCAAGCCGCTGCACAATCTGGAGGATCAGTGTATCCTGGTGATCGAGGTGCTCCATAATATGTCGAATCTCTTCTTCACCTTTACAATCAGTGATATAATCATTTTGTGCAGTCAATCTATCCTTTTCTGCTTGACGATTTTGCGATATCATTATGAACGGGGCCGCGAACGCTGCTTGAAATGATAGAGCCAGATTCAACAATATAAAGGGGTAGGGATCAAAAGCCTTGAAGAAAAGCTGTATTGTATTTACTAGAATCCAGATTGCAAGAATAATACTCTGGATAATGATGAAACGCCAGCTCCCCATGTTAGCTGCAACGGCATCGGCAACTTTTTGCCCGACGGTCAGTTGTTCGTCGTGAGCTTTGTTGACATCGATAATGGCGGGATGATCGTGCTTAAATTTGGGGAAGTGGATATGGAAACCTTCAGACTTATGATTGGCGGCTCGGGTGGTTTCGACGTTGGGTGTGATATCCATATAACGTGCCTCTCCTTCTCTATTATACCTGTTATGCGGTTAAGCTCCTGTCGATGCATCAACAGGAGCTACCAACACTATGTTAAACGATTGGGAGAGACATTTTTACAATTACGGGTCACTTAACAGCCAAGATGTTTGGCAATGAGCATACGCTGCACCTCACTGGTGCCTTCGCCGATCTCATTGACTTTGACGCTGCGCCAGTAGCGCGAAACGGGATATTCATCCATGAAGCCGTAGCCGCCGTGGATCTGAACCGCCTGATCTGCCGCACGTTTGGCCGTCTCGGAGGCAAACAGCTTGGCGATTGCGGCCTCTCTTCTGTACGGCTTCCCCTGCATATGCAACCAGGCCGCCTTCAGATACATTAAGCGGGCCAGCTCTATCTCGGCATCCATATCCGCCAGCTTGAACTGGATCGCCTGGAACTTGCTGATCGGCTGCCCGAACTGTTTGCGCATCTTCGCATAGCTCAACGCCTCATCCAGACACGCCTGGGCCAGACCTACCGAGAGAGCAGCGATGGCAATACGTCCGGCATCAAGGATATGCATGAACTGCTTAAACCCTTCATCCCGCTTACCCAGCACATTTTCTTCCGGCACAACGCAGTCCTCGAAAGCCAGCGGACGCGTATCCGAGGCGCGCCAGCCCATCTTCTTATATGGGTTACCAATGATGTAGCCAGGAGTACCTTTGGGAACGATAATATTGGTAACTATCTTGCGCCCATTGGGCGCCACGCCAGTGGCCGCTGCGATAGTAACGCCCCCGGTAATATCCGTGCCGGCGTTTGTAATGAACGCTTTTGAACCATTAATATGCCAGTAGCCATCCTGCAATACGGCCCTGGTTTGCGTGCTTCCCGAATCGGTACCAGCTTCCGGCTCAGTGAGGCCAAAGGCCCACAACTGCTCGCCACGGGTCAGCGGAGGGAGGTATTGTTCTTTCTGCTCTTTGCTGCCAAAGAGATAAAATGGCGTCGTGCCTAACGATGTATGGGCCTCCATTGTGATGCCAACCGAAACGTCGCCACGCGAGATTTCTTCGATAGCCAGACAGTAGGAGAGAAAATCAGCGCCCGCGCCACCATATTCTTCCGGGAATGGCAGACCCAGCAGGCCCAGCTCTCCCATTTTGCGAATAATGTCATACGGAAAGGAGCCAGTGGCATCTATTTTTTCTGCAATAGGTTTTATTTCTTGTTCCGCAAAATCTCTACAGGTATCTCGAATCGCTATTTGTTCTTCAGTGAACGAAAAGTCCATACAGTGCCGCCCTTTCTTTTGCATCTATAAGGATTGGTTAGACAACAATGGCTACCCACAAATATTATACGAAATTTTGATGGGATAAGCATAGAGAGATTATTTATAGGGCGGGGCTTTTCCATTTTCCTCTCCTCTGACTGCTGCCGCCCGGGTTCGCGCCCCGTTCGGGGTGTGGGGCAAGAGGAGAGAGGTGCTGGCAACGCCGCGGCGTTGCCAGCACCTCTCTCCTCTTGCGAGCAGGGCTTCGCCCTATGCGAGCGGTAGCTCCTATGAAGCAGCCTGGCTGCCTTCGAGCGAAGCACCCGCGCCCTTCCTCAACATAGGAACTTTATTGAGAGCTTCCCAGGGGGCGTCGATATCGGTACGTCCAAAATGTCCAAAGGCGGCGGTCGGCTGATAGATGGGGCGGCGCAGATTCAAGTCCTGGATAATGGCCGCCGGACGCAGGTCAAAATGCTCATTGACGAGGCGAACGATCTCTTCATCGGAGATTTTGCCCGTACCGAAGGTTTCCACAAAGAGCGAAAGTGGGCGCGCAACGCCAATGGCGTAGGCAATTTGCAGTTCCAGGCGATCAGCCAGACCTGCGGCTACAAGGTTTTTGGCGATGTAGCGGGCCGCGTAAGCTGCGGAGCGATCAACCTTCGTCGGATCTTTGCCGCTAAAGGCTCCGCCGCCATGACGCGCCATGCCACCGTAAGTATCAACAATAATCTTACGTCCAGTCAGACCGGCATCGCCCATCGGCCCTCCGGTCACAAAACGTCCGGTCGGATTGACAAAGAATTTGGTATCATTGTCGATAAGATTAGCGGGGATTACGGGCTTAATGATATGCTCGATCACATCATTGCGGATCTGCTCTCTATCGATATAATCAGCATGTTGAGTTGAGATAACAATAGTATCGACCCGCACCGGACGCCCATATTCATACTGTATGGTCACCTGGCTCTTACCATCCGGGCGCAAGTAGGTCATAGGGCCGTTGCCCGCCCACGATTTGCGGCGCACCTGCGAGAGCTGGCGCGTGAGCTTATGAGCAAGGCTGATGGGCATCGGCATATATTCAGGCGTCTCGTTACAGGCAAAGCCAATCATCATTCCCTGGTCGCCCGCCCCGATCAACTCCAGTTCATCCTCGCTCAGACGCACGAGCGCATCTTTTGCTTCGAGAGAGCGACTGACGCCCATATCGATGTCCGACGACTGCTTGCCAATCGAGGTAACGACGCCGCAGGTACGATAATCAAAGCCATACTCGGCATTCGTATAACCTACCTGCTCAATCGTCTTACGTACAATCGCGGGCATATCAATCCAGGCTGAAGTAGTGATTTCACCGGCGACAAGGACCAGACCGGTGGTGGTTGCCGTCTCACAGGCAACGCGCGCCAGGGGATCTTGCGCGATAATCGCATCGAGGATACCATCAGAAATCTGATCACACAGTTTATCAGGATGGCCTTCCGTGACGGATTCGCTGGTAAAAAACGTTTTTGGGCTTTGCATGAAACTACTCATAAATGGACACCTTCCTTTCAGGGCTCTACAATATCAGGTAGGGAAAAGGGTTAGCCGCACAAGACACAAAAAAACCCCTGAATCAGGGGGTTAGCGTTACTGCTCATTCCCCTCATCTCGCGGAATACTCCGCCGGAATTGGCACCCTACCTGCGCTCTAACAGATGGGTTGCCGGGCTTCATCGGGCCGTTTCCCTCCACCTCTCTTGATGAGAGTGATCTCACTCACATATTTGATTGTCTGCATGCTTGCCAACAAACCGATGGCACTCATCCTGCTAATATCATTTTACGCGAATGTCGCGTCTCCTGTCAATTGTTACGCAGGGGCAATCCCTTGCGGTTGCCCTCTACTACCTGAACAGGCGTGCAGGGCAGGCGCAAGGCACCGCCCCTACACACGATGATGCCAACAAATGGCGCTCAGGTGCCGGATTCCCACGAGTTCAGATAGTGCTCTTGTTCGGGCGTGAGCGTATCGATCTTCATGCCCATCGAGTGCAGCTTGAGGCGGGCAATCTCTTTATCGATCTCGGCGGGCAGCGTATAGACGCGCGGCAGCAACTCTTTGGCATGAGTGAGCATGTATTCAGAGCCGAGCGCCTGATTGGCAAAGCTCATATCCATCACGCTGGCAGGATGACCTTCCGCCGCCGAAAGATTGACCAGGCGTCCTTCCGCCAACAGATGGACGCGACGACCATCTGCGTACGTATATTCATCGACGAAATCACGCACGCGCCGCTTCTTCGTCGCTAGCTCCTCCAGAGCCGGGATATTGATCTCATCGTTAAAGTGGCCTGAGTTCGCGATCAGCGCGCCATCCTTCATGCGCTCCAGATGCTGGCGATTAATCACGTTGAGATTGCCTGTGACAGTGACAAAGATATCGCCAAGCGCGGCAGCCTCTACGCCAGGCATCACGCGGTAGCCGTCCATCACCGCTTCCAGAGCGCGCACCGGATCGACTTCCGTCACAATCACATTCGCCCCCATACCATGCGCTCGGGAGGCGACGCCGCGACCACACCAGCCATAACCAAAAACTACGACGGTCCGACCGGCAAGCAGAATATTGGTCGAGCGGATAATCGCATCAATCGAACTCTGCCCCGTCCCATAGCGGTTATCAAACATATGCTTGGTATCGGATTCGTTCACCGCAAGCACCGGAAATTTGAGCACCGAATGCATCTCCATGCTGCGTAAGCGAATCACGCCGGTGGTTGTTTCTTCCATACCGCCGATGATATCGGGGAGCAGCTCGGTCCGCGTGGTATGCAGCGTGGAGACGAGATCGCAGCCATCATCCATCGTCATGTTCGGTTTATGATCGAGTGCAGCATTTATATGGCGATAATAGGTCGGCTCATCCTCGCCTTTGATGGCAAAGGTCGGAATGCCATACTCGCTGACCAGAGCAGCCGCGACATCGTCCTGCGTCGAGAGCGGATTGGACGCGCAAAGCACGATATCAGCTCCTCCAGCCTTTAAAGTAATCGCGAGGTTGGCCGTCTCCGTCGTAATATGCAGGCAGCCCGACATACGTACGCCCTTGAGCGGCTGATCCTGCGTAAAACGTTCGCGGATCAGACGCAGGACGGGCATATCTTTCGCCGCCCACTCGATACGATCTTTGCCGCGAGGAGCCAGGGCAAAATCTCTTACATCCCCCTGTGTCGAAATGGTCATATATCAATTCCCTTCATCTAATCAAAAAATATGGTTAAAAGAGCAATGCGCATATTACCGGCAGCATGCAATTCGTCTCAGACGGCCTGAGCGCTCCCACGATGAATCGGGGAGCTACGACGAGACAGCAGCGTTGGTCGTCTGCATAGCAAGCTGCCCTGCAAGATGCTGCGTTCCCATGCCAGGTTGCATAGGAACGCAGAAAAGCACCGTATCTGCATGTAACCCGTGTATTTTACAACATTTTGCAACCCTGCTCTAGCGGAGCGCAGCATACCAGTCGGGGTCGAAATGCGAATAAGCGACCAGCTCTTGATAGCGAGCGACAATATCCTCCATTGTCAGCGTGCGCAGGCATTTAATGCTAAAATCGGAGCAGGCAAAGGAGCCGGTAATGTTGCCATGCACCACCGCCCGCTTCAGATCATCCAGCGCGTAATTCCCATCCGGTCCCGGTCGGGTCGTTGATAGGTAGCCCAGGAAGCCGCCCGCGAAGGCGTCGCCCGCGCCCGTTGGATCAATCACCTCTTCAAGAGGATAGGCCGGGGCGCTGAAATAGGTCCCATCGGCTCCAAAGAGCAGAGCTCCATAGCGCCCCTCTTTCACAATCACATACTTTAGCCCCAGAGCCAGGAGTTGCCGCACCCCGGTCACCACGCCTACCTGATCGGTATACTGGCGCACCTCTTCTTCGCTCATCAACAAAATATCAACCTGTTTTATCACTTCAGTTAATTGGGGGCGCGCCGTCATAATCCATAGCTCCATCGTATCAAGCACCGTGAGCTGGGCGTCAGGCGCCTGTTGGAGCACTTCCAGTTGCAGCTCGGGTTGGATATTCGCCAGAAAAACCAGGGAGCTATGCTGGTATTCAGCGGGAATAACAGGATGAAAGTTCGCGTAGACCCCAAGTTGTGTATCAAGGGTATCGCGAGCATTCATATCCATATGATAGCGCCCGCTCCAGCGAAACGTCCTGCCTTCTTGAATTTGCAGGCCAGCGAGATTGATCGGACGGGAGCGCCAGAAATCCAGATACTCTTCTGGGAAATCGCTGCCAACGATGGCGACCAGATTCACCTGGTCATAGAGGGATGCTGCGGTTGAAAAATATGATGCGGCCCCACCGAGTACTTCATCCACCTGTGAAAACGGCGTTTCAACCCGGTCCAGGGCCACGGAACCAACAACAAGAATGGACACGTCCTACAAGCCTCCTGTTGCTACTACACGGGAGTAGCATCGTTTAAATGTTCAATGACACCATCGAGAAAAGCCAGCGTGCGGTTGAACTTCTCGCGCGCCACCTCGCGCGCGGGCACGGTATGCAACGACTGGTATAATTCAATGAAACGCTCCTCGATATGGCGCAGAATAGCGGCCAGCACCTCGCCGGTGACGGCCTGATTGGGATAACGCGCTCCAAATTCGACCAACGATGTCACCACAGCCAGCCCACTCAGACGCCCCAGTTTATCTGCATCGTACAGGATCAGACCTTCTGGCGAGGCAGCTTCACGCTTCTCCACGGGGATCGCGGTCATATGCATCAAAATCGCCCGCTCAACCTTACTTATCAGGCCAGCAGGAGCGTTTTGTTGGCGTAGAAACTCAACCGCCACCTCAGCCGACTTTTTATGATGATCCTGGAACCCTGCGGCCACTGTAGCTATATCGTGGAGGTAGGCTGCTATTACCAGAGCATCTTTATCTATAGCGGGAGCGCCTTCCCGCGCCTCCAATTCCACCGCAAGCATTTTACAGTTTGCGACAACCGCGCTCACATAACGAAACCCTTCCTGCCCCATCACCTCCTCCGCATACCTGGCAACCGCCTGTATGACTCCTGTATCCATCAACAATATACCTTCCCAGCGTCGAAATCCTCGGAACACACCTGGCGCAATGTCGCCTCATAGGGTGGCCGAGCTATACCTCTATCGGTAATAATAGCAGTAATATAGAGAGAGGGCGTAATATCAAAGGCCGGATTGGCTACCTGGATGCCTGCCGGAGCAATGGGGATGCCACGCAGCGTCGTCACCTCTTGCGGGTTACGCTGCTCTATCGGTATATGTTCGCCAGAGGCAAGAGAGAGATCGACAGTGGAGCAGGGCGCAACCACATAAAAAGGGACATGATGAGCATGTGCCAGCACCGCAACGCTATACGTGCCGATCTTGTTAGCCACATCTCCATTCGCGGCTATGCGATCTGCCCCGACAAAAACAGCAGTAATGCCCCCATGACGCATAAAATGACCGGCCATATTATCCGTGATCAACGTCAGGGGAATCCCTTCCTGTTGCAGCTCCCATGCCGTGAGGCGAGCTCCCTGCAATACGGGACGCGTTTCATCGACAAACACATGAACGCGCTTGCCCTCTCTCTTCGCCAGATAGATGGGAGCCAGGGCCGTGCCTGAGCCGGCGGTAGCCAGCGCCCCTGCGTTACAGTGCGTGAGCAAAATATCGCCGTCGGCGATGAGCGCTGCGCCGTATGTTCCCATTCTGAGACAGGCAGCGGCATCTTCATCGGCTATCGCCTGAGCCTCATCACGCAGGCGTTGCGCCAGTTGTTGCAGCGAACAATGCGCTGCAATAGCACGATCCGCGCACTGCCACATGCGTTTGATAGCCCAGAAAAGATTTACAGCCGTGGGGCGCGTCCCCTGCAACAGAAGAGCGGCGGCATGTAAGTGCTGCTGCGCCTGCGCGATAGTAAGGATATCTCCCTGGAGACGCAGCAAACGATGTAAAGCCAGCGCCATCCCAAAGGCAGCCGTCACGCCAATTGCAGGCGCGCCCCGCACCTTCAAAGACGTGATCGCTTCGGCAACCTCCTGCTCGTCTCGCAGCTTGAGATAGACAATCTGCTGAGGAAGGAGCGATTGATCCACCATCCCCACATAAGCGCCCTGGGCATCTTCTTCCCACCAGACCGTTCTTACGCGCTGTTGCTGATGTGGATCAGCCATAGTCAGCTCCTTCTTAGAATATTATCTCAGCCACATCCTCGTAGGAAAATGGCGGCATCCTATAGCAGCCTCTGTTTTCTAACGAGAGAGCCCGATCATTTAAGCACAGCGACCCAATAGTACTAACAGAGGAGCTAATGATAGCTGGAATTCCGCTAAAGTATGCTACCATGATAGACGATATAGCACGCATCTGCAAGTGCATATCACTACTCTAGTATGTTACTGATAGCGTCATTTGTCCGTTCCACTACACAGAAGGATAAAGTGTTTCCGCATCCGCAGGACTACTTATGTAAGGATACAACACCTGCGCTGCTCGGAGATGGACTTATTACCTCCTGCAAGGAACGGGCAGGACGGTAACAGTTATCATCGAAGGGATTGTAGCGCATGGTCCGGGTGGAAGCCAGAGAAACTTCCTGGTCTTTTGAACAGATTTACGACGAATATAAGACACCTATTTATAATTATGTCTATCATCTGGTAGGTGATCGCGAACAAGCTGATGATTTAACACAAGATACTTTTTTAAAAGCGTTTCGCGCACTACCAAAAATGGATGCGAATCTGAAGTTATCGGCATGGCTCTATCGCATCGCGACCAATACAGCGTATGATGCGCTGCGCCGTCGCAAGCTCATTGCCTGGTTGCCCTGGCAAGACCTTGATCATGAACCTGCCGATGTTGAGAGCGCGGACCCACAGGAAATATATGGCACGACAGAGTTGGTACGCGCAGCACTTCGGCGCATGCCCCAGCAATACAGGGCGGCACTCCTCCTGTACACCCAGGAGGGATTTTCCTACAGTGAAATTGCTCGGTCCTTGAATATTGCAGAGAGTGGTGTCAAGATGTATCTTTCGCGCGCACGTCAATCGTTTCGAGAACATTACCGGTCCCTGGAACAGGGAGGAGGCGCAAAATGAACTGCGAGCAGGTCAAGGAACTGCTAAGCGCTTACCTTGACAATGCGCTCGCCCCGGAAGAATACGATGCAGTGACGATGCATCTGCATGGCTGCCAGGAGTGTAACCACATTCTGTCCGACTTCCGCCATTTTGACGCGCTCCTCCTCCAACTTCCCCGCGTTAGCCCCGATCCCGCACTGCGCGAACGCATCTTTTCCTCGCCAGAATACCTGGAACTGACGGGTACCTTCGGCTCCAGCAACTGGAACGCAGGCCGGACAACACAGCAGTCAAGAGAGTCGAATCCTCAACGTGCGCACCTGGTCTCTCTACGGGGAGGAAGACAACCCTCTTCCGGCGTTCCAGCCTCTGCGGTGACACATACGCCGCGCTCGCATGCTTACCCGCGCAACCGATACACCCCACAGGGCATGTCTTTTATCCGCTTTGTCATCGCCGCCACCCTGCTGCTGATGATTTGCCTCGGTAGCCTGATTGGCTGGAACGTCTGGAAGCAACAGACTGGCATCGCTCAAGGAGTAAGAGGAGGGATCACCCCTCCCGCAGCTCTCTCGCAGGGGCCGCTTCCCGCCGGGCTGCGCTTCATCTTCTTACGCACCGGCGCACTGTGGAGCGCCCCCACTGATGGCGGCACAGGCATTGCGCGTCTGACGCCTGCAAATATTGCCGTGGCAACTGACTGGGCAATCAGGCCGCCTCTTCCAGGACGGCCCGCCGGGAACATGCTCGCTTATATCGACCTCCAGCAGGGACGCGTCCATATTATACGCAGCGATGGACAACGCGACATCACGCTGGCTCAGCCCCTACTCAAGCCAGGCACGTCACCTGCGACGGTCTGGGATACCGAGACAGGGGCGACCATTCTTAGCAGCCTGGCCTGGTCCAAAGATGGCAGCATGCTGGCATTTATTGCCGATCCCCGCGGAACAAACCTCCCCGGACTCTATATTTATTCCGTGAGCACCGGCGATATCCAGCCGGTTCAGCTTCCTTTCACCGGCGCCGTATCTCATCCGATCTGGTCGCCGGACGGCATCCGCATTGCTTTTGTGTTCACGAGCAACGGAAATGTCGGCATCCTGGACTACAACACCCAGAACCACGGCGTATTGACCATTGCCTCAGCTCTCAACAGCCGCGCTAATCCCAACGATGGCGTGCTCTCCCTCGACTGGTCGCCCAATGTGGATATACCCGCTATTACCTGGAGCGTGGGAGTCGTGGGGCATGTACACAGCATATGGCTACAGCGCGTTGGCGTCGAGGGCACAGCCAGCGCCCGCGTGCTTACCAGAGGAGATTACGTTCAGGCAACCTATAGTCGCGCCGGACAAAACAACACCGGGGGATGGCTGCTGGTTACTTCGCTCGCGGGCCTCCCCGGCGATATCCTCAGCATGAATCTTAACGCCGATATGATCAAGTTGACCTTCGGCAAACAGGTAAGCTTCGCCCAATGGTCCCCAGATGGCGTGCGCGTAGATTATTTTGATGCGCTTTCAGCCGGGATGGGCAACCTCCATGTGGTTCATACCACCTCCAGAATCGATACGCTGATCGCCACCAGCACAGCTCAAGACCCTTTTCCCGCATGGTCTCCAGATGGTCAGCAACTGGCCTACAGCACCGGCACCCACGTTCTGGTCGTTGACGTTGACGCCCAAACTATCAAAACATCAGAGCCGCTTAAAATCCAGGGTTCAGCCACCGCCCTGAGCTGGTCCGCCGCCTCTCCCAAACAACTGGTCATCGCTGTAGATGATGGACAACCAGGGCTTTACCTGGCAGATACGCAGCAAGGCACCATTCTGCAATTAGACAAAGAAGGAACGCGCGGCCCCATCCTCTGGACTCAGATCCCCTGATGTTCGCTTCGCGCCGCTTCTGCCAGATATCCTTTTTATTTTAACAAACATATGTATCACTTCGAATATACATATGTATCGATATTCACAGAAATTTTATAGCCTCGGCGAAAATTTTTATCTGCTTTTTATGCCAGGCGACTATAGTGTAAATATATGGGTTTGTTATAACCTCTCGGTCTTGGGGTATGTGTGTTTTGGAGGAAGAGAGTATGACAATCGTACATTCACTTTTCAAAAGGTATGCGCAACCATTATCGTCCGGCATCACTACGACTGAACAGATGGCGCAATGCGGAATTCACGCAGTATTCAAGGCCCGGCCTGCTGCTATCGCGCAAAATGTCCTGGGGCAACTGGAGCGGCGGGACCGGATTGTACTGATCCTGCTAGATGGGCGACGTACCATTGAGGATGTGGCCCGGCTGACGCATCGGAACGAAATAGAAATAGCGCGCATTCTCGTGCGCTTTCTCCAGTGGGGCTACATCGAATTTTTAGGAGGGTAAAATAACAGGCAAAAATACAATGTAATTCAAAAGATGGGGAAAACATAAAAAACTAACCGGCTGTTTGCAATAAGAAACTTCCTACAAATTTCTGCAAAACACGAAATTTGCTCCCAAAAATACTAACAATTTGTTCGCTTATAGGTTATAATACATACGCCTGGGATGGAAAGCGGGATGTTCGTGAGCAAGCAGATCCACCTCGACGAGCGGCTTGTAACGTTCATCTGATTATCCGTACGACCTTTTCCCCATGGGGTTCGTACGCGCGCCTCCTAGAGCTTCGCGTTGCTGTCTAGCATACGCGTGGTAAGGGGAGGACGAGCTGGCACCCCGTCCTTCCCTTACTTTTATCTTTTTGAAGAAAGGATTGCATGCGGTTCTTAGCGCGCTCACTCGGAGGAAAACTTATCGTTGTCGCGGCATTCACGCTCTTGTTCTGTATGCTTATCTTTATAGGCGTTTCCTGGAACTTATTCAAGTTCTATTCAGAGCATCAGGCCAGGAGTGACGCGCAAACGCACCTTTTTTCGCTAAAGCAGGCATACCAGGCCCACACGACGATGGTAGCAAATGAGTTAGCACAGTTCGCACACCAGCAAGAGGTGATCGCCGCTTTTTCCACTCCTTCGCTTCAGAATCGTCTCCGCAGCCCGCTGATCTCACTATCCGTCCGCGACCACCTGGCTACCCTCGATATTATCTCCAGCAACCATCAGATAGTGGCCCAGGCAGAAGAGACGACTTTCACTAATAACGCTCTCCCTGCCGATACAACTCTCCTGGTGACTCAGGCATTACAGGGACGAACGGCCTCTTTGTTACAGAGGATCACGCTCCCAGATACGAATCAGCTTGCAGTGGATAACCAGTGGGCCATCAGCGTCGCCGTCCCCATTTTGAGCACAGCAGGCATGCCTCTTGGAGCACTGGTGGGCTCGCAGCCTATCGACAGCTACTTCGCGCAAATCTTAATGCAGCAGACGCCAGTCCCCATCGTTCTCTGCCTGTCAGGACACATCCAGGGGGTGGCAGGGATTGCCATTAGCGCCCTGGTTGCTAATCAGGCTATAGCAGAACAGAATCTTTGCGCTCCCGGTCCTCCCAATATCGTCTACGCGGCCCAGCACTATCTTACGCAAGCCGATCAAGCCAGAACGAGGGAGCAGCTCTCAAACTCACCTACACTGGTGATCATAGCGGTTGAACCACTGTATAGTTTGACCTCACATAGCGAGCAGCTACTCCTGATCATCACCGGCCTGGGGCTGGCTATTTTCGCGCTCGGCATACTTATTTACGCAACTATCACCAGAATGCTCCTTGTATATCCGTTACGCCACCTTCAGGCGCGCGTACAGGCGATGGTTGCCAGCGAGACCGGTGAAGCGGCGCCTCAGGCAGATACAGACGAAATCTCTACCCTTTCGCACGCCTTCGAGCTCCTCTCGGAATCACTTGACAACGAAAGCCAGGCACTGACGGAGCAGATGACCCACCTTTTAATCATGAGCGACGCTCTTATCTCAACGCTTCACCTGGAGCACCTGCTGGGCGAAATTGTCTCTCGCCTGGGGCGAATTATGCAGGCAAAACACGTCTCGCTCCTGCTCTACGGACGCGAGATGCCTTCTCCCTGGGCTGTTGCACAATGGTCAGATCAACAGGTTGTCAATTCCTACACCTTCCCCTCAACCCAGCAGCCCTCGCCTCGTGCCTCCAACGCCAAAGATGCTGCTGCGCACAATAAAGGCGCTGTTACCGTCCATGCCGATCCCGATGGTGATATCACGATGGCAATCACCACCAAAATGGCCGCGATCTCAGGAGCTCGCACCAGTTCCTCCAGTTCAAAAGGCAACGGCGCTCGCCCGTCGAAAAAAACTGTCGCAGCAAAAGCGCATGAGTCAAGAAACCCTCGCATCCCACGCCCGGTTCTGCGCGATCTGGATATGAGCCTGGCTCGCATAGTGATCCAGCGTCAGAAAATCGCCTATGCCGAAGATATCGCTATGATCTACCAGGAACGCAAGGAACACTGGACGCGCCTGGCCCTGGATGCCGGCTACCGCTCGACCATCGCGATCCCGCTGCTTTTTCAGGACCAGGCAATTGGCGCATTTATACTCTATGGGGACAAGCCACGCCACTTCAGCAGCCGCGACACCTTTCTGTTAAGTACTGCCTCCATCCAGGCTTCTATGGCTATTCAAAATGCCCTGCTTTTCGCGGAAGTGAATGAGAAAAATGCCGCGCTCGAACGGGCCAACCAGTTAAAATCTCAATTCCTGGCGAATGTCACCCATGAATTACGTACTCCTTTGCACAGTATTATTAGTTATGGCGCGTTAATATTAGAGGGGTTCCTGGATGGGGAACTGACGACTGAGCAGGAAGAGCACATCCAGTTTATGGTACGACGAGCCGAGGATCTCTCCCATCTCGTCGATGACATGCTCGACCTCTCTAAGATCGAAGCGGACCGCATAGAGATGAAACCCGAGCCGCTGGAGCTAGGGGCTTGCCTTACCGAGGTAGTCAGCCAGCTTAAACCTCTGGCGAACAATAGAGAGCTGTACCTGCACCTGCACATGGATGAGAACCTGCCAATGGCGCTAGCTGATAGTCATCGCGTGCGCCAGGTCGCCATTAATCTGGTTTCTAATGCGCTGAAATTTACCGAGAAAGGCGGAGTAACCATCCGCTGCTCTCTGATCAAGGATGACGATATGCTCCGTGTCTCTGTGAGCGATACGGGGATCGGCATTTCACCTGCTGCCCTGGGCGTCATCTTCGAGGCATTCCGCCAGGCCGACGGTAGCACAACGCGGCGCTTTGGCGGCACCGGGCTCGGCCTGACTATCGCGAAAAAGCTGATTGAATTGCAAGGCGGCGAAATGGCGGTAGAGAGCGTGCCAGGAGAGGGTTCTACCTTCTCCTTTACCTTACCCGCCGTTACCACTTTTAACGTCAATCAGTAAATAGAGGCTTAACCAGGAGCAATGGCATTTGTTGAGTAAGGAAGTAACATTTGAGAGCAATATTATGAATACACCATTACAACCCGCAGATAGCGCGCAGCCAGCAACCATTCTCATCGTCGAGAATGAGGTTTCCAACCGCATTCTGATCGAGCGCGTCCTCTCAACGCGAGGATACCGTTGCATCACGGCCTCCAACGGACGCGAAGCCCTCGACCTCCTTGACCGCGAACGGGTCGATCTGATCCTGACCGACCTCTCCATGCCCGTCCTCGATGGGTATCGCACAACGCAGTTGATCCGCGCCCGCCCAGGATTGGAGAGCGTTCCCATTGTCGCAGTAACGGCGTTCGCCCTCAATGACGAGGGGGAGGCGGCAAGGCAGATCGGTTGCACCGAGTACTTAACCAAGCCTTTTAAGCCGCGCCAGTTGCTGGAAGTGGTAGATCGCCTTTTATCCCATCAATAGTTGGGCTATCCATATTTTTAAGGATGTGTCATAGTTCCAGAAAAACGTGATGTCCAGAGACGTCCACGTTTTTCTGTTTGATTTAGACGGTTACTGCTAACCGCAAGGGCTGAACTACATAGGCCGCTACTCCCTTTGCCTCCGAGAAGGCATCAGGTCTACGTTTGCGCAAGATGTTATACGAGCCGTTGACATCGGCGCAGATCTTGCGCCCGTCTTTGGCACGATACAGGCGGTTTCTCCGCCCCATGCGCTTGCCGCTAAAGGTGTATTCCGTCTCATCATTCGGCTGATAGGTCGGAATGGGGTCCAGGTCCAGAAAGCTGGCTTTCGAAGTATAGCTCTCTTCCTGCAACTCCACCTGGATGCCCACGAACTCCGCTTTATAGGTGAGCATCGAGATAAAGCGAGCGTGCGGAATGCAGACAAAATTCTGATTGTTACGCCGCCCGTTGTTGACTTCCTGCTTCCAGAGCGGATTCTTGCCAATGATGAGGGTTCCTGCACCCTCTTTGACCATCAGATCAATAATGGCTTTGCTGGTCGCATGTAGATAATGGTCTACCTGCCGGTTGCGCTTGTTCGTGATACGCTGCATTTGTTTCGTGACACGGTCTCGTTCGGCTTTGGGCAAGCAGAGTGTTAACTCTTTGATACGTTTGTTGTACCACTGATTTCTGGCTTTAAGCGTTCGACCGTTAACCAGGCGAGGGACAAAGCCCTCTCGGTTTGCTGTTATCGCCGCTAAGTTGGTGACGCCAAGATCAATGGCCATGCAGAACGATGGGTCAACGGATGCTTGAATGGGGTCTCTGCTGTAAATCACTTCCACCACATAATAGCCGTGACAGGGGACAATCTGCACTTGATCAATCGTCTTCGGGTCTTGTTGGGTTTTGATCTCAATCGGCAGCATAGAGGGCTTAATGATGCCTCGTCGTAATACGTTCCTGCCTCGTCGTAATATATTCTTCCCTCGGCTTTTGTGCAGGGTTTGCCCTCCAGCCAGTGCTTGAAGCGTATAGATCAAAACATTCCGGCCCTCGGTTTTATGCTTGTATTTGGGCAGTCGTGGTCGTCCGGTAAACTTGGAGGCGTCTTCCTTATACGCCTCTAATGCCTCAAAAAACGATGTCCAGTTGTTGTCGAGTTGCCGCAACACTTGCTGGCTCACTTTAGCTGGTAACGCTTGATAGGCTTCGTGTGACTGCATGCAACGGTCCATCTCGTTGTAGTCGAGGTACGTGCCGTGATGGATGAACGCTTGCCGTATCTCATAGAGCGCGGCATTGTAGAGGTTCTTGGACTTGAAGGCGGCAGCATCAATCGCCGCAAAACGGGGGTCATCGCGCCCGATGATATGCTGTTCTGTCAGTTGCATGCTGCCGCCCTCCTTCATTGGTGTACCGTTAACTCAGATTGGACTCTCATTACCGGCTAAGCATTCCTAGAACCCATCTTGAACAATTCGCACAAGCATTGCATCAACCGATAGGCTTCAGTGGCATCTAAGCACAACACGTATGCCAGTTCTGCCCGTTCTTGTGCGGCCCGCATCAGTTCGATGCTCTGATCGCTATTGAGCAAGAGATGGTGCGCACCTAAATCGATGGCTTGCGGCAAGGGGTGCTGGCCCTCATCCATTGGGAGCGCGCTGCTCGCTGCGTGCCTGGAGGTGGTGCTCATGATGGTCTGCCCTCCTGCTGCATCACTGCTAGGCGAGGGTCAACCAGTGCATTCCATCGCTTCTGCCTGCGCACATGCGTCGGGCACCGTTCATGCAACCGCTTGACTTTGGCCCGAAACTGTGGTGGCTCCAGGTAACAGGGCACCCCACGCGCTCCCAGCCACGCCTCGAACTCGCCGCAGGCGTGCCCAGGATCGACAAACGGCTGCGCGTGGCGGCGAAAGGTCTGCACCCGCCCATAGGCAAGGCCCGGCGCATCCCGTGGCTGACAATATTTCACCGGAAAGCCGTCTTGCTCAACAAGGACCGTGTAAAAGGTAAGAGGCATGCTCACCACCGTCTCCTTTCTGCTCGTCCGTCGGCATGGGTTCCGCTTGCTCCTGCTCCTGCTGGTGCTCCAGCAAGGCCGCCATCCATCCGACGACATAGCCGGCATTCTCGCGGTTGGGCGCGTGCGCGTTCATGAGATTGGTGATCAGGAAGGTGTACAGGGTGTAATCGGTAAAGGTGCGTTTGGCCCACCAACGGGTGAAGTTCTCGTAGCCGTGCTGGTAGCCCTGTTGAAACTGTCGATCCGTCACACAGATCGCGGTCCTGCCCACCTGGAAGTATGCTGGTGGCAGCTCTTGGAGGGCATTATCATGATTAGTGCTGTCCATAGTAGCCTCCCTGCTGCTCCTGCGTGCTCATTGCACACCGTCTCATGTTCCTGGTCGGTGCAGCATGAAACGGAACAACCCGTTTGCGCGTGGGTACCTGTCCGTTGAGGTAACATGACAGATACACCGAGCCACAGAGAAATACCATGATCAGGGCCATACCAAGTAGCGGCGGAAACGCTTTTATCGCCATCAGGCAGAGTAGCACCCCGTTGAGGGAGAGCGCGGCGAGATTGGCGTAGACGAGCGGCTTGCTGACTTTCATGTGCTAGCCTCCCTGCCCCTGCAACATCTTGCCCACATTGAATAACACCGCTTGCAGCGCCGTGCCTTCGATCTTGATGACGAGGTCCGGCTTGCCGTCCCCGTTCAGGTCCTGCACGCCCAGCGTCAAGACCGGCGGGGTCGGCAGGTCACGGAACCCGCTCAGCACGTACACCCGATTATCTTGCGGGTGGCTGAGCAGGATTTCGATGACCACAATATGCCCGTGGTAGTAGCTGGCGATCAAGTGGCTCGTGCCGCCATGCCCCATATCCGCATCCAGTTGCGAGAGCCGCCCATCGCCATAGTGCCATTGGTCGGCGGTGGCAGTCACGAACGGCAGAACCACCTGCTGACCCACGAGGAACAGCATGAGGCAGAGCGCCATCCCAACTAGAAAGCTGCCCCACGGGTGCTGCTGGAGCAGAAACGGCGGCGTTGGTGCGGGCGTTGCCGCGTGCTGATCTTCCGTCTGGCGCACCTGCTGGCAGGAGTGGGACGGGTGCTGCTGGTCGGGGAGCGCCTGGGAGACGCGCGGGCGATTGGCGCGTGGAGGAACGGGTGAGCGGCCTTTAGGCGGGATGAACCGGAACGGTTGGGTCGGAAACTCGGGCAGTACGCCGTCTTCACCCTCTTCGAGGTAGTTGTCGAGCGCGGCATCATTGTCGGCAGGGGCAGGTCGTTTGGTTTGTTGCATCATAGCACATCCTGCTTTCTTGCTTGCATGCTTGACACGGCCTGCCTGCTCGTGGTATGAAGAAGGCAGACCGTTGGACAGTGTATGGAAGTTTTACGTAAGACAACCTACAAAAACGACGGTTAAAACGTGCGTGGGTCTGTCTTGCTTGCAATGGGGACAGGCTCACGTTTTGCTTTGGTATGACCTCCTTTTAACTTGCTAGCGGGAGCTTGTATTTGCCTTCAAATGCATGCATTTGCTGACATTCTTTACTGTATACTATTCCGATATGAAAGTCAAGACTCTCAAATACAATTCCTAGCAAGTACTTGCACCTGCTAGCGTTGTCTGCTACACTACTTTAAGATGAAAAGCTAGTACTCTTAGGAATTTTTAAGTAACATGCCAAATTTACAGCAATTATTAGATAACGCCGCTATCACAGTGTCACATCTTTCTAGACGTGCTGATGTGGATTACAGAACGGCGAAGAAGGCGGTCGAGGGCACCGGACCAATACAGAGGGTAAAAGCACTTGCCCTGTTACGGGTGATCAATGAACTTCTAGGGACCTCTTACAGACCAGAGGACATAGATGGTTTAGAGATTGATTAGCGACGAACAACAGTATTGTCAAGTATTAGGAGATATGCATGGATATTCGCATAACAAGCCAGACAATCCAGGAAGTGCAGGGTGACGCCCTGATTGTAGGAGCCACGCGTTCAGCAGGAGCGCAGGGGAAAAAAAGCGTTCTGCTATCGCCCTCCGCTACGGCGGTAGACAAAGCACTGGAAGGACTGATCGACGAGCGTTGCGCTGATGGCGAATTCAGAGGGAGCCCGGGTGAAATCATGACCATCCACCCTATGGGACGCCTGCCAATCAAGCGCATTGTGGTGGTGGGATTGGGTTCGCAGGAGAGTATCACTGCCCAATCGCTCCAGCGGGCCAGCGCGACCGCCCTGCGCCATCTTCAAAGCACCGGCGCGCATTCTATTGTGCTGACATTGCAAGGGAACAGCGCCAATTATGATGACGACCTGGGTGCTCAGGCGCTGCTGGAAGGGGCGCTGCTCGGCCTCTACACCTTCAGACACTACCAGCGCTCAGATAACGACGGCAAGGGCATTACTCAACTTACGCTGCTGACAGACGCAGAGCATACAGCAGACGTCGAGCGCGCAGTGCAGAAGGCGCGCATCATGGCCGAAGCCACAAACTTCGCCCGCGACCTGGTCAATGAGCCTCCCAGCGTCCTCACCCCGACCGAGATGGCTAATCGGGCCAGAGCTATGGCTCAGCAATATCACCTGGAATGCGAAGTATTTGACAAAGCGAAAATGGAAGAGCTGGCTATGGGCGGTCTGCTCGCTGTCACGCGGGGAAGCGAGGAGCCTCCTCGTTTTATTATTTTGCGCTACCGTGGCGCTCCCGAAAGCAGCGAGAAGGGGCTGGCACTCGTCGGTAAAGGCATCACGTTCGATTCCGGCGGCCTGTCGCTGAAGACTGCCGAAGGCATGGAAAGAATGAAGGGCGACATGGCCGGAGCCGCCGCGGTGCTCGGGGCAATGCAGGCAATTGGCGCCCTTAAACCGCATATCAACGTGACGGCCCTTGTTCCCACCTGCGAAAATATGCCCAGCGGCACAGCCTTTCATCCAGGCGACGTCTTACGCATCATGAACGGGAAAACCATCGAGATCCTGAATACCGATGCCGAAGGCCGCCTGATCCTTGCTGACGCCCTCTCCTACGCGGTAAAAGAGGGGCTATCGCCGATTATCGACCTGGCAACGCTGACAGGCGCCATTGTCGTCGCTCTAGGCAATGTCATGGCCGGTCTGTTCAGCAATGATGAACTGTTGACCGACGAGATCATTGCCGCCGGTCGTGCCACCGGAGAAAAATACTGGCCGATGCCGCTCGACACCGAATACGACGATCTGGTCAAAAGCGAGATTGCCGATGTCAGGCAAACTGGCGGACGAGCTGGCGGCTCGATTGTAGCAGCAAAAGTTCTGGAGAATTTTGTCGGCGAGACGCGATGGGCGCACCTGGATATTGCTGGTATGACCTACAGGGATAGCAAGAGGCCCTATCAAGAGATGGGAGCCACCGGCTTTGGCGTGCGCACCCTTGCGGAACTTGCCCTGCGCCTGGCCCAGTAATTACGCTCAAAATGATAGCCAGCCTTTTCCCTTGATGGAGCAAGCTGGCTATCGTTCAGTCTTGAAAAGCAATCGGGAACGCCGCTACCGCAGCTAGTGAACCCGCTCCGCGAATCTAGCTGCCAATCTGATCAGCTCTAGTGGAACACCATTGCCTTCTGGAGCGGGCTCACTCACCCGATTGAACGGAAGGCTCGTAGCGCCGCCTGAGCTGCAAAGTAGCCACAAAGGCCATGCACGCCTCCCCCTGGCGGAGTTGAGGATGAGCATAGATAGATATTGCGGGCAGGCGTGGTATATGGCACTAGGCGAAACGTAGGACGCGCGAAGAGTTGCCAGAAATCCTGCACTCCGCCATTGATGTCCCCTCCCACGTAATTTGCATTATACGCCTCAAGCTCCGCTGCATTCAATGTATGGCGGGCAAGGATGCGGTCACGAAAACCGGGGGCGAAGCGTTCGATCTGCGCTTCGATACGTTCAGTCATATCAACCGTTGAGCCGTTGGGCACATGGCAATACGCCCAGGCAGTATGTTTGCCCGCCGGAGCGCGGGTCGCATCGAAGAGGCTCTGCTGCGCGAGCAGGACGAATGGATGCTCGGGATGCTCCCCCTGCCAGACCTGACGTTCGGCCTGCGCAATCTCCGGCAGCGTTCCGCCCAGGTGAACGGTGCCAGCCTGACAGCACGCCTGCGCCTGCCACGGGATCGGCCCATCAAGGGCAAAGTCGATTTTAAACGCGCCCGGGCCGTAACGATAGCACCTCAAATGCCGGTTATACGTCCCCGGAAAATGAGCGCCGGCAATGAGCAGGAGCTGCTGCGGAGTGATATCGCAGAGCACAGCGCGCGCCGATGGCAGTTCGTCAATGGACTTGACCTCGACGCCGGTGACAATTTCGCCTCCCAGCACACGCAGGTACGACGCCAGCGCCTCCATAATCTTCTGCGAGCCACCACGCGGCAGAGGCCAGCCAATTACATGGGCCGCTATGCCAAGCAGGAGGCCAAAGGCGGCGCTGGGAGGCCGCTCAAGCGGTAACATTGAATGCGCGCTCAGACCGGCGAGCAGCGCCCGTGCATGTATTCCTCTAAAATGACTTTCGGCCAGGCCACGCGCCGAGCGAACCGCCGACAGTCCAAACTCTGCCAGCGCAAGGGGATGACGCAGCATGCGCACACGCAGGGGACCGAGGAAAGCATCAGTAATGATATCCCAGCGAGCCACCAGGGGAGTCATCAAGTTTTTATACGCGTCCGCATCACAGCCCAGCGACGCAGCCGTTCCATCAATGGAGCGGTCAAGCACCACAGCCGTTCCATCATCGAGCGGATGCGCCAGGGGAATCGGGGGATGAATCCACTCCAGTCCATATTGTGCCAGCGGCAGTGTGCGAAAAAAGGGAGAGCCTGCTCCGAGAGGATGGATCGCCGAGCAGACATCGTGTAAAAAGCCCGGCAGCGTCAACTCTATCGAGCGTGCGCCACCGCCAATGGTTTCCTTTGCCTCATAGACGCAGACGGAGCGACCGGCCTGCGCCATAGTGATCGCGGCAGCCAGCCCATTCGGTCCCGCCCCAATGACGATAGCATCATATTTGTGCTGAGTGGACATAACTATTCAATCTTTAGCGGTCTTTTTCTAAACGCAACAACACCTCACACCCATCCTGATCAGCCTCGGCAATATGTTCTCCAAATGCATCTAACTGTGGGAGTAGCTCGTCCGGTGGTCTGCTGGCAAGCATAGCTTCCTCTGTCTCCCATATACTAATAATAGTGTATTTCCTGGCATTTTTGCCATTTTTTAAAAAGAGCGCCTCTTGAAATCCTTGCTGCTTGCTTGCCGTCGGCAGCATAATCTCGCGAACAAAATGCTTCGCCTGCTCCTCAGTGCCAGGCTTAAACTGCACAATCGTTGTTCTCGCAAACATCTAATGCATCCTGTCATTCCTCTATAAGCGGCTCATCAAAGTTAATACCCCGATAAAGATCTTCAAGCAGAAAATGCACATCAACGCTTTCAAGCAAGACTTCCTGGCCCGCTGTATAAAAAACATGGTGCCATCCGTCGCTCTTCTCCCTATCTCGCCGATACATCTCAATATGCGGGGCAAACTGGCTGGTCAGCACAATCTCCTGAATGGTGGGACATGCCTGATACGCTTTCAACTTGTCGTTGCGGTCAACCTTCTCCGTCGATGGCGAAAGCACCTCCACCACAATGCGCGGCGAGCGTATCAGCTTATTGCCCCGCCTCCGATCAGCCACATCGCACGAGACCGTCACATCCGGGTAAAAATAGCGCGAGGCCGAAACCTGCACCCGCACATCCGACCCGTGGACAAAACATGGCCCGGTGCGCAAGTTCTGATTGAGCACCGTGCGCATGTGATATGCAATCTCACTGTGTTCTCCAGATTCGCCGGACATCATCCTTATAATACCATCCAGGTATTCATACTTACTATAAGGGTCAGTATCATCAAGCTGGAAGTATTCGCTGACCGATTTCAACAAAGACCACCTCCCTCACAACATCATTGAGCCGCCAGTATCTCCCGGTAGCGTTTAGCGATCTGCTCCTGCACTTTTCTTTGCGTGCCTGCAAGCTGCATAACCGCATCACTGCTGGTAGCTGATGCTCCAATTATATCATTTAGCACGGTATTGAGTACAAGCAGCTCCATGCCTTCAAGCTCAACGGTAATCGTCACCCGCAATTTGTTGATGACATTGCTTATCTGGAATGCAATATGCTGCTCATACGTGCCTGCTTGCAGCATTTTTTGGAGGCAGGCAGCTTCCTCTATCTCTAACTCGATCTGCGAAAGAGGGATCTTAGGTATCGGCATGATTTTCCCTCCCCTGTACAAGCTGCGCAAAATCCAGAAAAAGGAGGTAACGATAATGACCATTTGATAGTTTGCCGCAGTGCGTAAGTTCTCTCAGGAAGAAATATCCTCCCGGCACAACCACGCGATATTCGCCCTTATCCCCAATCGCTATCGCCACCCCTCCTGCCGTACAACATAACCGTATATACATTTCCCCATCAATTTCTACAGGTACCTGATCAACATGTAAGGCATTTAAATAATCCACCTGATCTTGATAACTCCGTTTCCGCTGATCCACCAGGCAAAAAAACTCAAGCTGTTCTTCAGGCATGGAAGCCCCCTTCACTGTAAAGATGAAATACGTAATGTCAACCTATTGCAAAAATAAGAATACATGAGATACTGAACGCAACAGATGGTATCCTTATGACAAAAAATGCTAGGGGAATGGCAAATAGACAGTGTGTTATAATATCTGCGCACGCTATTGGATGAGCATTACGGGGAGAGAGGAATGGGCGAGAACGAAAAGCAACCAAACGAGCAGTTGAGAACGGAACGGTTACGTCGAGGCTGGTCACAGAAAAAGGTGGCCTTTGACATCGATACAAGCAAGGACGTTGTGAGCCGCTGGGAAACGGGGGAGCGTGCACCCAGCCTCTATTACCAGGAAAAGCTCTGCCGCCTCTTCGGGAAAACAGCCGACGAACTGGGGTTTATTCAACTCGGCCCCAATCAATCACCCACAAATATCACTTCGATGGCGGAGGTAGACCCACCAATAAACGAGAGGCTTGATCAGGCTGAAAGCATTACCAATCTCGCTTGGGAAATGTGGTTTGCTTCAAGGCCAAAACAAGCTACCAGAGAAATAACAAAACTATTGCCCACTCTAGAGAAAATAATCTATATGCCATTATCCACTGTGCATATACTACATGCAAAAGAGCTTGTTATCCGATGTCATGGATTACTTGGTGCAATTCACCTTGACGCTTTACAAAATGACTTTGCCCTTTACCACTATAAGCAAGCATACACACTTGCAAAAGAAATTCAGGATACTAATTTCACCATCACCTACCTTGCTCTCATGGGTGATGTATTTCGGCGACAAAATGATAAAACGACTGCTGTTAGTTATATGGAAAACGCTAGAGATCAAGCTGCTAATGCCAATCAAGCAACATTAGGATATGTTCTCCAACTTCTCGCCTATACCTATAGTGACATTAGTAATGAAACTGCTTTTGAACAAACAATTTCAGAAGCAACGGATCTTCTTGCTTTTGCAGGCGCCGGAAGAGATATCGCAAAAAAAGAGTTCATTCCGTTTGAGATATACGAAATCCGAGGAAAGGCAAATCGCGATCTTGGGAAGCCGCTGAAAGCGATCCCCTACCTGGAACTTGCAGAAAAAGCACTCAGCAGGGCTGAGTCTATGACTCCTCGCTGGCACGCACTTTTGGAAATCAGTAGAGGACAAGCCCTCTGCGATGCAGGCGATATCACAACAGCAGTGGACGTAATGAGTAAGGGTATTATCATAGCATACCAATGTCATTCACCACATCAAATGAATCGAGTGCGCAAACTTTTAAGAGATTTGGAAAATGGCCCTTTCCAAAACCATCCAAGAGTGAAAGACCTAAAAAATCTTCTCTACGAAACATATATGCTCCTGGATAACAGTACCGTGTAAACAAAGGAGATTATTTTATGCCAGATCAAGTAGCAAGTGTTTTTGTTACAGTAGATATCGTTATTCCGCGTCTCTCTCCTTCCGGCTCTGGATGGGAGGTGGTATTGATCCAACGAAAAAAACAACCTTATCAAGGGGCCTGGGCGCTCCCTGGAGGCCATCTGAATACAGATGATCCTTCGCTAGAAGCGACTGCTCAACGCGAAACACGAGAAGAAACGGGCCTTGATATCCCTTTGCACCTGTTTCAACAAGTCCAGACTTATGAGGATTTTGAAGATCCACGAGGCAAGTACATTTGTTTGCTCTATGTCCTCTCGGAACCATTAAGCCCACAAATCCACATTGAGGCGGGAGATGATGCTTCTCATGTGCAGTGGCACTCGGTAGAAAATTTGCAGAAGCTTCCTTTCCTGGCATTTAACCATATCAAACTTCTCCATGTAGCCCTTCGTCACTTTTTTACTACATATTACCATCATACAGTGGGATTGCAGGCAATAGATGCTTGCCAATGCGAGATAGAAACTGCTCCTTCTGTGCGTTGTTCAAATACAGCCTATTGGCGCTATAATGGGGTGGCTATTTGTCCAAAAGATATGCAGTTTGCCTTGCTTGCTACAAGTCAGAAAGCATAAAAATCCTCCACGGCTGGAGGATTACGAATAGCGATACTGCCAATGCCGTCGGGCACCTGTTCCTGAATCAAAAGAGGCACCTGGGAAATTACGTCGCTCAGGAATTGCGAAAGTTTATTGGGGTCCAGCAAGAACATGATGTTGCCGTGAAAATCTGCAAGATAACTTGTTCCCATGACTATCCATTCAGCTCCCTGGGAAAAGCAACCGCAATTGAGAAGTCCTCCAGATGCAGAACCAGTCATTCCAGACAAAGACATACTGATACATCTTCCTTTCTCTTTAGTGCTCAAACGCTCCTCGATTGTCGCGAATAGGTACGATACATGCACATTTCTTTTCGAGATGCAACACATGTACCTTATTCCATTGTACTTGAGCGTATAACAAACGTATTTCAACATATCTATACATCAATCTCATAATAAATGAAAATAATGGTAAAAGGACATATGATGCAAAATCGAGGCCGTCCTTCTTGAACATAGGATAGCCTCGATTGATCTTCACGGTCTGAGCAATTCTCGCTATTCGTGCGCTATCAGGACATCTTCTCACCGCTTTTTGTGTTACCCTTTTTATGTTACGCTGCAAAAAAGAAGCAAAAAGGAGATCCGACAACATGGCTGAAGACAGCTTCACGCTCACAACGTTCTACACCTCCTGGAAGGCGTACCAGGAGCACATTAAAGGGGCACTCGCGCCGCTCACCGCCGCGCAACTCAAGTTGCGCGCCGCGCCGCACCTGCGCTCCATCGGCGAGAATGCTTTGCACATCATCGGCTGCCGTGTCCACTGGTTCACCGATTTCCTGGGCGAAGACGGCGGCGAGGAGATGAAGATGTATGCGGAGTGGAACGAGGCCGGGCTGGAGATGGGAGGGCCTATCCCAACTGCCGCCGAACTGGCTCAGGGCCTCGACCGCACCTGGCAATTTATGGCGAGTTGCCTGGCGCGCTGGAGTCCCGACGCTATGCGACAAACCTTCCCCGACAATTGGGACGGCAAACAGGTCGATGTGTCGCGCGCCTGGGTCGTCTGGCATGTGATGGAGCATGACCTGCACCACGGTGGCGAACTCTCGCTCATTCTCGGCATGCACGGCATCCCGGCTGATTTCCCGGGCTAGTGCCTGTCAAAGACTCTTCAACGAGCTACGCTATCTCGCGAAGACCGGCACCCGCTTACCAGGAAGGTGAAAATGCTTCACAGCTTCTCCAGGAAAGCCAGAACGATGGCGTTGAATTCTTCGGGCTTCTCCATGTTGGGCATATGATGAGTTTCGGCAATCATCACCCGGCCGGAGCCCACGATATCTCGTTCGAGCTTGTCTGCGTCCTTGAAGAGTCGCGGGTCGTCCTGAGCGCCCAGGATGATCAGCGTAGGCGCGTGAATTTCGGCGAGTCTTTGATACGCTGGCGGTTCGAGGTCTTGTCTGGGAGCAGGGTCGAGCACCCAGGCGAACGAGTACTCCGATAAATTGTCACGCACCCGCTGGCGCGCGGCTGGATAATTTGCAGAAGGAACCAGCGTCGGGTCTTGCATCAGGGCATCCACCATCGCAGGGAGATCGCGCTCTTTCCTGGCTTTTTCAAAGGCCGCCCAGCGTGAGCGCAGTTGCGCTAGCTGTTCTTCCGTGTAGAGTAATGCGATGGGGAAGCCGGGAACGGGCGAGCCAACAAGGATCAGTGCATCCACCATAGCGGGATGCTCAAGGGTAAAGTCAAGGGCAATGATCCCTCCCAATGATAGGCCGAGAAGATACGTTTTTTCAACGCTCAGATGGTTCAGCAAAGCGTAGAGGTCCTGTCTATCGGCATAAGGCACTGGAGGAAGCTGCGACTGACCAAAACCGCGGACATCATAGCGAATCACACGATAATGTTGAGCAAAGGCGTGGAACTGGTCATCCCACATTCTCCTATCCATGTATCCGCCGTGGATGAGCACCAGTGGATAGCCCTCGCCGAGCACCTCGTAATACAATTGTGTACCATTTACTGCGACGAAGCTGGCTTCGGGCTGCGTTGATCTGGTCATTGTGTGCATCTCCTTCCGCTATCAATCAGGATTCAAGATATTCACCATGTTCAAGCATATCCTGAGGGGCGCGAAAATACACCGGTCGTTTAGACGATGCGCAGCAATTGACGGATGTGGTATGGTAAGAGAAAGAAGAGCGTAATCAGGCGACAGCAAAGGTCCCAGCGCTTCGACCGTCAAGCAGCATCAGTAGAAGGTCAGAGCAGCGACCGTAAAGGATATCATAGAACTTCCGATGAAGATACATGTACGTTATTTCGCCTCCTTTAAAGAAATTATAGGACTGAGCGAGGAAATACTGACGATGCCGGAGGGTGCGACCGTTGCGGATGTACAGGCCACGCTGCTTGCACGTTACCCACGACTGCAACCAGTGATAGAACGCTGCAAGTGCGCAGTCAATCGCAGCTACGTCCCTGCGACAACGATGCTGCATGAGCAGGATGAGCTGGTGTTTATCCCCCCGATAGGCGGCGGAAGGTAAAAAGGTGTAGCAGATGGAACCAATCATTCAACTGACGCGCGAACCACTTGATCGCGATGCCCTGGTAGCCGCCGTGAGCCATGCCAGCGTGGGCGGCATTGTCGTCTTCGAGGGCGTTGTGCGCGACCATGCCAGAGGCAAACAGATACGCTACCTGGAATATGACGTATACGAGGAGATGGCCGAGCAGCAGATCCGCACAATCATCAACGAAGCGCGACAACGCTGGGGAGTGGAGCGAGTCGCGGTGGCGCACCGTTTTGGACGGCTCGAAATTGGCGAGGCCAGCGTCATTATCGTGGTAGCCAGCCCGCACCGGGCTGAAGCGTTCGATGCTTGCCGCTACATTATCGATACCCTTAAAACAACTGTGCCGATCTGGAAAAAAGAGGTAGCAGTTACGGGAGAAGAATGGGTGGAGGGCTGACGCTTTTTATGGTATAGTTACTATAACAATCGCTGTAAACGTACCTTTGCATAGGACAATAGCTTGCTATTGCAAACGGCCAACGCTGCTGGCGCGTCGTAGTTCCCCGATTCATCGTGGGAGCGCTCAGGCCGTCTGCAATGAATGGCCTGGGATAAGTCCAGGATCTTCTCGGAGGTCGTTGATGAACTTATTCGAGCGACAGGCTCAACTGAATCAGCTCTTTGCGCAAACTCCGGTTAACGCTGCCTACCTTGCCGGTACCCTGTCAAATCGCGCCTCGTTCGGTCAACTCACAGGTATCGATATCGCCATTCTGCTGATGGACCAGATTAAGTCTGACCAGTTCCTTGATTATCAGCTCTACTTCTTTAGCGAACTGGCAAAACGCTTAGAATCCGATAGCATCGATGTGATGATCTTGAACCAGGCATCGCTCCTGTTGAAGCTGCAAGTGATTAAATACGGGCAGATCCTCTATAGCCGCGACGAGAAGCAGCGCGTCTCATTTGAGACAAAAGCGGTCATGGATTACCTGGATTTTAAGAAGTTCGATGATATCCAGAATCAGGCGCTGGGCCGCCGCCTTCACGGCCAGATGCTACCCATTGATAAAGAGATGGTGCAGCGCCAGGTGAAACAACTGCGTGATGCTGTGAACATTTTACGCGACGTGGGGAAGACGCAGCGGGAAGAGTTTCTTGCCGATTATCGCGTCTATGGACTGGCAGAACGCTACCTGCAACTGGCAATCGAGGCATGCTTGCATATCTGCGGCACCCTGGTCGCCTCCTTCGGGCTGCGTCGCCCAGAAGCCTATCACGAACTATTAAGCATCGTCGCGGCGCAAAATATTATCCCGCGCTCCCTCGCCTACCGCCTGGAAGTGCTGACAAACCTGCGAGACGCGCTGGTCCACGATCCCGGCACGCTCAACCACAATATCCTCTACGATCACATCCAGCAACGTCTGAGCGATCTGGAGGAATTCATCGAGATGGTAGAAAAGCGACAGGGGCAATAATCCTCTCGCTCAAAATAGCGTAGGGACCCGATTTATCGCGTCCGGTTGACCGTCGTCCTCTCATCCAGATGCAACAACCTGCGTTCCAGCGCCACCGTGACCGCTGCCGTGCGATCAGATACTTCCAGCTTGCTAAAAAGGTGCAGCAGATGGGACTTGACCGTTGCTTCACTCAAGTGAAGGGTGCGAGCAATCTCTTTGTTGCTTGCCCCCTGTGCGACCAGCATCAGCACCTCCAGTTCGCGTGCGCTGAGCGCCTTCTGAGCCGGTCTCCCCACCTGATGAACCAGGCGAGTCGCCACATTCGGCGCCAGCACGGCTTTCCCTTGAGCCACCGCCCGAATAGCTGCCACCAGTTCCTCGCTCTGGGCGTCTTTGAGCAAATAGCCAGTCGCGCCAGCTTCGATGGCCCGCAAAATATCGACCGTACTTTCATACGTTGTGAGAATAAGCACGGCTGTTGTCAGCCGATGAGCGCGAATCTGCGCCGTTGCCTCCGCTCCATCCAGCCCGGGCAAACGCAGATCCATCAGCACCACATCTGGACGCAGTCTGACCACCTGCTCCACCGCTTCGGAACCGGTGCCGGCCTCGCCGACCAGCAGGAAATCGGGCTGATTACTGAGCATGGTATGCAAACCTGCGCGGACAACCGGATGGTCATCGGCGATTACCAGGCGAATCTGACTCATCACTGCTCCTCCTGAATCTCTTACTATTCCAGACGGCCAACGCTGCTCTCGCGCTCCCACGATGAATCGGGGAGCTACAGCTCAGGCCGTCTGCAAGGAATGGCTTGCTATGGCCCTGTCGGGATCGCAGGTATGGTGAGAGCGACGGTCGTCCCTTCACCTGGCTCGCTCTCGACGGTCAATGTTCCTCCCTGCTGTTCCGCGCGTTCGCGCAGCGCAGGCAATCCAAATCCCCCGGTGGATTGGGCGCGTGCGGTGGCAAGCACAGACCGCGCATCAAAGCCCTTCCCATCATCCTGCACATCCAGCACTATCGTCTCATCCATATATGACAGCGTGAGAACGACCGAGCTGGCCTGGGCATGCCTCCACACATTAGCCAGCGCCTCCTGGGCGGCACGCAGTAGCGTCACCTCGATTTCAGGGCGCAAAGCGACTACCTCGCCTGTAATCATCGTCTGCACCGGAATTCCATGCTCTTCGCTCCAGCGAGTCGCCAGGGCAAGCAGAAATTCGGGTAGCGACGCGCGCTCAAACACCTCCGGCTGCAAAGCCCAGAGCAGCGCGCGGGTCTCCGCCAGACTCTCGCGCGCAATCCTATCAATGCGCTCCAGCATGGGCCTGATGCCCTCATCATTGGCGAGCAAGGACATGTTTACGCTCTCAAGAGCCATCACAATACTGGTAAAGCCCTGGGCCACCGTATCGTGGATATTGGCGGCCAGGCGTTGTCGTTCCTGCATGACGCCGGCCAGGCGCTCAGCCTGAGCCAGTTCTTGGCGCGCGGCCTGCAATTGCGCGATCAGATGCGCCTGTTTGCTATTATGCGAGAACGTTGAGTTGAGAAAAAGCATCCAGCAGATCCCGATGACTCCACTACTAAAGATGAAAAAGAAAACTACCTCGCCCCCATTTCCCAGGTCCGGCAGTTGTTGCCAGAGCGAGAGCGCCAGTAAGACAACGCCACCGACAAGGCTCCAGGGGAAAGGCAAGAAGACTGACACCTGCGGATAGAGACCGAAAAGGACGAATAAATAGTCAGAGTCCCGGGTAATTAACACCAACCAGAGCGCCCAGCCGAGGCTCATATAGCTGAGAGTACGCCAGGGATGTTGGCGAAAGGTCTGGGCTGAAATGAAGAGATAGGGCATATACCAGATGCCTAGCAACAAGGCGCATCCCATAATCACGCTCAATTCCTGCCAGGAACGCGGAATGACCGAAATAGCCAGACCTGTTGCGACCAGCAACGAGACATAAAAGAGGCTATGCCAGAACAGCCCCCAGGACTGCCATGTTTGCTGGTGCATTGCTGCCGCGGACGACGTTTGAGAGCTGTCATTCATCCAGACCGGTGCTCCCTTGCGCGTGCCACGCTCCAACACGATAGGCACGCCTTGTTCTCCATGCAAGCATAAAAGAAGCGAAAAACATTGTGTACTATCTGCAGTTCTCTAAGGAAATCGCGTGATACGTTATCTACCCATCTCATCCTTATATGGTCGTAGTATACCAGAAAAGTGGAGAAAAACCATCCATCAGATGGTTGAGGCTACATCTCCGCTCTTTGGCTCTCACAAAAGAGCCGAACGAGGGATGACATGCATCGCATTTTTCTGCTGTAATTGAGGGCAAGAAAAGTGTTCTGAATAAGGAGTCTTACACGCCTGTAGGGGCAATCCCTTGCGGTTGCCCTGCCCAGTTCCGTAGGGGCAATCCCTTGCGGTTGCCCTGCCCAGTTCCGTAGGGGCAATCCCTTGCGGTTGCCCTGCCCAGTTCCGTAGGGGCAATCCCTTGCGGTTGCCCTGCCCAGTTCCGTAGGGGCAATCCCTTGCGGTTGCCCTGATACAGAACATTTCAGTGCCGAAAGGAGTCTTACGCATCTATGGGCAAACGCGCTTATGGCAGCTTACTCGCTGCTCTCATCGCCCTCCCTATGTATTATATGTTTTACTCGATGTTTCACAACGGCTTTGAAACAGGACCATTTCTCATTGCTCTGATCATCGGGGTGGCGACATTTGCGATTTCGCTGGCTATCGCCACAGTGGTGGCGCGGCAGAGACAAAAAATCGCGTAATCAGGAATGCCAGGAGGCAAACACGGTCGCTCTAGCATTCCAGTTAAAGAGTTATGGCTATACGAAAATCATCCGCCCCCGGCATACATTGAGATGGTGCCAGGGGCGGATGATCGAGCCAGAGGTCATCGAACTGAGGGCTACGCTTCGCTGACAGCTCTTAAAGCATTGGCCTGGCTCATTGCCTCGGCGGCCTCGTCGGAGCGACCGGTCTCCTCATAGATTTGTGCCAGCGTTTCATACGCCAGGATCATCGAGGGGTCCATCGCAATCGCCTGCTGCGCTACGTCCAGCGCCTCGTCATAGCGTTTCACTTCGCGCAGGGTATCCGCGAGATCATTGTAGTAATCGGCGTTCAGCGGATCGCTATCAACGGCGTTCTGATAGTTCTCGATGGCCTCGTCGTAGCGACCAAGAGCATCATACGCGGTGGCAAGCTGATAATATCCCTCCGCGTCATCGGGGAAACGCTCAAGCAGCGTCTGGCTGGTTGCAATGGCCTCGTCATAGCGTGCCAGCGAGTTGTACGTGTCGGCCAGGCCCGCGTAAGCTGCGGCAATGTCATCATCCGATAGCATCTCTCTCTCAGCTCCGTCCACAAGTCCTTTATACAGGGAGAGAGCATCGTTATACTGTTCGGACTCAAGGTATGTCTCTGCCAGGCTGAAACGGGTCGTGACACGCTGCGGATCGAGCTGTAGAGCGCGCTGGTAGGCCACTGTGGCCTCGTCGTTGCGCCCTTGCAGGGAACGCCAGGTACCAAGATGTTCCCAGGCTTCCGCGTCATCGGGCTCGATTTCGACGATGCGGGCATAGCTTTCGGCTGCCTGATCGCGCTCCCCCATCATCTCATAGACCGAGGCCAGCACATCGTAGCCGGTACGCCCTTCGGGGTCAAGCGAGAGCATCTGGTTCGCGGTCGAGAGCGCATCATCGTAGCGGTGCATATCCAGATAGATGCTGGCAAGTTCCGCGTAGCGTGCCGGATCGGAAGGATCGGCATCGATATGGCGCTCCTGCTCCATCACGCGCCGCCATTGATCGTTCACCCGTTCGCGCGTATCGGTGAGGTTGCTGGAGGTGGTCGTATTCTCGGGGTTGATGATCAACGCCTGGCGGTATGCCTGAATAGCATCCTGGTACAGGTTCTGGAGCCGATATGCATCACCCACGCTCAAATACAGCTCATCATTCTCAGGGTCCAGTTCCAGAGCCTGCTGGAACGTCTCCAGCGATTCCTCGTGCATCCCCAGTTCGCCGTAGAGGTTGCCGAGATTGATATAGGCATCGACCAGCTCCGGGTCCAGGTCGATAGCGCGCCGGTAGCCAGCGACCGCCATCTCGACATCGCCGAGATACTGTTGAGCCAGGGCCAGATTATAGCGCGCGCGTGCATCCGTCGGATTGCTTGCCACAGCCTGTTGAAACGCCTCAACGGCCTCCTCATAGTTCCCCTGCTGCGCAGCGGCATTGCCTTTATCGGTCCAAGCCTGCTCCTGGCGGCTCACAAAATGCACCGGAATCGCGTTATTATTATTGGCGGTATTCTGTCCGTCCTGTGTCTCATCCATACGCCTGTTCTCCTCATTCTATTCTCATTTGTGTCTCTTCAAGAAGGCATCAAAATTCCTTGCGTAGTATAGCACCTACCTTCACTATAAACAATGTTTTACTATCCCCAATTGATACCTCCTTGCCTACCAGAAAGGTGGTCGGAGAAACAAGCTACCAGGGCAAGCGCAAGGCCACCTCTCCCCTTCCCTCCCCTCCTTGCCCCTACCATTTCCGTAGAACATCGCAGGTCCCGTTCGTTTTTTTGGTGCGATGCGGGGCATCTGTAGGGGCAAGGGGCGGTGGATGGGCCTGGGAGGGGGCCTCGCGCTTGCCCTGTGGCGGATTGATACAATTTGTAAGAGGACACATAATGACCCGGTTCATTCACCCGCATGACCTGGTCGCCACGAAGATTCATACCATTTCTGACGGGGAGAGAGCAATCGACACCCATTAAAACGAGATGAGAAGCTCAAACAGCACAAGCAGGCATGCAAAGTTTTCTCGCCAGCGAACATTAGATTACAATAGCGAAAACATGTATCAGAGAAAATGGTGAGACGAGACGCATCCCGGTTGATTTTTTGAGCACATACACGTCTATAAAGAAAAGGAAACAATTGCGGGAGGGACAGGGTATGGCACAGCAAGAACATCTTGATCTGATCAGACAAGGTGTGGACGTCTGGAATGCGTGGAGAAAAGAGCATCTTGATACAAAAGTTGACCTCAGTAAGGCTAATCTCAGAAGTATTGACCTCAGTAGTGCTTATTTTACCGGCGTTCACTTCAGCGGCGCTGACCTCAGAGAAACCAATCTCGGCTTTGCTAATTTCAGCGGGGCCGACCTTAGAGAAGCTGATCTTAGAGAAGCTAACCTTACCAGGGCCAACTTCAGCAATGCTAATCTCAGCAATGCTAATCTTGAATTGTCTTATCTCAGCAGAACAGATTTTCTTGGGGCTTATCTCAACGGAGCCAGTTTTAGCAATACTACCCTCATCAACGCTGACTTCTATGGAGCCAATCTCAGCAGAGTCAATCTCAGCCGCGCTTACCTTTATGGAACCAATCTCAGCAATGCTATCCTTAGCGAAGCCAACTTTAGCAACACTGAAGTAATTTTCACCATCTTTGGAGATGTCGATCTTCGCGTAGTGCATGGATTAGAAACAATACAACATAAGGGGCCATCGACCATAGGAACCGACACACTCCTACGTTCAGAAGGCGATATTCCAGAGATATTCCTTCGTGGTGCTGGACTCAGTGATAGCTTTATCGAATACGCTCGTTCTCTGACACAACGTCCCATCGAATACTACACCTGCTTCATCAGCTACTCAAGCAAAGACCAGGACTTCGTCGAAAGACTCTATGCCGATTTACAAAGTAACAACGTGCGCTGCTGGTACGCTCCAGAAGATATGAAAATCGGAGACAAAATCAGGACACGCATTGACGAGTGTATTCGTATGTATGATAAGTTACTGCTGGTACTTTCGCAACACTCGGTTACAAGTTCCTGGGTGGAGGCGGAAGTAGAATCCGCTCTAGAAAAAGAGCAGCGGCACAATAATAAAAGTGTGCTGTTCCCAATTATGCTGGATGATAGCGTTATGCGTACTAATCAGGCGTGGGCCGCTGATATCAGTCGCACGCGCCATATCGGCGATTTTACGCGATGGAAGGAGCATGATGCTTATCAGCGGGGGTTGAAGAAGTTATTGAAGGATCTGAAAGCATGAAAAGGCTGGCGGGTCAGATTAACCCTGCCAGCCTGCAAAAGGGCTTCATCTTGAGGCGCGCAGCGTGAGGGCGAAGTCGTAGCGGCTCCCAGGATAGAAAGCTTCGGTATACTCAATAGGAGCACCGGTCTCATCGAAGACCGTACAAACGAGCCGCAGACCAGATTCGCCAGCGGGCAGGCGCAACAGCTCGGTCTCGCGAGGAGAGGCGCAATCTCCCCTGAAAGACTGCTCAATAATGTAGGGATGAAGCCCTTCGCTTGCCATCAGGCTGAAAAGCGAGCCTTCGGCGACCTCTTTAGCCTGCTGGTAAATAGTGTTGGCGCGCGGATAGGGCAGGTAGTCGATCTCGTAGGCTACAGGCGTGCCATCGGCGGTGCGAACGCGCTCCAGGCGAACGACCTGCTCTTCGTCGGTGAGGCGTAATTGTTCGCGCACCGTCTGCGAGCCTCGCACCAGTTCGCTAACGATCAACATGCCCCCTGGGCGCTTGCCGCGTCGGCGTAGTTCGCCGGTAAAGCTATTCAGTTCGCTGATCGAGTGCTGTTGCACGCGCGGTTCACATACGAATGTCCCACGCCCATGCTGACGATATAACAGCCCCTCATGCACCAGTTCGGTCAACGCCTGCCGAACGGTGGCCCTGCTCACATGATATTGAGCGACCAGCTCCGGCTCGGATGGAATGGAAGTGTGGGGAGCAAGATGACCCTGCCGGATCTGCTGCTTCAGCACTTCCTTCAACTGATAGTACAGCGGAAGAGGATTCGAGCGTTCTAAAGTTGGCATATACGGTTCCCCTTATGTCCAGACAACAGAAAAAAGAATGGGTATAATACGGGAAAATATACCACAAAAAGAAAGAAACGTCGAGTAGGGATTGGCACCAAATAGAAGTGACCTGGGATCTTTGTCGAGCGCCAGGCCACTTTCCGTTTTTTTAAGCGACCGGAATGCCGTTTTCAGCCAGCAGCCGGTCAATCTCACGCTTGAGCTGAGAAGGATGCGGTCCCAGCAAGCGACCAACGGCCTTCCCGTCTTTGAAAATCAGCAACGTCGGAATCGCCTGTATTCCATAGCGACCTGGGGTAGAGGGATGCTCCTCTATATCCATTTTGGCAAAGGCCAGCCTACCTGTATACTCATCGCTTAATCGTTCGAAAACGGGAGCGATAGCGCGGCAAGGACCACACCAGGCAGCCCAGAAATCAACGATCACCGGTTTACTGGACTTCAGCACCTTCGCTTCAAAATCCTGATCGCCAACATGGAACAGGTTGGCAGTTGTATCCATAATTCTCTTTACTCACTTTCCCAGTCAGATAGCTTCTATCTATGCTTCCGGTAAGGCTAGCGCCTGCACTGGAATACTACGTACTTCCTCTATTAGAGGAGAACAAAACTGTGATTATTTCTATTCCAGTTCTGCCCTTCTCAGTATACGCGCTGCGGGCAGGAGAATGAAAGCGACTAGCGCCGCCGATTCCCTCCCTGCAAGATTGTGAGCAACTGCAAAATGTAGAGGAACAGGTTTAGCACGGTAATAAAGATCGACACCGTCAAACCGATGGCATTGGGCAACGTATCAGCCATATATTTGGCGCGCTGCACGTAGAACAGCACGTAGGCGGAAAAAATGCCAATGCCGGCCACCGAGATGAGAAACGCGAAGAAAGTACTATGGAAGAAAATGCTGATGATACCGGCGACCAGCAGCAGGATCACCCCGAAGAAAAGATAATCCCCGATGCGCGTAAAATCGCGTTTCGTCGTCCAGGCATACATCGCCAGGCCGAACGCGGTAATCGCCGTCATCAAGAACGCTTCTCCCAGAATATTGGGGTAACTCTGCGTATAAAAGCTGAGGAGAGGCGAAAGAGCCAGGCCCTCCAGGAACGTGAACAGGTAGAGCAGCACCAGATTGAGCCCGGATACCTGAATCAAAAGGTTTAAGGCGATCAGCACCACCAGACCGGCGATGGCGACAATCCAATAGCTACCGAAAGTCAGGTGTATCGTGGTCAGGCCGACAAAAGAGCCGATGGCGGCAAACATGAAAGAGAACGCCAGCAGGCCCATGACCTTCCCGATCAGGCCGCTGGCCTGCGTCCCCTCGTACCCGTAAGGCAACGTCTGATACTGGTAGCGTGAGCTAAACATATTTCTTTGCCCGAAAGGGCTGTTGTTTCTTTGATAGAACATCTGCAAACCTCATGTGCAAGCTAGCGAACAGATCCCGCTCTAGCATGTGTTGCCAGAAAGGACTTCTCACCAGTATATACGCAGGGTGACAGCCACGAGTTGCACTCCTATCCATCTACTCACCCATCCATATAAACGTATAAAAACTTGCTGACGACGAGATGAGATACGACACTATGCGGCGCTTCTCGGCGATATTCATCCTCCTCCGCTTCCTCCTTCAAGCCCTGGTTGTATTCATAAGGGGCAAAAGAGAAGTTATCGCTGCTTCTTCTTTGACTGCCCCTTTGGCTGTTCCTCAGAAGTGTCTTCAGGAGTGGGCTCTTCGATTTTGGGAACCTCAGCAACATTTGTGATGCTACAGGGTGGGTGATTGCTGGTGGCGTGCCAGTAAAAAGAGCTACCGGCAGGCTTATACATTGGACCGCCACAGCGTGGACAGAAGAAGGGGGCGGTTCCCTCCTGACCCGTTACCATGTCCATCCTCTCTTCGCATATGAGACAGCATAGAGGCCATCAAGCAGGCTACATAACGCTCCAGACGCCACAAATTTCGCAAAACGCAACGCCAAACTCACCAAACGTCTTGTTGCGGGTATTCCAGCAGTCATAAGCGATGGCGAGCGAACCACAGCTCCAGCAACGACCGCGCCCCCCACTTTTGCTCTCGTTAGCCAGCTTATGCAGCAAGACGCTACGCGCCTCATCCGCTCCGGTGTAGCCAGGATTATAGGCAAGGTGCAATTGGTCTCCAGTTGCATCCCCTGGCCTTGCACCCAGCGGCAACTTAATTTCATGGGAAGGGGCTTGCAAAGGGGTTGAAGTCATTGCCTGGCTGGCTGGCATGCTGGGCATGGTAGAAACGGGGATCGGTGGCTGTGGAGGGCGACGGAATAGTTCTCCGCGAGCCGTACGACGCCCACCTTCAATTGTCGGGGCATAATCCACCCGTCCCACACGATCACCATTGGCGACTGGAGCCGCCACAGGCACGATTGGTTGAAAAGCATTATTTTCTGCACGATTGACAGCAGGGGGAACAGGATTCGCATTCTCCTCCACCGTTACTTGTTCCGGGGCCTCCGAGGGCTGTTCTGCCGCAGGTGCCTCTACGGCGTTTTCACTTTGATCCGCGAGATGATTGTTGTTCTCTTCCGGCTGATCTGGTGGATTGGCACGTTTACGTCGGGTTATCGGCATAGAGGTCCACTCCATAAGTTATGAATATGTTGACGTAGCACAGGTATTATATCACAAGCCTTTGCGACAAAAATATACGACATGGGGCAAGCTTGTTCTTCCTTGCCGCACTCCCGTAGGGACCCGGTTTACCGCGTCCGGCAGCGTTGGAGTGCGGAATACCAAGAATTCTTAAAGAAATTGTCAAAGAAACTGCTTACCCCTACAGTTACATCGATGGAAGGCGTACGCAATCGACGAGATATTTTCGGGTTGCACTGTTGCCGCGCGCTCTACTCCTCGCCCTTAAAGAAATCTGCGTTGATCTTAATATAGCTCTGCCACTCGTCGGGCACTGCGGATTCCTCAAAAATCGCTGTCACCGGGCAGGCAGGCTCGCATGCTCCGCAGTCAATACACTCATCGGGATTGATATACAACTGCTCTGCTTCTTCAAAGCCCGGCTCATTGGACGATGGATGAATACAATCGACAGGGCAAACATCCACACAGGATGCATCCTTCACGCCAATGCACGGCTGGGTGATTACGTAGGTCATTGTCCTTGATATCCTCCTCTTGGCACGCTATGTAGAGATGAGTACATAGCTGCAAAGTTCTTTTTTGCCTGCTTTAGTATAGAGGGTCATGCAGGCGATGTCAATTGCTTTGGCACCTGCCTTGTAACTCTTCAGTGAGGCCACCCGCACAACCTTGACAAAGCCTCTGAAGACCCGGTATAGTTGTATCAGTTACACGTAATTATACCACTTATCACGCGACCAGACCATAAGGAGGTTTCCAGTATGTGGCATCCTGGCTCTCACCAGCTTCTACCACAGCGTGCCTGGAAACTGTGTGTGCCAACTACGGTCGCGGCCTTGCTCCTTACATCAACGATCACTATCCCCGACACAGAGCCGCTCCCGGCCCTGGGCCTTACTGCGCCCAAATTTTGGAGAGCCTGCCAGCCCGCACAGAACGTCTCTTTCATCTGACGCTTAGTAGCACAAAGCAACTCTTCAGAATCGTGGGCAGGTAGAGCAATCCCACGATTTTTTATGGGCTTTTTGCGCTCCTGCCATACCACTATGCCTGTTAGCTTTATGTACACAACAACGAGGAAGGAACAACCATGCAGACAATCAGAGATGCCGCCGATAGTACATATCGGCGCGATTTAGGCGATGGGCTCGTATTGCGCTGGTCCACACAGGATGATACGGAACATATCGTACAGTTATGCGGCCAGGTTTTTCGTGATAGCGCCTCCGATCCGCAGAACACGAACTTGATGAATTTTGTGCGTCGGCTGATGAGCGGACGCCATCCCTGGATGAATCCTACTGACTATGCCATTATTGAGGATACGCGCAAAGAGGGCAATCCAATTATTGCCTGCACTTGTCTTTGGCGGCACGAATGGGAATACGAAGGCATCCCTTTTGGCGTCGGTCGTCCCGAAATTGTCGCTAGCGATCCCACTTACCGCCGTCGCGGCCTGATACGAGCATTATTCGAGACGATCCACGCTCGCAGCGAAGCCGAGGGACGCCTTGTCCAGGCGATCACCGGCATTCCCTACTTCTATCGCCAGTTCGGCTACGAATACGTGCTGGACCTGGAAGGGAAGCGCGTTACCTACCTCTCAATCATTCCCAAAGCAAAGGAGGGAGAGCCCGAACCATATACCTTGCGTACGGCCACAGTCGAGGATCTGCCGCTGATTATGGAAGCCTATAACAGCCGTCGCTCGACCAGCATGGTCTGGCACAATATGCCCGAACGTTACTGGCGCTACGAAATCGAGGCGTGGCAGAGCAATTCCGAAGCCGATAAGTCCATGCATATTCAGATGATCGTTGATGTCAGCGGAGCTTCAAAAGGGTTTCTTATAACCTATGCAGCACGGCGCGGGCGCGAAATGAGTGTCATGGCATTTGAGGTGCTTCCCGGCATCAATTTGCAGGCGATGATGCCATCAGTATTGCGCGCTTTGCAGGCTTACGGCCTGCAAATGCCAACCCACACTCCTGATGCAGAGCCATTGCGGGAGATCAGCTTCGTCCTCTACCGCTCTCATCCCGTTTATGAGGCGTTAGGAGAAGAGCTGGCCCCTTTCCACCAGCCTGACTACGCCTGGTATATACGCGTAGCCAACGTGCCTGCATTTCTCCGGCATATCGCGCCAGTCCTGGAGAGGCGTTTAAGCAGCTCCATCCTGGCGGGCTATACAGGAGAGCTGAAAATCGACTGCTACCGCAGCGGTCTGCGGATGGTCTTTGACAACGGACGCCTGACAGCGGCTGAAGACTGGGAGCTGCCCACCTACGACTCCAACGCCGGAGCAGGTTTCCCGCCGCTGGTCTTTCTCCAGATCCTCTTCGGCTATCGCGGCCTGGACGAGCTACGCCAGATCTTTCCCGATGTCTGGGCAAACAACAACACAGCAACGCTACTCAAAACCCTCTTCCCAACCAAACCATCCTACGTACTAGGATTTTAGCCCAACCGGTAGGGGGCAGCGCCTCGCATCTGCCCCCACCCTCCCCAAAAATAATATACTGCTCGGACTACAGTGGCGACGCAATTGGTCGCGTCTCCCACGATGAATCGGGGAGCTACAGCGCCCATCACATCATCCCTCACACGCCAGCACCCCTCGTAGGGACGAGATCAATCTCGTCCCTACGAAGGGTGTTTTGGCATTGACACCCCGTTCCTTCACCTCTTAGAATAAAGACAGTTCTTTATGTAAAGGCAGAATCACATGCAAAATAATGATACAACCTCACTGAGCCTCTTGAGCATTCTGGACTCGCCCGAGAGTATCGCCAATCCTTACCCGATTTATCACCAGTTGCGTGCTATCGACCCCATACTGTGGGATGAGCGGGGGAACTGCTGGGTGGTGACGCGACACGCCGATGTGGTTGCTGGATTGCGCGATCCGCGCTTCTCCACCGCCAGCTTTATGATGGACGAGTTGATGTTTCCTGAAGAGCTGCGACCTACGCTTGGTCAGGCTGCCCGCGCCTTGACGCATCAGATGCTCTTTCTCGATCCCCCCGATCATACGCGCCTGCGTAGCCTGGCGGCGAAGGCTTTCACCCCTCGCGTGGTCGAAGCGATGCGCGAACGCATTGAACATATTGTCAATGAACTGCTCGACGCGGCCCTGGCAAAGGGGACGATGGACGTTATTGCCGAATTCGCCTATCCGCTGCCCGCCATCGTGATCGCGGAGATCCTGGGCGTGCCTCCTGAGGACCGTGACAAGTTCACCGAGTGGACCGGCAGCTTCGGCACCCTGCTCGGCGCGACCGAACTGACGCCGGAGATACTTTTTCAGTCCTTGCAGGGCGTCTCCGAATTTATCGAGTACTTCCGCCAGATTATTCAGCAGCACCGCGCTCATCCTAAAGACGATCTAATGCAGGCGATGATCGCCGCCGAGGAGCAGGGCGACCGGCTAACGGAAGAAGAGCTGCTGGCAAACTGCGTTCTGCTGCTCGCCGCCGGACACGGCACAACGACGCACCTGCTCGGCAACGGTCTGCTAGCCCTGATACGCAACCCGGACCAGCTTCAGATCTTGCAGCGCGATCCCTCAATCATACAAACCGCGGTCAATGAGTTGCTGCGCTACGATAGTCCGGTCCAGCTTACATCACGCCGTGCCAGCGTGGATTTAGAGCTTGGCAACAAACACATCAACGCGGGCCAGGAAGTCTTCTTCAGTCTGGGAGCGGCGAATCACGATCCTGAGCAGTTCGCTAATCCAGATCAGCTCGACCTGCGCCGTCAGAAGAACCCACTGCTCTCGTTCGGCCACGGCATCCATTTCTGCCTGGGCGCGCCGCTCGCACGGCTCGAAGGCGAGATTGCTTTCAGCACCTTCATTCGCCGCATCCCTTCATTTCACCTGGACGAACCCGTGACATTGCAATGGTCACAAAGCCTGGTCTTCAGAGGATTAGGGTCGCTGCCGATAGTGTTTAAGTGATACTTTCAGTACCTTCAAGCGGAGTCAAGAGAGCCATCAGCTCCCGCCGCCTCGCTTGAGAAAGTATAGACATCATCGAGTTTGATGTCTAGCGGAAAGCGTCCATCAATCATCGCCCATGATCGCAGCTCGGGAATCTCTCACCTCCTGAGCTGCGGTTGCTTCAGAGCAGGCGCAAGGCACAGCCCCAACCACGACCAAAAAAGGCTTGATTTTTCCGAAAAAACCGTGTATAATTGATTACATAAATTATCCTCACAGGAGATACAGCGCGTGATAATCTTCATCTAAAATGTACCAGCTTCATAGCATATTCCCGTCTTTACACGGCCAATTTTCATGATGTTCTGCATCATGGAGGTATGCTAAAAGGTACATGGTGGTGAAGGCTGTTTATTCTCTGGCAGTGCGCATCCAATCCCTACATCTCTCGGCCCGAAGCTGCTTTACGCCTCTCCCACCTGCCTCTACAGAAGCAATGATTTTTCCCAATCAGTCATAGTCAACAGAAATTACATCAACTTCAAAAAGGAGCCAGGTTTGCAAGAAAATTATTCTCCTGGTAAAGATACCAATCAAGATAAGCCCATGCAAGGATTGCTAGCTGAGGCCCCGTTGCGCGCTATTCTGGTCGGCGTGGAGATGCCCACCACCGATTGGCCCGTAGAGGAATCGCTGGACGAGCTGGCGCAACTGGCCTTAACGGCGGGCGTCACATGCGTTGATCGCGTCATTCAGCGCCTCGCTCAGCCGCATCCCGCCACCCTTCTGGGCTCGGGCAAGGTGCAGGAACTCGCGGATCTTGTGCGCTTCCACGATTGCGATGCCGTCATTTTCGATCTGGAGCTAAAGCCCGGCCAGCATCGCAATCTGGAGAAAGAGTTGGAGGTGCAGGTGCTTGATCGTACCGCGCTGATCCTGATCATCTTCGGTCAGCGCGCACGCACCCGCGAGGGCCGTTTGCAGGTCGAGTTAGCTCAGGTCGAGTATGACCTGCCGCGCCTGACCCGCCAGTGGTCGCACCTTTCCCGCCAGCGCGGCAGCGTGCAACAGCGCGGCGAGGGTGAGAAACAGATCGAGGTTGACCGCCGCCTGCTCCGTCGCCAGAAAGATCAGTTGCTGGAAGATTTAGAGCTGGTGCGCGCGCAACGGCAGCTCCATCGCGACCGGCGCAAATATGCGGGCGCGCCAGTTGTCGCGCTGGTCGGCTATACCAACGCGGGCAAGTCCACCCTGCTCAATCAACTGGCAGGCACGCGCAACCTGGCGGAGGACAAGCTCTTCGCCACGCTCGACCCGACAACGCGTCGCGTCAGGCTAGCGGGTGGGCAGGAGATTCTCCTGACCGATACCGTCGGCTTCGTACAGCGCCTCCCAACAACGCTGGTCGCGGCCTTCCGCGCCACCCTGGAAGAAGTCGCGGAAGCCGATCTGCTGCTACACGTCGTTGATGCCTCGCATCCTCATGTACATCGGCAGATTGATGCCGTCGAGCAAGTGCTGGAAGAGATTGGCGCGGGCGGCCTCCCCACAGTGGTGGCGCTGAACAAAATCGATCTGTTGCCCTGCGATCTCCCGCTCCAGTTCAACGGTCTGGCAGCCAATTTTCCCGCGGTAAAAGTTTCTGCCGCTCAGGGAACAAATATCGACGCCTTGCTGCGCTGCATCAGCGAAACGCTGATACAACAATTTGTGGCGCTCGACGTGCTTATTCCGTATGATCGTGGCGACCTGGTCGCGCAATTTCACCAATTCGGCACCATCGAAGCGGAGGAGTACGAAGAGGCGGGCACCCACCTGCGCGGTCACATGCCACAGAATCATAGCGGCCCATTTATCGCGTTCCAACTCACATCGCAGAAGAGGACGCGCGCATGATTTAGCCTGTGGCGACGGCATGAATGTCGTCCGCTTCCGCGCCCGTCCGTGCCGACAAGCGATACACCAACAGAGAAGACGTCGCTGCTGATCCGCTGGAGGATGGTAGGACGGACAGGACAGGATAGGCGAGACAGGGACTAAAGCGGACGCGATGGAATCGCGTCCCTACGGGGGCACTCCTAAATAGCGCAAAACAAGAGGGCAGATGTTGATCTGCCCTCTTGTTTGAGCCTGAGTGGCTACTCGACTTGACCAAAGCGTTTGATCTCTTCCAGCTCCTCTGGTGAAAGCTCGCGCGGAAGCTGACCCCGTGCCAGCTTCTCGCTCTGGGAGTAGTGGCGGATGTTTTCCACGATCTCCGGGTTCGCTAGCGTCGTGACATCCCCCACATCGGTAAAGTTGGCAATCGAAGCCAGGACCCTGCGCATGATCTTGCCAGAGCGCGTTTTGGGCATATCCGCAACGATCCAGATATTCTTGGGGCGCGCGATCTTGCCGATTTGTGTTTCAATCGCCGTGTTCACTTTCTCCTCAATCTCTTTGCTCGGGTTGAACCCAGGCTTCAGAGAAACATACACCTCGACGACACGCCCGCGCAATTCGTCCACCAGAGGTACGGCAGCGGCCTCGGCAATCTCGCTCACGGTGAGGCAGGCCGACTCAATCTCTTTCGTGCCCAGTCGGTGGCCGGCAACGTTGATCACGTCATCGACCCGGCCCAGGATGCGGAAATAGCCGTCGGCGGCCAGGAACGCGCCATCGCCTGCAAAGTACGGCCAATCGTGCCAGTCTTTACTCGTGCGATCCTTGCAATACTTGGCATAGTAGGTCTCCACGAATCGCTCCGGCTGGCCCCAGATCGTCTGGAAGATGCCAGGCCACGGGTTGCGAATGCAGATGTTCCCCGCCCGGCCACTACCAGCCGCAACCTCTTCGTGTTTTTCATCGTAGATCACCGGGTAGATACCGGGTAAACCGGGGCCGCAACTCCCAGGCTTCATCGCCTGCAAGCCTGGCATAGTGCTGCATAGGAAGCCGCCGGTCTCGGTCTGCCACCAAGTATCGACGATGACGGCTTCTCCCTTTCCGACAACGTTGTAATACCAACGCCAGACATCCGGCTCTATCGGCTCGCCCACGGTCGTCATGTGCTTGAAATGGTAGTTATATTTCTGCGGCTCGTCGGGGCCAGCCTTGCGCAGCATGCGCACCGTCGTTGGCGCTGTGTGGAAGATGGTGACGCCGAGCCGTTCGGCGATGCGGTAGGGACGACCGGGGTCGGGATACAGCGGCACCCCTTCGTACATCACGCTCGTCGTGCCAAGCGCGAGGGGACCATAGACGATGTAGGAGTGCCCGGTGATCCAGCCGATATCGGCAAAACACCAGTAGGTGTCTTCAGGGTGGATATCCTGATAGTACTTTGAGGTTCCAGCGACATACGAGAGGTAGCCACCGGTGCTGTGCTGGCAGCCTTTGGGGCGACCAGTTGTGCCACTGGTATACATGAGAAACAGTGGGGCCTCGGCAGGCATAGAGACCGGCTCGACGATCTTGCGGCGATGCTCCTTCAATAGTTCATCGACGAAGAAATCCCGCCCTTCTACCATCGGGGTCTTTGAGGAGTACCGACCTGGATAACGCTGCCAGACAAGGACTTTATCCACTTTGACTCCCTGCTTCTGAGCCTCTGCTACCGCCTCGTCGGCCTTCACCTTGTGGTCAAGCAACTCTCCATTGCGGTAGTAACCGTCTATCGTCACCAGGATATGACTTTCCGAGTCGGCAATGCGACCTCCGCACGCAGCGCCGCTAAAGCCGCCAAAAACCTCAGAATGAATGACGCCCAGACGCGCACAGGCTAGCATGGCAATGGGCAGTTCAGGAACCATTGGCAGGTGGAAGGTGACACGGTCGCCCGCCTTGACGCCGCAGAAATCCCGCAGCAGCGCGGCAAACTCGTTAACTCTGATATACAACTCCCGGTATGTGATGGCTTTGGTATCCTCTGTCTCCAGCTCGGGGACCCAGATAAGAGCTGCCTTATTTGCGCTGGTCTTCAGGTGGCGATCTACGCAGTTGTAACAGGCATTGAGGCGACCACCAACAAACCATTTCCAGAAAGGGGGATTGCTTGTGTCCAGGGTCGTGTGCCAATAATGGTCCCATGTGAGCAGGTCCGCGTATTCTCTGAAGCACTCTGGAAAGTGCTCCTCGCTGAACCGCTCAAAGATACTCGGATCGCTGACATTCGCCTGCCCAATAAATTTTGGAGAGGGCTGATAGTACTCCTCCTCCCGCCAGTGAACAGCGATCTGCGCCTCAGAAACTGCTATTTCCTCCGCTTCTTTCGCCATTGTCTGATTACCTCCTGTATATATGATAATGTTCCACTACTACAATGTTCTGTATCAACACGCCCACTTTGTCTTTCTCCCTGGTCGCATACAGGACCGCGAACTTATGCATATACCAACAAAAGTTGGAAAAATACGCGCGATCCGCGAAATACCGAACAGTGTTAGTAAGCAGACCTTCAGGTACCAGGAATATACAGGCTGATACCTGAAGGCCATGGCGCTAAAACAAGACCTTTGGTAAAACTAACGACTAGCCACGCGGCCAGACAGGCAAGGTAAACGCGCTCTTAGAGCTACTCAAAACTCCTGCCAGCGCGGTATACCAGGCCGCCAGGGCAGTGACGATACCAAGCCAGCCGCCCACTGCGGTGACCCCCAACGCTCCTCCCATCAGTTCCGCAATACCGAGCACGAGGAAGGTCAGGAAAAGGAAAAAGAAAACAGCGATAAGAGCCAAGTTAGTCCTCAGCGCCGCAAGGAGCATAAGGAGCGTAAAGAGTGCCCATCCCAGGTTGAAAATTGCTGCTGCGGGATGGAAAGCATTGGCTTTGAGCAATGCATCCAGAATACCAGTTCCGGGAAGCAGGACGGCGCCATAAGCCAGCCAGAAGCCACCGTAAGAGGAGAACGCCGTGGCCCCGAGGGTATTACCCGCGCGGAACTCCCACCACCCGGCAATCAGTTGCCCGAGACCACCATAGAAGAATGCCAGCCCGAGAACGATATTTAATCCCTGCCCCTGAGTGGTAAGAAAACCTGCGTTGACGCAACTGAGAACGAATGTAGTGAGCGCGAAGGCGCTTAGCCCGAGGGGGGCAGGATTGGCGGACGATGCCGCCGCTTCGGCGCGTGCGTTTTCTGCCGCGATTTGAGCCATTGAAATTTCCCACCTTTCCTTAAAAGGTCAGCAATACGCGTACTTCCTTGAATCGTGTACATGGCAACCACGATGTTTGCCTGTATGCTCTGCCTGTGGCAGGCTTCGCTTCCTGCCAGGTAGGATAGGTTTTCGACTATTTATTGATAGTCATCAGCCTCGCCCTATGAGACTTTTGAAAGGGACAGTACTAATGAAGGAAACGCACTACGAAAGAACTTGGCTACCCGAAAAGTGCTTCTCTCTACCTCCTTTCTCTCTATAGTCGTCCTGGGGATACTCCAACGTGTCTTTTAACGAGTGCGCAGAAATGGAAGCGAAGGAAAGGAAACATACCAACAAGATATACCCTACACAGGAAGGCAGTATATATATTGTCGATGCCTGTAGTATGCCTCCCATCTTTTTGTAGTGCTTTGATAAAACTCCCAAGTTACTGATCTTTGGGCACTCTACGATGGAGTTATACATAGTATAACATAAAATTTTTTTAAATGACTGGTCTATGGATGCAAGAATACAAGGTTTTTATCATATTGCCCCTGGTGGACTTTTTCCCTGGCTGGGCAAAAACAAATCCCGACACAGCTTTTGTGCCGGGATTTGTTTTTGCATGGCCTCAAACGGCACGGCCTTTGGGATGATATGGCTCATTATCGATCCCCCAGCTCATAATACGAGTAGGGAACACGCGAATAAACTCCTGGTCAAAGCCCGGCTTTAACCGCTCCCCACCGGTAGAGAACGCCTCAACTCGTCCACGTATCTCTATACCGCGCGGCATTCTATCTGGAGTCGTATCATCCACGACGAAAGCGACAATTTTTTGCTGAGCCGCGTCCCGAAACTTTTTACTTTTCCCCATGCCAAACCCTCCGATATCAATCGCATCCAGCTCGGCATTGTACCAGAAACCCACCGGCACGACATGAGGTTCCCCTTTGGCATTAACCGTTGCCAGCCGTCCCAGTGGCTGGCTCTTGAGATAGCCTATCTCCCCTGTGGTGAACTTACTCATACGTGTATCCCCCTCGTTCTAAAGTTAAATAGTGTTGTAGAGGTAGAACTGGAGTTGCAGTTCTACCTCTACCTCGTCTCGGCGTGTGAAATAGGTTTTATCTGCTAGCAGTGGCACCTCCAGATCCAACGACTGCATTGGCGATCCGCCCGACGCGCTCGATTTCGATCTCTACCAGATCGCCTTCGTGCATAAATATGGGAGGATGCTGGATAAAACCTACGCCAGAAGGCGTACCCGTGGCAATAATGTCGCCCGGCACCAGGGTCATGATCGAACTGATAAATTCGATAGCCTTTGCCACGGAAAAGATCATCTTCGCGGTATTGCTATGCTGCCGCTCCTGACCATTCAGGCGGGTTATCACTTCCAGAGTTTGCGGATCGGGAATCTCTGCTGCGGGTACGATGCCCGGCCCCATCGGCGCAAACGTGTCCAGCGCCTTGCCAGCGGTCCACTGCGGGGTGCGCATCTGTAAATCCCTGGCGGTCACGTCGTTCATGATCGTGTAGCCCGCGACATGGCTGAGGGCATCCTTCTCTGCAACGTCCTTACAGGTTCTACCGATTACTACCGCAAGTTCGGCCTCATAGTCAATAGCAGTACTATTACGAGGTAAAACGATTGAACTGTAAGGGCCGGTTAAAGAGTTGCGAAATTTAGCAAAAAGTACTGGAACTTCGGGGATAGCCATCTTTGCCTCGGCGGCATGATCGGCATAGTTGAGCCCCAGACAGACAATTTTATCGGGGTCGGGTACCGGCGGCCCCAGTTCAATCGAGTCAAGCGGCACCAATTCCTGCTTGCCAGCGCTAAATATCTGTCTGGCATTAGCAAAGACGGTTTCCAGGGCCGCCGGACCTGCCTCAAGCAGTTCGCGGACGGTGGGCAGCTTTTCGCTATGCCGTCCCGCGCTGGCATACACGGCGCTTCCAGCAATGACGAGTCCTTGCTCCTCAATGCCAGCTCTCCACGCCTCTCCAGGCTGTGGACGGTAACTTACTAAGCGCATAGGCGCTCCTCCTCTCAGTTTTACGGTTTCTGCGGTTCTCCCGCCAATTCAAGAATGGCTAATACCTGTGGCAAAGCAACCCTGGCGCGCTCGTCCAGCTCCTGCTCGGTAACGCGCCCGATGGGATGCAGGATTTGCGCAAATGGATAGCCGGCCATGCCAAAGGTCTGCGCCGTCATACGAGCTGAACTGGCAAATTGCTCGGTGCAGATCACCGCCGCCGCTTTGCCGCGCCGCTCGATCATTAATCCATCGTGTATACTACACGAGCTGCACGACCCTCAATCACCAATACCGACTAGCGCGGCATCACACTCGGCTGCCATCTGATCAAGCAGAGCCGCAGGAGCGGGCCGATACGCCCCGGACTTGCGATAGTATCTGACCTGGACCTCGGGATACCGCTCGGCCAGTAGCACAGCCACTTTTTTGAGCAGCTCGCCAGAATTGGGCTTGCTGTTATCTAATAACCCCAGCATACGAATCTGCGACGGGCGAGCAGCCTGCTTCGTTTGTGGAGCCTCAACTTCTAATGTCGGGTCCAGAACGATGAGTTTTTCTGACATCTCGTTCGCTCCTTTTGCCTTTACACCTGGAATCTTACTATGTTCTCGCGGTTAAGCGCAATCAATACAAACGCCAATAGCGCGCGTGACTGGATGTGAGTCACCCGCCGCCCAGGGCGGGACGATGGCGGAGAAGCCGCCCGCTTTACCGCCGGCGGTGACAATGAGCAGTTCTTCGGGCGTATAGAGATAACGATAGATTGCAGCAGCGTCTTCAGCGGAGATCGCGCTATCGGGCAGGCCATTGAGGCGCTTGAATTCGGCGAGCGAACGCGTGGCGCGCTCGTAAATGGCCTGGCGAATCTGCCCCTTTGTCCAACCCTCCTTTTTGAAGATCGTCACATGTTCGGGACCGAGCACCAGCGCCCAGCCGCCGCCGCGATAGAGCGTGCTCATCATGGTGTTGACAATCGCACCAACGATGCGCTCGCCCGTGCCGCCTATCTGGCAATTGACATAATGCGGAGCCTCGCCGGCGAAAACGGTGACGGAGCTGACGCCCTCCGGCATACCGCGTTCGGCGCTTAGCGATTCCCAGGGGTTGCCCTCTTCGTCCTCCGCGATACAATAGCTATACTTGCCAGGATGCCCCAGGCAGGCTTTGTCGAGCACGTCGGGGACGGCGCCGCCGACATTGATTAACGTCAGGCGAATGGCGCGTCCAATTGTGGCGTTCGCTCGCACACCAGGACCGAAGCAGTTGACGCCGCTATTAATGTTGAGCTGCTGGGCCACGGGTCCGCTGACGATCAGCAAGGGAGCGGTGCCCCCGGTGGTGGCCGTAATGCCGTGCAGGTTAAACTGATCCTGGCACATGGCTTCAATGGCGGCAGTAATCACCGGCATGTAGTTCGGCAGGCAGCCAGCCATCACGGCATTGATGGCAACCTTCTCGGCGGTGATGATCCGGTTGCGCGGCGGGATCGTGCCCAGGATGTCGGCGGGAAAGTGACCGGAATACTCTAAAAATTCGTTGACACGTTCAGGCGTGGGCGGTATGACGGGCAGCCCATCGGTCCAGCCCTGACGATAGAAAAACTCTACTGCGTCGGCAGGGTCAAGTTCAAAGCGCCGCGAGGTCAAAGCCCGCTCAGCTTCGCCCTGCTCCTGAGTAGAGGCTCGCACAGTATCCATCAGATACTCCTTAATCTCTGTCTACGACAGTATGACAGCCGGGTCCCTCTATAATAATACATTTTTGCCACATATTGCACCCCAGGTAGAGGTTTCCATTTTTCGCCATCCATCAGATCAATACATGACCTGTCACAGATATTGCGTAAACTCTGCTTCTTGAGGTACAATAAAAACGCGAAAATACACCTTTATTCTTCATAAATCGTGGCTCTTGCCTCTGCCTGACAACCAGAGGCAAGGCACGCATATTGTTTTTCACATCGCGCTCAAAAATATAACGCGCCCGCCGCTTTTTTTGAGCAGGGATAGTATGTCGAAAAACGTCCCTCATCTGATAACATCTTAACGATAAAGAGGACTGGCCTGCAATTATTCGCCGCCTGTTCTCTGCATGTACAAAACCATCTCATCGTTCTTCGTTAGAGATTTAGGAGAAGGAACTCCATGTATACACATTTGCCCGCAAACTATATGGTGCGTCCTCCGATGGAGGAAGATGTTCAGCCAATCATCGATTTGATCTATGCTTATGAAATAAGCGAGAACGGTTCCGCTGATCGCTACACCCCGGCTGAAATTCGCGGCGATTGGGAGCATCTCGATCCCAGGGCCGACGCCTGGTGCATTTTCTCCCCAGAGGGTTCGCTGGCAGCTTATGGCCTGTTGTGGTGCCATGACGCCGCCAGCTATGGCCGCCTTACGGGCGATGGCTACGTACATCCAGCCTACGCCGGTCGTGGTCTCGGTTCAACGCTGCTCGATCTAATGGAGGCGCGCGCCGCCGAGATCGAGCCGACACTGCCCGAGGATACGCGCCTGGTGCTGGTGAATTCTATCATCGCCAACAGTGCGGCCTCACGCGCACTCTTCGAAGGGCGCGGCTACAGCCTGACCCGCGTTTACTTCAATATGGAGATCGCGTTCGCAGAAGAGCCGACTGCCCCGGTCTGGCCCACGGGTATCGAGATACGAGCCTGCGACGGCAGTAGTGACGATATCCGGCGAGCTTACGAGGTCGTCGAGGAGGCATTTCAGGACCACTTCATGCACATGCCACGTACTTTCGAGGAGTGGCGAGAATTCATGGTACACGAGGACTTCGATCCTTCGCTCTGGTTCCTGGCAATGGATAGGGACACAACAGTCGGTGCAATCCTCTGCCAGGTACGCGACCAGGAAGCCGGCCTCGGAGTAATTCCACGCCTGGCGGTGCTTCCCTCCTGGCGTAAACATGGCCTGGGAACCGCGCTGCTACACCACGCCTTTGGCGCCTTCTACATGCGTGGCTTCAAACGCGTCGTTCTGGGCGTTGATAGCCAGAACCTGACAGGTGCGCAACGCCTCTATGAACAGGTTGGTATGCGTGTGGCTATGCGTATCGGACGCTATGAGAAGGAACTGCGTCCGGGACGAGAGCTTCACCCGGGGCGGCTCGGTTAGTATAGAGAGCACAGGCAAGAATGGCCGGGGAAAAGTGTTCCCCGGCACTTCCTGTGTCTAAGCAGGCCACAGGTCACCCTGATTATAATCTCACCTCTTATTCCCCCACACACTCTCCGCCTAAAAACGCCAGCACAGCCGCATTGAACTCGCGATACTGATCATACATACCAATATGTCCGGCTCTGGTAAGCTTGAGCAGGCGAGCGTTGGGGAGTTCCTGACGTATAACATGCCCGAATTTGGGAGGGACCAGGAAATCCCTATCGCCCCAGACGATCAGCGTGCGCACAGCAATTTTGCTCATAATCTCGTGGGCCTGCGCCAGCACGATGTCCTGAAGGGCTTGCAGGAGCGTGACGGGGCCTGCGCGCAGGGCATCGTGCAGAAGAATGGGAAGAAAGCTGGGTTTGAGATTGACGAGGGAGTTGATGAGTGGAATGAAATAGCCGTAGACGCTGCGAGCCTGTGGAATGGCGGCGGGCGAGACCAGCACCATGCTCTCCACCAGTTCAGGGCGACGAGCGGCGAGCAGCATACAGATATAGCCGCCCATCGAGTGGCCGATGAAATGAGCACGTCGCAAACCGACCGCCTCCATCCAATCAATCAGCCAGGTTAACGCCTTTTCAATCGTAAAGCGCCCGCGCAGACGACGCATCAGCCCGAACCCTGGCAGATCAAGCACGTAGACCTGATAATGCTGAGCCAGCGCCGGCACATTGCGCACCCACCAGCGCATCGAACCGGAAAGTCCATGCACCAGCACAACTGGCTCCCCCTCACCCACAACCTGATAATAGGCTGGCACATCATCGACCAGCACATGATGAGTGGATAATTTGCGCATCCTTGCCTCTCATTCCCTGATAAAAGCATCCTGCTGGGAATGATCATAGAGAATATCCTTATAAAAGCGTCACGCTTTAACTTTTGCATGAGGAGACATCTTCAGGATCGATCTCCTCACAATCGGGCGGAACAAGGGCAGGAGCTGCCGCACGGGAGGGGGCAGGGCAGTGGCCTTGATCACATCTTCAATAATATCATCAAATGAATGGCGTTGATAACTGAGTAGGGCCTGGCTCTCGGTCGTGTCGAGCCAGTCGGTGCAGTACTGCTCGTGGCTAAAGGCGTCTTCGGGCAACATACCAATCCCCATAGCCTCAAGCATGCGACCGAGATAGTCCCGATAGCGGACCTGACAGCGAGAACCGCCGCCGATCAGCCAGATTCGCCCCCAGATAGGGCTACGCACCCCGTTGGCAACGGCCAATCCGGCGTCGTGCGTATGCAGCATTTCCAGGCGCGTATTCAAGGGGATACGAAACATGATGGGATGAGGATTGCGCGCGGCAAGCGGGGGAACATCGGCAAAGCGGTAAATGGCCCATTCCAGGCCGGAATTCTTGACCATCTCTTCGCATTCAATCTTGTGCCTGGTATAGTCATCCGTCGCGTATATCGGGTCTGAGACTTTGCGCGGCGGGGGCTGATCCTGAGTATGACCAAAGACATCCAGGGTTGAAGCAAACAGGATCTTGGGAGGCGTTGCCTGTCGTTGCGCGACCTCCAGCAGGTGGCGTGTGCCGACCACATTGACCTCGTAAGCCCCTTTGGGATCATCATCAAGATCGGGCGGGATCACAAACGCCAGGTGAATTATCACCTCCTGCCCCTCGACAGCCGCTGCAATATCTTGCGCCTGACGAATATCGCCCCAGCGCAATTCTACCTTGCCGCCTGCCGTAGCCCCCCGATTGATCGTGGGAGTGCTAGCTGCACTGTAGCTCCCCGATTTCATCGTGGGAGTGTCGGGCGGAATTTCAAGGACTGCTTTCCCCGCCACCTGCCGCGCCTTCTTCTCATTCGCCTTTGTTCGTCGATCAAAGCCGCGCACTGTATGGCCCTGGCGCAGCAATTCTTCAAGCGTGCTAAAACCAATATTGCCTAAAGCGCCGGTAAGGAGAATTTTCATGCAGCGGTTCCCGTCCCTCGTTTTTGTTTGAGATAAAGCTAGCGATCCAGCGGTCGGTCGGACATCGAGACCATTCTGGCGAACGACTGCGTGCCAACAATTTTATTAATCTCGACCAGCACGGGATCGAGCGGCGTACCGGTCGGTTGCAGAATCATAGGCCGCCCGGAAGCGATGGCATAGCGCAGGCTTTCGGCAACCTGACGAGCAGCATTGCGTGTATAGTTGAGCGTATCGACATCACTTTTCAAATACTGGAGGCGGTTGAGCAGATTATTGAGCGGCAGAGCAATCGACCATAGCACATTGCCTTCGCTCAACGAGACCCGCGCCTGGAAATCGCCGTTGGCTATGCGCGTATAGGTATCCGCGATCTTGTAAAACCCCTCCTCCAACTGCTCTCTTTCCACGGAGTGCCCGCGCTGGTAGTCGGCGATCTCTTTCTGCAACGCGATAATCTCTTCCGCGCGATCTGCCCGGCGAATCGTGAGAATCCAGTTGCGCATAATCGCATAGATGATGACAGCAACGATCACCTGGATCGTGATAGGCAGCATCAGCGTAATTGTGAAAAGCCCCCGCTTTAACATCTGCTCGTAAGCATCGGTATGCGGCAGGAAAACGGAGATCAGCACAATCTCGACGCAGCTTCCGGCCCCCACAATCAACGACGCCAGGGGAGGCATTAGCGCCCCGGCCAGAATGATGGCAATGGAAAAGAGACCAAAAAGAGGCAACAGGGTGGGATCGAGGGGATTCGTCACCAGAGGACCGGTCACGCCGAGGATGACGTAGAGTACGACGCAGGTCGCGGCGAGAATATGATGGCCCCAGCGCCCCAGCATGAGCGAGCCAATCAGCATGCAGAGCAGGGCCACGGCCAGCGGAGGCGACGAGGGGCTGTGCGGGGAATCAAAAAACATGATCGGGCCTAGCGGGAGAAACGTCACAAGCAGCAGCAGGGTAAACGCGCTTGTCAGACGCGCGTAACGGGTCCGCTCCCTCTCCATCGGCGTTGTATCTGGCCCACGGTTCGGCAGCGAAACGCCGTACCACCAGTTAAGAAAAGTTCCCATTTTTCTGCTCCTCTTTGCCGAGCGACTGAGCTGTGCTGTAGCTCCCCGATTCATCGTGGGAGTATCGCTCGGAATTTCCAGGGTCTCCTTTTAGCGGAGCCTGATCATTCAATGATGCCAATAGAGTAAAGGTAAGCCAATACCTCATCAACAACATTGGGAGGTAAGTTGAGTTGTTCTTTGATCTGCCAGGCAGTTCTTTGCCCATTCACCATTGTCAAAACGGTGCGTAGAATCAGGCGCTGCCTCATATCCAGGTGTCCTAGCAAAGAGGGATCTAACATTCTCTTTTGTACAAGGGGTTTCTGGGGAGGCTGGGAAAGATCGCTACCATCAGGCCGGGGAGGTGGGGAAGGTTGTGACGGCACCGGGGCATCTTGCTCTAACTGCACTTGCCATTGTTTGGATGCTTCCAGATATGGGTATGCTAGCTGACCTTCGAACTGGGTTCCATCCTGCATACGGATAAAGCACCTGATGACCATGCCATCTTTCAGAAAAACATAGCCATTGCCCGATTTACCCGAAACCGTCACTACTGTGGTCAGCATACATGATTGTCCGCGAAGATACTCGAGCAGGGTCGGGAGATCAAGAAAATACGTCTTCCCCATTCCGCGATCCTTACAAATAGAGATGGACTCGCTAGCTTCCGTTTGAACTGGCCCTATCCACGAGCCAGGATGGCTTCAAAGCATAGCTGCCGGATTTTTGCGTGCAAAATTGATCCTATCATGCAATGATGGAGATCGCAACAAAAATCCATAAAGATAACATAAATATCTATGCTATCCGTTAATTTCTACTTCTGCGTGGCCTCCCTTCCGGTTATTTTTAGCCTTATCGCGACATAACCCATTTTCTCAGTAGCGATGGAAATGTACAATATACATGTTCTCACGCAGGAAAACAGATGTTTTTACCCACAGGGGGTTATAAAATGACGCTATTTGTCTCCGCAAAAAAATATGTAACAATCATATTGATGGGGGCGTGATACCGATAACCATAACTTTGATGGGAACGTGATAGTAGTAACCTATAATTACCATAAAAATACAAGCAGTGACCCGTCTTGAGGGAGAATTTGCATGGCTATAGAAACATCTACAACATCTATGCCTGTGGTAGGCGTGAAAATTACGGCGCAAGAAGTTCGCCTGGCACATGGCGCGGAACTGGAAGAGATCGCCCGTTACCGCCGCCTGGTCAACTATTTAGCGGCAGCCCAGATTTATCTAAAAGACAATGTGCTACTGGAAGAGCCGTTGCGGCCAGAGAATATTAAAGATCGCCTGCTGGGACACTGGGGAACCAGCCCCGGCATTAATCTGATCTACGCCCACCTTAATCACCTGATCACGCGCTACGATCTCGATATGTTTCTTGTAACGGGACCGGGCCACGGCGCGCCCGCCAACCTGGCAAACCTCTATCTGGAGGAGACGTTGCGCGAGTTCTATCCCGCATTGACGCTGGATAAGCAGGGATTACACGAGTTTGTGAGAAGGTTCTCCTGGCCCGGCGGCTTCCCCAGCCATCTCTATCCCGGCATTCCCGGCACGATCCACGAAGGGGGTGAGCTGGGCTATGCACTGGCAACGGCCTTCGGAGCGGCAATGGACAACCCGGACCTGATCGTGGCCTGTATTGTGGGTGATGGCGAGGCAGAGACCGGTCCCACCGCGACGGCCTGGCATAGCTATAAGTTCATTGATCCAGCCGAATCCGGCGCGGTGCTCCCTATCTTGCACTTAAATGGCTATAAGATAGCCAATCCGACCATCTACGGCGCGATGAGCGATGAGGAGTTGCTTCACCTCTTCACCGGCTATGGTTACCGCGTGATGTTTGTGGAGGGCGATGATCTGGACGCGCAGCTCTATGGTGCGCTGGATTGGGCTTATCACGAAATACGGCGCATTCAGCAGGCGGCCCGCTCGGGTCATCCCATTGAGAAGCCGCAGTGGCCGGTGATCCTTTTGCGCTCGCTCAAGGGATGGACCGGCATTAAAGAGATGGATGGGGTGCCAATCGAGGGTTCATACCGCTCTCATCAGGTTCCGGCGCCCGATGTCAAGCAAAATCCAGCTCATCTCAAGTTGCTAGAACAATGGCTGCGTTCCTATCATATCGAGGAGCTCCTGGACGCTAACGGCAGGCCGAAGGAAGATATTCTGGAACAGTGCCCTAAGGGCAACAGGCGCATGGGCAGCAATCCTCACACCTTCGGCGGACGTATTCGCCATCAGCCGGTGCTGCCAGACATTCATCGCTTTGCAGTCAAGCTTGGCGACGGGACGGCAGCGAAGCCTTTCCGCCGCGGCAGCATCAACGTCAGTAATGCGGAGCAGTTGGGGTATTATCTAAAAGAGGTGGTGCTCCTGAATCCGCACGCGTTCCGCATTTTCAGCCCCGATGAACTAGAATCCAACAAGCTCACGGCGGTCCTTGATGTCACGAAACGCGATTTCCAGTGGCCGGTTGCGCCATTCAACGATAAAATCACCGCGCATGATGGGCGTGTGATCGAAGTATTGAGCGAGCACGATTGCCAGGCGTGGCTCCAGGGCTACCTGCTCACCGGTCGCTTCGGGCTCTTCCCATCATACGAAGCCTTCCTGAACATCGTTACCAGCATGATGGATCAGTTCGCCAAGTTCCTCAAGATGTCGATGGAGATCCCCTGGCGTCTGCCCGTCTCATCTCTGAACTACCTTGAGACCTCAACGTTATGGCGGCAGGAGCATAACGGGTTCTCGCACCAGAGTCCCGGCCTGATCAATAGCGTGCTGAACAAAAAGCCTACGGTATCGCGCGTCTACCTGCCGCCCGACGCCAATTGTCTGATCAGCACAGTCGATCACTGCCTGCACAGCACCAACTATGTGAACCTGGTCATTGCCAACAAGCCGCCAATGCCGCAATGGCTACCAATGGACGAGGCTATCGCGCATTGCCGCGCCGGCGCATCGGTATGGGAATGGGCCAGCATCGACGGCGGCGTTGATCCCGACATTGTGCTGGTTGGCATCGGCGATAACCCGATGCTAGAGGTTATGGCAGCTACGCAGATCTTGCGCGACGAGATGCCCGAGCTGAGAGTACGCGTGGTCAACGTCACCGACCTGATGGTATTGCAGCAAAATACCGATCATCCACATGGCCTGGACCAGGAAATGTTCGAGGCGCTATTCACTAAAGATTGCCCGGTGATTATCAACTTCCACGGCTACCCTTCCTCGGTGGAGCAGCTCCTCTTCGGGCGAGCCACCACTCACCGCTTCATCATCAATGGCTACCAGGAAGAGGGCACCACTACGACGCCGTTTGATATGAACGTGCGCAACGGCACCAGCCGTTACCACCTTATCAATCAGGCCATTCGTCTCTCAGCAGCGCGCAATCCACGCGTAGCTGCGCGTGCCAGCGAGCGCGTCCATCACTATGAATATGTGCTGGTCGCCCATCGCCGCTATATTCAGGAAAACGGAGTGGACCCCAAAGAGATTACCGAGTGGAGCTGGGATGCATAAACGATGAACATACTTGTTTTTAATGCCGGGTCCAGCACGCAAAAAATGCGCCTCTATGAGATAGAGAGGAGCCTGCCGGACCATCCATTACCGTCGTTGTGGTCGTGTGACGCGGACTGGACGCACAACACCAAGGCCGCGAACCTGCGCATCAGCGCCAACGGACGGAAACTGGAAAAGGCTATTCCGATGGGAGCGCGGCCCGCCATTCTTGAAGAGATGCTCAAGATGCTCTGGAGCGGCGAGACAAAAGTCATCAATGGACCCGGTGATATCGGGGTAGTGGGTCACCGTGTCGTTCACGGTGGCCCCGATTACCGCGCAAGCACGCTGATTACGCCAACCGTCCAGGAAACCATTCAACGCCTGAGCGCCTTTGCTCCCCTGCACAATCCCGCCAATCTGGAGGGAATCGAGACGGCCAGGCGCATGCTGGGAGACGTTCCGCAGGTGGCGGTCTTCGATACCGCCTTTCACCACACGCTCCCCATGCCCATCGCCGTCTATCCCGGTCCCTATCAGTGGTTTGAGCAGGGCATCCGGCGTTACGGCTTTCATGGCATCAGCCATCAATATTGCGCCCGCCGCAGCGCGCAAATCGTCGGACGCGACCTGGCATCGCTGCGTATTATCAACTGTCACCTGGGCAACGGCTGCTCCCTGGCCGCGATCAAAGGGGGTCAGAGCATCGACACCACGATGGGCTTTACTCCTTTAGAGGGCTTGATGATGGGGAGCCGCTCCGGCTCAATCGATCCGAGCATCCTGATCTACCTGCAACGAGAGCAGCAAACAAGCGTGGATCAACTCGATACGGTGCTCAACAAAGAATCGGGGCTGAAGGGCATCTCCGGTGTTTCAAGCGACATGCGTCAGGTGGTAAAAGCGAGCAAAGAGAGTCTTGCAATTCCGCCCGCCAACGCCGCTAGCGCGTCTAGCTCCGCTCAAGCGAGCGGAAAGGAAGGCAATGAGCGGGCGAAGCTGGCCTTAGAGATGTTCGTCTATCGCCTGCGCTTCTTTATCGGCGCGATGCTGGCAACGCTGGAAGGCGTGGATGTCCTGACCTTTACCGGAGGCATTGGCGAGAACGCGCCCCAGGTGCGAGCGGACGCGTGTGCCGCCTTCCGCTTTCTCAACCTCAAGCTCGATCTCGGCAAGAATGCAAGCGAGCCTGTCGATCAGGACATCGCCGCACCCGATTCTGCCGTACGCGTGCTGGTAGTCCACACCGAAGAAGACTGGGAGATCGCCAAAGAGAGCTGGCAGGTCATGCAGCTTCAACGCTCTCAAGGTGAACGGGGATAAGGCAGGGCAATCCCTCGCGGTTGCCCTGCTCGCCTGCGATCTTGCAGATTCCCTCTAAAATTCGGTCATACATGGTAAATAGGGCGAATATTCGAACGCAAATACTGGCTTCAGAACCCCTTGTTCGAATATTCGCCCTATTTACCAGGATATGTTGTCGCCACGGGACATGTTGTTATGGCAGGTGCAGCAAATGTCAAGCGTAGCATCTTAGCGGATGGCCGCTATAGCCCTCGGACTCGCGAACGATCTCTACAATATTGAGCGGAGCGGCATAAGGTTCGCCGCGTAACTCTGAGTACGCACGATGGAAATTGGCAACGATACGTTCGGCATCGGCCCATCGTGCGTATTTGCCGAGATCGGTTTGTCGCGCCAGTTCGAGCGGCGGAATGTTCTGCGCAAAACCTCGCTTCGCTGTCTCCAGCACGAAGCGCAAATATTCCTCAACTTCGTCGAAGCCCTCCGGCCCGCAGACAGGCCCATGACCGGGCACCAGGACTTCAGCGCCGAAGGCGCGTAATCGCTCCAGCACAGGGAAATAAGGCGTGATATTGCCTTGCAACACAAACGGCGTGCAATCCTTAAAGACGATATCGCCCGTAAAGAGCACCTTGCGCTCCGGCACCCAGACCACGATATCGCTCACCGTATGGGCGGGGCCGACGTAGTAGAGTTCAAGCTTCAGATCGCCCGCATACACATCGAGACGATCTGTAAAAGTAACGGTGGGAGGAACCACCACGATCTCGCCAAAGTTGGCCGTTGGGAAGAGCGCCTTGATGCTCAAGCCGACCGCGATCATTTCAGAGCGACATAGCTCATGCCCGATGATCGTAGCGGGAGGCAGCAAACCGTTCCCCCAGGTATGGTCGCCGTGATGATGCGTATTGATAATAGTGCGAATGGGCAACGGGGAAATACTCTGAATGGTGGCAAGCAACGCTTTGCTGCGCGCCTCGGTAAAGCAGGTATCAATCACGATAATCCCATCAGGACCCACGATAAACGCTGGATTGTTCAGACCCCAGCTCCCATCGGGCTGGAGATAAGCATAAATCCCCTCGCTCACCTGCTCTAGCTGCGGCGGGCCCCCAGGCGCGATATCATGGTAATGGCTATGCGAATGCATGCGGTCTCCTCCATTTTTTTACAATGATGCGTCCTCATCGAAGCAGTTATTGGATTTTCCGGGCGGGGGCCAGCCCCGCCAGTGCCGTAAAATCGATATGATACCTGCCATCGGGCGGGGGCTAGCCCCGCCCCTACCGTCGGGCCATGAAATCGACGATAACGCGCGCCAGTTCTTCCCCTTTGTCCTCCTGGAGAAAGTGACCGGCTTGAGAGATGGTGACGTGGGGCTGGCCCTTCGTACCAGGAACGGCTGATTGGAAGAAACGATCTCCACCTCTGGTAATCGGATCGGAATCGCTAAAGGCGGTCAGAAAGGGCTTCTCCCAGCGTTGCAGCACCTCCCAGGCGCGGCGATTAGGGGCCGAGGCGGGATCGTCGGGCGAGATAGGAACGATCAAGGGAAACTGACGCGCACCCGCCAGGTAACGATCATCAGGGAATGGCGCGTCGTACGCCGCGACCACTTCTGGATCAAGCTCGCTCACACAGGCACCCTTGACGATGCCGCCAACGTGAAAAACTGGCGTCTCCTGCGAGAAGCGCTTCCAGCGCAAAAATGCCTCGCCTGGAGGAATATCGCCCGTTGGCAAAAAGGTATTGGAGGCGACGATACGCGCGAAGCGATGCTCATGCTCAGCCGCCAGGCGCAGCCCGATCAGGCCGCCCCAGTCCTGGCACATCAGCGTGATTTGCCTGAGATCAAGGGCTCGCATCAGCCCGCGCATCCAGTCCACATGGCGCTGATAGGTATAATCCTCGCGCCGGATTGGCTTGTCAGAACGTCCAAAGCCCACCAGATCAGGCGCGATAGCTCGATAGCCAGCATCCGCGATGATCGGGATCATCTTGCGGTAAAGATAGCTCCAGGAGGGCTCACCGTGCAGCATCAACACAGGAGGGGCATCTTCCGGGCCTTCATCGATATAATGGATACGCACCTCATCTACTTCGACATAGTGAGGTGCGAAATCATAGCCCGGCAAGTCGCTAAATCGCTCATCGGGCGTGCGAAGTATCTCCATGATCAGGCTCCTATCGTCTCTCCGTACCAGGACAGAGTGATATGACAACACGTTGTAAAATCGATTAATCTGGTCTGTATTGTACCACCTTTGGCATAGCAGCATGGAGAGGTATCAAGCCTGAAACCTCTCACCCATCTCATGCGTGGTCTAAATGATACTTGTTTCAAGGAACATTACCTTGTTTGACATAATAAAGAATGGAGGGGATATGGCAAAGCTCAAAGACGTGCAAAACACCAGTGCAGAGCGCGCGAAGGATGTTAATGGAAAAGCAAAAGATTTAGCTCAAACCACGTACGAGGGGGCTAAAGATATTGCTCAGGTCACTTACGCCAGCGTGCAGGATAGCGTGAAGCCGGTGATAAACAAAACGCAGGCCGCATTCCTGGCAGGGCTGGGTCTGGCTCAGGGGTTGCTCGCGTATAATCAGAAAAAGTCCCGTAAGGATATGAAATGGGCGCGCAAGAATATGAAGAGGAAGCAGAAGCAGTTGCAGAATCTCCAATCCAACGTCCAGGAGAATATTGGCAGCGGTTGGATGAAGGCTCTGGCAATGCTGCAAGCTGGTCTTGGTCTGGCTCAGATCATCACCGAAAAAAATAAGAGGGATGCTAGCAAAAACATCAAAGAGGCTCAAAAGCAAGCCCAGAAGAACCTCAAAGAGACTCAAAAGAAGGTCCAGAAGAATCTCAAAGAGACACAGGGCAATCTTGAGTCTGGCTGGAACAAAACCCAGCGCATGTTTAGCAAGCGTTCTCAACAAGCGACGGCGACCGCTAAGGACATGCGCGACACGGCGCAAAAACAACTTGCGCGCTATAAGCGCCGCCGCCGCCGTGCCAGAACCATTTTCCGTATGGGGCTCGTCCTGGGAGTGGTCCTGGCCCTGCTGTATGCCCCATTCCCCGGCTCAGAGATTCGCCGCCGCATCGCCTCACAAGTAGAGCGATACCGCGCCAATCCTGCCTTGTAGCGCCCTGCCACAGCACTCGATAGAAATAAAAAGAGAAGGCATCCGACGATGACCTTCTCTTTTACTAATCACCCGGGTATGCTATTCGCTCGCCCCTACGCTGACCCCTTTTACCAATGGCGACGTCCCATAATGAGCCAGCAGGGCGGCGGGGCCATCGTAGATGCAGATGGCTCCGGCAAGATCACCATCGCTCCAGCCGCCACAACGGAAGGCAATGGTCTTGACGCCAGCTTGCGCCGCCGACTCGATATCAAAGGCCATATCACCAACCATCACGACTTCGTCGGGCGCAACTCCCAGACGCCGCAATGCAATAGCCATCACATCAGGAGCGGGCTTTGAATGGCTTCCCATCTTGCTGACAGTAGATGCACAGGTACTATCAGGCGGTAACAGCCTGCATTTGTCCGCTGAGCATCTTGCGCAACAGCACTTTGGCGCGATGGAAGTAGGTTTTGGCCGTCGCCTCCGGCATATTCAGGGTATGACCAATCTCCGAGAAACTCAACTGAGCGGCGTAACGCAGCACAACAACAGATCTGAACTTGGGAGGAAGTTCCTGAATGGTTTTTTGCAGCATACGCTGGAGATCATGATGTTCTATCAACTCATCAGGAAGAGGGCCTGGATCAGGCATGTCCCCCAGGAAGGAAAGCTCGCCATCGCTGTTCTCCGACTCCAGCAGCGAGAACTGGATAGCATAACGGCGCCTTCGGCGCAATTCATCGACGCAACAATTGCGGGCGACTTGAAATAACCAGGGCTTAAAGGGCTCACCAGTGCCCAATTTGGGAAGGGACGTATAAAAACGAATTGAAACCTGTTGCAAAACGTCACAAGCCTGATCGTAATCACCCAGGAAACGGTAAATGAAGTTAAATAGCGGCGTACTGTAACGCTTTAGTAAAACCTCAAAAGCCCTCTGATCACCCTTCAGCGTTAACTGTGCTAAAATGGCATCGGTCATGGTCATATCTGGAGCGGGGTTTCTCACGAGTTCTTGCGTCTGCACAACTGGCCTCCTCATATTCTCAAACGGGTGATAGCTTATCTTACATCTATTCATCTAAACATTTTTCTATCTGCTGACCGTTTACGGTTACTTTTTTTATCTCCCTATTACTAGGGTATCCTCATATGACAAGAATTACAATGGAATTTTCTCCATAAAAACGCGACTATAAGTATTTGTAATCATAAACTAAAGTATGGAGACGAAAGATTAGAATTTTCTTATTTTTCTATATATAAACACTGCTGTTTATATAGGGGCGGGGGCCAGCCCCACCCCTATATAAAAGATGCTGGCTTTTGCCTTCCTCTGCGCGCCCCCTTCCTGGGCGGGGCTGGCCCCCGCTCTCACATAAAAGATGGCGGCATTTTCCTTCCTGGGCAGAGATCAGCCATCAGCGGAGGCCCCGGTTACGTTATGCGTGTCCGGGTATGGCGGGGCTATCCCCACCCTACAGCGTTTACGCGTGTTCGAGGCGTCGCAGCTCGATTTTGCCGTTACGTACGCGCACGCCAAAAGTGGGTTGAGCATAGACAGCCGGACTATTAGCAACGCTGCCATCGCACATGCGAAAGCCGGAGCCGTGCCAGGGACAGGTTACAATGCCGTTTTCATAGCTGCCCTCGTCCAGTGGACCGCCCAGGTGTGAGCAGGTGGCGGCAATAGCGTAAATGTTAGCGCCATCGCGGATCAACACGGCAGGAATGCCAGCCGCGTCCACCCTGGTGAGCTTGCCCTGCACCAGATCCTCCTCATCCATCACCGGCACAAAATCATCGGAGCCGCCCTCCCAGGCAACATGATTGACGCCAATAGCTGTCGAGTAAGAAAGCTCCCCTCCGAGATACGCCGAATATAAGGCAATAGCATAGGCGGTGGTCGAGAGCGTGATGGCGCTGCGGCGCTGACCCACAAGCCTTAAAAGCGCCGAGGTCAGATTTAGAACGGTCACGCCGCCATTGAGCAACGCGTGCAGCATACCGGTGCGCTGCTCTGGCCCGTCGGTATCGACCCAGTTTGTCGCTCCTGTAACTGCCGATGCTCCCGCCCCCGCCAGGCCCAGCCACATCGTCATATCCGATGCGCGCGCTATCCCCTCATACTCGTCAGAGAGCCAGACCAAGTCGAGCAGCAGCGTAGTGGTCCAGGCCCCGAGAGGAACCGTGACCAGCACAGGATGAAGCGGATGGCCCAGCCAGACGCCGTTGAGGATATCCTTGATGGTATACGAGGGCTCCCGCGGCTGACCATACAGCTTTGCAATCCACTTTTGCAGAGGCGTAGAGAGCTTATCCAGCCAGGGCATGGCGGCAATGAATTTCCCATTAAGTCGCCGCAACGGTGGGTTATTTGGGGGGGTATCCACCCATTTGCTTGTCTCAGTTATCGTCACTTTTGTTACCATAACTCATTTCCTTTATCGCATCTCGCGCATGCTGCTACGAAACCTCAAGCCAACAATAATCACATGGAGGGTTAACGCCAATCACAGAAAAGGGAATATCTGCTCTTCGACGGCTACGAATATAGTCCACAACGGCCCTATTGCGAGCGTAAAAACGCCGCGCGCACTCAATGGCGCTTCGCAACGAATGGAAATGAACGCGCATCTCTCCTGAGATAGGCAGGGAGACATAGTTAAAACCGTGCTCCAGCAGCCACTCGCGATCCTCTAGACGAGGCCAGATGAGCACAATCTTGCCCCCGGCTCTGGTGACACGCAGCATCTCAGCCAGCCCCGGTTCGCCACCCTGCTCGGAGGCTGCCGTAAACGCCGAGCATGCAAGCGTGAGATCCATACTATCATCTGCGAAAGGAATAGCATCGAAACGCCCTTCGTAGACTAGCAGGCGGTTCGCAGCAGGCGATTTGCGGCGCTTCCGCTCCAGAATATGGCGCAGGCCAGGCGAAGGCTCCATCGCATAGACCACTTCGGCCCCATAGCGCAAACATTCAAAAGAGGCTCGTCCTGTGCCAGCGCCGACATCAAGTACTACGCGGCCAGCAAGATCAGGAGCCAGGTGCGGGAAGAGGGCGGGATGTAACCACTCTCCTTCGACCAGTTCCTCATATAGTTCGGGCGTTTTCCAGTAGGTCAATTCCCAGAAGAGATTGTCGAGCATCTGCCGACGAGCCTGCTGCTCTTCATCTGGCATGACGGGATGATGCAGAATACGAAGAAAGGAGTCACGCTGTTCTACGGGAAGCAGCCGCTCAATACGCCCCGTCAGCAGCTCCGGCCCGGCTTGCAAACTATGCCCAAGCAACTCTATCGTCAGGCCAAAGGCATGGCTATTCAGCAGGTGTCGCAGGGTATCGTCGTCGAAAACCATCAAATCCTCTATCTGAAACGGGTTCTCAAACAATTGCTGCTCTTTTTCAGAGTCAATCGCGCTCATCAGACCTGTGTCCCCTTCATCGATGCCATCCTGAGGCAGACTATCCCTTATTCTCACGATTATTTTGATTTAAAAGTTTCTGCTTATGCAGAATGTTCCATCTAATGTTGAGTTTGTATCCGGCATACTCATGCTTTATAATGCAAGGACGAGTTCACAATGGGGAAAGGGTCTATACACATTATGAGCAGCTTACACGAATCGGCTAAACCAGATACCCTGCACGATATTTTCGCCAACGGCGGCGAGATGGGCCGTTTGATGAGTACAATTGACTGGTCAGCCACGCCTCTTGGTCCCACAGAGAAGTGGCCTCAGAGTCTGCGTACCGCGCTGAGTATTTGTCTGGCCTCGCGCTTCCCTATCCTGATCTGGTGGGGACAGGATCTGGTCAAACTCTATAACGACGCCTATCGTGTCATTCTCGGCACGACCAAGCATCCCAAAGCTATGGGACAGCGTGGCGAAGAGTGCTGGCCCGAAATCTGGGATGTGATCGGGCCGATGCTTGAGAGTGTGTTGCATGAGGGTAAATCGACCTGGTCCGACGATCAACTGCTCCTGCTCGACCGCAACGGCTACATCGAAGAATGCTATTTCACCTTCTCCTATAGCCCTATTCGTGACGAAACGGGCGGCGTAGGCGGCGTCTTTACCGCTGTTACCGAGACGACCGGCCACGTCCTGAGCGAACGACGGCTGCGCACCTTACGCGAACTGGCCGCCCTCAGCGCTGAAACCGAGACAACCGAAGAAGTCTGCCAGGTTGCTATAGAGATACTTTCCAGAAACGACGCGGATATTCCTTTCGCCCTGCTCTATCTATTAAGTGAAGATGGCAAACAGGCCACGCTCCAGGGCTGTACCGGACTACCGCCCAATACGTCCGCCAGTCCCGCCGCTGTTGATATTGCCTTTGCGGGGAAAGATAGAGCGTTATGGCCCCTCAGTCAGGTGCTGGCGTCGGGCAAAGCAGCCCTGATCGATAACATCCCCACCCATTTCGGCTCTCTCATCGGCGAACTCGGGTTGGTCACTCCTCACTCCGCGCTGGCGCTCCCGATTGCTAAATCCGGGCAGGAGGGCCTGTATGGCTTCCTCGTGGCGGGAATCAGCCCCCGGCTGGCGCTCGACGAAGAGTACAGGGGCTTTTTTGAGCTGATTGCAGGGCAGATAGCAACAAATATCTCTCACATACGCGCTTATCAAGAAGAGCGCGAACGAGCTGAGGCTCTGGCAGAACTGGATCGGGCCAAAACTACCTTTTTTAGCAACGTCAGCCACGAGTTCCGTACTCCTCTGACCCTGCTGCTTGGCCCGATTGACGATATGTTGCGCACAGAGGAGCAGTCTCTCTCTCCCTCCCAGCGCGAGCGGTTGGAGGTGGCGTATCGCAACGGATTGCGCCTGCTCAAGCTGGTCAATACTCTGCTGAACTTCTCGCGCATCGAATCCGGGCGCATCCAGGCCCTCTATGAGCCTACTGATCTCGCCGCATTCACCACCGAGCTGGCAAACGCCTTTCGTGAAGTGATTGAAAGAGCTGGCCTGCGGATGGTGATAGAATGCGAGCCATCGCCCCAACCGTTCTATGTAGATCGCGAAATGTGGGAAAAAATTGTGCTTAACCTGCTCTCCAACGCCTTTAAATTCACGTTTGAAGGCCAGATTGCGGTAAAACTGCATGTCTTCGATGACCATGCTGAACTGGAGGTGCAGGATACCGGTATTGGCATCGCAGAGGAAGAGCTGCCGCATATTTTTGAACGCTTCCATCGCGTGCGCGGGATACGCTCCCGCACGTTCGAAGGTTCGGGCATCGGCCTGGCCCTGGTGCAGGAACTGGTCCGCCTGCATGGTGGCACAATCAGCGTTGCCAGCACACCAGATCGGGGCAGCAGCTTCACAGTCTCCATTCCCTCGGGCTTGGCGCATCTCCCCGCCGCTCATATCGCGACAACGCATCAAATGACTCCGGCACAGCTAGACGCCGCTCCCTATGTTGAGGAGGCGCTGCGCTGGCTGCCAGACACACTCGAAGCGATCACCGCGGAAACGACCGATGCATTCGGTCAGCTCCCATCAACTCAGGCCATCCCGCCAGAACAACCAGCGCAATCGACCAGCCATATTCTCCTGGTGGAGGACAACGCCGATATGCGTAACTACTTAAAGCGCCTGCTGAGCCAGTATTATACTGTAGAGACCGTGGCGAACGGCCAGGCGGCGCTAGAGGCAACTAAACGGCGCACGCCGGATCTGATTTTAAGTGACATTATGATGCCCGAGCTCGATGGCTTCCAGCTATTGCATGCATTACGCGAAGATCCGCAGGCCCTCGCTATTCCGGTGATATTGCTTTCGGCGCGCGCAGGGGCAGAGTCTGCAATTGAAGGGCTGAAAGCAGGGGCCGACGATTACCTGGTCAAACCATTCTCCGCTCGCGAATTGCTGGCCCGCATTAGCGCTCGGCTGGAAGTATCGCGTATGCGAGCCGACATCATCCAACAGGAGCGCCTGCAAGCACAACGCCTGCAAAAATTGACGCAGGAGTCCATCCAGGCGCGCAACGAGTTCATCTCTATGATCTCTCATGACCTTAAAAACCCGCTAGGGGCGATCAAAGGCTACGCCCAGTTGCTTGAGCGTATGGTCAAGCGCCTACAGCTAGAATCACCTATCGCCGAGCGTATGGCAAGCAGCCTGGCGGGGATCGATGCAACGGTCGTGCGCATGACCATGCTCGTCAACGAATTGCTTGATCTTGCCCACCTTCAGGCGGGCAGGCCAATACAGTTGACGTATCAATCCGCGGACCTGATCGCTATTATCCGGCAAGTGCTCACAGAACAGCAACAGATTGCGCGCAGGCATCGTCTCCGCATTGAAACCACGCTTGCAGAGCTACACGGCTCCTTCGATATCACCAGGGTGGGACGCGTCATCGCAAACCTGATCTCCAACGCCATCAAATACTCCGCGAAAGGGAGCGAGATTATCGTCCATGTCACTCAGGAAGCTGACCCGGACCAGGATGACCCGTATGCGATTATCGCGGTGCAGGATCATGGGATGGGCATCCCCGCCCAGGATCTGCCTCACATCTTTGAGCAGTTCCGCCGTGGCGGGAACGTCGTTGGCAAGATTCCCGGCACCGGCCTGGGCCTGGCAAGCGTGCGACATATTCTCGAAAGACACGGCGGAACGGTCTCCGTTACCAGCGAAGAAGGTGTGGGCTCAACTTTTACGATCCGGCTGCCCTTGCAGGAGCGAGCCGATGCTACTACTAGCCAATCTGACTGCTCAAAGCCTGCTGGAGAGCTATAAGTTGAGCCTTCATCATCCACTCCCCTGGCCGCTTGCCAGACCGTAGAACAGGAGGCCAATCGCAATCGCCGATACCAGGATCGTCAAAACCAGCCAGAAGTTGGTGAGCCAGCCCAAACGCTGGTCGCGCATGACTTTACGATTATTACTGAGCAGCAACAGGAAGATCATCAGAATGGGAGCCAGGATGCCGGAGAGCACATTGGCCCAGAAGAGCAGTTTGATCGGGTCCAGGTGGACCAGGGCCACCACCAGACTTGCCAGCAGCGCGATTGTTATGATCCTGCTGACTCTCGGCTTACTGACATCTTCTTCCCCAATATCGCCCTCCTCGGCCTCCACAATCATCCCCGGCTCAATCGTATTCAGCGTTTTCTGCCATCCCTCATCAAGACGAAAGGCTTCAGGCTCTTTTTTCATATCCCCCGTACCCCCTTACCAAGCTCACTTTGACCACTTGTTGTTTTACAAATCTCATCATACATGTCTCTTGTAATACTCACTTTCTAATGGCTATGTTTCATTACGGTATCTCTACAGCTAGAGAAAAAGGGATCTGCCTGAGATCCCCTTGTAAAAAGGCAGTATTGTACATTCAAGGCCACTCTATTGCCCCCCATCGGCTACCATTGGCCGGGCTAAGCGGCTGTGCAACACAGATTGTTCCACTTCCAGCAGGGCCGCCTGGGTACAAAGGCGTCCGCGTAAGGCTACGCAGATGCTATGCGCGATGCTCAAATGGATATCTTCGACCTGCTCAATCGAGTGCCCCGGGACGCGTACCGCTAGATCGACCAGGCGCGCCAGCCGCCCACCTTGCGCGCCTGTAAACGCAATTGTGGTTGCCCCTGCCTGTCGCGCTTCAACGACGGCGGCCAGGACATTCGGCGAGTTGCCGCTCGTGCTGATTAAGATCACCAGGTCATCCGTTCGTACCAGGGCCGAAAGTTGCTCGGCAAAAATACGTTCGTAGCTGCTATCATTAGCCCACGCGGTGAGCAGCGCGGCATTATCATTGAGCGAGATGACGCGGAACGCCGGCAATCCCTGCGCACGCGTCCCCTTAGCAAGATCGCAGGCAAAATGTGAAGCGGTGGCAGCGCTCCCACCATTGCCCAGGATAAAGACGGTATTACCACGCCGGTGACAGTCGAGGAGCAGCTCGCTTACTCGCACCAGATGTTTCAAAGGTAATTCCTGCATCGCGCAGGTCAATTCACTCCAGTACTGCTGCATATCATCATACATTGTATTTACCCCTTCAGGACGCGATAATGGATTTTAACTATGAACACCGGTCATGAAACACGGCGCTGTAGCTCCCCGATTCATCGTGGGAGACGCGATCAATCACGTCTCTACGAGGCGGGCTCATCAGTACCTGAGCGCCCGTAAAATCAAGATCAAAGGTCATTTCGCGCAAGCCATAATGCGCCAGTGTGGCTCGCACTGCCTTCTGACGGGACTGCGGGCAGTAGAGCAGCAAGAACCCGCCGCCGCCAGCACCAACGATCTTGCCGCCGATGGCCCCCGCCCGGCAAGCCGCTTCATAACAGGCATCAATGGCGGCAGAAGATATTTTTCTGGAGAGTTGCTTTTTCTCCTGCCACCCCAGATCAAGCAAATGCCCAAAATGATCCAGGTTGCCCGCGACCAGCGCCTTCTGCATGGCGATTGCCAGAGCTTTGATACGATGCAGCGCCTCGACCGTTTTTACCTTCTTCTCTGTATCTGCTCGCTGTTTATCGAGAATCTCCGCCGAGTTGCGCGCCTGTCCGGTTGAAAAGAGCATCAGACGCGCACTCAGGGCCGCGCTCACCTCTGGAGCCAGTGCCAGAGGGCTGACATGTACCGCGTTGGCAGTAAATTCAATAGTATTAAGCTCTCCCATCGCGCTCGCGTACTGATCTTGCTTGCCAATCGGCATAGCCAGGCGCTCGATCTCCAGCTCGCAAGCCAGCTCGGCAGCCTTCTCTGGCTCCATGCTGCTACCAGCAAGGGCTGCCAGCGCATAGACCAGCGCGACCGCCATCGCGCTTGAAGATCCCAGCCCTGTCCCCGGCGGCACTTCAGAGGCCAGGAACAGATCAATGCCCTCAGTCAGCAAGTCACGTTCCATAAACCAGGCAATGGCCGCCTTTGGCAACGAGAGAGGAGCAGCAACCGGCGGGATGACGCCACGCGGGTAGGATTGCCACATGTGATAATCGGCGGAACTGATGCGCGTGCTGCCATCGGCTGTCGCCTTTGCCATCACATAGCAATAGCGTGTAATGGCGCTGCTGACCACGAAACCATTGAAATGCGTATAATACGCCGCCAGATCAGTGCCACCGCCCCCAAAACTGATGCGCACAGGCGCACGTACAATTACCATAGCTCCCTCCTCGAATTTCCGTCAGCAGGGCAGGGGCCAGCCCTGCCCCTACAGTTGACGGTTTTGCAGGCCCACCGTAGAGGCAACCCCTCACGGTTGCCCTGCCCCTACGTGATACACCGATCAAGGCCAGCTCGTTTCTGTGATTGGCGTAATTACCATCTCTTGAAGCGCCGATTCGGGCGGCAACTGCGCGGCAAAGACGATGGCGGCTGCAACGTTGGCTGGCTCCTGCAAATTTTTCTCTTCCGGCAGCGGAATGCCCTGCTCTACAAAGCGATCAAAGAAATGCGTTTTCATGCCACCGGGGATGATGGTTGTGACGCGAATGCCATCGGAGCGCCCCTCAACGCCAAGTCCGCGACTGAACCCGACCAGTCCCCACTTGGATGCATGATAGGCAGAGGCATTAGCCCAGGCTCGCGTGGCTGCGGTTGAGGCAATATTAATGATATGACCTGCGTGCTGCTGGCGCATCACAGGCAATGCAGCCTTCGCAAAGAGGAAAGGGGCGCGTAAGTTGACGCTGATGACCTGATCCCATTGCTCAACGCTCATCTCGTTAACGGATAGGGTATGGTCGATGGCGGCGCAATTCACCACAATATCCAGACGGCCAAGCTGCTCGCGCACATGCTGCACTGTTGTAAAAATGGCCTGCGCATCGCTTACATCGCACACCAGGGCAAGACTTTTGACGCCCTGCATCTCCAGGCTGCCGCTTACCCGTTCGAGAGCCGCTTGATTGATATCAACACAGGCAACCTTGCAGCCCACAGCGCCAAAGGCATGCGCCGTCGCTTCGCCCAGCCCGCTGCCAGCGCCGGTGACGATGACTACTTTTCCTTTTAATACCTGTTCCTTCATATATCTCCTTTATCATCAATCAATATACATACAATGGCATATATTATTTTTTGGCCGCATCGGGCATGAGAGCATCATATTCAGCGATCAGTTCCTCAAACAGTCCGGTCGCATTACACTCGCGGTCCTCGATGGTCATTGGCATGTCGAGATGATAGGTGCCGCTGGGCAGGATGCCGCAGCCCCCGTACTTGCGGATCAGAAGAAACTGCGCCACCACCTCTTCGCCTGCATGTTTGGGCGGGAGGCGCTCCCACCACGAGAAGCCGCCAACGCTCAGCAGCTTCGCCCGGTCATAGAGCACATTGGCTCCTCCCACCCATGCGACTTTGTAGCGCACGACCTCGCCATTAGTGACCAGCCGCTGTTCCAGGTGCAACGGGTTGGCGGCATTATTGATCAGGTGACGCTCCCACGGAATACGCTCGGGCGCAAATGGCTCTGCTGCTACCGGACCGGTCCACAGCTCTATCTGTTGTTGGTGCGGTCGCCTATCGTGCAAATAGTGCAGGCCCGTGGCAGGACAGCCGACGAAGCCGCACCCTTCTGACTCCAGCGTTCTCACCATGCGTTCCATCACCGGCGGGTCCAGCAGCACATCATCGTCGAGGTAGTGAACGAGGGGGGCCTGGCTCTGTTCGAGTAGGAAGTGACGCTGCTCCGCCATGCCACGTCGCGGCAGATGATGATGCAGCGCAACCCCATGCCCATGCCAGCGCAAAGCCCGAACCAGCATTTGAATTTCCACACTATTCAGATACACGTTCTCATGCCGCGTCTGGTCCGAGATGATGACGTCAAAATCGCTAAACGTCTGGCCCAGCAGGCTGGTCAGCACAATAGCCAGGCCGGTCTTACGCTAATAGGTCGGAATCAACACATCAACCCGAGCCATATTACTCACCTCCTCTCATAGGGCGGGGGCTAGCCCCGCCCCTACGCAAGGCGAACGCGTTTGAGAGGAGATCAGCGTCGGCTAGCAGGTCTTCGTATAATCTGGCGGTACGCGTGGCGACCATCGGCCAGGTGAAATCGGCCTCGACGCGTCGTCTCGCCGCCCGCCCCATCCTTTGACGCAACTCTGGCTCGATCAAGAGGTGATACAGGCGGGCCGCCAGCATTTCGGGATCGCGCGGGGGCACCAGAAAGCCGGTCTTGCCACAGGCCACCGTATACGTGATCCCACCTACCGCGGAGCCAATGACCGGACGCCCGCACGCCATAGCTTCGAGCGGCGTTAAACCAAACGGCTCATACCAGGGAGTGGTGACCACAACATCGCCCGCGCTGTAGTAATAGCGCAACGTATCCTGTTGCCGCTTGCCGACAAAACGCACATGGGATGCGATTCCAAGCTCCGCCGCCTGGCGTTGCAGCTCAGCTATTTCGGGAGTAGCACGCGGATCGGGCTCTACTGTATTGCCGCCCACGATCAACAATATAATGCCTTTGATGGCTGACGGCAGCATGTCTTTACATATGCCGATCAGATGGGCGACGCCTCGCACTACGTTGCGCACATCCTTACGCGGTAGCAGGCGTCCCACGTACACCACGACAAAATCATCCGGCCCGACTCCCGCCACACGACGCGCCTCCTCACGCGCGACAGGGCGAAATACCTTTGTGTTGACCGCCGAAGGAATGACCACGACTTTGCGCGGATCAGCGCCATACTCATCAATCAGTTCGGCCTGCTCGCCAGGACACTGGGCAAGCAGACGATCAGCAGCGTGGATAATAGCCCTCTCGATCTCGATACGCTCGCCCGGGCTGCTATCGGCGCAACCCTGGTAACGCCGCTTGGTTTTCCCCATTGCATGAAAGATCTGCACCATCGGGATTCCCAGCCGGCGCCGCAGTTCGGTCGCAACCCAGCCGGACATCCAGAAGTTGCCGTGCAGCAGATCGTAACTCGCGCCATCGCGAGCCATAAAATCGAGCGCGGCATCGCGAAACTGTGGCATGTAGGGCCAGAGATCATCTTTCAAAAGAAATTCAGCGGGGCCTGCCGTGAGATTGATGACGCGCACGCCGGATACCCACGGCATCACCTCTGGCGCGCTGGGATCGTCGCGACGCGTAAAAATGTCAACATTGTACCCCTGGCGCGCCAGGTTGCGGCTCACTTCATCAACATACACATTCTGTCCACCGGCATCTTCGCTGCCCAATAGAGCAATCGGACTGGCATGCTCACTTAAAAACGCCACACGTCTGCCCTCGTTCATAATTTCTCCTCCCTTACCAGCGCGAAGGCCGCATTCCAGTCGCGAATGAAACGCTCCAGGCCGAAGCGTTCGCGCGCGACCACGCGGGCGTTCTCACCCAGCCGCTTCGCCTCCTCGGGATACGCCAGCAAATAGCACATACACTCGATCAGCGCATCCATATCGCAGGAGACATAGCCGCTTCTGCCATGCTCAATCACCGTTGGCAGCTCGGTGGTAGCAAGCGCCACCACCGGCATGCCCATCGTCATGGCTTCGATCACGGCCAGGGGCAGGCTGGTATAGCGAATCGGGCTGAAGAGGAAACGATAGTCGGCAATGCGTCGATGCAGTTCGCGATACGGCACATCCCCCAGCCCATCCAGCGCCTCCGTCCCCATCCCCACAGCGTCTAGCGGTACCAGCTCGCGCGTCTTGAGAAAGAGATCATAGCCGGCGATGCGTGGTCGCTGCTGCATACCATTGATGATGGTAATACCGCGTTCCAAGCGACCGGTGTAACTGGCGGTCGGATCAATTGCGACGCTATGCTCGATGACTATCGTCGGAGTGCTGCCGTTATCCCACATCAGGCGGTTATAATGGGTCACATGAACTAATAGCACCGCGGGATCGTCCACGGGATGCCGCGTATCGGTCGGATGCGGCTTTGGCGTATTATGCTCAAGATAGATTTTAGGTAATCGGCGCTGTTCGTCACTCAATATCTCATATTGATCTTCAAAGTAATTTTTCGGCGTCTGGTAGATGATCAGATCAAGCGGCAGGTAGCGCACCGCCTCGGCAGGCACCTCGCGTACATAATCGGGCAGATCGAAGGTTGGCCCGCGCCCCCCATACCCCTCCGGGCGACCGGGTTTCACAGGCAAAAACCAGTTATGATCGATACGCGCCAGCGTATTAAGATAACTACCATGAATATGCCAGATCAAAATGTTCAGCCGTCTCATCACCATTTTCCTTATCTCTTTCCCCCATACATCTCGCTTGACCGCATCCCCACAGGCAACAACCCTTCCGCAGCCTCTAACACCATTGCTGGACTAACCCAACGCAGGCAGCGATGATCAATTGGACACTGCCAATACCCACATGGACTACACACCACGCCATAGCGCACAATGGGGTGCCGCTCGCGATCAAGAGGCGCCCAGCGCTGCGGCTCGGCGGGACCGAAGATGGTCACGCTCGGACAGTCCACCGCCACCGCGAGATGTGCCGGACCGGTATCGTTGCTCACGAAGAGATCCAGCTTGCGCATCAGGGCTGCCAGCCCTCCCAGCGAGGTCTTGCCTGCCAGGTTTATCGCCCGCGTCTCCATTCGTTCCAGCACGCCGCGTACCATCGTCTTTTCGTCAGGACCGCCGGTCAACAGAACCTCAGCATTGAAAAAGCGCACCAGTTCATCAGCCAGCGCGGCAAAATGCTCCAGCGGCCAGCGACGAGCAGGCGGACGCGCCCCGACGTGCATCCCTACCCGGGGACGCCGCCCCGTCGGCAAAAGCTTGAGCAGCGCAGCCGCCTCAGCATAATCCTCCTCATACAGCAGAAACTCCAGCCGCACATCCATTCCTTCTGATCCAGCGCCCTCGGCAGGGCAAGCACCAGGGCAAGCACCAGGCCCCCTCTCCACAGCCACCCCACCCCTTGCCCCTACCCCCTCGCTCCCTATACCGACCCAATCCCTCCCATCCTTCGTTCCCCCATCCTTCGTTCCCCCATCCTTCGTTCCCCCATCCTTCGTAGGGACCCGCTTTAGCGCGTCCGAGCGCGATTTATCGCGTTCCCCCCATATATCCTGATTGATCGCGTCCCCTTCCTTCGGGCTACCCAACAAATTTGCCAGGCCCAGATTACGCACAATCTCGTGTTCCTCATCGGGATATGGCGCCGCCACCGTCAGGCCGGGCGGTCGCTTGCCTTGATAATAGCCGACTGTGCTGCGCCCGTTCAGATCCAGGACGAAACGATTGCTGACCTGCCCGCTCCCATGCATCTGCACCACTATGTCATAGCCGTAAGCTCGCTGCTCCTCCAGAAAGGGGGCCGTGCGAGCAGCATCGAAGGGAACCTCCGCTATCCCTGGATAGCCAGGAAACTCAATGAAGCGATCAATATAGCGTGCAAAACGACGCGCGAAGGCGGCGGCCCAGGGCAGGCCAATCAGCGTAATCTCGGCCTCTGGCAACTGGCGTCGGATGGCGCGAAAAGCGGGAACAGCCGCTAGCATATCGCCCAGTTGCAGCGCGCGCAAGATAGCAATCCTTTTAGGATTAGCCTGACTCATCGCGACCCTCCCCTCGTCGTACCAACCATGCCCTGAGCACACCTGACCTCTTCTCGTAAAGCGCCAAACTCCTGTACCACCTCTTGCGGCGAGATATCCAGGCAGGGCAGGCCAACAGGGCACTCAAACAGGTAGCAGGGATGACAGGGCGTCGGGCGTCGCAGCAAGCGTGCGTGCGTCGAACGGGGCCGCCATTGCTCCTCGTAATCGGTCCCTGAAAATAGCACCAGCACAGGAGTACGGACGGCGTCAGCCAGGTGCATCGGCAACGTATCATTGCAAATCACCACCTCCGCACGTTTGATCAGGGCAGCAAGTACTCCCACCGGTGAGCGCACACGCTCCTGGCGCCATTTGCTTCACCTCTTTTATCAGCCCTGTCTCCCGTTCAGTGCCGGTGATAAGTACCTGCCAGCCGCGCTTCACCAGCAAATCTGCCACAATGCCAAAGCGGGCCGCCGGATAACGACGTGCCTGCGCGCTCGCGCCCGGGTGCAGTAGCACAAACGGGGCAGCAGGATCAATGCCGCTCTCACGCAAGAGCCGATCAGCGCCAGCTCTATCCTGATCGGAGATAGCCACGGTCAGGCTGCGATCCCTGGCAACGAAGCCAAGATGCTCAACCAGACGCAGATTGCGCTCAACCTGGTGCAGCTCGGTCGGCGCGCCCCGCAGCTCAACCGAAAGCGTGCTCCCGCCAAACTCTTTTGATTCTCCGGCGCGCAGCGGAATACCTGCCAGGTAACAAACATAGCCCGGCGTATGCGGCGTCTGGCTAAACGAGGTAAAAATCAACGCCGCATCAAACTGATAGCTCGCCAGCCGCCTGACCAGCTCCTGTTCACGCTCTGGCTCAAATGGCATCCTGTTCCCTACATCCTGCCAGATAGCGCGCCAGGTAATCACCTCATCCACCCAGGGCAACATCCCTGCCGCAGTAGTGCCTGCCGGACTTGCCAGCAACGTGATTCGAGCCCGCGGCGACGTCTCTTTGACCGCCCGCAAAGCCGGTCCCAGCATCACCACATCCCCCATATTATCCATACGCACCGCCAGAATATTCCTGGCCGCCAGCCATTCATTCATCCCGCCACCTCCTCCCTCCCTGTACCAACCCGCTTCATCACGCCCTTCGTAGGGACCCGCTTCAGCGCGTCCGCTTCAGCGCCGTTCACCTCCACCCCCCGTTCCAATGCAACCTCCTGCGATAAATTTGGCGGCTTCTCTTGCGGCTCATATAGGGGCGATAAATCGGACGCGCTCAAGCGGGTCCCTACGACGTTTGTTGCGTTTTCCGCGTTTTGGGGATGCTTCTCTTGCGGCTCATATAGGGGCGATAAATCGGACGCGCTCAAGCGGGTCCCTACGGATTGTGGCGAGGCGTGAGATTCGGATTGCTGGGCCAGGCGCAACAACTCGATTGCAGCGCCGATTACGGTTTGGGGCGGGACCAGACGCAGGCATTCGTGCTGGTGGGGGCAGACACGGCTGTAGCAAATACGACACGCGACGTCGCGGTAGAGCTGGCGATGAGGGACGTGCCAGGGTCCCCATTGCTCCGGCGGATTCGTTAAGGCGAAGAGTGCAACCACGGGCGTCTTGACCGCCGCAGCTATGTGCATGGGACCGGTATTGTTGGTGATGGTGAGATCGGCAGCCTTGATCAGGGCGCAGAACTCGGGAAACGGCAAGACTCCTGCCAGCGCCAGGGTTGCAAGCCGGTACTCTTCCTTTATATGATCAAGCACCTGAGCTACGAGCGAGCGCTCGTTCTCCATGCCTGTTACCACGACAAACGCACCCAGTTGCTCGATCAGCAGATCGATTACCTGCACATACATCTCCCACGGATAAGTACGCGCAGGCATGCTGCATCCCGGGTGGACAACGGCTAGCGGTCGCCCGTCGATGTTGAGATCGGCCAGCATGGTAGAGATAGCCAGCATGGCATCGCCGGGCACCTGGAGCGCCAGATCGTCTTCGTCCGTCTGCATACCAATCGCGCCGACAAGATCAAGGCCGCGCTCAACCTCGTGCATCACGCGTTCAGGATGCTTATGCCGCGTCGTCAGCAGAGAGCCGGGGCCATCGATTGATGCAGCCACACGCAGAGGAATGCCCGCAAGGTAGCAGAGATACGCCGCCGGCAACGCACTCTGGCGGAACGATGTAAAGATGATCGCGCCATCAAATTGCCGCTCCTTTAGCAGTGAGATCATCGCCTGCTCGCGTTCATCATCTTGCGGCAAGGTGCGCCAGGGATCCATCCAGGGAGCCTGGTAGACGATCACATCGTCGATATCGGGATCAAGGGCTGCGACCTGCGCTCCAACAGGGCTGGCAAGCAGGGTGAGATGCGCATCCGGTAGCGAAGTTCTGACGGCGTGAAAAGCCGGAGTTGTCAGCAGCACATCGCCAAGATTATCCAGCCGCACCAGCAATATATTGCGTGCAGCGCGCCAGCGTTCCTCGATCATCGCTTGCCTCCGTCGGGTGACGCGTCAAAGGTTGAGCGCCGCGTTGCCAGAGCGGCGATGCGCTCTATCATGCTGCTTGTGCTCACGCTGCCGATCAGTGGCAGAATGATCACGCGTCCGCCCACTTCTTGCACAGCAGCAGCTTCCGGCAACGTTTCATCGGCGTAATCACCGCCTTTGACATGAATATGAGGGCGTAGAATGCGGATCAGCTCGCCAGGGGTGTCTTCATCAAAGAGCACAACATGATCCACCACGTCCAGAGCGGCCATCAGAGCAATGCGGTCGCGCTCGCTATTAATAGGCCGACCCGCGCCTTTGATGCGCCGCGTACTCCTATCGCTATTGATCCCCACGACCAGTACGTCTCCCAGTTCTTTGGCCTGGCGCAGGAATTGAACATGTCCGGCATGCAGGATATCGAAGACGCCATTGGTAAAAACTATCGTGCTACCCGCGCAGCGCTGAACGTCAAGCGCAGCAACGAGCTGGTATAACGCCGCCTGCCCATCGCGCTGGGGCGAGAAAGGGGGGCAGGTATTGCTGGCATAAGCTCGCACGCTGACACGCTGGAGCAGTTCCTGGTACTGCACAGCCGCCGTGCGCTGTTTTGCTACCGCGATGCCAGCCGCGTCTATGCCAATCTGCGCCGCCTCATCTATGCTGCCCCCGGCTGCCAGCGCCAGCGCCAGCGCGGAAGCGAAGGAATCGCCCGCCCCGACATCATTGGCATGCGCCACCGGATGCGCAGGCAGGTGCCAGGCGTCTCCACGACGGTTGAGCAGAAACACGCCTTTTTCAGCCAGGGTAATGGCAATATGTTCGGCATCCAGCAGGGCCAACAACTGCCAGCCGATGCGCTCTACCTCCTCTAATGTCTGCATCCCCGGCAACGCAACGCCGGATGAACGCGTTTCGGTCAGTTCAACCAGCAGCCGCGCCTCCTGATAATTGGGCGTTACCACGCTTGCTTTTAAGTTGCAGAAACGCTGCAACGCTTTGGAATCGATCACCAGCACCTTAGGCTCTGCTTTGTGCAGCGTGCTCAGCCGTTCGATCAAAGCGTCGGAAACAGCTCCGTAACAATAATCGGAGACTACCACCAGATCGCAGCGCGCATAGGCAGCTTCAAGATTGGCGATGAGGCGCTGCTGGCTTGCTTCGGCATAGCTATGAACAATCGTGTTTCCACCCTCGTCGAAGCGCGCCACATACTGCCCATCAGCCAGGATACGTAGCTTATGCAGAGTAGCCGCCTGTGCGTCTTCCACCAGCCAGCGATCATCTATCCCATACTCACGCAAAGCTTCGCGCAGCACTGTCCCCGCAATATCGTGCCCGACAAAGCCAAGCAACGTCACATCCGCTTCCAGTGTGCGCAGATTAGCGGCGGTATTGGCCGCGCCACCAGGGATGCGGTGCTCTGCCGTTTTGCACACAACGGGCACCGGCCCCTCGCTGCATAAACGAGCGGCTGTACCTTCCAGATAGGTGTCCAACATGACATCGCCAATCACCAGCGCCCGTAGCCGGCGGAACTGCCGTACCAGATCGATAGCATGACCAACGGTGGTTAGAGGATGCGGCATGAATCTTCCTCCATAACGTATTCCCCGCTACAATCCGCACCGGATTGGGCAATTTGAGATTGGGCAAGGGCAAGGCCGGACATGGGGCTGGATGCGGAACCGGTCGCGGACGCGCTGTCGCTCCCCGCTTCATTGTGGCAGGTTCTTACTGCATAGGGAGCGGAGAGGGCATACCGCCAGTTCTCAGGGCGATACGTCAGTTCCAGCGCGGAGCCGAGCGATTCGATGGTCTGGATCATGCGTAACGCGTGGCAGCTATCCCTTGCCACAAAGGTGGGACAACGCTTCATCTGGGAGGGAAGTTCTTCAGTACCCAGATCAACCAGCATTGTGCGGCACCCGGCACGATTGCCGGCTTCAATATCGTCAAGGATATCGCCCACAAGCCAGGAGCGGTGCAGATCAAGGTCAAGCTCGGCAGCCGCACGCAACAGCATGCCGGGCTCAGGCTTGCGGCAAGCGCACTGAATCGCCAGTTCAGGAATGATACCATCAATATGATGCGGGCAATAGTAGATACCACTCAGATAAACGTCTGAAGCTGCCAGTTCGCGCGCCAGGTGCTGATGCATCTGTTGCAGATCGGCCTCGCTGAAATAGCCACGGGCAATGCCGGACTGGTTGGTCACAACAATCAGGCGAAAGCCCATCTGTTGCAAACCATAGAGTTCCGACCCGATATGATCATAGAGTCGCAATTGCTCAGGACAGGATGGGTAGTGAACAGGATGGACTAGCGTCCCATCACGGTCAAGAAAAATAGCGCGGCGCTTCATACATTTCCCTCATTTTCACAAACAGACAATCTGGATTCAGCAAGATCGCAGAGGATATGGATCACCACCATGTGTAGTTCCTGGACGGTCGCGGTATCAACCAGGGGGACGCGGATCGTCATGTCGGCCAGGCGCTCCAAGCGGCTAGGCTGCTCGCCGGTTACTGCGACGACGGTCAGCAAGCCTTCACGTCCCGCTTGAGCAGCGCGCAGCAGGTTCTCTGACTCGCCACTGGTGCTAAACGCCATCAGCAGGTCGCCCGGTTGCCCCAGCGCCCGCACCTGACGCGCAAAGACATCCTGGTAGCCGTAATCGTTAGAGACCGCAGTGATAATCGCGAGATCGGTCGAGAGAGAGATGACGGCGTATGGAGCCCGCTCACGTTTGAAACGCCCCACCATTTCGGCGGTCAGATGTTGCGCCTGCGCCGCGCTGCCCCCATTGCCCGCTACCAGCACCTTATGCCCGCTCCGTAATGTCTCAACCAGCTCCATAGCAACTTCCGTCAATACGGTGGCGCGGGTCGTCAGCGACTCAAGCGCCATACCGAGCTGGATGCGACGTTGAGCAAGAGCATTGACGATAAAGTCGTGATAGTCGCTATGCGCCGGCACAGCATTAGCGGGCGGCATAAAGAGAGCGGGCTCTCTGTGATGGTATGTTCCCATAGACCTCTTCTCCGACAGATAGATGTATCGCCTGATTATTGATGACTATTCCATTGAGGATAGACTATTTTCAGCGTATACATGAATATTAACCGAACTTTTTTTACTGCTCATATCGTAACCTACGTTTTTTTCATAACACAAGTCAACAATAAAACTGTTAAGTTTTTTCTTAGCTTCTCCTAATGCTTCTCATCATAATCGACTTTGGTCATTGTCATCAGCATATGCGCTTTACAAGTATGAAAGTGACTTCTCGCTAATTTTTTCCCGTCCTCGCACATGAACTTTACAAGTGTGAAAGCGAGACATTGAACATACCATGTCTCTTACTAGTATGGTTGCTTTAAAAGTAAAAGTACAAAAAGTGTATCACCATAAACACGTATAACCCACCAGAAACTATTACATTTCCTCTCGCGGCCTCTGGAGCGAATCGGGACGAGAACCAGGTCCCTACGATACGTTCAAGCGGTTCGAACAACATTGCGGTTGAGGTGAGCGGTAGCTAAACGAGACGAGCATTCGTGTAACACCTAGTAAGAGACGGGAAGGAGAACTCTCATGGGAAAGCATTACGATCTGCTGGTCATTGGTACGGGCGCGGCGGGGAGCACAGCGGCGAGTAGCGCCGCCAATGGTGCGCATGTCGCCCTGATAGAGCGCGATAAGATCGGGGGGACCTGCCTCAACTATGGCTGCGACCCGACAAAAACTCTGCTGCATAGTGCAGCCATGCTCTACCGCGCGCGCCATGCCGCCCCTTACGGCCTGCGCATCCCTTCAGCGTCGTTTGATTGGGAAGCGGTGGAGGCATACACGCGCGAGGTGATTAAGCGCATTCGTGGCGGCACGTTGGATGAAGTCCGCGCGGATATGGCGAAAAAAGGGGTCGAGCTTATCAAAGGCGAGGCGAGCTTTGTCTCACCGCACGCATCATCGTGGCATCCGGCAGCCAGACGCTTGTTCCGCCTATCGAGGGGCTGGAGAAGGCAGGCTTTATTACGAATGTGGAGGCGGTCGCGCTCTCCTCGCTGCCACGGCGGCTGGCGATGGCGGGCGGCGGCGCGATAGGCATAGAATTCGCCCAGATGTTTCATCGCTTCGGCGTGAGCGTGACGGTACTGGAACGCAGCTCCTATCCGCTCGATAAGGAAGATCGCGAGCTGGCCGATCAGCTCTGTGATCTGCTCACCGCAGAAGGTATTCATATAGAGACAGAGGCTGAACTACAGCATGTGCAGAAGATATCCGACGGCAAGCAACTGACGTATCGTTGCAAAGACGGCCCGCAGCAAGAACTGGTGGCGTCAGCAAGACAACATTCTGGGCAGCCATATCCTGGGAGCAAGAGCCGACGACCTGCTGGCGCCTGTCATTGTCGCGATGCACGCAAAGATACCGCTCAAGCAACTGGCCGAGACCATCATCCCCTACCCTACATTGAGCGAAGCCGTGCGCTGGGCCGCCGACCGTCTATAGCAACAGCGAACGGCAGTTGTCTCCAACTCGTCAGTTGGCCCGTGTTACACATTGGAGACCATACCATGCCCGTTTTTGATTGGTAGGGGCTGTACCTTACACCTGCCCCCACTAATCAAAAATGGTTCGTCGGTAGGGACTGTGCCTTGCGCCTGCCCTGCCCCCCAACAATCAAAAAACGTCAGGAAACATATAATAATGAAAACAATTCTTATTCTCAACCCGGTCTCAGGGACATCGATGATGGCCGCCAGTGATCACGCGCCGGAGGATAACGAGGCCGTGATACTGGCCGCACTGCGCGAGTATGATATTATACCTGAGGTCTGGCATACAACAGAGGAAGATCCTGGTAAAGAGTTGGCAAAAAAGGCTGCCGCTGAGGGAGCCGATCTGGTCATTGCGGCGGGCGGCGATGGCACGATTCATGCCGTTGCAGGCGGCCTGATCGGGACCGAAAGCACGCTTGGCATCATCGCCATTGGTACGATGAATAACCTGGCGCGCAGCCTGCAAATTCCCGAAGAGATCAGACAGGCATGCGAGGTGATCGCCCACGGCGACATCAAACGGGTCGATGTGGGGCAGATCAACGGACACGTTTTCCTGGAAGTGGCGGGCATCGGCCTGGAGGCTGCGCTCTTCCCGGCAGCAGAAGAAATTAAAACTGCCGGCGTACTATCGACGGTGCGCGGCGTGGTCGAGGGACTCTTTAAGCTCTTTACCTTCCGACCGGCAAGAATGAAAATTACCTTTGATGATCACAAAAGCCGGTCCTATCACGCTATTCAGGTGACGATTTGCAACTCGCCATCATACGGCGCACATTTGCAGGCGGCGCCAGAAGCGTTGATGGATGATGGGCTGCTCGATGTGGTCATCTATAAAAACTTCAGCAAGCTTGAATACATTCGTCACGCCATCTCAATTAGTCAGGGGAGACGCATACTCCAGCCGGGGATCGTTCGCAGGAGGAGCAAGTCGTTACAGGTGACCGGCGACGAGCCAATAGAATTTCACGCCGATGGCATCCCGCACGGCCATACGCCTGCATCGGTCAAAGTTGTGGCGGGCGCGTTACGCGTGCGCATTCCACAGCAAGTCACCGGTTTTCAGCATCCTCAAGCGGGTCGAACTCCCGCCGCCTCCTTATGAGGAACAGAAGCCCTCGTAGGGATGCACTTCAGCCCGTCCGCTTTAGCGCCCGTGGGGGCCATCCCCTACGCCATAGGGACGCGCGGGCATCGTCTGGAGGGAAGATAGGCGCTGAAGCGGACGCGATCAATCTCGTCGCCACAGCAGGGGAAGCCACGGGAGGAGTATTACCAGCATCATTTGTTAGTGCGTTTAACCAGGCCCTACCGAACGTCAGTGGAAATACATTAGAGAGGTTCGTCCTATGTTTTGGAAAAGCCGCCAATCGAAAAAGACGACCACTACAGGTCCAACAGTTACGGCTATAGGAAATACAACCAATATCGCGAGCAAGGTAGAGGAGAATGTCAAACCTGTGGTGGACGAGGCACAACGCATGGCGGCCCAGACCTCCGTTTCGGGACGGCGAGCCGTTTCGCGCGGCACGATGTTCCTGGCCTTCTATCTCTGGCTGCTCTCCGGCGCTGTGATCCTTTCGCTGATCGCGCAACGTACACAGTTCTTTCCTGGCGATAAGTTAATCACGGCGAACTTGCAGAGACAGCGCAACCCCTGGTTCCGCCGCCTTATGTACGCCGTCTCCGAGATTGGCTTCTTCGAGTGGTCATTCCCTCAAACTATCGGCGCCGCCGGCATCTTCTGGGCGCTGCGCTTCCGCTTAGAGGCGCTCTTTATCCTGCTCACCTCGTCGTCGGGCGTGCTCAATATGCTGGTGAAGCGCCTGATCAAACGCCCACGCCCCACAAAGGAGCTGGTGGCAGTCGCACGCGTCATTAATGAGCCGAGCTTCCCCAGCGGGCATGTGATGCAATACATCAATTTCTACGGGCTCTTAATCTATCTGCTAGCCACCAACTGGCGTTCGGGCCGGATACGCAATATTCTGATTACGATCTGTACCGCGCTGATCATTTGCATTGGCCCCTCGCGCATCTATCTGGGTGCGCACTGGCCCAGCGATGTGATGGCGGGCTACATCTACGGCGGCCTCTGGTTCAGCGGCATCATGGCGCTCTATCTCCGCGTCAAGTCCTGGCTTCATCCCCCCGTCGGCAAGCCGCCCGAGATTGCGAAGCCTCTGCAACAGCCAGGGGACGACGACGATCAATAACAGTCCCCACAGGAACTGCGCAGGGAGCTCCCACAATGAAGCAGGTAACATGAGTGATGTCTCTGCATCGTTGCTCTAAAGCCTGATGCAGAGACGTACAAAAAACACAGCCCCATATTCCAGAGGATCTGGCTTTACAGGTCGCTAATCACCAGGGCTTGCTGGTGCTGGTGCAGGAAATCGGGATTCCAGTCGGGCAGGAGCGACTCCCAGGACTCGCCGCCATCGGCAGAACGGAACAGCCCTTTGTTGCTGAGCGCGTAGAAAACGCCTGGCTCGGCCTTATGGCTCGCCAGCACCGGTACAACCGTGCCCGCGGATTCGGGAAGGCCCGCTGACACAGGCTGCCATGCCGTACCACGCGTTTTACGATAAATCACGGACTCCGCTCGCCTACCATCCTGTCGGCCCATCCGAGGAGGCGCCTGGCCTGTCTGATTGGCTGCGCTGGCTGTAACCCAGCGCGGCGCCTGACCGCCATGATGCGCTCGTGCCGCCTCGGCCCCCGCCGCATCGGGGTTATGGGCCGAGAAGGGATCAGAGGACGCGGAAACGAGAATAGTCTCGGGATCGGCAGCATCGACCGCGACCCCCCAGAGATAGTGATGCTCAAGTCCCTCGTCAGGGCGTTGCCAGCTCTCGCCACCATCTACGCTTTCGTTATACCCCTTGCCCTGAGCAATAAAACCATCACCCGCGGCAGAATACAGCCGGTTGGGGGCAAGCGGGTGCATCATCAGCGTGTGGGTGTCATAGGGACTATCGGGCGTGCGATCTTCCCAATGCGCACCGCCGTCCAGGCTGCGTACCAGCGCTCCGGCTTCAATCGCGGCAAAGAGACGGCCAGGCACGAGGGGATCGGGCGTGATCCAGCGCACATGACTGGTGTAAGGGCGAGGGGGGAAGCTCCAGGTCGGGGCTGAAGGCAGTTCAAGCAAGCTCTTCTGTTCCTGCCAGGTTTCGCCTCCATCTTCGGAACGGAACAGCGCCGTTGGCTCTGTCCCGACATAGGCCACCCCATAGCCGTTTGCCTGTTCCGTCGGGCTGACAGCGACAGCGGTGATCTGCGCATGAGTAATGCCGTTGCCTATCCCGCCGGTCGCCGTGCCTGCATCCCCGATAGGTTTCCAGGAACGGCCCGCGTCATCGCTTCCCCATAGCCCGCGTCCGAATGTGCCGCAATAGAGATGCTCCGGTCGAAAAGGATCAACGGCCACGCTGGTTGGCCGCATCCCGACCAGTTGTCGCTCAACCTGCCAGGCTCCGTTATGCCGGTGCAGCACCAGGAGTTCTTTTTCCATCGCAAGATACATACGCATAAAATATATCTCCCTTCTGATTTTGACGTATCAACGCGCGTAATCGCTTTAAAAGTCAAATACGCCTGTAGAAACAGTAGCACGGATAACAATCTCAAACAGCTAAAGAACGACGACACCCGACATAGCTTCAACCTGGATATTATATATCATCCAACGGAAAGCGGTGACTGATCATTGGTACAGCAAAGGCCAAAAATGTTGCTCCCCTGGAAGTTTTTCCAGGGGAGCGGTATCAGCATCGTCTAATAACGTTTTGTGGGCCGGTAGTTCTCTGACGGCATGCCAATCACAGAAGGCGGAGGTGGTAACTGGGGCGAAGAGGGGCGCGTCGGCGGTTGCCTATCGTGAGAGAACATCGACGGGTCCATAGCACGGAAGGAAGGACCTGATTGAAACTGCGGCTGCGGTTGCGGCTGCGCCGGCTGCAACTCTGGTCCGGGGATGAAGCGGCGCAGTAGGGGAGACATAGCCAGCACCGGCGTTGCCTCGTAGTCGGCCTTCGACGTCGCATCCTGCTTCGTCGGCACATTGAACAGGCGGAACAGGCCGGTTAGCGCCGTCGTCACCAGCAGGTTGAGCAGCATCGCCGCCAGACCGGCGTAGACCGGTATGGTATAACCGGCAATGGTCAACGGGAAGACGGAGACGAAATTCTGCGAGGCCGCCATGAGCGTGCCCGCGACCATGCCAAAGACCCAGCCTACCATCAAGGCTCTGGGATGGAACCAGTTGGTATAGAGGCCGATGAAGACCGCCGGCAGCGTTTGCAGAATCCAGAGGCCGCCCAACAACTGGAAGTTGATCACCTGGGTCGTTGGCAGCACAAGGACGCAGACCAGCGCGCCAACCTTCACGCCGAGAGAGGTGAGCTTGGCAACGTTGGTCTCCTCGCGATCAGTGCATGACGGGCGGAAATACTCTTTGTAGATGTTACGCGTAAAAAGGTTCGCCGTCGCGATTGACATAATGGCCGCGGGTACAATCGCGCCGATAGCGATGGCCGCCATGCTAAAGCCCACGAACCAGTTGGGGAACATGCTGGCGAAGAGAAAGGGGAGGGTTGCATTGGTTTTGTAAATGGGCGATGCTTTAATGCCTGCCGCGATTGCCATATAGCCCAGCAAGGCGACAAGGCCAAGCAAGAGACTATAGGCGGGAAGGAAGGCGGCATTGCGCTGAATGGCTTTGCGGCTATTGGTGCTGAAGATGCCCGTGATGCTATGGGGATAGAGGAATAGCGCCAGCGCCGAGCCAATAGCCAGCGTCGCGTATGACGGGTATTGCTTGGGGAGCAGGAGGAGCTTCTGCGAAGGGACGGAGGCGAAAATGTGACCGAAGCCGCCCAGTTTGAACGGGATATAGATGACCGCCACCAGCACAATGAACCAGAGCATCAGGTCTTTGACCAGCGCCATCATCGCCGGCGCTCGTAGACCGCTGTTGTACGTGTAAGCGGCCATGATGAGGAAGGCGATAAATAGCGTGATGTCAACGTGAACGCCCATGATCACAATGTCCAGGGGAACCCCCATTTGCGCGATCACGATCTCAATACCGTACATTTGCAGCGCAATATAGGGCATGGTTGCCAAAATACCGGTCAGGGCAACCGCCAGCGCCAGCGAACTGCTGCCAAAACGCTCGCGCACGAAATCGGCGGGCGTGACGTAGCCGCGATGCCTGGCTACCGTCCATAATTTGGGCAGGACCAGGAAAAATATCGGGTAGCAGAGAATGACATAAGGAATGGAAAAGAAACCTGCCGCTCCCTGGGCGAAGATATTGCCAGGCAAAGCAATAAAGGTATAGGCCGTATAGATCTCTCCTCCGAGCAGAAACCAGGACATGGTTGTGCCAAAGCGTCTTCCGGCCAGGCCCCATTCCTGTAGCCGGTTTAGATCTCCACGTCTCCAACGACTGGCTAACAACCCCATGATCGTGACCACGATAAACACAAGGAGGAACACGCTAAACATTTGCCAGTTAATCATCGACTACCTCCTGAATCCCCAACGCAAGAACGTTACCGTCGCAAAACATTACAACCGAGAAGAGATCGCTTACGCGGCCCGTGACTATGCTCCCTTTATCTGATAGTGAGCATGCTCTAACGATCCCGCAAACAGAAGAGTAACATAGAGCATTATCATTGCGCAATAGAGCAGCTATTTTAGGCTATAAATCCTCAGTTTCTTACTGCAGTAAATAAGTGTAGATGAAACGTAACAGGCTAGATACGTTCTACGCGTAGAACGTATCTAGCCTGTTCCAGTTATACTAAGGGTAATTCAAGAATGCTTGATGTTATGCCGTCGCTTTTCAGCTAGCCGGAGCTTGCCCGTGACTACGCCACGCTGCTCTTCTTCCGCTTGGTAAAACGCTCAGCCAGGACTTCGGCATAATCGCCGACAATGGGCAGCTTCGTTTTCGCTCCTCTATACGCCTGAAGCATCAAGAAGAGCCAGATCAGCGCCGCCGGAATAAAGATCACGAAGGTCAAACAGGAGATGATCGGGCTCAAGAGAAAGCCTATCAACGGGATGATGGTGATCAGCCTGAAAACGATGTACACGACCATTGCACTGCCCAAAAAGATGAACGACTGTGCGGCGTGAAAACGTACAAAGCGGTTCTTCCTTTCCAACACCAGGAAAACCAGGCCGCTAATGCCCCAGAACAGGTAGCTCAGAACTGCCTCATTCCTGGCGTTCATCTTGAGCGAGGTCGGTTCTGTCGCTTCAGCCGAGCCCTGTCCCCTGGCAGTGGCGCTCTGTGGCGGCTGATACGTATTATACATTTGCTGCTGTTGCTGTTGGCCCTGCTGACCATAAACATACTGGTCATCGCCCTGCTGATATCCTTGCTGCCCATATGAGGCGCCTTGTTGTGCTGGAGGAGTATAGCCGCTATAACCGCCATACTGGTTTGATTGATCGGGATTCTGTCCCTGATAAGGATTAGTGCCCATGACCACGCTCCTTACTGATTAAAATGTCTTCTACTCATTAGTACGCCAGAGTCACGCAAAGGTTAGAGCATCACTAGCGCGCATTGTAACATAACACAAGGCTTGCAAAGAGGTTGTCGAGATAATATCATAGTAACATATCCGCAAGGTTGAGCCAGCCATTGCGCTAACGCTGGTCAACCCGACCCGCCTGAGCACCTTGTTCTCGTGAATGTACGGCTATATCTGCGCATAGGAAAGAGAATTACATGGCAAAAGAACTGCACGCTCACAATGATCAGCAGACGACAGGGATCAAGCCACACATGCTCAATGCGCTTGAATGGCGCTTGATCGGCCCCTTTCGAGCAGGCCGAGTAGTTGCGACCGCCGGTGATCCGGTAAACCCACAGGTATTTTATTTTGGCTCGACGGGCGGCGGCGTGTGGAAGACGAGCGATGGAGGGTTACTGTGGGAAAACGTCTCCGACGGCTTTTTCAAGCGCGCATCGGTTGGGGCGCTGGCTGTTGCGCCCTCCGATCCCAATGTGCTCTATGTGGGAATGGGCGAGACGACGATTCGCGGCAACGTTTCTCACGGTGATGGCGTCTACAAATCGACCGATGGCGGCAAGACCTGGCAATTTCTTGGCCTTGAGGATACGCGCCACATTGGCAAGATATGCATTCATCCCCAGAATCCCGACCTGGTCTATCTCGCGGCCCAGGGTCACGCGCACGGCCCCAATGCCGAACGTGGCGTCTATCGCTCCCACGACGGCGGCAAAATCTGGCAGCGGGTACTTTTCCGCAGCGAGAAAGCAGGGGCGAGCGATCTGGCGCTGGACCCGAATAACCCGCGCATCCTCTACGCTTCCTTCTGGGAAACCATCCGCCTGCCCCATACGCTGATCAGCGGCGGCGAGGGTAGCGGCATCTTCAAGTCAACCGATGGCGGCGAGACCTGGAAGGAGATTACGCGCAACCAGGGGCTGCCAAAGGGGCTGCTGGGCAAGATCGGTCTGGCAATCTCGCCCGTGAAGGCGGGCCGAGTCTGGGCCATTGTCGAGGCTGAGGATGGGGCGGTCTTCCGCTCGGACGATTGGGGCGAAACCTGGCAGCGACTCAGCGAGGAACGGCCTCTGCGCGCCCGCGCCTGGTACTACCAGCATATCATTGCCGACACGCAAGATGCCGATACCGTCTGGGTGCTGAACGTGCAGGCATGGCGCTCCATCGACGGCGGTCGCACCTTCTCCGAGGTACCCGTAACCCATGCCGACACCCACGCGCTCTGGATCGATCCCAATAATGCGCGCCGGATGATCATGGGGCACGATGGCGGAGCCAGTATCTCCTTCAATGGCGGCGAGAGCTGGTCTACCCCATATAATCAGCCCACGACCGAGTTCTACCATGTCACGACGGATAACCGGGTTCCCTACCGCGTCTACGGGGCGCAGCAGGACAATACCACCATCTGCGTGCCCAATCGCTCGTCCTGGGCGGGTATTACGCAGTCCGATTGGTACGATATCGGCGGTGGCGAAAGCGGCTATATCGCGGTCCGGCCCGATAATCCCAATATTGTCTACGCGGGCAACTACCAGGGCTACATCACGCGCTACGACCATAGCACGCGCCAGTCGCGCAATATCTCCGTCTGGCCCGAGCTTGCTTCCGGCTGGGGAGCGGGCGATCTGAAGTACCGCTTCCAGTGGACCTGCCCGATTGTTCTCTCGCCGCACGATCCCAACATCCTCTACCAGACCGGCAACTATGTCTTCCGCACCACCAACGAGGGCCAGAGTTGGCAAATCATCAGCCCTGATCTGACGCGCAACGATCCCAGCAAGATGGAAGCGTCCGGCGGGCCGATCACGAAGGACAATACGGGCGCGGAATATTACTGCACGATCTTCGCCTTCGTCGAATCGCCGCTCAAGCGCGGCCTGTTCTGGGCCGGCTCGGATGATGGCCTGGTCCATGTATCGCAGGATGGCGGTGAGACCTGGAATAATGTGACGCCGCCCACGCTGCCAGAATGGGCGCTGATCAGCATTATCGAAGCCTCGCCCCATGATCCGGCAACGGCGTATGTGGCTGCGACCTGCTATAAGCAGGACGACTTCAAGCCCTATCTCTTCAAGACCAACGATTACGGTCAGAACTGGACAGAAATTGTGACCGGTATCCCTGATAATGACTTCACCCGCGTAATTCGCGAAGACCCGAGCAGGCGTGGGCTGCTCTTCGCCGGCACGGAGACGGGCATCTATGTCTCGTTCGACGATGGCTCGCACTGGCAATCGCTGCGCCTCAATCTGCCGGTCGTGCCGATTCACGATCTGGTGATCAAGGATAGCGATCTGATCGTGGCGACGCACGGGCGCTCGTTCTGGGTGCTGGACGATATTACGCCTCTGCGCCAGATCAGCGAAGAGATCCAGGATCGCGCGGCCTTCCTCTTCAGCCCGCGCCCGACCGTGCGCTTTATCACCAACATGGGCTTCTCGCGCGCGCCTGGAGCTGGCGGCAAATACTTCCGCATGACCGGCACCGTGATGGTGACGATGCGCCGCGAGCAAAAACCGAATGGCGAGTCGTTTGATCGCTGCCTCGACGCCGGACAGAATCCGCCCGATGGTGTGATTGTGACCTATTACCTCAAAGAGCAGCCGGAGGGTGAGGTGAAGCTGACCTTCCTCGACGCTCAGGGGAACGAGATCAAGTCGTTCTCAAGCGCGGAACCGGAGAAACCTGCCAATAACAAGAATGGCGCCAAGGGACCGGAGAAGAAGGAGGTACGCGTCCCCAAGAATGTGGGAGCCAACCGCTTTATCTGGGATATGCGCTATCCCGAAGCCGCCAAAGTGGATGACTTCATGGGCATGGATGGGCCGATTGCGGCTCCGGTCGCCGCTCCAGGCCAATACCAGGTGCGGCTGACGGTCGGCGGTCAAGAATACACGCAGCCCTTCGAGATTCAGAAGGACCCGCGCATCGCTGCCAGCGTGGAAGATCTGCAAGCTCAATTCGCGCTACGGATGCGTATTCGCGACAAAGCGACGGAGACCCATGAGGCGATCAATATGATCAGGGATGTGCGTAAGCAGATCGAGGATTGGGAACGGCGCACGGAGAAGCAGAAGAACCACGAGGCGATAGCGCAATCCGCCGGCGCGCTCAAGGAGAAGCTCGCGGCAGTTGAAGGGGAGCTGATCCAGGTCAAGGCCAAGACGCGCCAGGATACGCTGAACCATCCGGCCAAGCTCAATGCCAAAATCGTCACGCTCTCCAACACCGTTGGCAGCGCCGACGCTGCTCCTACCCAACAAATGTACGAAGTTTTCGAGGACCTCTCGGCGCGCATCAATGCCCAGTTGAAGCAGCTCCAGGCCGTAATCGAAACCGACCTGACCGCCTTCAACGCCCTGCTGCGTGAGTCCGAAGTGCCACCCGTCGTCGCAACGCCTGCGACCTCGCAATAGAGACAAGGGCAAGCAGGGCAACCGCGAGGCATTGCCCCTACCCAGACGCCCTGCCATCCGCCCAGCACCCCCGCTGCCCTGTGGCGGTGCCCACGATGGTGGATCATGGTAGGACGGATGGGTAGGGGCAATGCCTTGCGCTTGCCCTGCCCGCCTGCGATAACCTTGCCCCGCGCTGCAACGGATGGGTAGGGGCAATGCCTTGCGCTTGCCCTGCCCGCCTGCGATAACCTTGCCCCGCGCTGCAACGGATGGGTAGGGGCAATGCCTTGCGCTTGCCCTGCCCGCCTGCGATAACTTGCCCTGCCCGCCTGCGATAACCTTGCCCCGCGCTGCAACGTCTGGCTAGGGGCAATCCCTGGCGGTTGCCCTGGTCCAACCCACACCGGTTCTACAGCGGTCTTTGCTGCGTTTGCGACATATTATGTCATAGATGCATACGATCTGGACAAGCAAACCTTACCCAATAGTATCTAGAAAAGTACTCTTATCATCAGAGTTACTCGGTTTCATTTGCAGAGTTGGGATGTCTCTCGTAATACACATCTGTAAGGGCGCTTTCAAACGTGTTACAACTAGAAATGCTCGGTGCCTCTAGCGAAAAGGAGATGCAAATGGACCAGAAACAGGCTCGCGAACTGCTACGCTCGGCTGGCTTGACCCATCTACAGATTGACCGGCTCATCAAACTCCGTCAGAGACTGAGCAGAGGCGAGACCGGTCAACCGCTTGTGGAGCATCGCCGCCTTGAGTTCGCACGCTGGCTCTTCACCACGGGGAAGCTCACAGATTCCTGATACGGCATCTCCGCATAAGCTGCAACCTATACGGTGCCGTGCTGGGCAAAGTCGGCGGCATAGAGGATCAGGTTGCGCACACGCTCCCCGAAGACGGCAAAGCGTTCATCCTGCGTCTGCCCTCTCTTCCAGCGCACATAGATTTGCTGGAGAATTACCGCCAGCTTGTAATAGGCAAAGGTCATGTAAAAGTGCATGGAGGCGAGGTCGCGCCCGCTTTTCTGGGCGTAGCGTTCCATGAATTCTCTGCGACCGGTAAACCCTGGCAAGAGGGTGACGGCGGGCAAGACCATTTGCAGTTCAGGGGGATCGTCGGGGCTGACCCAGTAGCTGAGCGAGATGGCAAGATCGAAGAGGGGGTCGCCAATGGTGGTCATCTCCCAGTCGAGCACCGCCGTTGCTTTCGAGAGATCATCGACCCCCAGCAGCATGTTGTTGAGCTTAAAGTCGTTGTGAATCAAGGCGGGCGCGGGACTGGTGGGGATGCGGTCCATGAACCAGCGTGCGAGCGGCTCTACCTGCGGGATGTCGTCGGTCTGCGCGCGAAAATACCGTTCAATCCAGCTCTTGACCTGCCGCCCCAGGAAGCCTTCGGGATAGCCGAACTCGCTCAGTCCTGCCGCCTGCCAGTCAACGGCATGAATCCCCACCAGCGTGTCCACCACCATGTGAGAGATAGCGGTACACAGCTCTGGGGTTACTGTGACCCCATCGGGGAAAGCCTGGTTGACGACATAGCCCTTGCGCCTCTCCATGACGTAGAAGGGCACGCCTAAAATATTCAGGTCATCGCAAAATACGTATGGTTTGGGTGCCAGCGGGAAGACAGGATGGATTTTGCGCAGCAAGCCGGATTCGCGCCCCATATCGTGCGCTTTAGGGGCGACCGGCCCTAAAGGCGGACGGCGCAATACTCCTTCCCAATCGCCGATCTGGACCAGATAGGTCAGGTTAGAGGCGCCGGAGGGAAATTGCTGTACTTGCATCGGCCCCTCGCCCAATCCCTCAATATGCTGGCGCAAATAGTGCTCTACTTTAGGAATATCAAACGTCTCTCCCGTGCGCACCTCTATTGTCTCGCCTTCGATGTTCATGGCACCTCCTGATATAGCTGGATAATCTCATATATGTCATTGTATTATATAACCCACTATCTTCTTAAACCAAATACAGGCTATAATAAATGTATGCCTCTGGACGCTTGCACTCTTTGGAAGGAGAAAATCGTGACATCACCCGAGCAGTTGACTCAAGAGCATACAAGCGATCAATATGCCCCCAAAAAAGAGGATAAATTCAGCTTCGGACTCTGGACGGTGGGCAACCGTGGGCGCGATCCCTTTGGCGATTTTGTGCGCCCAACGCTCTCACCGGTGGAAACGGTCAAGCAGCTCGCCGCGCTGGGCGCGTGGGGCATCAATCTGCACGATAACGATCTCGTCCCCATCGACGCCACAGCCGCCGAACGAGATCGCATTGTGCGCGAGTTCAAGCAGGCCCTGAGCGACTACGGCATGGTCGTTCCAATGGCAACAACCAACCTCTTCTATCATCCGGTATTTAAAGATGGCGCGTTTACCGCCGTTGACCCACGCGTGCGCGCCTATGCGCTGCAAAAAACGATGCGCGCCATCGATCTGGGCGTTGAGCTTGGCGCTACCACCTACGTATTCTGGGGCGGACGCGAGGGCGTGGATGCGGAGGCCAGCAAAGATCCGGTGGTGGCGATTCAGCGTATGCGTGACGCCATCAATTTCCTGTGCGAGTACGCGCTTGAGCAAGGCTACAAGCTGCGCTTCGCCCTGGAGCCCAAGCCCAACGAGCCGCGTTCCGATACCTATTTTCCCACCATCGGTCATATGCTGGCGTTTATTTACACCCTCGATCATCCTGCTATGGTGGGCCTCAATCCCGAGGTGGCGCATGAGCATATGGCGGGACTGAACTTTGTCCACGGCGTGGCCCAGGCGCTGGAGGCGGGCAAGCTCTTCCACATCGATCTGAACGATCAGAAGGGACCGCGCTTCGACCAGGACCTGCGCTTCGGCAGCGAAAATATCAAGAGTATGTTCTTCCTGGTCAAGCTGCTTGAGGATAAGGGCTACGACGGGCCGCGCCACTTCGACGCGCATGCCTTCCGCACCGAGGATCAGCAGGGCGTCTGGGACTTCGCGCTCGGCTGTATGCGTACCTATAATATGCTCAAAGCCAAAGCGCGCCGCTTCGACGCCGATGCGGAGATCCAGCAGGTGCTGCAAGAAATCAACCGCGGCGACGGCACATACGAGGCGCTGCTGGATGGCAAGTACAGCGCGGAGAAGATGCGCCAACTCAAGGCGGCAGAGCTTGATCCCGATGAGCTCGGAGCGCGTGGTTACCTCTATGAACGGCTGGATCAGCTCACAGTAGAGATTATCCTGGGCGTACGCTGAATGTAGCAGAACTGGAGTCGTTGCCTATGCTTTCTATCGAGACATCCGCACATATGGTTATGGAGCGGTGCGACGCTCTGGCGCGCTTCAGCGAGGAGCCTGATCGCCTGACGCGCCGTTTCGCGACGCCACCGATGCGGCAGGTCAACCAGCAGGTTGCTGCATGGATGCGAGCCGCAGGGATGGACGTTCATGAGGACAATATTGGGAATGTGATCGGACGACACGAAGCTGACCGCGCCAACGCCCCTACGCTGCTGCTCGGTTCGCACCTCGATACGGTGCGAGATGCCGGCAAATACGACGGCCCTCTCGGCGTTATGATCGCTCTGGCCTGCGTCGAACGCCTGCACGCCAGCCAGCAGCGCCTGCCCTTCGCCATCGAAGTGCTGGGGTTCGCCGACGAAGAAGGGCTGCGTTTCCACAGCGCCTATCTCGGCAGCAACGTTGTCGCGGGCACGCTCAATCCTGAGGTGTTAGACTGGACGGATAGCGATGGCATCACGCTGGCGCAAGCTATCCGCACGTTTGGCGGCGACCCCGAAAACCTGCTCGCCGCCAAACGCAACAGTGATGACCTGCTCGGCTACTGCGAGGTTCATATTGAGCAGGGGCCGGTGCTGGAGTCGCTCGATTTGCCGGTGGGGGTGGTTACAGCCATTACCGGCCATAGCCGCATCATGGTCAGCTTTACGGGTATGGCGGGTCACGCCGGCACGGTGCCGATGTCGTTGCGCCGCGACGCGCTCTGTGCCGCCGCCGAGTTCATTCTGGCAGTTGAGCAGATGGGACGCAGTGACCCTGGTCTGATCACGACGGTGGGCCAGGTCTCAGTGGAGCCAGGGCTGGTCGCGACGGTGGGACAGGTTACGGTTGAGCCTGGGGCCAGCAATGTTATTCCTGGCAAGGTTGTGCTCAGCCTGGATGTTCGCCATCAGGATGATGCGACACGCATGCTTGCCTGCCAGCAGTTACGCGCACAGGCGCACAAGATCGGGACGGCGCGCGAGATCGCCGTCGCGTGGCAGCCGATGCAGGAGAACGGCATGGTCCCCTGCACGCCTCACCTGATCGACTTATTGTCACAGGCTGTTAAGCAGCAGGGCTATCCCGTCCATCTCCTGCCCAGCGGTGCAGGCCACGACGCGGTCACGCTGGTCAAGCTGACTAACGTGGCAATGCTCTTCGTACGTTGCAAAGGCGGCATCAGCCACAACCCCGCCGAAGCCGTTACAGCGCAGGATGTCGCCACAGCCATCCAGGTCATGGAGCAATTCTTCACGCTGCTGGCCCAATCATCCCCCCCATGACCTCCGGTCCGTGGCGACGAGATCAATCTCGTCCCTACGGGGTACGGCAGCAAATAGGGAGGGGATGGATGGTTGCGGATGAGGGCAGTCTGACAATATGGAGGAGAAAGTCGATAAGGACAACTTCTCCCTTTCCCTGCGTCATTCCACCTTCAACCCGCGCAGGTTGACCATTGCATAAAATGCCCCCAGCATGAAGAGCAGGCCGACGACGACATAGATGGTGTCGTACGTCCCGAAGCTCATCCCTAATACTTGCGCGTGCAGACCCACGAAGAGCGTGCCCAGCAGGCCGGCAAGCGAGATCGAGATGAGGTTGCATAACGTCTGACCGGTGGTGAATACGCTGATAACGCGCCCCATCAGATCATGCGGAATCACATGCATCAGCAGCGGCCCTAGCGACGTGTTCAACGCCCCCAGTGGTAAACCTAACAGGAGCAGGAGGAGCAGCGCGGGCCAGAGCGTGTTCTGACGCGCGAAGATGATGAGCAAGATGCCACAGAGATACAGGCCGAGCCAGAAGAGACGGGCCGTTCCTAGCCGTTTTACCAGCAAAGCCGCCAGGATCGCGCCCGCTACCGAGCCTGCTCCGATTGCCATCGGCAGCGTGCCAAACAGGCTGGTGGGCGCGTTCAGGTTCTTCTGGAAGAAGAAGACCAGCAGCGCATCAAGCGCGCCTGTGCCGAGCGTGACGATGAGCACGGAGATGAGCAGGGTCATCATTAATCGGCTCTCTCGATAGAAGCTCATCCCTTCCTTTAACTCACGCAGGAAGTTGGCCTCCTTTTTATTCTCAACACTCACGACGGCATCAGCCGGTACGCGCAGCGCCATAATAGCTATGAAGGAGACGGCGAACGAGAGCGCGTTGACGATCAAGGCCCACTGGACGCCGACGACGAAGAGCAAAGGAGCAGCTAGAAAAGGGCCGATGATCTTGACGACGCTGCCGGAGATCTCCTCCATTGCAGTGGCCCGCGCCCTCTGCGCTTCGGGAAGGATCTCGGTCAGGATGGTAAAGCGCGCCGGATTGAAGAATTGTCCGCAGATGCTGGCGGCGATGACGACGAGGTAGATCGAGCCAATCTGCCAGCCTACGGACAAGGGTTCATGCATAAACGGTAACGGCAGCAGCCCTGTCAGTGGCAGTAAAAGCAAGATCAGGATGGCGCGGATCATGTCCATGCGGATCATGGTCAACCGCTTATTCCAGCGATCCACGAACACGCCTGCGAACGGGCCGACAGTAAGCGTCGGCAGGGCTCCGGCAAGCAAGACGCCGCTCACTGCCGCAGGAGCCCAGGGCTGATCTTTGGCGATAACGGTAGCAATCCAGAGGCTCAGGGTGACAAAGTAGATCACGTCGCCCAGGTCCGAAATGGCCTGTCCGACCCAGAGCAGGCCAAAGTTGCGGTTTATAAAGAATGAAGGTTTCGGCTCGGGGGCCGCAGCATCAGGGATTGCTTCCATGTGTTTTATCTCTCCTATGATAGCATAAAGAATATTTTACATTGCTTTCCCTTTAAATAAAAAAAACGTTAGCTGTGGTTTTTCATCAAATCATCGATGGGATTCCCCACCCTCTGCTATCTTGATATTTCCGCTTCTCAGCTTAGACGCTGCTGGAAGCGCGTCCTGAGCTGCCTGCGCGATGGGAGCGCGCCACCGGTTGAGAGCCAGGAGCCGAGAATGATGAGCAGGAAGCCTGCAACTGTGGCGAAGCCGAATGGCTCGTTGAGCAACAATACGCCAAGCAGCACCGAGACAGCCGGATTGACATAGGTGAAGACGGTGCCGCGACTGGCTCCCACTTCGCCCAGCAGCATGAAGAAGGCCAGATAGGCCAGGGCGGTACAGATGGTGCCAAGCAGGATCAGGCTTACGATCACATTCAACGATGGCATATGACTGGGGAGCCGCGTCAGCGCCAGCGGCAACAGCACAATTGTCGCTGAGACGCACTGGGCGGTCGAGACGCTCAGACTTGATAGCGCGGCGATGGGCGGTCGCTTGACCAGCAGGGCGCTAAAGGCATAGCACATCGTCGCCAGCAGCACAAAAGCGGCTCCCAGCAAGCGCTGGCTATCTCCTCCGGTATCAAAGCCCAGCAGTATGATTACGCCCAGCATACCGATCAGCAAGCCGACGAAACGCCATCCATTGACGCGCTCGCCTGGATCGAGCCGCAGCGCGAAGAGGGCTACCAGCAGCGGCTCCGAGGCGATGAGCAGGCTGGTGAGCGACGATGTGATATGCAGCTCGCCATAGCTGATCAGGAGAAACGGCGTCACAAGCTGGATCAGCGAGAGTCCGGCCAGCAGCAGCCAGTACTTGCGCATCTCCCCCAGTGCTTTGCGTTGCGCCGCCACCGGCAAGAGGATAGCCGCCGCCAGCGCCAGGCGGACAAATACCACTACCACTGGATCAAGCTCCTTCACGGCAACCCTGATAAAGAGATACGGGATGCCCCAGAGTACCGACATCAAAATAAAGAGCAACCAGCCTTTGCGCGTCATGCTTCCTCCTGATCATAGCCGCATACGACCCCCTATCGCCGCCTCCTCGATGCACCTTGTTCTATCTTACTCCATAAAGCTGGATAAGGGAACCTTTCGGCTTTACCTTGCCGCGTCACACTGTGCTATGTTTCGCTACCACACTACAGCTACCCCCTATTTGGAGGAACAATTGCCGCATGTGGTGGTGGCTGCTGTGGCAACGAGATTTATCCCGTCCAATTTATTGATCGGTCCCCCATTACGGCGCTAAAGCGGACGGCATGAATGTCGTCGCCACAGGGCCGGTTGTGACATTGTGACACCATTGTGACGCCTTTTTTTAGAGATGCCGCAAGCTGTCATCCCGCTCTACAGGCCGTTCCAGCCCACATGCGGCAATTGTTCCTCCAAATAGGAGGTCCTTAGAGGAGTCTCAGCAATATTGCTGGAAGTTCAAAGAAGTCCAAAAGTGCCACTTTTTTTCGTCAACTTTCCCCCCCAAAAAGGACCCGAATAGTACTTTTTTGTCAGAGGGTCCCGGAAACATGACGATGTGGAAAAAATCTTATACCTTGCATTCTTGGTACCAATACGAAGACGTATAAGACATCATGATGTCCCAATCGAACAGCAGGGGCAAGGGGAGGTGTGGATGTGGAGATGGGCCTTGCTCTGCGACCTGATGACGGTCCTGGCGGGCAAACCGCTACGCCGGCGGGCAACTGGTAGCTCCCCGATTCATCGCGGGAGCGGCCCCTACAGCGCCGTCACAACAAGGAATTATTTTGCGATAAGGGAGGAGGTTGCCATGTGGCGGCCTCTGCTCTGGGGGGAGCTTTGTCTCTCGAAATGAAAGGAAAGGGAAATCATGTCTAAACGTGCTATTCGCTGGCTGCTGCCGATCCTCGCTCTGCTGCTGATCGCGACCATCATGGTCCTGTCACCCATCATCACCACCCACGCCGCCGGCGCCACATCCCAACCAGCCACTCCGACCGCACCGTATCAGTCGCCTGTACCTAGTTCTTATTGGTATTTCTAGTATGCAGATGGCTAAGGCATTGGGGAGTAGCTCCATCAGATAATTACTACTCCCCGAATGCCTCCGCTCGATAGAAAAACATGCGCAATTCGCCACCACTAACCCTGCACGCTCATCGCAACGTCCCTACCAGGAGGGACGCTGCCTGGCTCAACCCTTGCTTTTTACTGCCTCCAGCCAGTCCCTTACCTCTTTCGCATCGCGATGCCCGATTTTTTCCAAAATCAAAACGCTTACCTCCCCTAACCTCCGTGCCTCTTCTACATCCCCTTGAGCATCCGCAATGCGTGCCAGACCATATTGTGCCAACGCAAGCAAATCCTGTCCACCTTCAGGAACAGCGGTAAGCAACCTTTGAAAAGTAGATTGAGCAGCATCCAATTTCTTCTGCTTGAGATAGAGATTGCCATACTCATAAAGAGCTTTTGCAGTAATATGTGGCCTGCCAATCTGCTGAGCCAGGTTCAAAGTTTCTTGCAGGTAATCTTCAGCTTGCGCATAATGTCCCTGAGCAATTGTAATCTCTGCTAAATTGAGGAGTAAAATGCTAATCCATTCTCGATGCTCTATTTGACGTGCAAGAGCTAGCCCTTCACGTAGATAAGCATCGGCTTGTACATAGTTTTCTTGCTCTGCTGCTGCACTTCCTAAATTAATCAGCAAAGCGGTTATTCCTTCGCGATGTCCGATTTGACGCGCTATTACTAGCCCTTCTTGAAAATATTCTTCGGCTTGTTTGTGATTTCCTCGCTCACCGGCTGTTGTACCTAAATTGAGCAGTAAGATAAAAGCCATTTCGCGGTCCCCTATTTGCCTTGCGAGGGTGAGCCCTTCCTGGTGATAGGCTTCGGCTTGCGCGTAATCGCCTTTGCTGCCGGCAACGGAACCCAGGATGCGCAGGAGGCCGCAGATGCGTTCGGGGTTGCCGATCTGGCGGGCGATGGTCAGGCCCTCTTGCAGGTAGGCTTCGGCTTGGGCGGATTCGCCGCGCCGCCAGCTTACGTTGCCCAGGTCGTTGAGCAAGGCGCAGATCAGCTCCTGATTGCCGGTCTTGCGGGCAAGGGTCAGCCCTTCCTGGAATTGCGCCTCGGCCTGGGCGAAGTTGCCCTGCTGTTGCGCGACTTTGCCCAGGTACAGCAGCACGTTCGTCAGCCCGTCGTTGTCGCTGAGGGCGAGGGCGGCTGCGTGAGCGCGTTTGAGGTGCAGTTCGGCCAGGGAGTAGAGGGCGCGGACGAGCATGAAGGGGGCGAAGGCACAGACGGCCCGCACCAGCTCCGCCTGCTGGTCCTGCTCGTGCGCCATCGTCAGAGCGGCCAGGATGGTGTTGCTTTCGAGTTCAAGCAACTCGTAATCTTTTTTGTGCTGCTCGACATAATCGGTGACGTAGGCGATGAGGCGCGCGTGCGGGGCGTGATCGGTGAGGCGTAGATGGGCGTAGTCGGCGATGGTCTGGTGCAGGGTGTAGCGACCGGACGAGTTGCTTTCGAGCAGGCCCGCATCGCTCAGCACGTCGAGGGTATCGACCGTGCAGGCGGCAACGACGAGCGCGGCCTCCTCGGAGAAGCTGTTGGGCTTGGGGGGGAAGACGGAGAGCGCGTAGAGGGCTGAACTGGCCTCCTCGCTCAACTGCTGGTCGGTCACGGCGATGACCGATTGCAGGGAGAGCGGCGTCTCGATGGGCAGGCTGGGATGCGTCTCCACAGGCGCGTGCGGCTCGCTGATGTTCAGCCGCTCTTCGACGTTGCTCAGGCGTTGCAGAGCGGCAACGATGCGGCGCGATTGCCCGCTGTACGCTTGCTTGCGCAGGTAGTTGCCCATCAGGGTGAGCGCCAGTGGCAGGCCGCCGACGGCCTGGACGAGATCGTGAGCCTTCTCCATCTCGCGCTCCACCACCTGGGGAGCGAGCAGGCGCAGCAGGTTCATGCTCTGGTCCTCATTCAGCTCGTGGATCAGCGTGGCTCCTTCGATAGAGATGTGCGAGGCGATGTAGGGGAAGCGTGTCGTCACCAGATGGGCGCAATTGGGGCCACCCACCTTGAAGGTCAGCGCCTCTTCCAGCTCCCAGGCGTCATCGATCACCAGCAGCATAGTACGCGAGCCGATGGCGCTGCGCAACGCCCTGGCCCAGGCTTCGTAATTGTTCAACGTCGCCATCTGGTTGGCCGACACGCCCAGCAGCGTCCCCCAGCGACTCAGCAGGCCAGGCATATTCGGATTGGGTCCCAGCGCCGCCCACAGCACGCCATCGCGGAAGTGTGCGCGTATCTCGGGGTCGTGCGCGAGAGCTATCGAGAGAGCGGTCTTGCCCACGCCTGGCAGGCCGTTGAGAGCCGTTAGCGCAATGCTGCCTCCCGCTCGCAGCCGTTGCTTGAGGCGCGCCAGGTCTTCATCGCGGCCAATCAGCGGGATCGCCGGAGGGAGGGGAATCGCGGGATCGTACAACGCCTCGCTCGCCTGTGTGGTTGACGCCCATGTAGGGGCAACTCCCTCGATCTCCCGCGATGAATCGGGGAGCCACGGAGCTACCGCTTGCCCTGTTGGCATGGGGGCAGATTGGGGGGGCGCTGGCAGCAGATCGAGTTCCTGCTCCGTCTTGCCGAAGAGGGCGGAGAGCTTGCGCCGGAAGTAGGGGCTTGGCCTGGTCACGCCGCGCTCCCAGCGACTCACATTGACATGGGTTGTGCCGATACGTTCAGCCACATCTTGCTGAGACAAGCCGCGTTGCGTGCGCGCCTCCGTCAGGCGTAAACGCGGCTGGGGGGGTGTCTCTGGAGTTTGCATCACGCGCATCATCCTTCCCAGACCTGAAAATGATAAATTTGTATAGGAAAATGATAACATAAGTTCTTATGGCTGTATACCAAAATTTGGCATAATTGGACCAGGAACGTCGTACGCGGGAGGGTCCTCTAAAACCAGCCTTTAAGAGCGTTTCATACAAGTATATACGGTACGAGGGGCAGCATCAGATGAAACACGAGGAAATGAGTGACATAAGTACTATCCTGGTCGAGCCAACCGATGAGCGATCATCGGTGGTGCGCCGCGTTAGTACGCAGAACAAGCCCGTGGTCATCGTGTTGCCGGAGAACGCCATCAGCGCCTTTCAACGCCCAGGCGATTTTGGCGAATTGAAGCGGCTCAAGCAACATCTTGGCACTTCGATAACGCTTGTAATCCAGGGGAATGACCGTCTCAAGGTATGGGCTCGGAGACAGGGCTTAACGGTCTACCCCTCGATAGAGACTCTGGCTTACAAACTTTCGGAACGCGATACCGAGCCGTTGCATCTGAGCTCCCTCGCATCTGTAGACAAGGAGAAAACTCATCAGGTCGGTCCATCAACCAGGCGGCGACGTTCATTGATTATGCAACCGCTGGATGCGCAACAGCAACAGGTCGTGCTGCGGGCGGCGCGCTCAAAAGATCGGGCGCTGCTGATCCTCATCGTCTTGCTCATCCTGGGCATCCTGGGCGGCATCGGCTTTGGCTATTTATTGACATTATCACATGCTGCGGGAATTTTCCCGTATCAGACATATATTGTGGGATGGATGTGGTAGGGGGAATGCGGTGAGGTGGAATTGACAAACAGGCCGGACGATGGTGGAGGACGGCGAGACTGTAGGGAGCAGGTAGAGTGGAAGGAGCCTTTGTGATTATGCTTGTTCGGGTAACATGCACCAGGCACGGACAGCAGTACCAGCGAAAGGATCATCGCGAAGGTTTCTACCTCAGGCTTACGGGCTCGTCGTCCCCCGCCATTGACAATCAGAAGGAGTGCCATTATGCAAAAGGTCTATGTTAAAGGGAAGCCAACCATCAAGGCGCAACTGGAAGAGCGCAACAAAATCCTGCATTTCTCTTTGCAGGACGCGCTGCCACTGGGCCATACGCTGGCGTTAAACACAACGTTCGGCACTCTCTCGTATCTCATCTCCGATGACAATCATCCGCGGCTATTGATGCAGGAGCAGTTCACCAGCACCGAGCTGAGCGTGCTTATGCCGCTCTTCGAGCTGTTCCCGTACTATTGCCCGTACGAGACCATGTACGCCAGCTTTTATAATCACGATGTCAGCGAATTGACGATAGCCAGTTGCCGCCAGCACTTGCAGAAGGCGCAGGAGCTGGGAGTGTGGGACCAGGAGATGCGTCCGGTGCGGGGCGCCTTATCGCGCGCGCGGCTCAAATTGCGCGCCTTCGGCATCGACATCTCCTCCATCATGGCGACCGGCTATATCCTGCTCATCGACACCGAAGGGCTCCTCATCGCCAGCGCGTAAGCAGAAATCACCATCACCGTCCTCCAGGGCTCTTGCGACCGTCGCCAGCAAGAGCCCTCTCCTTTTTCTTGCGCAGAAAACAGCAGGCAGGGAATAAATTACCTTCTCCAGGCGTTGTGAATAGTACAGCATTGCTATCCAGACGACCAACGCTCCCACGATGAAGCGGGGAGCTACAACTCAGGCCGTCTGCAACGAATGGCATGATATCGATGAGCGGTAATATAGTGGATGGCGGAGTTTGCCTCCGATGCCTCATCGTTAGAGAGAAACTGAAATAGCTGTACTCTGAGATATAGGGGAGAAGTTACGTTTTCCCCTCTAAAAACGTGGAAAAATTGGACGATGATAGAGATCCAAAACGTATTTCGCGCTGACTACTTGCTATTACCCCCTCGGCAAGATGCTCTTCCGAAAAACGCTCATCGTCCCTTTTCTTGCCCTTTTGCAGTCAGAAGCCCTATTTTTATCTATCCCTGGAACGGAGAAAGCCCCTTATGAGTATGAGCAGGAAAACAAAGATCATCATTATTGTGGCACTGATGCTCGGTATGTCGCTGGCATCGCTGGACACCACGATTGTGGGGACCGCGATGCCAAGTATTGTAGGGAAGCTAGGGGGGCTCGCCCTCTATTCGTGGGTGTTCTCGGTCTACCTGCTCACCTCGACAACGACCGTCCCTATTTATGGGAAGCTGGCCGATCTCTACGGGCGTAAGCCGCTCTTCCTCTTCGGCTCCAGCCTCTTCCTGCTCGGCTCTATGGCCTGTGGCACAGCGCAGACGATGGAGCAGTTGATCGTCTTTCGCGCGATCCAGGGGTTGGGAGCAGGAGCCGTCTTGCCGATAGTGCTGACGATCATCGGTGATATTTTCCCCCTGGAAGAGCGCGCACGCCTGCAAGGATTTTTCAGCGGCGTATGGGGCTTATCGAGCATCGTCGGTCCCGCGCTGGGCGGTTTGATTGTCGATCACTTCACTTGGCGCTGGGTATTTTACATCAACATCCCCTTCGGTCTGCTCTCGGCCATCCTGCTCGCCATTTCCCTCAAAGAGAACGTTGAGCGCAAGAAGCATCAACTGGATTACATGGGCACGTTGACATTGACGGGCAGCATTCTCGCGCTGCTCTTCGCCGTGCTGCAAGGGGGAACGAGCTGGGCCTGGAATTCGCCGCAGAGCATCGGCCTGTTTGCCGTCGCCGCCGTCCTGCTGGCGCTCTTCCTGCGTCAGGAGCAGCGGGCGAGCGAGCCCATTTTGCCGTTGACCCTCTTCAATAACCGCATCATCGCCATTTCCAGCTTCGGCGGCGTGATCCTGGGCATCATCATGTTTGGCATCACGTCATACGTGCCGCTCTTTGTGCAGGGGGTCAAAGGCGGGACCGCCACCAGCGCGGGCCTGGTGCTTGGCCCGTTCCTCCTGGCCTGGCCCATCGCCTCCACCATCAGCGGGCGCGTCGTGCTGCGCCTGGGCTATCGCTTCACTGCTGGCCTGGGGACGTTGCTGACGGCGATAGGCGTGAGCATGGTCATGCTGTTTAATATCCAGACCGGCACGCCCTTTATCATTACCGCTATGGTCCTGATGGGAGCGGGGATGGGGTTCTCAAGCACATCTTACATGCTCTCGGTGCAGAACGCGGTGCCCTGGCGTCTGCGCGGAGTGGCGACGGCCTCGACGCAATTCTTCCGCACAATAGGCGGCACTGTCGGAGTGGCCATCATGGGGACGATCCTCAACGCGCAAATGGCTGTGCGCTTCTCGCCGATCTTCGCGCAATTTCCCGCCGCGGCGCAACAGTTGCCCAAAGGCATAGCGCCCGCCAACGTCCTGCTCACCCCTGATGTGCGCGCCGCGTTGCCCGACGCGTTTTTACAGCAGTTGCAGATCGCGCTGGCTCAAAGCCTCTTCTGGGTCTACCTGCTGCTGGTAATCCTAGGCGTCATCGCGCTGGTGAGCATGTACTGGCTCCCGCGAGGCCGCGCCGATCAGCTCACCTACAAACCCGAAGCTGGCGAGGAAACATTTGATCAGGCCGCGCCAGAAATCAGCATGATCGGATAGCAGCGTATGCTCTCCCAATCCGGTAGGGACCCGATTTATCGCGTCCTACCCGATTTATCGCCTGTTCTCTAGTATATTATCTATCACCGTTAATGCATGTTAATTCGGTTTACGAACAATGTGTTTTGCAGACCGCATACTCTTCAGCAATATCATTGTTGGCTCAGCATGATGCAGCACAGCTTTACGCGTGCCCTGTCGCGGGTTGAGAGGCTGCACAGGCGATAAATCGGACGCGATAAATCGGGTCCCTACCGGATTGGGAGGGCGTCGCGTTGACGCTCTTGGGGGAGGGCCAGGCGAAGGGACGAACGGACGATGAAGCGGACGCGCTGTACTCCGCGCTTCATCGTGGGAGGTTCCTACGCAGCGCTCCAGCGGTTGGCGAGCGGTATCCTATCGACCATCTAACTCCAGCTTTTTCACCAATTGGGAAAGCATGATCCCATGATCGGCGATCAATGGCGGCACAGCGTCGGGCAGGGATGCCCAGAAGAACTCGAAGATGGGCCTCGCTGCGGGGTCATCTGCTGGATGCAGTTCCTGACGACGCCACATAGCAACCAGAGGCCCATTGTAGCGGAGGTGATAGAAGTGACGATGATGAATCTCGTCACGCTCAAAATCAGCCACATCCCGTTCCTGCTCACCCAAAAAGCCATCAAGCACAAGCTCTGATAGTCCCGTTTCCTCGAATGCTTCCCTCATGACCCCATCTTCAGGGGATTCCCCTGGCTCAAGGGTTCCGGCGGGAACCTGTATCCCCGCTTCAGGCGCAAAAGGGTGACGAAACACGAGCAGATTGTTTCCGTAGGTGATATAGGCAAAAACTTTGCGCTTGACCGGCTTCATTGCTGCCATCCTTTTTCACAATCAGGACGCGCTTCACCAGCGGCTAACGACCATCTTCTTGCGTGTAAAGAAGTCGAGGCCATCGGTGCCATGCAGGTGCAGATCGCCGTAAAAAGAGCCTTTCCAGCCCGAGAAGGGGTAGAAGGCAAAGGGCTGAGCCACTCCCACATTCACCCCCACCATGCCCACCTCCACCTGCTCGCGGAACTCGCGGGCCACGCGACCGCTCTGCGTGAAGATGGTCGCCATATTGCCCAGGACGCTCTGATTGGCCTGGCTGATCGCCTCCTCTAAGCTCTGCACATGGGAGACGGCAAGCACCGGCCCGAAGATCTCGTCGCGCCCAACCGTCATCTCTGGCGCGATCTGATCAAGGATTGTCGGTCCCAGAAAAAAGCCAGGCTGATCAACATATCCTCTGCCGTCAACGAGCAAATGCGCGCCTTCTTGAATGCCGCGCTCAATGTATCCCAGCACTTTCTGACGGTGCTCGTCTCTGATCAGCGGCCCCACCTGCACCCCTGGCTGATTACCTGGACCCACCTGAAGGCGGCTCGTTTCGGATTTGAGAGCTTCGAGCAGGGCATCCTGAGCCTTGCCCACCGCAACGGCCACGCTACCGGCCAGGCAGCGTTCGCCCGCGTTGCCGAAGGCCGAGTTGAGCACAGCGGGGATGGTGCGTTCCAGATCGGCATCGGGCATCACGATCAGGTGGTTCTTGGCTCCGCCAGCCGCCTGCACGCGCTTGCCGTGCCGCGCGGCCTCCTGATAAACGTGGCGCGCGACCGGCTCCGAGCCCACGAAGGAGATAGCCTGGATGCCTGGATGGGCGAGCAGGGCGTTGACGCTCTCCTTCGCACCATGCACGATATTGAGCACGCCCGATGGGAAGCCCGCCGCCAGAAATAGTTCCGCCAGCCGTTGCGCCCCCAATGGAGTGCGCTCCGAAGGCTTCAGGATGAAGGTATTGCCCGCCACGACAGCCAGTGGGAACATCCATAGCGGGATCATCACTGGAAAGTTGAAGGGAGGGATGCCAGCGACAACGCCCAGCGGGTAACGGTAATAATCCTGATCAACCTCCTGACTCACCTGGCGCAGCGTGCGACCTTGCAGCAGCGTGGGCGCGCCACAGGCGAAATCAACCACCTCGATCCCGCGTCTAACCTCGCCGCGCGCCTCATCAAGTGTTTTGCCGTGGTGGCGGGTGACGATCTCGCTCAGTTCTTCAAGATGCTCTTCCAGCAAAGCCTTGTAGCGGAACATACACTGGACGCGCTCCATTACCGGAACGCGTGACCATTCCGCATACGCCTTCGCGGCAGCCTGGACCGCTTGCTCGACCTCTTGATCCTGCGAAAGCGGCACCTGCTCGATAACTTCTCCTGTGGCCGGATTATAGATCGGCAGCGTCTCCCGTTCCGGCTGTATCCAGCGTTCGCCGATGAGATTTGCTAGCATGTTCTCTCCTCCATTTCCATCGTAGATGCTGTACAGGGCAGGCGCAAGGCACTGCCCCTACGGGTTTCATCCATCGTAGATGCTACGCAGGGCAACCGCGAGGGATTGCCCCTACCCATCCATTGTCGCCCACTGGCGAACGGGTCGCAATGGGCATAGGGCAACCGGTAGGGACCCGATTCATCGCGTCCGATTGATCGCCTGCACCTGGGGCTCCCGCCTTCGACACCCAGGCAGGGCAGGCGCAAGGCACTGCCCCTACAGGGGTCTTCCTTCGGGTATTGCCTACATTTTCACTTGACTTCTTCAGGTGTGATGCTATACTTCCCTCAAGGGAGGCGGCAGAAACTGAGAACTCGCTCGACCCACTTGAGGAATTGAAACTTACCATTCGTTCCAGTGAACCACCGTGTCCAGGGGTTCGCGGGCGCCAGGTTTGAAATCTGTGCCGAGCGTATAGGCGACGGGGATCAGTGCGGCCTGCATGATTTCGTCATAGGGAATGCCTAGAATCGCGGCGGCCTCTTTTTCATAGGGCAGGTGCAGCGTTGTCCAGGCGCTGCCCAGGCCGCGAGCGCGCGCAGCCAGCATAAAGCTCCAGGCCGCGGGCAAGATCGAGCCCCAGACGCCCGCCTGCATCACGCTCGGCATACCATCGGTGCGACCGGTGATACAGGGGATGAGATGGACCGGCACTTCATGGAGATGCTCGGCCAGATAGTCCGCGGAACTGACGATGCGCTGCTGGACGCGGACGCGGTCGGGATTTTGGGCGTACTGAGCGGGATTGGAGACGCCACTATTGCGATACGCGTAAAAACCCTTGCGATAGAGATCAGCGATTGCCATACGCTTCTCGACGTCGGTCACAACCATAAAGTGCCAGGTCTGGCGATTGCTGCCCGACGGAGCCTGAACGGCGATCTCCAGGCATTCGCGAATCACCTCCGGCTCAACCGGTCGCGAAAAGTCGAGTCGTTTGCGCACCGAACGGGTGGTGGTTAGGAGCTGGTCAGGGGTCAAATCAAGTAATGGCATGTTGCTCTCTTCTCCATAGAAAAATAACCGCTTTGTAGACGGCCTGAGCGAAGATGGCGGTCCTGGCCGTCTGCGATGAAGTAGTAACTACATACATTCTATCATGGATTTTTGGCATAAGTGTGATGCGCTATGATGAGCGAGCAAGCAAGCAGGGCAAGCGCGAGGCCCCCACAACCACCCACGCCCATCCCCTTGCCCCTACCGTTTCTCCTCATGATTGTCTGCCCCGTTGCCTTTTTTCCCCACCACGATCTTCGATGGGAGCACCATCTGGTCCCCAAAGAAATCTAAACGGGACCGATTATGTTGGACCGGAGGCGTAGGGGCAAGGGGAGGCTGGTTGGGGGCGGATGGGGCCTTGCGCTTGCCCTGCTACGGGGTGACACGATTTTTTTTGGAGAGGCAATAAATCGGACGCGGTAAACCTGGTCACCACGAAGGGTTCGGCGGTTCGGCTGTTCCACTTGACTTTCGAACGAGTATCGATTATTATTGGCCTATCTTGTTCCAGGAGGTATCAATCATCATGCCCTCACCACAGCTAAGGTGTTGCTACACGAAGTGTGCTGTGTCTACAACTAAATCTGGTCGCTTGCAAGTGGATCATCGTTTTGATTGCGCTTTTACCATCAGTGCGACCGTGCTTTTCTTTAGATAGCTACACGGAGAGGTAGACCTCTTTTTTGTAGACTTCTTCTTCACATTACATAATCAGCCCACTTCGCCTCATCGGGCTTCTTCCGCTTGCCTGCTCATCGCTGGCGACATATTGCCTTCCTTTCAGCATCACCGCATGCCACCACATAACATTACATCTCATCGTGGGCTTTTTTCTGCTCAATAGGAACAAAACATATAAGGAAAAAATATTGATAACACACCCTTTTCAGGCACTGACCCGTAACGTGCGGCTGCTAGCCCGTTATCTGCGGCAAGAATGGCTGCGGATGAGCCTGCTGGCTGGAGTCCTGCTCGCAACCATCGGCGTGCAGGTGGCTGCGCCGTTGGTGACGAGCTACTTCATTGACCGCGCGACCTCCGGTGGCGATCTGAATGATCTCATCTTTCTGGCCGGACTAGCCATTGCCCTTGCTCTGGCGGGACAGGGCCTATCGGTCGCCGAAACCTATATCGCCGAACAGGTGAGCTGGACAGCCACGAACGCGTTGCGCGCCGATCTCGTTGCCCATCTGCTGCGATTGGATGCCACGTTCCACAACGCCCATACGCCAGGCGAATTGATTGAGCGCGTGGATGGCGATGTAGCCACGCTGGCCCGCTTCTTCTCGCGGTTCGTGGTGTATGTGCTCGGCAACGGCCTTTTGCTGCTGGGCGTGCTTGGGCTGCTCTATCATGTGGATTGGCGCGTAGGTAGCGCAATGAGCGTCTTTGTCATGCTGGCGTTGCTCGCCATGCTGCGTATCCGCGCTGTTGCCACTCCCGCCTGGGCCGCAGATCGCCAGGCTAATGCCGACTTCTATAGCTTCGTGGGCGAATATCTGACCGGCTTGCAGGATATCCGCTCCAGTGGCGCTGGCGCGTTTGTGCTGCGCCGCTGTGCCGAGGTGATGCGCTTATGGCTGGCTGTGACGCGCAAGGCGCGGATGTGGGGCTATAGTCTGGGGGCCGTCAGCCTGGGACTCTTTGCGCTCGGCACGGCGGTCGCTTTTGCCCTGAGCGCCATGCTGTTCAAGGACGGCCTGCTGACCATCGGCACCGTCTACCTGATCTTTCAGTGTACCGAGATGCTGCGCCAGCCAACCGAGCAGATCCGCAACGAAGTGCAGGACTTGCAGCAGGCGGACGCCAGCATTACGCGCATCGAGGCGCTACTGGGCGTGGAGCCGCTAGTGATCGATGGCAAGGGAGTAGCGTTACCTCCTGGCCCGCTATCGGTGCAGTTCGACGATATCTCTTTTGGCTACGCGGATGATGTCCCGGTGCTGCGCGACGTTAGCATCGCACTTGCGCCTGGTCGCGTGCTGGGAGTGGTGGGACGTACCGGCAGCGGCAAAACAACGTTGACGCGGCTGCTCCTGCGCTTTTACGATCCACAGGCTGGCGTCGTGCGTCTGGGAGGCGTAGACCTGCGAGCGGTCCGCCTTGCAGCAGTGCGCTCGCGTATCGGCCTGGTCACTCAAGAAGTGCATCTCTTCCAGGCCAGCGTGCGCGACAACCTGACCCTCTTCGATGATAGCATGGCGGATGAGCAAATTAGCGCCGTGCTGGATGCTGTGGGCCTGGAAGATTGGCTACGGGAACTGCCGCAAGGGCTGGATACGCAACTCGGGCCTGGCGGCATCGAACTCTCCGCCGGACAGGCGCAAGTGCTGGCCTGCGCACGCGTCCTGTTGCGCGACCCCGATCTGGTGATCCTGGACGAGCCATCTTCGCGCCTTGATCCGGCCACAGACCGGATGCTGCATGCCGCTCTGGGGCGGCTGCTCACAGGTCGCACCGGCATCATCGTGGCGCACCGGCTGGCTACGCTTGCGTATGCCGACGATATTCTGATCCTGGAGAACGGGCAGGTACGCGAGCACGGGCCACGGCTTGCCCTCGTTGCAGATCCTGACTCACGCTTCGCCGAGTTGCTGCGGCTCGAAACTGCGGAGGTCTCACTATGAAACAACTCCCGACCTGGCTCTACCTGCTGAAAATGGCCCGCTACAGGCTCTGGCTCTACCTGCTCCACGCGCTATTGTGGGGAACGTTCAGCCTCACCTTCCTCCTGGAAGGGCTGCTTGTCCGCGCATTCTTCGATACGCTCACCGGACAGGCGCATTTGCCAGCGGGCGTGACGGGGCTGATCGTGCTGCTGATCGTGCTCGCCGTGAGCCGCGTGGCTGTATTGCTGACCGCAGGCTTTGTGGAGATTATGATGCGCTTCACTATGAGCGGACTGCTACGCAGCAACCTGCTGCGCCACATCCTGGAACGACCTGGCTCTCATGCGCCGCCCTACTCCATTGGCGAGACCATCAGCCGCTTCCGCGATGACGCCTATCAGGCCGAAGACGGCGTGGATTGGAGCGACGAGATTGCGGGCCAGAGCTTGCTGGCAGCAGGCGCGTTCCTGCTGCTCCTGCGTATCGATGTGCGCGTGACGCTGGTTACTATCCTGCCCCTCGTGGTTGTGACAATCATCACGCTGCGGGCAAGCAACGCGCTGGGTCGCCATCGTGAGGCAAGCAGTCAGGCCACCAGTCAGGTAACAGGATCCATCGGTGATATGCTGGCGGCGGTACAGACGGTGCAGGGAGCCGGCGCCGAAGGACGAATCGTGGCGCGCTTCCGACGGCTCAACGAGCAGCGCCGTTCAGCCATGCTAGCCGATAGACTGGCAACGCAGGCTGTGGATGCCATCACGACCAACGCGGTAAGCATAGGGACGGGCCTGATCATGTTGTTAGCTGCCAGCAATCTGCGTGCCGGTGGCCTGTCGGTGGGCGACTTTGCCCTGTTTGTCTCATACCTGGGCTTCATCGCCGATTTTACCACCTCGCTCGGCAAGTTCCTGGCTCACTACCGACAGACTGGCGTTGCCTTCACCCGCATGAAGGGCTTGTTGGATGGCGCTCCTCTGACCGCATTGGTCGCGCCCACGCCATTGCATCTGCGTGGGCCGTTGCCTACTGCGCAGCCTCCAACACGCAACGCCACCGATCAGCTAAGCTTGATGGAGGTCCAGGAGCTGACCTATCGCTACCCACAGTCGGGACGCGGGATCGTCGGAATAAATCTACGCCTGCCGCGCGGCAGCATGACAGTGGTAACAGGACGCATTGGAGCTGGCAAGACAACACTGCTACAGGCCATGCTGGGCCTGCTACCACGCGAGGCGGGCGAGATCCGGTGGAACGGAGACATTGTGGATGACGCCGCCTCTTTTCTCATACCGCCGCGCGCCGCGTACACAGCACAGGTACCGCGCCTGTTCAGCGAGACGCTCAAGCAGAACATCCTCCTGGGGCTACCCGATGACCCAGAGGCCCTGGCTGACGCTTTATGGGGAGCGGTCCTGGAACGCGATGTGCAAGCACTGGAAGAAGGGTTGCAGACGCCGGTGGGCACGCGCGGCGTCAAGCTCTCAGGGGGCCAGGTGCAGCGCACGGCGGCGGCGCGCATGCTGGTGAGGCGCAGCGAGTTGCTGGTAATCGACGACCTGTCCAGCGCCCTGGACGTTGAGACGGAGCGTCTCTTATGGGAACGTCTCGGCAAGGGCGGTCCAGTAACGTGCCTGGCTGTCTCGCACCGTCGCGCCGCACTACGCCGAGCCGATCACATCATCGTACTGAAAGATGGCATGATCGACGAGCAAGGCACGCTGGACGAGCTGCTAGCGACCAGCGAAGAAATGAAACAGTTGTGGTGGGGCGATGCTGAAAGTGATCATGAATGAATCTTGAAGCGGTGCTGCCTCTCCTGTTTCCCGAGCATCTCTGAAAGAGACGAACTGAGCGGAGATGCTCGGAGCTTCTTTGGAGGAGGCAAAAGGAGAATCAGGCTTGATTTTTGTCCGCCTTGCCTGCCTGGAACGAAGTGCTCTAGAGAATGTTTTTGGAATCGCTTGCATGGAGCGGCTTGTAATGTTATATTGTGGGGGTAGCGGTCTGAAGGATGAGGGGAGCCCGGCAGGGATTGGAACCTTGAATCCCTCCATGTAAGCTGGAGAGTAGAGCAGTGTCTAAGGGATGAGGGGAGCCCGGCAGGGATTGGAATCGGCGAATGCCCAACAGTATCGCGGGCGGGCAGGGCAAGCGTGTAGCCTCCCGATTCATCGCGGGGTTTGCCCCCACCCAGGCCCCTTCGCCGCCCCTTGCCCCTACCGTTCCTCTTCATGATTGTCTGTCCCGTTGCATTTTTTCCCCACCACGCTGTTTGATGAGATCGGCATCTGGTCCCAAAGAATCCGAACGGGACCTGCGATGTTCGACGGGATCGGTAGGGGCAATCCCTTGCGGTTGCCCCGTGGGGGCCTAGTACGATTTCGGGTGGGGGCAGGGCAATAAATTGGACGCGATCAATCGGGTCCCTACGATATTAATGGTGATAGATTGTTATTAGGTCAGGACGGGCGCTGAAGCGGACGCGATCAATCTCGTCGCCCCAGGAGATGCAGCAGCGCCTCGTTTTAAGGCTGCGGAGACATCAGGAGAAACGGCTGGCGTTTCGCCCTGGGAGGATACGTAGCGGGAGAAGGGAAAGTGACACGCTGAGGTATAATGAGATGGCGAAATACCTATCGGTTCTTTGAGTTTAGCAGGAGTAAGTGGCAATGAGTGCTTTACCGCATCCGTCGGCGTAGACTTCGCGTTTGACGAGAGCCAGTAACGCAGGTGCAGAGGCTGGCAACGGGCCTGCTCATCCTTGACAAAGGCCCAGTTCAGTGGTATTTTTGTGATAGTATATTATCAAAATGTGAGAATATTCTCAAACGAAGAGAAGACATCAGTGTGCTCAACTATAAAGAGAAAATCGCGGAGGCCATTGCTATGGCAGGCATCAAGGCTACACTTCTCTTGCACCCGCTCCACCTGCGTATCGTAGATAAAATAGAGGGTCGGCAATTGACGGCCCAGCAACTGGCCGCCATCTTGCCCGATATTGCCCAGGCTACGCTCTATCGTCACCTCAACCAGCTTGTGGAAGGGGGCATTCTTGAGATTATAGAGGAGCGGCCCGTGCGCGGCACTGTTGAAAAGGTATATGCCATCACCGAGCCGATTTCTGTGGAACTCACGCGCGAAGACCTGGAGCAATTTACGCGCGAAGACCTGATCCGTTATTTCACCGGGCATATGATGCTGCAAACCACACGCTTTGAACGCTATCTGCAACAAGAGGAAATTGACATCCCCAACGATGGCATCCGCTTCTATCAAATTCCCCTTTATCTGAGCAACGAGGAATACCAGCGGCTCTTTGCCGAGGTGCAGAAGCTGCTTTTAACGTTCGCGGAAAATCAGCCTGCCCCCGGTCGGCGCCGTCGCATCGCTAGCACGGTTTTTATTCCAGATATCGAAACGTTGGAAAGCTAACAGACTGCAAGAAAGGATTGGCAGTACATGACACAAACAGAAGAGACCACCACGACGCTATTTGCCGGTATCGATGATACGGTCGCGAGCTGGCTGAGCGCGTGGAAGGTGCCTGGACTGGCGCTGGCAGTGGTAAAGGATGGCGAGATGGTATTTGCACGCGGCTTTGGTAAGCGCGATCTGACCGGCGGCGAGGCCGTGACCCCGCAGACCATCTTTGCCATTGGCTCCAGTTCTAAAGCGTTCACGGCTGCTTCCCTGGCTATGCTGGTGGATGAAGGCAAGCTCAATTGGGATCGACCTGTGCGCGAGTATATTCCTTTTTTCAAACTCTATGATACTGTGGCAAGCGAGCGCATCACCCCGCGCGACCTGCTGATCCACAATTCCGGCCTTCCACGGCACGATCTGGCCTGGTACCGCTCCAGCAGGTCGCGCAAAGAGCTCGTCGAAGGGCTGCGTTACCTTGAGCCCAGCAAAGATTTTCGCAGCACCTGGCAGTATCAAAATATGATGTACGCCACCGCGGGCTATCTGGTGGAATGCGTCAGCGGGCTGAGCTGGGAAGACTTTGTGCAACAGCGTATCTTCGCGCCGCTGGGTATGAGCAATAGCTATGTGAATGATACCAGCGCCCGCGAGCATACCACCAATTACTCGCTCCCTTACAGGGAAAAAGATGGCGAGATCCAGCAGATCCCGTTTTATAGCCATTGGCAAGCCCTGGGTCCTGCTGGCAGCATCCATTCAAATGTGGAAGACCTGTGCAAATGGCTGCTGTTGCATCTCAACAAGGGCAAGGTCGGAGATCGTCAGCTAATCTCCGAGGGCCAGATGACGCAACTGCATAGCCCCCAGATGGCAGGCGTTGATCGCGAACTCATCACGCTGGACCCTAAAAAACTGCCGGAGATTTTCTATAGTAGCTATGCTATGGGCTGGGTCGTCACATCCTATCGCGGCAATGTCCTGTTGCATCACGGGGGCAGCATCGGCGGCTTCCATGCGCTGGTGGCCTTTATGCCCAACAACAATATTGGCGTTGCCGTCCTCACCAATACCCACACCAGCATGCTGGAGACCGTTGCCGTCTATCACATGCTTGACCTGCTGCTAGGCGTGGAACCAGCCGACTGGCATGGTCGCCATATCCAGATCTATCAAGGGCTCATGGATGCGATGAAGAAGGGGAAAGAGGAACTACACGCCGGTCGCGTCCCCGACACCCGGCCTTCTCACGACTTGAGCGCCTATACCGGCACATTCGAGCATGGCGGCTATGGACGCGTACTGATTGAGCTGGAGGGAGAACAATTAAAGATCGAGTATAACAACACAAAGGCGTCGCTTGAGCATTTTCACTACGATAGCTTTGTTTTCTCCTTTGCGGCATTCGATATCGATCTCAAAGTGACCTTCACCGCCAATGCACGCGGCGATATCGAATGCCTTGCCATCCCCTTAGAGGGTAAAGTCGCGGATATCGTCTTCAAACGGGTCGCCAGCAAGGAGCTTCAGGAGAGCAGCTATCTAGAACAATTCGCGGGTGAGTATGAGATCGTCCTGGGAGAAAACACGCTCGCGGTCAGCGTCATTTTGCAGGGTGAGGCGCTCATCGCCAACGCTCCAGGTCAATCTAATGTAGAACTGGAGCCGTATAAAGAGAACGAATTCCGCTTCAAATCCACCCCTTCGCAGATCATCATTTTCGTGCGCGATGCAGAGGGGCAGATCAGCCACGCTCGTCTACCCGGAGGCATCAGCGCCAGGCGTGTATAGCAAAGATGAATGCGTTGGGCAAGGTCATCGCAGGCGGGCAGGGCAACCGCCAGGGATTACCCCTAGCCAGACGTCGCAGCGCGGGGCAAGGGGATCGCAAGGGGGCAGGGCAACCGCCAGGGATTGCCCCTAGCCAGACGTCCTGCTGCACCCCATGCCCGTCCCGACCCGATTGATCGCGTCCGTGTGATCGCCCTGTCGCATCCATCATGGTGCCAATCCTTTGCGGTTGCCCTGCTTGGACGCGATGATGCAACTGAAGCGCACACGGTCAGTTGATGCGTTTCTCGCGCCCGCTCCATTCTTTCTCGCGTAGCACATATTTTTGCACTTTGCCGGTGGAGGTTTTGGGCAATTCGCCGAACTCGATGGCGGCGGGACATTTGAAGTGGGCGAGCCGTTCGCGACAGAAGGCGATGATATCCGCTTCGCTGGCGCTCTGGTTCGGCTTCAAAGTGACGAAGGCTTTGGGACGCTCTCCCCATTGCTCGTCGGGGATGGCGATCACGGCGCACTCCAGCACGGCGGGATACTGAGCCACCGTCTGCTCCACCTCGATAGTCGAGATATTTTCGCCACCGGAAATAATCACGTCCTTCTTGCGGTCGCGCAACTCGATATAGCCATCGGGATGCCAGACCGCGATATCGCCCGAATGGAACCAGCCGCCCGCGAACGAGGCTGCTGTGGCCTCCGGGTTGTTGTAATAGCCCTTCATCACGTCGTTGCCGTGCATAATCACCTCGCCCATCGTCTGACCGTCGCGCGGCACATCGTTCATATGTTCATCAACGACGCGCGCACGGTCGGCAATGACATTCCCCTGCCCCTGACGAGCAAGCATACGAGCCTGTTCCTCCTGAGGAAGGTGGTCCCATTCAGCGTGCCACTCACAAACGGTGTAGGGGCCGTAGGTCTCGGTCAGGCCATAGACGTGAACCGGACGCAGGTTGAGCTGGTGCATCTGTCCCAACAGCGTTGGCGATGGCGGCGCTCCGGCAACGGTGACGGTAATCTCATGCTCAAGGCGATGGGCTTTGGGATGATTCACCAGGAAAATCTGCACGGTGGGAGCGCCGTTGTAGTGCGTGACGCCTTCGGACTCAAAGAGATCCCAGACCGTGCCGGGGTCCAGCTTGCGCAGGCAGACATGCGTGCCCCCGACGGCGGTCACTGCCCAGGTGAAGCACCAGCCATTGCAATGGAACATCGGCAGCGTCCATAAGTACACGCTCCTGCTGCTCATGCCCGTCTCAATCACCTCGGAGAGCGCGTTGAGATAGGCACCGCGATAAGTATAGACGCCGCCTTTGGGATTGCCGGTTGTGCCCGACGTGTAATTAATCGCGATAGGCTCTTCCTCATCTTCCAGCCAGCTCGTTACAGGCTCGGGCGAGCCAGCCGCCAGAAACTGTTCGTACGGATCGTCCGAGGAAGCCGTATCATCGATGCGCACCACCTTGAGGTCGGAGGTATCAAGCGGCTCAACCAGGGGAGCGAGTTCCGCGTCCACGAACAGGAAGCTGGTTCCTGAATGTTTCAGGATGAAGCCAATTTCCTGCGAATTGAGCCTGGTATTGATGGCGACCAGGATGCCGCCAGCCGCAGGCACGGCAAAATGGGCTTCGAGCAGCGCCGGGGTGTTGGGACACAGGAAGGCTACGCGGTCATGTTTTTGCATGCCGCTGGAGCGCAGGCCGGAAGCCAGGCGATTGACACGCTCGGCAAACTCGCGGTAGGTATATTGTTGATTGCCGTGAACGATGGCAACCTTATTGGGAAATACCAGCGCGCTCCGTTCGAGAAAACTGACCGGAGTCAGTTCAGTGCGATAAACTTTTTCTGTCATCGGTAATTCCTTTCAGCCAGATGACCTCTGTAGCTCCCCGATTCATCGTGGGAGCGTTTCTGGCTGGATTAAAAGGGAGTTCCTTCTTTAGCTCGCAATACAGCATTTACTCGATGAGCAGGGCTACTTTGCCCTTCACTTTGCGCTCCATCATAGCGCGCAGCGCCTGCGGCGCCTCTTCCAGGGTGTAAGTCGCTGAAATGAACGGTTTAATCTTATCTGATGAGTACCAGGAGAGCAATTCTTGCAGGTGTTGCTGATTGCGTTCGGGGTCGCGGGCCGTGAACGAGCCCCAGAAGACGCCGACGATGGCACAGCCTTTGAGCAGGGTCAGATTGAGCGGGATGCGGGGGATCTCGCCATCGGCAAAGCCGACCACCAGATAACGCCCCTCCCAGGCCATGCCACGTAGTGCAGGCTCGGCATATTTGCCACCTACGGGATCGTAGATAACATCAACCCCGTTGCCGCCGGTAAGTTCTTTGATGCGGTCCTTGAGATCCTCAGTTGAATAATTAATCACCTCGTCTGCGCCATAGCGTTTACAGACTGCCAGCTTCTCATCAGATGAGGCCGCCGCAATTACGCGCGCGCCCATCACCTTTCCCAGCTCGACGGCGGCAAGCCCGACTCCACCGGCAGCGCCAAGCACCAGCAGAGTTTCGCCGGCTTTGAGATGAGCGCGATCTTTCAAGGCGTAGTGCGATGTGCCATAGGTCATAATAAAAATAGCGGCGGTCGCGAAATCCATATTGGGCGGCATGGCAATAATGCGGCTGGCCTCGGTCACTACTTCCTGCGCGTAACCACCCCAGCCGGTGAAGGCAATAACGTGGTCGCCAGGCTTGATATGCTCCACGCCCGGCCCGACTTCCTGGACAATGCCTGCCAGCTCTCCGCCAGGCGAAAAGGGCATCGGCGGCTTGAACTGATATTTCCCTTGAATAATCAGCGTATCGGGGAAGCTGACGCCGCAGGCTTTGACCTTGATAACCACCTCACCCCGGCCTGCTCGGGGCGACTCCACCTCCTCAATCACCAGATCCTCTGGTAGACCATATTCTTTGCACAAAACTGCTTTCATGGCAGATGTTCCTCCTGGGATTGTAAAAGTGAGAAGAAGGGTGCCGCTCGTTCCTAAAATCCTCTGGATAAGAATCAATCATCACCTGACCATATTATAGCAGAAAAAAAGTGGATTACTGAGTATCGCCCTACTCAGTAATCCGCCTTTAGTGAAATCTGGCCCCCGGTCCTTGTTGAGGAGCCACAGCGTAAAAAGGATTTCCCCCAACCTTTTTACGTCGCTGACTGTCACACTAATTATTACGTAAGCAGGTTACACTATAAAATTATAGCAACTCCATTTGTATGATCGATTTGTACAGGTTATACTATTCCAAAAGCTGAGTTTTCCCTGCATGAAAAATATATTTAAGGGTATATCGTCACCATACACCACTAAATGACTGATTGTCATTTTTATATAAAATTCGCCTGTATCTACTTATTTTATCCTGCCGCTTTTCAATTTGCGGATTTTTCCTCACATATCAAACTCTTTCAGGACGTGACTGAGACGCAGCCGCCATACATGAACTGTTGCCACCACCGCATCTCTTTCCTCATTTTTGGGAAAAAGGCGCTTGATTAATGAGACAAAATGATCCAGTACAGCCAATAATTCTTCCAGTTCTACAGCAGTTAGAAAAAGTTGTACTTGCTTGACATCTCCCGTTGTCAATTGCTGCGCCATCCGCCCCTGCAATTGTGCAACAAAACGTATGCGCCCGGCATGCTTCCCTGATGCAGATGCCTTTTGTAAATACCGGTGATATCCCCTTAATACATCAGCCATTGTTGCTAACTCTTGCAGCGAAAACCATATTTGCGGGATTATCTCTTGAGACATCTCTTCCATTGCTCGTTCCTCACACTTACCCACAGGCGAAATATACCTTATACGGCGTATGGTATCTCTTGCATTCTTCCTCAAGCGCCTGCATGCTTTGGTTACGATGTTGTAGTGTGACATCTTCCCTCTTCCAGTCCCCATGTGGGCTTTTCCATCAGCAAAATCACCTCTTCATGTTTCCCCTCTCGAATAAGTTGCAAGAGACGCTTCGCTCCGCGCTCCATACGGGCGGTAATGACTTCATGGCTGGCAACAACCGCAAAGCCGTTGAGTCCCTGTCGAGCTGCTTGCTCTTGCAAGATTTGTTCTTGTCTGAATCGTGCTATCTCACTTGAAGACATGATTAAAGATCCTTTCGTTCGGCCCAGTCTTAGTTGCACCAAAGGAGAGCATACAATACTTGAGTAGAGCGATACTGAGAGGAAAACGTAGAGAAAAACTCGTAGAGAGCCTGGAATGGGTTATGACGCAAGAGGCTATACAGGTAGGAGGTGCTATGGTACAATCATGGAAGAATCGGCTCAATCGTGGGTAAACCGCATGAAAACCGTCGAATAGGCATTTCGATGGAGGGAGAGGAAGGAAGATGATAGACACGATGGGGGCGTCGCCGCTTGTTCGCGTGTGGTTGTTCGGGCCATTTCTCGCTGAGTATCGTGACCAGGATGGCACCTGGAAAGTGGTAGAAAAGGCCATATGGGAAAGAGGCTATAGTCGGTCTCTTTTTCGAAGATTACTCTGCGCTCATGGTAGAAGAGCTGCACGCAGGCTTTTACTTGATGACCTGTGGCCCGATCATCAGGAGCCAGCACTTGCAGATCAATATCTGAGCGATGCCGTTTCCAGTCTACGAAAAGCGATACCTCTCCCTGCTCTCCTTCCGAAAGAAGGAAAAGGGACGAGTTATGTGCTTCCTGATCAGTCTATTTTGTGGACTGATCATGATGCCTTTCAAGCCCTGCTCAAGGAGGCCGAGCAGATCGGGCGTACAAGTGCCCGTGCCGTACCGTTGTTAGAGCAAGCCAGTGCCTATCTCCAACGGGGAGAGTTTTTAGAAGGCCAGTCAGGGCTGCGGTGTTATAGCAGACGGGCCACCATGGAGCGGATGCAGTATAATAGCTCTCTCTGGTTGGCTCAAGTCTATGAGCAGCAAGGCTTGATCGGACAGGCGGAAATGCAGTACAGCAGACTCTTAGAGGACAACCCAACCGATGAAGAGGTCCTCTGCCAGCTCATCCGTTTGCTGCGTCGGCAAGGAAAGACCCACCTGGCACGCAAGTGCTATCGGGATGCCCAAGCTGCTTTCACACAAGCACAGGTCCCACTCTCGTCTGCCACTGAGGCGCTGATCCAACAGGTCCTCCACGAACTTCCATCGGTGACAAGCTCTCAAGCAGAGGATCTCCCCTTGTTTGTGCCCTATGAGCGGCCCAAGCATGATACAACCCTCCCTGTCTCTTCTTCACGCATATCCCCTGCTTCCCTCGATGGTTGGTCTCTCGCGCTCACACATGATACAATACGAAAAGATGTCAGCAGCGATCTGGAGGGACATGATTTGGATAAGCTACGCCGCGACTTGATGAAACTGGCAATACAAGTGCCTTTGTTCTCCTTCCCACTGGGAAGGGACTTCTTAAACCTCCCAGTTGAGGAGTACCTGGCCCATTGTAAGCTGTTAGTGCAAGATTGTTGGAAGCTGATGGGAGGAAAGTTCCTCTCTATCGCGGAACATATCCTCTCGGCACAAATGCAGCCATTGATGCAGATCGTGTATAGTCCCTCTCCTTTGAGAAAAGAGGCGGCCTCCATCGCTACCCAGGCGAAGATCGTCCAGGCCATTTTAGTCATGCATCGCTTTGATCTTGCTGCGAGGGAACTCTGCTGTATGGAGGCGATTACCTGTGCTCGGCTCTCAGAGAATCCCCGCCTCTCTTCCCTTGCTTTGATGTACCTGGGGTTTACCTATGTCTATCACAGTATCCCTCGCCAACCGGAGCGCGCCGTGCTCCTGTTTCAAGAGGCGCTCCAATGCTTAGATGGGGAAGAGCCATTACTCCGTGCAGCAATTCATAGCGGTCTTGCCGCTGCCCTGGCCCAATGTCAGCGAGAGCAAGAGGCGCTAGAGAGCCTGGAACAAGCACAAACATGGTATCCCTCAGATCCTGAACTCGACCCCAGTTTTGGATTGATCGACGCTGGACAAGCACTGTTCTCATGGCGGGTCGGGCAAGCCTTGCTTGATCTTGCACAGCATGCTCCTGAGCAGGGATACTATGAGCAAGCGCAACAGACCTTTGAACACGGTCTTGCTCTGCCAGCCATTGCCGACCGCCATACCAGTCAAATACTCATTTGCAGAGCAGCCACCGCACGAGGGCTTGGTGATTTAGAACTCTATGAGGCCAGCTTGAGAGGCGGGCTGGTGTTAGCCAAAGAGATAGGCAGTCAGAAGAGGTTCATAGAGGCACAGACGCTTTTTCAGGAGACTCCCCCTGCCTGGCTGACAGATCGACGTATTCAAGCGTTGAAGGAAGAGTTCTTTATACCTGTATAGGGATCGTATGACTGAATAGGGAAGCTGTGCGGGGGCATTTTCCAGAAAAGTGATGGGGTAGGATTAAGCTTATTCTTAATTTTAATTATTAGATGAGTTGAGCCAGGGCATTAGCTTCTTGAAAAAATTTCTCTGAGGCTGCTCTGTATTTGGTGGAGTGCTTTGTATCTGGCTGGTAAGGTTTTGTCTTTTTTGCAACGCAGTTTGATTATTGGGATCAATATTTAGCGCCTGGGTATATTCATCGAAAGCCCTTTGATATTCTTGACATAGTTCGTATGCATAGCCCCGCCAGCAATATACTTGGGTAGACCTGTCGCCATATATCATAGCTTTTGTATAAGCGTCAATAGCATCTTCTGGTCTTTTCATGAGTACGAAAGCATCCCCTATATATCTGTGGATAGAAGCGTTTTGGGGGTCGCTGTACAATTTTCTTTCAAAAAAGAAGTAGATCTCTTGAAGAGTATATCGATACTCCACCTGCCACTGTATTGATTTGTCAAATCTATATGCATGCTTTAAGCAAATTAACGCTTGTTCATAAGATCCCTGTTTCTGAAGCGCGGCACCTTTACCACTGTAAGCATTAGCTAAATCCGCTTTCATATGATCGATTTTGTGCATGCGCTTAATTATATCATCAAATATTTGAATTGCCTCTTTAAACCTTTTCATTGTAAGTAATACTTCGCTCAAAGTTTTTTGGAATTGCAGCGGGACGACATCAGAGTTAGAACTAAAAGCTATTTTGTATATTTTGTACATCTCATATGCCAGGGAGTACTGATTCACTTGAGAATAACATTTCCCTTTTAGGAAGTAGCATTCACTAAGTTGAGGTTGAAGTTCTAATGCTCGATCAAAAGCTGCAATCGCCTCTTGAAAGAGACCACGTAGAATATGTATTTTCCCTAATCCAATGTAGGCTAATGCCTGCTCCTGGAGAGCATTAGCCTTCTCATAATGAGAATACGAAGTATTCAAAGTATTGTCGTCAAATTGCGAATCAGAGCGTTCAGCACAGTGATAGTAAGCATCACCAAGCGCAATCTCGATATCAGCTTCAGCAATTTTTGATTTGCTACTATTACAATGCTGGCGTGCATTTTCAAAATAACTCAAGGCTCTACCAATATCACCGAGTTCAATGAACGTTCTTGCCATCTCTAAATGTGCCTCGGCCATAGCAGGTGCATAGGAGGTAGCGGTACTAAAGCAGTGCTGTGCTTTTTCCCAATCTTTAAGGGCACAGTATACCTTACCCCAACCAAAGTATGTTGCTTCTTTACGCCCACCGTGGTCTGCGGCTTCTTGATAATACTTTACTGCCTGACCATAATAATACTCCGCTTGGTTTTGCTGGTCTCCGCAAAGGGACGCTATGTGTCCCAGAGCTAGAAATACCTCTGCATAGTGCAGCAAGAAGTCAACAGACCGAAGACCATAGTGAGATGCTTGTTCATATAATTTTTGAGCTTCCCGGTAGCGTTGAAGGGATTCTAATACTTGACCCATGCCATAATAATGACGTGCATTATTGGGTTCTAAAACAAGGGCCTTATTAAAGTCTTTTAAAGCATCTTCCAGGTTTTTGAATGCCAACAAAGCATAGCCTTTACTGCTATAGGCACGAGCTTCGCAAGAATCAAGCTGAATTGCCCGCTCATATGCTTTAACAGCATCTTGAAAACGACCTGAGAGGTAGAGAATATCTCCCCACCCTACATATCCTAAAGCAAAGTTAGGATGGCTGGCTGTAAGTTCGGTATAAATTTCCCGGGCTTGCTCATAAAAACTATGGGATTGTGAATGAATATATCGCTCAAGATATATTTGGCCGATTTTGTCCAGATATTTCGGATTATAAGGATTGAAATCTTTTGCTTTAGAGTAAGCACTTAACATTTGCTCGAAATTGGAAGCCTGACCACTCAGCTTCTGATGGGCATCTCCCGTTGCACAGTAAGCTTCGGCGCACAATTGTTTTTGTACAGCGACTGCGATATTAGCCAAAGCATGTACCTTCTGAAATTCTATGAGAGCCTCATCTATTTTTCCCATAGCTAAAAAAGCATGCCCCTTATAACAAATTTGAATGAGCTCTAGTTGTTTGCTGGCAGAAGAAGAAATATCTTTTCCTTTTGGTTGGGTCGGAGAATTCTGCTGAATCTGCGGGCATTGATAAAAAATACTGTTGAAGCACTGTTCTGCCTCTTCGTGCCTATTCATCTGGCGCAAGTCTTGCCCCTTGCGGAAAAGCGCAGGAGGATAGTTAGAAACATATTGGAAGCTTCGTTCGTAAGCTGCAAGCGCTTCAACGAAGCGCCTCTTATGGGAATAGTTAAGTCCTTCCTGGACCCACTTGTTGGCAAGTATCAACGTAACTTCACTGTCTATTTTACCAACAAGTAGCCTAAAAGCTTCCTCTGGAGTATTTGTTGATGCAATAGGTTTATCTTCTCCAAAGAAGATTGGAAATTTGCAGAATTCTGAAGCCGTCCAGTGATAATCTTTTGCAATGATTGGCCAGATATGTATCCCTTTTTCGGAACACTCATTGAGAAGAGCTATCATCTTCCTGCCATATTTAGCTTCAAAATCTCTACCATATTTGGCTTCAAAATCGCTACTGAGAAAGAGCGTAATGACGTCAACCTCTTCAAACCGGGATTTCAAATAGTCATAGGGATCTCCGCCTGCAGGAGCAGCATGGTGTAAATTTTCAATTTTATTACGTAGTACTGATAAATGATTATAAAACTGATCAAAGTGATACTTATCCTCTTCATCGTGAAGATGATATATTTTGATATGCTTAGTTGGTTCAGAATCCCTTGTAGGGCCTGATGGCGTAGCGATTTTCTCCATCTTATACATTCTTCCCATTGATAATTCCGATGACTCTTGCTATCTCCTTAGCCACTTCTTTCAAAGTTGTACCACGATTATAAGCTCTTGTTATGGGCTTATAATCTCTAGGGATCACTTGTAATCCTAATTTACCAAAAAGCGTTTCTTGCCAATCAACGTCTTTCAGTAGTATTGGAATGACTTTTACTTCCCCTGATTTGATCCTGGCTAAAGTACTCGGTGACTCTATAAGATCATAGCTGTTAGAACTTATAAAGTCGGGACTGATCAAGCAAAGAATAATATTTGCCTCCTCAAAATGTTTTGCGATCTCTTTTTCCTTGTTTTCACCCGCTAGAATTTTTTGTTCATCCCAGATTCGAAAACATCCCTGACGCTCCATTAGCTTCAGATGCGATTCTAACTGGTTTTTCTGTTTTTCATCTTTAGGTGAGTATGATAGAAAGATTTTGACTGGTTTGACAGAATCTGATCTAGATGGCATGCTAACAGCTCCAAATCAATACATGTCCAATAGCAAACGTAACGGAATCCGGGAGTGTAAGTTCTCTTAATATAAGATTATATTTTGTTAAAAACAGTAATATCAAGCATAGTTGGTTAATACATTCATAAAATGAGTCTTGCATAAATATGTGGCTTTGAAAGTTATATTCAATAAGACGGTTGATAGGCTCCTAAATAAAATGCTGATCATTGGTTTTCATTCATAGGATTAGGACATAGAGAGTGGTGTAAGAAGTATATAGAACAATGCTTAACAACCAAGCTTTTGTTAAGAAGGGCTGTTTGCAAAGCTACTAGAACAGATGAGCCTGTATCAACGGCCTGCGCCCACTCAACAAAATGTACGGCGCGGCCTGTTCTGGGGCGTGAATGTGCAATTTTCGGAGGTGCGCGAGTTCAGTGAGACGGCCCAGGCGGCGGGCTTTGAGGATCGTCTCCGCCGCTTTGGGGCCGATGCCGGGGACGCGCAACAGTTGCTCGCGGGTCGCTGTCATAATTTCAACGGGCGCTGCGAGCAGGTGTTCTTCGGCCCATGCTCGTTTAGGGTCCAGTGTGAGCGACATATTGCCATCGGTCATGAATGGCAGGTCGGCCACATCCCAGCCATAGTCGCGCAACAGGAAGCTGGCCTGGTAGAGCCGGTGTTCGCGCAGGGGATCGGTCGGCGTAAGATGCTCAAAGGGAGTTTGCTGGACGGGACTGAAGCCGGAGTAGTAGGCACGCGTCAGGCCCACTTCACGATATAAGCGAGCGCTGAGCGAAAGCAATTCTTGGTCGGTATCACCAACTGCCCCGACGACAAACTGCGTCACCGTGTTGGCAAGCTTTTGATAGGGATGCTGACGGCGAATCGTCTCCGCCATTTGCAGCATCCCCAGCAGTTCGCGCATAAATTCTTTCTTAGGAGCCAGCGCGCTCAGACGTTCCTCCGTCGGGCCTTCCAGGTTCACCGAGACGCGGTCGGCCAGTTGCATCAGGCGGTAGAGCTGCTCATATTCGATACCGGGCATGACTTTGAGATGGAGGTAGCCGCGGTAATGATAGCGCTTGCGCACGATCTCAGCCGTGTCGATGATCTTATCCTGCGTGGTTACGCTGCCCCTGATGATGCCTGATGAGAGAAACATGCCATCCACCTGACCGGCGCGCTGGAGTGTGTCAAAGCCGCGCGCCAGCTCATCTGGCGAGAAAGTAACGCGCTGTGTGCGGCTGCGTCCGGCCCGAAAGGGGCAATAGAAGCAGTTTCGCTCGCATGCTGTGGTCACCATAGCCTTGAGCACGGCCTTGCTGCCCTTTGGCGTGGCGACATGGGTAATACACTCGGCCAGGCTATGTGACTGGTATGGGACGCGTTTGCGTTCGGCCTGCGGTTGATCGCCCGCCGGCTCATAGCTGGTCACGTCGCCCATCTGGGCAAGCTTCGTTATCGTATCAGGCAGCGTTTGTACTAGCATGAATACAGTATAACGAACTGATGTTCTACCTGTCAATAGCCGTGATGCTTCCTGAACGGTCTGACTGGCATGTACTAAACTTTCTTTCGTTTTTCCAAATAATATGATAGACTATCACAAGTTTATGCGGTTCAGTCTATATATATGGTTGAGCATAAAGCTTAAAAAGGGCGGAAGCACATATGGGTAATCCCGATTCTGTAGGGGAGACCACGAGAAGATCGCAGGAGTATTTTTCCCCCGATGGCGAGCAGAGCGCTATCTTATCCTCGGCCACCGATTTTCTTGCGGGCGGGGGAGAGATGGGGGCGCGCATACGAGCCATGAACTGGTCTGCCACGCCACTTGGCCCGGTTGAAAGCTGGCCGCAGAGCTTGAAAACTATCGTACGCATCATGTTGACGTCGCGCCAACCGATATGGATCGGTTGGGGACCCGAACTGATTAAACTATATAATGATCCGTATAAAGCTATTGTCGGAGGAAAGCATCCAGAGGCGCTGGGACAGCCCGCCGCCGTCGTCTGGCACGAAATCTGGGATGATGTGGGACCACGCCTGCAAACTACGCTGCAAACAAACGAGGGTACCTACGACGAATCGTTGTTACTGATCATGGAACGTTATGGCTACCCGGAGGAAACCTACTACACATTCTCCTACAGCCCCGTTCCTGGAGATCATGGCGGGGTCGAGGGCATTATTTGCGCCAACACCGACGATACGCAGCGCATCATCGGCGAGCGGCAGTTGAAATTGTTACGTACCCTTGCCGCCGCGACCGCCGATGCTCGCACTATTGCTGATGCCTGTCGTCTGAGCTCCAAAAGCCTGGAGCATAACCCCTATGATCTGCCTTTTGCCATGATTTACCTGCTCGCCCCGGAAAAGCAGGCCGTGTACCTTGCCGGGACCTCTGGCATCGCAAAAGACCATCCGGCGGTTCCTGCGACGGTGGCGTTAAATGCTAACAGTATCTGGCCCTTTGCTGATGTGATTAATAATAAGAAAGTGCGTGTCATTGCTAATCTGGAAAAAGTATTTGACGACCTGCCAACCGGCGCATGGAAGCGCCCTCCCCATCAGGCGGTTGCGGTACCAATTGCTCCATCAGGTCAGACAGGCAAAGCGGGTGTTTTAATTGTTGGCCTGAACCCCTTCAGACTGCTTGACGAGAGCTATCAAGGATTTATCAATCTGGTGGCGGGGCGCATTGCTGCCAGCCTTGCCAATGCGCAGGCGTACGAAGAAGAACGGAAGCGCGCTGAGGCATTGGCGGAAATTGATCGAGCCAAAACCCTGTTTTTTAGCAACGTTTCTCATGAGTTCCGCACTCCCCTGACCCTCATGCTCGGTCCGATTGAAGATACCCTGGCCGAAAAAAATACGCTTTCACAAGAGCAGTACGAGCGTATGGAGATCCTCCATCGCAATTCGCTGCGTTTATTAAAGCTCGTCAATGCACTGCTGGACTTCTCGCGGATTGAAGCAAGCCGTGTGCAAGCAACCTATGAGCCAACCGATCTGGCCGCGTTGACAGCCGATCTTGCCAGCAACTTTCGTGCTGCCATCGAAAAGGCCGGTATGCAATTGCTGGTCGATTGTCCTCCGCTGACCAAGCCCGTCTACGTTGACCATGAAATGTGGGAGAAGATCGTCCTCAATCTGTTATCCAACGCGTTTAAATATACGCTCAAGGGCAAGATTACGGTCACGCTGCGGCAAAAAAGCAATGCTGTTGAACTGGCAGTGCAAGACACGGGAGTAGGGATTCCAGCAGAGGAACTCCCACATATGTTTGAGCGGTTCCATCGCGTAAAAGGCACAGAGGGAAGAACATACGAGGGGACGGGCATCGGGCTATCGTTAGTGCAGGAGCTGGTGAAGCTGCATGGTGGAACCATCGACGTCAAGAGTACCGTCGGCAAGGGCAGCACCTTCACCGTCACTATTCCTCTGGGTAGCGACCATCTTCCTCAGGACCATATTGCCGCCAGGCAGATCCATGCTGCCCGTATGTCCGGCACAAATATTTATATTGACGAAGCCTTGAGGTTACTGCCCGAACATGAAAGCATCGCCGACATTATCCTTGACGTGCCACTTATTGCTGACGGTAGACAACCGGCTGACGATCAGCTAAGCAATGGGGAAAGAGGACAGGGAGCGCGGGTCCTGTTAGCCGACGATAATGCCGATATGCGCGAGTATGTCAGTCGCCTGTTGGCGGACCGCTACCAGGTCAAGGCGGTCCCCGACGGCAGAGCGGCGCTTGAAGCGGTCGAGGAGTATCGGCCTGATCTCGTTTTGACCGATGTAATGATGCCGGGAATGGATGGTTTCGAACTGCTGCAAGCTATCCGCTCCAATCCGCAGACGAGCACTCTGCCCGTAATCATGCTTTCAGCGCGCGCGGGGGAAGAAGCCAGCATTGAAGGGATGAAAGCGGGGGCCGACGATTATCTGGTCAAGCCGTTCAGCGCCCGTGAGCTTATGGCACGCGTGGGGGCTCACCTTGAGATGGCCCGTATCCGTAAGGAGGCCGAGGCCAGCATCGAAGAGAGCGAAGCACGCTTCCGCGCGCTGGCCGATAACATTCCCAACCTCGTCTGGATGGCAAGGCCCGATGGCTGGATTTACTGGTACAATTCCCGCTGGTACGAATATACAGGAACCACCCCCGAGCAAATGCAGGGCTGGGGCTGGCAGGCAGTTCACGATCCAGAGATACTTCCTTCCGTCATGGAACGCTGGCAAAACTCTCTCAGCAGCGGAGAACCTTTCGCGATGGTTTTCCCTTTAAAGAGCGCGCAAGGTGAGTTCCACCCGTTTCTGACGCGCATAGTGCCAATCCATGATAATGAGGGGACCATTGTCCAGTGGTTTGGCACCAATACTGATATCACGGAGCAGAAACGGCTGGAGCAGCAGAAGGATGAGTTTATCGGCATTGCCAGCCATGAGCTCAAAACGCCAGTGACCAGCATCAAGGCATATGCGCAACTGCTGGAGCGACGTTTCAGAAGAATGGGCGATGAAAGCTCTTCACAGATGCTCAGGAAGATGGACGCGCAATTAAATAAGCTGACGAACCTGATCAGAGATTTGCTTGACGTAACCAAGATAGAAAGCGGCAAGCTCCAGTTGCACAAATCCTCCTTTGATTTAAACGAGCTGATCGCCGAAATTGTCGAGGAAACGCAGCGTACGGCGACGAATCACGCTTTTATCCAGGAGCTTTCAGCCTCCGCCATGCTCTATGCCGACAGAGATCGCATTGGACAGGTATTGACCAATCTGCTTACCAACGCCGTCAAATACTCCCCTGAGGCCAATACAATCGTTATCAGAACCATTCATAAAGACGGGGCCATTATTACCTCTGTGCAGGATTTTGGAATAGGGATACCCGAAGAAGAACAGTCCCAGATCTTCGAACGGTTCTTTCGGGTTGATGGGGCAGTACAGGAGACCTATCCCGGGCTAGGCTTAGGGCTTTACATCTCATCAGAGTTTATCAAGCGACATCACGGTACCATCTGGGTTGAGAGTAAAGCAGGAAAAGGCTCGACCTTCTCCTTCTCTTTACCCATAGAAAAAGTGAAAGCATAAACGCTGTACTGCAAACATCCTACAGTCATTGCGGCTTTAAAGAATGAGAGGAGGCGAGGGCAAGCCTGGTTCTTGCGCCGCTTTATGGGGAATGATGAGGGATATATTTTTGTATTTTATGCAGCAAGGTCTCTATATCAAACGGTTTGGTCAGTGTATCTTCAACGCCCGCTTCCTGGGCTAAGTGTTCAATATGGCGGTTGGCGGAAAACAGAATGATGGGGATATGCCTGGTCTGTTCCTGCGCTTTCAGGAAGCGAGCAATCTCGACGCCGTTTGTTCCTGAGAGCCAGATATCGAGTAGGATCACATCAGGAAGATCGCCCTCGATCTTGCAAACAGTATCGCCGCCGGAAGCCGTTATTACCTCGTATCCCTCGTATTCAAGTAGCAATTGTGTCGAATCTAGAATTGCTTGATCGTCATCAGCAACAAAGATGCGTACCATTACGCCTCCTTTTCAAGAGATATATTGGAGCCGGCTGCCGGTAACTCCAGATAAAAGGTAGTTCCTTTGCCAAGCTCGCTTTCGACCAAAAGTCTGCCATTTTGCCTTCTGGCAATTTCAGAGGCAATATGCAATCCCAAGCCAAGACCAGGATAGGTCTCCTGCTTTCTGCCATCGACGCGGTAAAAGCGCTCAAAGATTTTTTGTTGGTATTCTTTGGCGATCCCAATCCCATAATCCTGGATGGCAATGCCAACTTTGTCATCTCCATCAGTTACTCGGACCATAACACGGTCCGCCTCCGGCGAGTATTTGATGGCGTTTGAAAGCAGGTTGATCAGGATTTGCGCCGTTCGCTCCCTATCTCCATAGACAAACGCTTTGATGCTGCCCTCCTTCACAATTTGATGTTTGCTGGTCGTCAGTTGCATATTGCTGATCACCTCATCAACGATCTCATTGAGCGAAAAGCTCTCGAAGTTGAACTCAAGTTTACCAGCCTGAACTTTTGTCACGTCTAGCAGGTCGTTAATTAGATGGGTGAGGCGGTCCACCTGAACATCAACTTTTTGAATGAGCGGCAGGAGGTCCTTTTTCTGCTCCCGCTTTGCGTACAACAACATGAGTTGAATATAGGCTTTAATGCTTGTCACCGGGGTTTTCAACTCGTGGGAAGCAAAGCCGAGAAACTCCTCTTTCTGAATCTCTGCCTTCTTACGTTCAATGGCATAGCGGATTGAACGTATTAACCCCTTTGGCTCAATAGCGTCTTTGAGCAGGTAATCCTGTGCTCCCAGCTTGACGATCTCATAAGCCAGGCGTTCGTCGCGCAATCCCGTTAATACAACAATGGGAGTGAGCGAGAAATACGACTGTGCATAATTATAAGTCTCAAGCCCCGTCATGCTATCAAAATGGAGATCAAGCAGGACGACATCGAACGTTTCATCAGTCAGCTCTTTTATTTTAAAAAGGTTATCTATATGGAAAAATGCACATGGAAGAGAGGTGCTCTCTTTGAGCATCTCTTCGATGAGCCGGGCATCTCCTGGATCGTCCTCAACTAAAAGCACCTTGATTGGTTGTTCCTTCAAAACGTTCACCTCCCTGGCAGCTTCACGATAGTAAACCAGAAATTTTCAATCGAATGGATGACGGTAATAAACTGGTCCAGATCGATTGGTTTGTTGATATAGGCGTTGGCTTGCAGATCGTAAGCCCGTAATACGTCGTGTTCCGATTGTGATACAGTGAGAATGATCACCGGGATGGTGCGTAGACTCGCATCTGCTTTTACCTGGGCCAGCACCTCTTTCCCGTGCAGGGTTGGCAGGTTCAGGTCGAGCAGGATCAGATCAGGTGTGGTAACGTTGGCATATTTCCCTTCTTTGCGTAAATAAGCCAGCGCGTCCTCACCATCTTCAACGCTATCCAATGTATTGCGGATCTTGCAATCCTTTAAAGCCTCGATGGTCAAGCGAACATCTCCCGGGTTGTCCTCCACCAGGAGAATTTTGATTGGTAAAGCGTCGTTCTCATTCATATCTGCTCATGAACCTCTTCCTGTCCAGGTATGAATTTGGGAATGCTAAAATAGAAGGTCGAGCCTTTGCCAACGGTCGATTCCACCCAGATGGCGCCATGATGGCGCGTCACAATCTTCTTAGCGATTGCCAGCCCCACGCCGCTACCCGCCCGTTCGCCACGTTTGGCTAACTGCTTGAAAATGACGAAAATGCTGCGCAAATGTTTGGCTTCGATCCCTTTCCCATTATCTTCTACCCAAAACACCCACTCCCGTACTTTTTCTTCAACGCCGATGTGAATGCGCGGCGGTTCCTGCCGTCGAAATTTCATAGCGTTAGCCAGCAGATTTTGGAACAGCCTGGTAAGCTCTCCTGGCTCTCCGACGAGGACTGGAAGCTGATCATAGGTAATCTGAGCATGGGTCTCATTGATCATCACCGCGACGTTAGATAACGCTCGCTGCAGGATGGTCATCATATCCGTCTGGACAAAAGGCTTGCCCAGCGTGCCAATGCGGGAATATTCAACCAGGTCGTTGATGAGCATTTTCATGCGGCTGGCGCCATCCACCGCGAAGTGCAAGAATTCTATGCCGTCCTGATCAAGCCTGTCTGCATACCTTCGTTCAATCAATTGCAGGTAGCTGACGACCATACGCAACGGTTCCTGCAAATCATGGGAGGCGGCAGAGGCAAAGGTGTCGAGTTCCTCGTTGGAAAGCATCAGATCGGCTTCGATTTTCTTGCGGCGCTCGATCTCTTGCTGTAAAAGGATGTTGGTATCCAACTGCCTGGTTTCGGCCAGCTTGCGCTCGGTGACATCCCTGACGACCCCGATATAGCCAATATGATGGCTTTCCTCGCTATGAATGGGGGAGAGTGTAATATCGGCTAAAAACAATTCGCCGTTCTTCTTTTTTCTGTACGCTTCCTCTCCATACAAGCCTTTGTCTCGCGCCAGCCGTAAGTGCTGTTCTGGCATTCCCTTGCTCGCCTGTTCGTCAGGATAAAGCAAGCTAAAATGCCTGCCCAGAACTTCTGCTTCCTGCCACCCTTCGATCAGCTCAGCGCCTTTGTTCCAGCTTGTAATATGCCCCTCTACGTCGAGCGTAAAAATGGCATAATTTGTGATAAGATCAACTATATCACCAAAATTTTTATGATAATAGTTTTCCTGTGGGGAAAGCTTCTTGCCTTCCATAAGCTCACAACCTTCGAATATTTACAAGTGCTCCTCGTTAATCTACAAAAATCCTTTCGCAATTGTGCTTTTCTTGCAAGAAGAGGAGCACGAATGATCGCTCAATCTCGTTTTCGGTTCTCCACAAATATAACACGGATGAGAAGGCAGAATGGTTGTGCTGCAAAAGAACGCTATTTCCGGCCATCAATCCTCCTTGACATTAACAAGGTAGTTTGTGTATAATCTATTTAGGTTGTCTAAGTAATAGATGGTCTAACTACTAGCTGCTTTAATTACAAGATTAGGAATAGGGACTGATGGTAGAGCATTCTTGCCTTCCTGAGGGAGAGATTGCTGACGAGCTGCTCGATCTTCTTCCGCGCCTGTTGCAGCGGATTCGCGCAGACATTCCACGCGAGCTCGCCCCCGAACAGGTACAGCCTGAGTGGCGCGATATCTCGGAGCTACGCGCTACTACCGGACAGATCCGACTGCTGCGGGTCTTAATTGCGGCGCAACGCTGCACGATGCAGAAGTTAGCCGAGCAACTGGATGTGGCGCCGCCAACGGTGACGGCGATGGTCAAACGGCTGCTCTCGCAGGGATTTGTTGAACGTTTACGCGATGAAGAGGATTGGCGCATGGTCTGGATCTTGCCAACCGAACGCGGCCAGCGTGCCGTCGCAATGTATGACCAGTTGCGCCGTGCCAGCTTACAACGTCGCCTGGCGCACCTCACTCAGGAAGAACAGGCGCACCTTCGCGTCTCTTTGCCAATCCTGCGCCATCTTATCGAGGTAGAAGCATGACCATCACAGTTGAGAAGCTTGCACGTTCCTTCGGAGAAATACAGGCGGTGAAGGGGATCGATCTCCAGATTGAGCATGGCGAGACCTTTGGCTTTCTGGGACCCAACGGGGCTGGAAAAAGCACCACGATTAAAATGCTCTGCACCCTGCTGCACCCTACCAGCGGGCGGGCCTGGATCAATGGCTACGATATCGAACGCGAAGCCTTGCAGGTGAGAGAAAGCATCGGCATTGTTTTTCAAGATCCGACCTTAGACGAATATCTTACCGCAGAACAAAATCTCTATTACCACTGCATGATTTATCACACGTCACGCAAGACTCGCGCCGAACGCATCCAGGACGTGCTGCAACTGGTTGGGCTCGATGAGCGGCGCAAGGATGTCGTCAAAACATTCTCGGGCGGCATGAAACGCCGTCTGGAGGTCGCGCGCGGCCTGCTGCACGAGCCGCAAACGCTCTTTCTGGATGAGCCAACCGTTGGCCTTGATCCGCAAACGCGGCGCAGCGTCTGGGAGCACGTCCTGCGGTTGCGCGAGAAGACCGGACTCACTATCTTTATGACGACCCACTATATGGAAGAAGCTGAATATTGCGACCGCATCGCCATCATCGACCACGGGCGGATCGTTGCCATCGACACCCCGGCGGCGCTCAAACGTATGGTTGGTCGGGATAAGGTCAGCCTCACCACACCGACGCCCGCGCGCGCCGCAAGCATCCTTGAAAGCATGGGGCATACAGTGCATTGCCGGGAGGATGCCGTTGATGTCGAGGGGGAGGATGGTCAGGCTTTAGCCGCCGACGTTGTGCGCCAGCTCACCCTGGCGGATATTGCAGTGCGAGGCGTGAATGTGACTGTTCCCACGCTGGAAGACGTTTTTGTTCATCTCACGGGGCGAGCTATCCGTGAAGAGCTTGCCAGCGCCAAAGATCGTCTGGGCGCGCGCCTGCGCAGCCGGGGCCGTTTGCGCCGCTAACAAAGGAGCCATCATGCTGAAAACGACTCAGCCGGTTACTATCCCTCAGCCCAAACTTGAACCCAGAACCGCACGCCCGCTTTTGATCGATCCAGAAGGTATTGCCATGATCTGGCAGCGTGATATGGTCCGTTTGTGGCGGCAACGCACACGTTTGCTTGGTGCGGTGGCGCGCGCGCTGGTCTGGCTCTTCGCGCTGGGATTTGGCCTGCGCGGCTCGCTCGGTTCTATCGCGGGCTTCAGCTACGAGCAGTTTGTTTTTCCGGGCGTGATCGCCATGACGGTGATATTTAGCGGTCTGCAATCGGCGATCTCGATTGTGTATGACCGCGAGTTTGGCTTCCTCAAGGAGGTTCAGGTCGCGCCAACCCCGCGTTCAACGATGGTGATCGGCAAGTGCCTGGGTGGGGCATCCAGCTCAACCATTCAGGCGCTGGTGATTCTCTTCTTTGCCCCCTTTGCCTCCGTATCCCTGACGCCTTTGAACGTGCTGGCAACTATCGTGGCAACCTTCGTCACCGCGCTGGCAATCTCCGGTATGGGGGTGGTGATTGCCATGTGGATCACTGACTTCGAGAACTTCGGCACCTTCCAGAACTTTATTACGCTGCCGCTCTATATGTTCTCGGGCGCGATCTTCCCCACACGCCAGGTTCCCCCCTGGCTGCACACCGTGTTGCTGCTCAACCCCCTCTCCTACGGCGTCAATGCCATTCGCGGGGTGCTGCTAGGCTATCAGATTGCCGATGTGCCGTTTAATCTCGCCGTGCTGCTAGCCTTTACTGCGGTGATGCTCGTACTGGCGATATTGATGGCGCGCAGGGAACTGTAAGTTTTTAGCCTTGCTTGCGCAGCAGCGTATGCAACGTATGGCCTGGAAAAGCAAAAAAGAGCGCGAGCAAAAAGCCGAGGATAATACAGGCCGGCACGCTAATCCAGGCCAGGACCAGCATCACAAAATAGCATATGGGACCAAATAAATACTGCTTGCTAATATCCGCTATGGCATGCGGCTCTATGTCTCTGCCCAAAAGCCGGCTGTGATACGAAGCGTAGAACCAGAGCCCATTAAAGCAGCAGGCCGCGACGAAAAAGGTGCCGCTATAAAGGATGGCCGCCGTATGCAAATCGGGGCGGGGGAGATATTCCGCCAGCAGGGCCGTGGGGACGGGAATAAACACGATGAAGAGGAGCAGCAAGAGGTTGAGGAACAGTAATGGCGTGTTGGTCCGTTTAATCAGGGTAAAAAGGCGGTGATGGTTGAGCCACATAATGCCCGTTGTGGCAAAGCTGGTGACATAAGCGACCAGCACCGGCCATTCATTGCCCAATGCTATCCACAAATCTCTATCGCCCAGCAGCTTGCCGGGGTTGTCCAAGCCTGGAACTTTGATATTCAAGGCCAGGAGCGTGATAGCGACGGCAAAAACGCCATCGCTGAACGCCTCTACTCGACCCGTCTCCTTCTCTTCCACGACCGATGCTCTTCCTTCCTCATCTTCCATGATTGATGCTTTTCCCTCCTCACATCAACAAAATGCTATCTTTTTTACTTTGATCGCGGCTTGAACGTGACATGGAACTGTTTGACGCCGATGATCATGGGACTCTTCACCGCCTCGACGCTTTTCGTCGGGTCGCGCCTGATCTCGCTCAGACATTGCAGCAGGATGGGGAGCGCGATTTTTGCTTCCAGGCGGGCGAGCGGAGCGCCGAGACAGAAGTGGATACCGTGACCGAAAGCCAGGTGCCGATTGGGTTCGCGCCGGATGTCGAAGCGTTCTGGCTCTGGAAACTGCTCCTCGTCGCGGTTGACGGAGGCGATCCAGATCATGACCGCCTGGTGCCTGGCAATGTGTTGCCCTCCCAGGACCGTGTCCTCGTTCGCAATGCGCAACACCCCTGAAACCGAGGGGAAATAGCGCAGGATCTCCTCTATCGCGCCTGGAATGAGCGCCGGCTCGTTGCTCAGTTCTTCCGCCACATGCGGATACTGATCAAAGCAGATGAATGTATTGCCAAGCAGGTTGGCCGTTGTCTCGTAGCCCGCGATCAACAACAGGCGACAAAACTCTAACAGCTCCTCTTCGCTCAAATGCTCGCCATCCACTTCGGCGGTAATCAGGCGACTCATCAGATCATCAACGGGATGCAGGCGGCGCTCCGCCAGCTTCTGCCTGAAGTACTCTTCCAATTCCTGATAATTCCCCTGCGGCGTCTGCCGCGGAGGGCCTGAGATCGCATCAGACCAGCGTTTAAACATCTCCTGGTCTTCTGCGGGCACGCCAAGCAGATGGGCAATAATCGTGAGCGGGATTGGATAGGCAAACTCGCTAATGGCATCCATCTCGCCCCGCTCTATGACCCTATCGATAAGCTCATGAGTAATTGCCTCAACCCGGGGAGCCAGTTGCTCGACAAAGCGGGGCGTGAACGCTTTGGAAACGATGCTGCGCAGCTTATAGTGACGCGGATCGTCCATCCCCAGAATGCTCGGCAGGTGCGGCTGAAAAGGTAAAATCGCCTCCGACGAATATAGTCGCGGATTTGTCAGGACCTGCAAAGCATCCTTGTAGCGGAAAACGCTCCAGCTCTGAAAACCGGGATCGAATAAAACGGGGTGACTCTGGCGCATCTGGCGATACCACCCGAGGGGTACCTGAGTGAGGGCGCTATAATCGCTTGTCATAAAATTTCTCCTAAGCCTTGAGACAGTGATACTCACAGAAAGAGCATGAGCTAGCTTCGTATGCAGAAGCGATTCTCACGCTCTTAGTAGAGAGTGTGGGGAAACATATTCCGGGTCATTGCTCTCCGGCGGGGGGATACCCAAGCAGTTGCCGTGTCAATTCCAGGTGTCCCAGGTGCAGCGCGGCATGTTCAACGGCGTGCAGCAGCGCATCTCGCACCGTTATTGCTCCCAGATGGGGTACATTCACTACCTGATCCAGCCGTTCTTCTGGCAACGTTTGCAATAATTGCTGCATGGCAGTGAGCCAGCGTTCATAACGTGCTACCAGTTCTGCCGCGGAGCCGGTGGCGCGAAATTCCGCACTCCGTTCGCGATGAACATCCTGTCCGCCCGCCAGTTGCAGCACCCAGTATTCGGCTGACCCTATCAGGTGCGTAGCCAGCACCAGAGCGGTATTACTCTCCGGCAATTCAAGGGGACGATTAAGATCGGCATCAGAGACGTCGCGGAACTGTGCCATTGCGTTGCGCACAATGCGCTCCAATACAAAGGCAAGGCTGTGTGTCTCGCCAGTCATTTTTTATTTCCCTCATTTCTCTGGACATATAACATCTCGAACGCCCGGTAGGGACCCGGTTCACCGCGTCCGATTGATCGCTCATTCACCTCCTCGCACCCCATCAGGGCAAGCGCGAGGCCCCCACCACCCTCCACACCGCCCTTGCCCCTACGCCTCCGGTCCAACATACCCGGTCCCGTTTAGCCCAGGGCAAGCGCCAGGCATCGTCCCTACATCACAATCCCCCAAACCCACAAAATTGCCGTGGCGACCCGATTGATCGCGTCCGATTTATCGCCCTGCCCTCCCCGAAATCACACCACCCCGCCCCAGGGCAAGCGCAAGGGATTGCCCCTACCGATCCCATCAAACATCGCAGGTCCCGTTCGGATTCTTTCGGGGATGGATGCTGACCCCACCACATGGTCCGTCGGGGCAAGGAGGTGACGGGACAAACAATTATGAGGAGGAACGGTAGGGGCAAGGGGTGGTGGATGGGCCTGGGTGAGGGCAAACCCCACAATGAATCGGGGGGCTACACGCTTGCCCTGCTCGCCCGCGACCCGTGGTTGGGCCTCCACCGATTCCAATCCCAGGCGGGCTTGCCTCCCCATTTAGACACCGTAGTTCCTGCTCATCCTGGCGCTGTTACAGGTTCCAATCCCTGACGAGCATCCCTCCCCATTTAGACTGCGTCAGATCGCCCCTCTACGCAATGAAGTTCCAATCCCTGACGAGCATCCCTCCCCATTTAGACAAGGAGACGTACGATTAATACGAGAATGGGAGATTGGTTCCAATCCCTGACGAGCATCCCTCCCCATTTAGACTGCTACCCCCATACTATAGCATTACAAGCCGATTCACGCAAGCAATTCCGAGCATCTCGCTTTTTGGGGGAGTTCGTAGACAGTCAATCAGGACAGCTATCAAGATCTTTTTTGGTCCTGCCGCTTCTGGAGCGAGCCGAGCATCTCCGCTCAGGTCGTTGATTTTCGAGATGCTCGGAAGTGGGCAAAGCCAGCATGGCAAAAGCACCTATTGCAAGGACGGACGGTGAACCGGACGCGGTGAACCGGGTCCCTACGGCGTTCGCATGGGAGGGCGGTCAATCGGATCGCTACGGGTCCGTTTAGCCGTTGGCAAGCTCTTTGGGGACGGGGACTGCTTCACATTGGCCGCCGGCCTGTTTCCAGCCGTCGAAGCCTGCTTCAAGGTGGGCCACGTTTTTATAGCCCATCTTCTGCAAGACGTCCGCTGCCAGGGAGGAGCGGAGGCCACCGGCGCAGTAGAGGATGGTGCGCTTCTGGGGGTCCATGTAGCGTTTGTGGTACTCGCTTTGTGGATCGGCCCAGAATTCGAGCATGCCGCGCGGCACATGTTTTGCGCCGGGGATGGTGCCCTCGCGCCAGCGTTCGCGCACGTCACGGATATCGATGATGGTGGCCTCGCCCGCCTCAAGTTCGCGCTGCATCTCTTCTATCGATAACCCCTCGATGCGCGTGCGAGCGTCCGCTACCATTTCGTTGACTGACATTGGTTCCATTATGGCGGCTCCTTTCAGCCCTATCTGAATCCAGGTATTAGCATTTAAAGCAAATACATCGCTATTATGATAGCACGAAAAGGCAGGCGCTATCTGGATAGATTTTCCATTCGCGTTTCCGACCATATGCGATGGGAGCAGGAATGGGTTAGCGGCGTTGCTGGGCCTTCCATTGAGCCTGAGCCTGCTGAAGTCCAAGCAGTTCTTGCTCAAGCTGCATAATTTGTTGCTGCAACTGCTGCTTCTGCATCTGCGGTTTCCACAGGCGAAAGTCCTCTAACCACTTATAGCCACGCCTCATCAGACCATGCGGGACAAAAGCCGCCGTTTCGTAATATTGCGAACGCGTACTGGACATATTGGTGGTAATCTGTTTGAGGTAAAGTTTAAGCTGCTTGATTTCTAATTTGAGCTGCGCAATCTGCTCCTTATACGGGTCTTGCGCCGCCGCTCGACTACGCTGTGCAGCAGTTTGAGGCTCCTGCATAATAGAACCAGGAGCTTGCAAGGGAGCGCCGCAGTTCTGACAAAAGTGGTCGCCGTCCTTGACACGCTGCCCGCATGCTGAACAATACATCTCGTTATCCCCCCTTCTATTCATAGAGAGCTGGCTACGATACTATTGATTTAAAGATGGTACTCACCATATTCTACTATAAGACACGGTTATTGGACCTGTTCAGTTCCGGCACGCGTCGTTTTTCCCACTCAGAGCAATGTGCAGAACTGCCCGTTCCTTTCACAACAGCCTTCTTGAGTATTTCCAGAGCATTTCGCTGGAAACCCAGAACTCCCCTTTACACTTTTTCTCCTATACTTCTCTGGTAAGGGACGCTCTTGAAAGCAACGGCGCCCATCTTCTCCTGGACGGATGTTGTGCTGTAGAGGAAAGAATATGTTCAGATGAATACCCTGGAACTCGCGCTCCCTGTTAAAGCGCATCGCTTCTCCTGGCAACGCTATCTGCTTGATAGCGTCCTGGCATTTGGCGGGGCCATGCTGGTGACGATGATAATGTATTTCTTCCAGCTCTACCCCCGCATCCCCAACATTTCGATGCTGTACCTGCTGGTAGTGCTGGCTCTGGCGAGCACACGCGGGCGCTATGCGGCGATTCTGGCCTCGCTGGTGGCCTTTCTTTCATTCGACTACTTTCTCGTGCCTCCATTGTTTGTTTTTACCATCAACCGCGTTGAAGAGTGGATTGCGCTCTTTGTTTTCCTGGTGACAGCTATTCTGACCAGCCAACTGGCCGTTGCTTTGCGTGAGCGCGCCTTAGAAGCTTCGCGTAAGGAACGCGAGACGCGCATTCTTTACGACCTTGTACGCATCACCAACCGCGCGACTGAGCCAGAGAGCCAACTCCACTCCATTGCCCTGGCAGTTGCCGATGCGCTCTCCTCCTGGGGTGTGTATGATTGCGCCATCCTTCAGCCCACTGCAACCGGCGAGTTCCAGGTGCCGGCAAGCGCGCATCAACCGGTTGAACAGGTGATCCTCTCCTCCGATGAGAAAGCCGTCGCCGTCTGGGTGATGACACATGGTCGCAGCCTGAGTCTCTATGATGATGACGCTCTCACACCTCTCATGTTCTCGCGCTTTATGCAGCGCGTCATTTTGCACAGGAGCGCAGCAGGTCAGACGGTCGGTCGCTCTACGCGCTTCATCCCGCTCAAGCTGGGAGAGAAGGTGGTTGCCATACTGCGATTGCGAGTACAGGGCGATCCGCGCCGGCTTTTGCAGGAAGAGCGGCAGGAGGAGGAACATGCGCGGGCCGAGGCTCCGACCTCTTTCTTCTGGACCTTCCTTGATCAGGTGACAGCGCTCATTGAGCGCGCCAACTTGCAGCGGGAAAATATGCATATTGAGATTCTGAAGCGGACCGATACATTGCGCGCCGCCCTGCTGTCCTCGGTATCGCATGACTTGCGAACTCCTCTGACCGCGATTAAAGCCTCGGCCAGCTCTCTTTTACAGGAAGACATCGAGTGGGACGAGGAGGCGCGGCGCAGTTTTGCTCAGGCCATCGAACAGGAGGCTGATCGGCTCAATCGCCTGGTAGGCAACCTGCTCGATATGTCGCGGATTGAGGAGGGGGCGCTCAGGCCGGAGAAAGAGGAGTACTCGCTCACCACGCTCATTCATGATGTGTTAGAGCGGCTCGCGCCACTGTTGCGTGGTCGTGATGTGCGTACTTCCCTGCCACCGGATGATCTGCTGCTGGTCGAACTGGACTACCTTGAGATCGACCAGGTGCTGACCAATCTGATTGAGAACGCCGTTCGCTATACCCCAGCGGAGTCGCCCATCGAGGTCAGTGCGCGCTGCAACGGAGAGCAAGTGGAGATCAGCGTGGCGGATCGCGGACCGGGGATTCCTCCCTCCGACCTCACGCGCGTGTTTGACAAGTTCTATCGCGTCTTGAATGGGCCATCTCTGACCGGATACTCGATGGGTTCGGGGCTGGGCCTGGCAGTCTGCAAGGGGCTGATCGAGGCGCACGGCGGGCGCATCTGGGCGGAACTGCGCCCGGGAGGAGGGCTGATCATCTTTGTGACATTGCCTTGCGGAAACCGGGAAAGGATCGTGGCATGAGCAAACAGGGGGCCTTTATCCTCGTTGTTGACGACGAGCGCGAGATTGTACGGGCGCTGCAGCGCGCGCTCAAAGGACACGGGTACACCGTCCTCACGGCCAGCAATGGCGAAGACGCGGTAGAAATAGTGAGGCGACAGCATCCCGATCTACTCTTGCTTGACCTCCTACTGCCTGGAATGAGCGGCCTGGAGGTGTGCCGTCGCGTCCGAGCGGAATCGAACATTCCTATCATCGTGCTCTCGGTCAAGGACGCCGAACGCGACAAGGTGGAGGCGCTTGACCTGGGAGCTGATGATTACGTCGCCAAGCCCTTTGGCATCGACGAAGTGCTGGCGCGAGTGCGCGTCGCCCTGCGACGCGTCATCCAACCGCCGCATGGAGCCGAACCACGCTTCCAGGTTGGGCCGCTCTCCGTCGATTTTGCACGGCGGCAGGTCGAGCTCGCCGGACAGGAGGTTACTTTGACCCCGACCGAATTCGACCTGCTCAAGGTGCTCATTATTCACCGTGGCAAGATTCTCACGCGCCAGATATTGCTCAAAGAGGTCTGGGGCGAGAAGGCGCACGCCAGGATACATAGCCTGCACGTCTATGTAGCGCAGCTCCGCCAGAAAATCGAGCCAGAGCCAGAGCATCCCCGGTTCATCCTGACCGTCCCCGGGGTAGGCTATCGCTTCAATGACGAAACTTTCAGTATCCCCATTTCAGTATCCTCAAACGGATCGAAATAGCCAATCGGCTCCCCCCTCTTGGGGAGAAGGATACCATTGAAGCCGAAGGCGTCAAGCGTACCCTTGCTTTCTTGAGCATTTTCAGAGCACCCCTTCAAGAATGTTGAGAACATTCAGTGTTTTTCTCAAAGTATCCAGAACGCACATTTACCGATTCAAGATTACACTTGGTTGTAGTCATCCAGAGCGAGGATGCAGAGAGAGTGAGAAGTCTTTTGGGTGATATTCGTTGCGATACCCACTTTCACTTTTGATGCGTCTTCTATCAACAATGATTGAAACCTTGATTCGAGCTGAACAGCAGCGCCAGGAACGAATGATTTGCAGGCAGAAAGGACTGCCTTTCATGCGGCCTGAGCGAAGCTAGCTGCGACAGCGGCGTTGGTCGCATGAATTTCAAGGAGGCCATAGCCATGCCAGGAGCGCGAATTTTACTGGTGGAAGACGATGCGGTGCTGCGCGAACTTGTGCGGCGCAATCTGGAAGCACGTTGGCATGACGTGTCCATCGCGGCAGACGCGCAGTCCGCGCTCGCTTATCTGCGAGCCACGCCGTTTGACCTCGTCCTGCTGGATATTAATCTGCCCGATGAGACCGGTTGGGAGGTGCTGCGCAATGCGCGCAAGGAGGGATGGCTGGCACCTCTGGAACTGCATGGGAATGCTGAACAAATCCCTGTGGTGATCCTGTCGGCAGTGCGGGTCAGTCCACGCCGCTTGCAGGAATTTCACCCGCTGGCCTACCTGCCCAAACCGTTCCCAATGGAGGCAATCCTGAGATTGGCAAAAGAGGCCGCATTGCGCAGGAACGGCGCTGCTACCAACGAAGGGGAAGACAAAGAACGGACCGAGCGCCCCTGGAATGCCTTCCTCGATAATACCTTCCTTGACGAGGAGGATTTTTATGCTTGATGTGATTATTGTGCTGGTGACCATACTTACGTTCCTGGCGTTTCTCGGCTTCACCGCAGGCTGTGAGCGCCTCTAGCTATGGAAAGGAAAATGTTTTTATGAACTCGCCCGTGGAGTACATCCTGGTCGGTATTGTCACGCTGGGCGTGCTGATCTATCTCTTTCTCGCCCTGCTTATGCCTGAAAAATTTTAATGTCGTCTGCTATTGATTGATAAAGTGAGGAGTCTTGATATACTGCGCCCCAACGCCGCTCCCGCGTCTCCCACGATGAATCGGGAAGCTACAGCTCAGGGGCGCAGCAAGGAGGTACACCTATGCCTGTAACACTCAATAGTGTTTTGCAGGTGCTGATCTTCCTGCTCATTGTGCTGCTGCTGACCAAGCCGGTTGGCCTGTATATGTACAAGATTTTCAACGGGGAGCGCACCTGGCTGTCCCCCGTCTTCGTCCCGCTGGAACGTCTCTTTTACCGCCTCAGCGGCATTGACCCGCAGGAGGAGCAGAAGTGGACCGGCTATATGATCTCCGTGCTGATCTTCAGCGTAGTGGGCATGCTGCTGCTCTACCTGCTTGAGCGCACCCAGCAATGGCACGGCACGCTCTTCAACCCGGCAGGGCTACCCAACGTCGAGCCGCAACTGGCCTTTAATACTGCCGCCAGCTTCACCACCAACACCAACTGGCAGAACTATACTGGCGAGCAGACCATGAGCTACCTGACCCAGATGGCCGGTCTGGCCTTCCATCAGTTCGTTTCGGCTGCCGCGGGTATCGCGATGGCGGTGGCGCTGGTGCGCGGCCTGGCGCGACGCAGCGCCCAGCACCTGGGCAACTTCTGGGTGGACCTGGTGCGCTGCACCCTCTATCTGCTACTGCCCATCTGCATCGTGGGCGCGCTGGTCTTCGTCTCGCAGGGCATGATCCAGAACTTCAATCCCTACACCGTCGTGCATACGCTGAATGGGCAGACGCAGATCATCGCGCAAGGGCCGGTCGCCTCGATGGAGGTGATCAAAGACCTGGGCACCAACGGCGGCGGCTTTTTCAACGTCAATGCAGCGCACCCCTTCGAGAATCCCAACGCGTTCACAGCATTGTTGATCATCCTCTGCGAGATCACGCTGGGGGCCGGACTCTTCTACATGTTTGGCAAGTGGGTTGGCAACACCAGGCAGGGCTGGGTGCTCTGGATCGTCTCGGCTATCCTGTTTGTGGTCGGCATAGCTATCATCATCCCTGCCGAGCAGACCGGCAACCCTCTGCTGACCAGCGCGGGCGCCGATCAGGTGGTGAGCGCAACCCAGTCTGGTGGCAACATGGAAGGCAAGGAGGTGCGCTACGGCATTACCATCTCCACCTTGCAGGAAGTGACCACCACAGCCACCTCAACGGGAACCGTCATGAGCTTCCACGATAGCTATACCCCTCTGGGCGGGCTGGTGCTCATCTCCAACATGGCGCTGGGGGAGATCATCTTTGGAGGCGTGGGCGCCGGACTCTACAGCATGCTGATGTTCGCGATCATCGCTGTCTTCATTGCCGGACTGATGGTGGGCAGGACCCCGGAGTACCTGGGCAAGAAAATCGAGCGCAAGGAGATCATGATGGCGGTGCTTGCGCTGCTGGTCTCGCCGCTGGTGATCCTGGGCTTTGCCGCCGTCGCTGTTGCGCTACCAGCGGGGCAGGCCGGACTCACGACCGGCGCGGGCAACCTGGGGCCACACGGGCTCTCCGATATCCTGTACGCCTTCACCTCGACCAATGCCAATAACGGCTCGGCCTTTGCCGGCCTCAACGGCAACACCCCGTTTTATAACTGGACGCTGGGGTTTGCCATGCTGATTGGGCGCTTTGCCGAGGTGATCCCACTGCTGGCTTTAGGAGGGGCGCTGGTCAAGAAGCGCGTGGTACCGGCTGGCCTGGGAACGTTCCCCACTACGACGCCGCTTTTTGTGGGCCTGCTCATCGGCGTGATCCTCATCGTAGGCGCACTGACCTACTTCCCGGCCTACTCACTGGGACCAATCGTTGAGCACTTGCTGATGCTGGCAGGGAGGACCTTCTAAGATGCAACAGACAACGACCCGTACCGATGAATTAGAAACGCAGCAGTGGAAGACGCGCCGCAAAGGGGACATTTCGATCTGGGACCCCACAATCATCCGGCGCGCCATCCCGGACTCCTTTAAGAAGCTGGACCCACGCGTGCAGGTCAAGAATCCAGTCATGTTCGTGGTCGAGATTGGCAGCGTCATTACCACCATCGAGTTCGTACGCCTGCTCTACACCCTGCTGTTCTCGCAGCCACCGGCCACGGTGACGCGTGGGCAACTCATCGCCGAAACCATCTTCGTGCTGGCAGTGGCAATCTGGCTCTGGTTTACAGTCGTGTTTGCCAACTTTGCCGAGGCAATGGCTGAGGGACGCGGCAAAGCTCAGGCCGATACTCTGCGCCGCGCACGCACCACCACGATGGCGAAAAAGCTCAGCACCTCAAATCGCACCGGACCGGTGCGGGAAGTCACCGCACCAGAACTGCGCAAGGGCGATCTGGTGCTGGTCGAAGCGGGCGATGTGATCCCGGGCGACGGCGATGTAGTGGAAGGGGTGGCCTCGGTGGACGAGTCGGCCATTACTGGTGAATCGGCCCCGGTGATTCGCGAGAGCGGCGGCGACCGCTCCGCCGTCACCGGAGGCACGCGCGTGCTCTCAGACTGGATCGTGGTGCAGATCAGCGCCAACCCGGGCGAGACCTTCCTGGACCGCATGATCGCCCTGGTCGAAGGCGCTAAACGGCAGAAGACGCCCAATGAGATCGCGCTCAATATCCTGATCGCCAGCCTGACCATCATCTTCGTGCTGGTTGTGGTCTCGCTGGAACCCTTTGCCATTTACTCGGGGCAGCCGGTCTCGGTGACGACGCTGATCGCGTTGCTGGTCTGCCTGATCCCGACGACCATCGGCGGCCTGCTCTCTGCCATCGGCATCGCGGGCATGGACCGCATGGTGCAGCGCAACGTGCTGGCAATGAGCGGACGCGCGGTGGAGGCAGCGGGTGATGTGGACGTGCTGCTGCTGGACAAGACCGGCACGATCACGCTGGGCAACCGGCAGGCGACACGCTTTGTACCGCTGCACGGCGTCGAGGAGCGCGACCTGGCGCATGCTGCCATGCTCTCCAGCCTCTCCGATGAGACGCCGGAAGGCCGCTCGATTGTCACGCTGGCTAAAGAGAAATACGGCTTTTCCGACGAGGTGGACCCCTCGGCAACCTTCGTCCCCTTCTCGGCGATGACGCGTATGAGCGGCGTCAATTTGAATGGCACCAGCAATGGGGCAGCTCCAGCGCATACCATTCGCAAAGGCGCGGGCGATTCGGTGGCGGCCTACGTGGCTGAGCATGGTGGCTCGACCAGCGACGAGTTGAAGACGATTGTCAACGGCATCGCCAGCGCGGGCAGCACGCCGCTGGTGGTCGCTGAAACTGATGCGGGCTTCAACGGCACGGGAGAACGCGCCCGCGTGCTGGGCGTGATTGAGCTGAAAGATATCGTCAAGGGCGGGATGCGCGCCCGCTTCGATGAACTGAGACGTATGGGCATCCGTACCATCATGATCACCGGCGACAACCCGCTCACCGCCGCCGCCATCGCCAAAGAGGCCGGCGTGGACGATTTCCTGGCGCAGGCAACCCCTGAAACCAAAATGAAGCTGATCCGCGAGCAGCAGACGGGCGGGCGTATGGTGGCGATGACGGGCGACGGCACCAACGACGCTCCGGCGCTGGCGCAGGCCGATGTGGGAGTGGCGATGAACACGGGGACGCAGGCCGCCAAAGAGGCGGCCAACATGGTCGATCTGGACTCCAATCCCACCAAGCTGATCGAGGTGGTGGAGGTCGGCAAGCAACTGCTGATCACGCGTGGCGCGCTGACGACCTTTAGCATCGCCAATGACGTTGCCAAATACTTCGCCATCATCCCGGCGGCGTTCGCGGTAACGTATCCGCAGTTGAACGCGCTTAACATAATGCAGCTGGCAACGCCGCATAGCGCGGTGCTCTCGGCAGTCATCTTTAACGCGTTGATCATCATCGCGCTGATCCCGCTGGCCCTGCGCGGCATCAAATACCGTCCCATCGGAGCCGGGCCGCTTTTGCGCCGCAATCTGCTGATCTATGGCATCGGGGGCATTATCATCCCTTTCATCGGTATCAAGGCCATCGACCTGATTTTGTACGCGCTACATTTAACGCTGTAATGTAGGGGCCTTGTAGGGGGATAGGGCTCTCCCCTCGCCCACGTCGTAGGGACCCGATTGATCGCGTCCGGTTTACCGCCAGTCCTTACACCTGTACAAATGCGGCTCCAACGACGGAGCCAACGAGCGATGATGTTCAACACCGTCAGTCCTATTGAGAAATTATGGTTTTAGTTGGTTAAATGGAAATAAGATGTAAAACAGGCGATAAATCGGACGCGCTAAAGCTGGTCCCTACGACGCATTCCATGTCGGGAGGAGGGCGGTAGGGGGCGATCCCTTGTGGTTGCTCTGTCCGACGTTGCCCACCCTGGTATGGGAAACGATACATTGTACTAGGACCCGATAACGCGCACAGACGTGATCAAATCAGGTCCACGGAAAGAAGGAAGTAAGCATATGAGTACCGTGACGCCCGCCTCTGAACAGGTGCCAAAGCGGACATTCTGGCGGAGCTTCTGGCAAAAATATCTCCGCCCGGCAGTGATGTTGACGCTCCTGTTGACGCTCCTGACTGGCATTATCTATCCCGGCGTGGTGACCGGCCTGGCCCAGTTGCTCTTTCCCTATCAGGCCAATGGCAGCCTGCATTATGTCAATGGGAAACTGGTCGGCTCGGACCTGATCGGGCAGTACTGGACGTTGCCTAAGTACTTTCATGGACGGCCCTCGGCAACCGTAAATCTGAACGGCACGCCATCGCCCTACGAGGCTGATAACTCGTCGGCCTCGAACCTGGGGCCGACCAATGCGACCCTGATCAAGTCGGTGCAGCAGCGGGTTGCTGACCTGAAGAAGGAGAATCCCAATGCGCCTGCCGGTCCGGTGCCGGTGGATCTGGTGACGACCTCCGGTTCAGGTCTGGACCCGGACATCTCAGTGGCCGGGGCACTCTACCAGGTGCCGCGCATCGCTCAAGCGCGCAGGCTTAGCCAGAGCGCCGTTCAGCAACTGGTGATGGCCCATGTACAGGGACGCTTCCTGGGCATCTTTGGAGAGCCGTATGTCAATGTGCTCGACCTGAATCTGGCGCTTGATGCACTGAAATAGTTCGACTCCGCGTTCCTGAGCGAAGCTAGCGCGTCAGCAGCGTTGGAACGCGGAACACTTTCAAAGTGGTAGGGTGTGGCTATGACCAGGCAACCTTCTGATCAATCGCGACAACGTGAGGAGGGGCGGCCCGATCCAGAGGAACTGTTACGCCGGTATCAATTGCGCGATAGCGACATGAACGTTCCCTCTCCGCCTCCCTCCACCGTGGGGGAAGCGACCTCTCCTCCGCAAGGAACGTACCGCTCCGGGCGCGGGCGGCTGCGTGTCTACCTGGCATCGGCTGCCGGAGCCGGCAAGACCTATGCTATGCTCAACGAGGGCCATCGCCGCCAGAGCCGCGGCACTGACGTGGTAGTCGGCTATGTGGAGACGCATGGGCGCGCGCAGACGCAGGCGCAGCTTGGAGATTTAGAGGTCATTCCGCGCAAAAAAATTGCTTACCGCGGAGTGACCCTCGAAGAAATGGACACCGACGCCATCATTGCCCGCCGCCCGCGCGTGGCGCTGATCGATGAACTGGCCCATACCAACGTGCCCGGCTCTAAACATACCAAACGCTACCAGGACGTGCAGGAGATCCTCGACGCGGGTATCGACGTCGTGACTACGCTGAATATCCAGCACCTGGAGAGCCTGAACGATCTGGTGGCGAGCATCACCGGTGTGCGCGTGCGCGAGACGCTGCCTGACCGCATTCTAGATCAGGCCGACGAGGTAGAACTGGTTGATATCTCGCCACATGCCCTGCGACAACGCATGAAGCACGGCAACATCTATCCCCACGAGCGCATTGATGCCGCGCTCAACAATTTCTTCCGCGAAGGCAATCTGACGGCCCTGCGCGAGATGGCGCTACGGCGCACAGCCGAGAAGACCGAGACGCAGCTCCAGCAATATATGACTGAGCATGGGATCAAAGGGGTCTGGCCCGCCAGCGAGCGCGTGCTGGTGGGCTTCGACCATCGCCCGCATACGCGCCGCGTAATCCGCGATGCCTGGCGTCTGGCTCACGGCCTGCACGCCGATTTGATCGCCGTCTCGATCCAGCCTGAAGGCTATCCCGCCCTTATGAGCAAACTCATCGGCTGGATCAAATATGGCGGTGAGGCGAAACAGCGCAGGGAAGAGGCGCTACGTCGCCTGGAGGAGCATGCCGTGCTGGCTGAGGACCTGGGGGCCGAGGTGATCCGCACAAGCAGCCACGACATTGCGCAAAAGCTGGTCGAGATTGCCCGTGAGCGACAGGTGACGCAACTGGTGCTGGGTCAACCCGCCCGCAGTCCCTGGGAAGAATTTATTCGCGGGTCCATCGTCAATCGCCTGCTGCGGCTCTCGACCGATATCGATATTCATCTCGTACCGAGAAGCCACGAAGAAGAAAAATAATGAGCAGCGCGTAGCCTTGACTTTTTATTCTCTCTGCCATATAGTTCTAATATCAGTTTTATGACTAAATCAGCACAATTGGTCATTTGTATGAAACGAAGGAGAAAACGTTGGTAAAGCAGGGTCATGAAGTGTCCAGGCGAGAGGAGCGGGCGCATCGCATTCTGGATGCGGCTAAGGTATTGATCTTGCGCTGGGGCTATCACAAAGTTACCGTCGATGATATATCCAGACAGGCCGGAGTGGCAAAGGGCACGATTTATCTACACTGGAAAACGCGAGAAGACCTGTTCGCGGCACTGATGAAGCGTGAGAAGCTGGAAATAGCGGAGGAACTCAAGCAGCGCATTGCGGACGATCCCGAAGGAGCCACGCTGCGCGGTCTCCTGAAGCATACGGCGCTGACGCTGATGGAACGCCCATTTATGAAAGCGGTCCTTTTGCGCGATATGGAGATATTGGGGAAGCTCAGCCAGGGAGAAGCAAGTAAAACGGCTTATCTAGAGAAGATGATGGGCTTCAAAGTGTACCTCGAATTTTTGCGCGAGCATGGATTGGTGCGAACCGATCTTAGCTTGCGAGCGCAGGTTTATATCTTCTGCGCCATTTTCATGGGATTTTTACTTGTTATTCCCCTGATGCCCGATGAATTCACGCCCACCGATGAGGAGATTGCGGAACTGATGGCTGAGACCGCGCATTGCACGCTGGAGCCTCGTCATGCGGTCTCGCCTGATGCACTGCAAAACGCCTCTCACACCTTTATCCAATACATGGAACGCTCTACTAAAGTTGTCCAGGAACAGTTTGAGAAAGAAATGAACGTATGACCACTCAGGAAAGTTCACTTTTGAACAATATCGATGATGCTCCTCTTGTTCTCGCATTGAATGATAGCCCTGTTACATTGGAACAGGTCGGAGGGAAAGGCGCATCACTGGCACGCATGGCCGCCGCTGGCCTGCCTATTCCCCCCGGCTTTCTCGTCACTACGGTGGCCTATCGCCGTTTTGTCGCGGAAAACGGGCTGCAAGAGCAGATTCTGGCTGCGGTCTCAGGCAGCGATGTCGATCAGCCCGCAACGCTCGAAGAGGCGTCCAGCAAAATTGGAGAGCTCTTCGCCGCAGGCGTGATGCCCGACGAGATTGCTGAAGCGATCCGCCAGGCATATGCCGGATGTAACGATCAGCCTGTCGCCGTACGTTCTTCCGCCACGGCTGAAGACCTGCCGGAGATGTCCTTTGCCGGTCAGCAGGAAACATACCTGAATATACGCGGCGCGGCGATGGTACTGGACGCGGTCAAACGCTGCTGGGCCTCTCTCTGGACTGCGCGCGCCATTGGCTACCGCGCCCATCACAGCATCGCGCCCCAGGATGTCAGTCTGGCGGTCGTCGTCCAGGAACTGGTATCCGCCGATGCCTCCGGCATCCTCTTCACGGCCAATCCCTTGACCGGCGACCGCGATCAGGTGGTGATTAACGCCGCCTGGGGTCTGGGCGAAGCCATCGTCGGCGGTCAGGTAACGCCCGATACCTTTGCGCTTGACAGGGCGAGCGAGAAGATTGTCAGGCAGGAGATAGCAGAGAAAAGCGTCATGACAGTCTGTACACCTGAGGGCACCCGCGAAGAGCCTGTCCCCACCGATAAGCGCAAAGAGGCGGCGATTACTAGTGCGCAAGTAACTGAGCTGGCGCGCATCGGTAAACAGATTGAGCAGATGTATGGTCAGCCAATGGATATCGAGTGGGCGATAAAGGATGATCGCATCTCGATTGTGCAGGCGCGCCCGATCACAACGTTACGCTCTCCAGCTTCAGCAAGCGAGACAGCAAGCGATGAATGGAACGATAGCCTGACCGGTAACTACCTGTGGACCAATGCTAACCTGGGCGAGGCAGTACCTGACGTCATGACTCCTGCGACCTGGTCGGTGATCCAGGTCCTGGTCTTCGAGACGGCCCCGCTGCCGTCGCTCGGTCGCTACCGCATCATGGGCAATATCGCCGGGCGCTTCTATATCAACTTGAGCCTGCTGTTATCGCTCGCAGCAGTCTTTGGTGTGAAGCGCCAGACCGCGCTAGAGCGCAACGAGAATTTCTTTGGGCGCGTTCCCGACGATGTCGAGATCCCCCTCATCCCGCTGTCACGCTGGCAGGTAATCGCGAAGTTGATACCAGAAGTAGCCAGCCTGCTCTGGACGATACGCCGCTATCAGCAACAATTTCCGGCCTTCCTGGAGGAGTCACCGGCACGCTGCGGGCGGCTGCACGCCCAGATCAAAGCGACATCCAGCACGCAGGATCTGGCCCGGCTGTGGCGAACGGAGATCGAGCCATTTTTCCGCGATGCCCTGCGCATGCTGCGTTCGGTTGCTCAAGGGTTAGATCGTATGTTGCGCTCAGACCTGCGCAAGCTGGTGGGCGAGGCCGATACCAACGCGCTGATCGGCGGATTGAGTAGCGGTGCCAACCAGTTAGCCAGCCTGGAACTACTGCTAGGGCTGGAACAACTCTCGCGTGGTGAGATTGACCGCGAGACCTTCGCGCGCCGCTACGGTCATCGTGGCGCGCACGAGATGGAACTCTCTATCGCTCGTCCCGCTGAAGATCCTGATTGGATCGAGCGGCAGCTTGCCGGGATGCGCGGGGCTGAGATAGATGTCCATCAATTGCTGGCTCGTCAAAATGCGGCCCATGAAGCCGCCTGGGAGCGTTTCCGCCAGCGTTATCCACGCGAGGCAAAGAAGATACGTCGTCGCATTGATCGCAGCGCGGAGGCTGCCCGCAAAAGGGAGGCTGCCCGCTCGGAGGGGGTGCGCGTCTTCTGGGTGATTCGCGCCTTTATCCGGCGTGCCGGCGAACTCACGGGACAGGGCAATAAACTATTCTTCCTCTCAATCAACGAGATTCTAGCCGTTCTTGGTGGCGACCTGGCTCCCCTTGCCTCTATCCCAGGCCGCCACGCGCGCTACAACCGCTATTGCGCGTTACCGCTATATCCAGGGCTGATCCGCGGACACTTCGATCCTTTCCTCTGGGCCGCAGATCCACACAGGCGCAACGACCTGTTCGACGAAGGGCGCGAGCATGCCATCAGCGACGATGCGATCAGAGGGTTCCCCGGCTCGGCAGGGATCGTCGAGGGACGAGCGCGCATGGTTGCCACGGTCGAAGAAGGCGATCAGCTCCAGGCAGGCGAGATCCTGGTAACAACCACGACCAATGTTGGCTGGACGCCCCTGTTTCCACGCGCCGCCGCCATCGTAACCGACGTTGGCGCGCCTCTCTCGCACGCCTCCATCGTCGCTCGCGAGCTGGGCATACCCGCCGTCGTCGGCTGCGGCAACGCCACCATGCGCCTGCATACCGGCGACCTGATCCGCGTCAACGGCGCACAGGGCACCGTCGAAGTGCTGCAAGTGGCAGAACCGTAGGGTTCTGCCGTTTGCAAAAAAAGCCTCCATCTGATAGAGTGGATGGGTAGATAGTCTGTCTCTCCTTTCACGCTTCGAGGTGCAACGCATGACGACGACAACCGGTTCCGAAACCTCCTTCTTTTCAACCCTGTCTGGCCGTTATTATTACGATCCCGCTATTTATGAGCTAGAACAAGAGCATATTTTCTCCCGCATGTGGGTTTGCGCGGGACGAGCCGACGCACTCTCTGCTCCGGGCGCTTACCAGGTTGTTTCTATTGGACGAGAGAGCGTGATTATCGTGCGTGACCGCAACGACGAGCTGCACGCCTTCCTCAATGTGTGCCGCCATAGAGGGGCGCGGCTGTGTAGCGAGATGTCGGGCTGCCTGAAAGGCTCGATTCAGTGCCGCTATCACGCCTGGACCTATGGGCTGGATGGCTCGCTAATTGGCGCGCCGAATGTGCTGGCTGACGAACAATTTGACCGCGCGGCATACGGGTTATTTCCGGTGGCACTGGAACTGTGGGAAGGCTTTATCTGGCTCAATCTGTCCGATGACCCGCCATCGGTAGCTGAGCAGCTTAATCAGCAGATCATCAAGCGGTTCGGCAGTTACGCTCCTTTTGCGCGCTATGGGCTGGGAGAACTGAAGGTGGGGAAGGCAATCACGTACAGTCTGGAAGCCAACTGGAAGCTGGTGCTTGAGAACTTCATGGAGTGCTATCATTGCGCTCCGATGCATCCCGAACTGTGCGATCTGCTGCCCGGCTTCCGCTCCGGCAAAGCGTACGACGCTGGTGATGCCGCCATGTTAGCCGATACCGCCGCAGCCTTCACCGTCACCGGCAAGGCCAGTCGTCCGCCGCTTCCAGGCTTGCTGGCGGAGGATTTGCGTCGCTACTATGGCGAAGTGCTGCTGCCCAATATCCTGCTCAATCTATTTGACGATCATGCCGTTGTGCATACCGTCTGGCCGGAGGGGCCAACCCATTCGCGCGTGGTATGCGAGTGGCTCTTTGATCCCGTGGTGATGACCAGACCGGATTTTGACCCGATGGATGCCGTCGAAATCTTTGATCTCGTCAACCGGCAGGACTGGGAAGTGTGCGAACTGACCCAGCAAGGCATGACCTCGAAAGCATTCCGTTCCGGCGGCATCTACGTCCCCGCCGAACAACATATTCGCGCATTCGCAGATTTCATCCTTGCAAAAATCGCCCCGTAGGACAGGCGCAAGGACCGGATCTGTAGGGGCAGTGCCTTGCGTTTGCCCTGCTGGCCCTATTGAATCATTATCAAAAAGAGAGAAATACATGAATCCTGAAGAATTTCGTCAGATAGGTCACCAGATCGTTGATTGGATCGCCGATTACCGCGCCAGGATTGCAGAGTTTCCGGTGATGTCGCAGGTCGAGCCTGGTGCGATACGAGCGCAGTTTCCGACCACGCCTCCCGACTCCCCCGAGTCGTTTGAGGATATTTTGCGCGATCTTGACCAGATCATCGTCCCCGGACTATCGCACTGGCAATCGCCCAACTTCTACGGCTATTTTCCAGCTAATAGCATGCTGGCCTCCGTGTTAGGCGACTATCTGAGCAGCGGCCTGGGCGTGATCGGCCTCTCCTGGCAATCCAGCCCGGCCCTGAGCGAGTTGGAGGAAGTGGTCACCGATTGGGTGCGCCAGATGGTTGGCCTTTCGGACGCCTGGAGCGGCGTCATCCAGGATACCGCTTCGACGAGTACGCTGGTCGCCCTGCTCTGCGCACGCGAACGCACCACCGACTATTCGTTAGCGCGCGGCGGCCTGCAAGGCGAAGAGAGGCCGTTGATCGTTTATGCTTCCGCACAGAGCCATAGCTCGGTCGAGAAAGCGGCCCTGCTCGCAGGTTTCGGACGTGCGAATGTACGCAGCATTCCGACCGACGAGCACTTCGCCATGCGCGCTGACCTGCTGGCTGCATCGATTGAGTCCGATATCGCCAACGGCTTTATTCCCTGTGCGGTCGCTGCCACCATTGGCACCACCGCGTCAACGGCGCTCGATCCGCTGGAAGAGATTGCGCAGATTGCTCACAGGTATAACATGTGGATGCATGTGGATGCGGCCCTTGCCGGCGCGGCCATGATCCTGCCCGAATGCCGCTGGATGTGGCAGGGTATCGAGAAGGCCGACTCGCTGGTGTGGAATGCCCATAAGTGGCTCGGAGTAGTATTTGATTGTTCGCTGTACTATGTGCGCGACCCCGAGCACCTTATACGCGTGATGAGCACCAATCCGAGCTTTTTACAGAGCGCCGTGGATGATCAGGTCAAGAACCTGCGCGATTGGGGCATTCCGCTGGGGAGACGCTTCCGCGCGCTCAAGCTGTGGTGCCTTATTCGCGAGCAAGGAGTGGCAGCCTTGCAGGCTCGTCTGCGCCGCGATATCGCCAATGCTCAGTGGCTTGCCGAGCAGATCAGGGCCACACCAGACTGGCGTATCCTCGCGCCTGTTATTCTCCAGACGCTCTGCGTGCGCCATGAGCCTCCTGGCCTTACAGGAGAAGCATTGGACCGGCACACCCTGGCCTGGGCGGAGCGTGTCAACCGTTCGGGCGCGGCCTATCTCACGCCCGCGCAGCTCGACGGTCGCTGGCTGGTACGCATCTCCATCGGCTCAGTCCCGACCGAACGCGAACATGTGGCGGCCCTGTGGAGGGTGATCCAGCAGGAAGCGGAGAGTATTTAATAGCCACGCTGCCCTTCGTAGGGACCCGGTTTACCGCGTCCGGTTCGCCGCCTATCTTCGCCTCAGCCCACGCGTTGCTCCAACGGCGAACGCATCGGGAGAAAACGCGATCAACGCGTTCCTTTTGTATTTAGCGAGCATCGTTTTTAGGTTAGGACGGGCGATAAATCGGACGCGCTAAAGCAGGTCCCTACGATCATTCAAGTAGCGCCAATCCCTGCTCAATCTTGCGTTGCGCTTCCGCCAGTTCGTGCATGACTCTGTTCCTTCGACGCACGAGCAGGGTCAGCAACTCGTGCGCTGTGTCGCTTTCAGGGCTGGCTGCAACCAGCGCGTCAATAGGGGCAAGCAGTGGCACCGGTGGCTGACCGAGCGCGGGATCATAGGCGTAGGGGTCGGAGCTGGTATAGTTCAGGCGCACAAGCGGCTTTTCTGCTGCCTGGATGATCTCGTTAAGCTGCGAGATCGTTGCTGGTGGCAGCTTATCAGCGCCATTATCAAGCCTCGTCTGAAGCTGCGTTGCGAGCTGCTGCACCTCCTCTGCGCGTTTGACTACCATAGAGAGATCAAACCGCTCTCCCGCCTTCTGTTGCCACGCGCATAGGTGTTGAAGCAGGTCATCAGCCGACAATTTGATGTTTAAGGGAAGTATTGCCGTCGAAAGGTAATGATAGATGATGGCGGCATAGATTTGCGTATCGCGCACGAGCAGAGCCGGATCGATCTTGTCGGCGGTATCCTCGGTGGTATGCCACCACCAGCCCAGGCCGCCGCTTTTGGCGGGCGAGCCGCCGAATAGTTCCGCCGCCGAATCTCCTGCCCTGGGTGGCTGCTCTGAGAGGGACATGAACAGCGACGGGATACCGTGCCCCTGAAACGATTGATCGCCCGCGCGGCTGAAGCGCGTACCGTTGTACTCGATGCCCGTAAGCGCCTGTATCACCTGGGCCGCGCATGGCTGCATCTCCGCCATCGTTGGCGCTTCGCTCAGCACGGTAGCATTTTGTCCGCCAACCGAGTCAACGTTAATGTGCGCGACGCAGTTTGCCTCCAGGTCTTCCCAGAAGTTATCGGCATACCAGGTGGAACCGGCGTAGCGGCCATGTGAATGTCCCGACCAGAAGGCCAGGCGAAGACCACGCCTGAAGGTGTGACGATAAGGTAGCACCGCGCGTAATGTCTCCAGCATCGTCGCGTTGGCGCTGCCGTTATCCATCGCGCCATAATGCCAGGAATCGACATGCCCCGAGAACAAAATGAATTTTCCCTGCTCGTCCTTGCCGCCCGCCTGACCATCCACCTGGGCAATCAGCGTGGGGATCTGCGTCCAGCGCGTGGAAACCTGGGTGCGCAAACGCACCGCGACCTCCTGCTCCGTAGAGGCAACTCCCACGATGAATCGGGGAGCTACCGGTTGCCCCGCATCAAACATATCCCGCAGCGTATCGCCATCCTCTTTACCGAGCGAGATAACGGGAATATGTGGGAGCTGATGCCGGTTCTCGGGCGTCGGCGAGCCCCAGATGCTTGACACGATCATCTCATGAACATGCTCGTCCTGATTGACAAAGATACAGGCCGCAGCGCCCGCTCGCTGCGCGGTAAGCACTTTCGCGGGCATGGCGATGCCATCAATGATCACCGCTTTGCCCTGGACGTTGCGTGATGCATAGCTCTCCGCGCCGCCGCTGCCGACGTAGACCGCGCTGAGTTGCAAGCCTTCTTCAGGCGTGCTTACAGCCATAGCATGCGTGATGGCCCGCAACTCTTTTTGTCCCGCCCGCAGTTGCGCGCTGATGGGTAAGCTGATCAAGCCATAGCCGGTGTAGAGGGTGGGTTCAACGCCGCACTGACGGAGCATAGAAGCGATATATTCAAACGCTTTGCGCTCATCTTCTGTTCCCGAAAGGCGTACCCACTGCGCTATCGCCTGCGTATCCGCCATTAGTCGCTCGCGCGAAACCGCTTGCACGATTGCCTGCTCTATGCTGCTTAATGTCGTCATCTGCTCGATCCTTCCTTTGACATAGCGCCCAGGTAAGAAAGCATGGCGGCGCCGGTTTTGATGCCTATAAAGAAACGCGCAACCTCCATATTCTCGTTAGGAGCGTGGTTCGCCTCGTCCGCATTGGCATAGGGGACGCAGAAAACGGGAATGCCCAGGATTTTGGTGAAGACGTAATTAGGCAGGCTGGCCCCTTTGGCAGGGACAAGCAGCGGAGCAGCTCCCTGAGCCGCGGTAATCGCCTGACGTAGCGGCTCGGTATAGGGGCTATCGAGCGGCGTCTTCGATGGGTCCATGCCTCCGTGGCTGCTGACGATGACATCGGGGGCGTGACGCTGGACGTGCGCTTTGACCTTTGCCAGGATCTCCTGCGCCGTCTGAGCTTCGACCAGGCGGATATCGCACTTCGCAACGGCCTCGTGCGGCAGCACCGTCTTAGAGCCAGGACCGCCATAGCCGCCGTGAATGCCGTTGATCGTCAGCGTGGGCCACGCGGCCTGGCGTTCAAAAAAGTTTCGTTCCTGTGGCTCATCAAGACGGCGCAGGTCCAGCGACTGTTTGACCTCATCCACATCGATGGGCAAGGCTGCCAGCGCCTCGCGTTCCATCGCGGTCAGTGGCTGCACATTGTCGTAGAAGCCGTCAATCGTAATCTCACCCCGCTCGTTTTTCATCGTCGCGAGCAGGTGGACGAGGGTCCAGAGTGGATTGGGGACGATTCCACCCCAATGGCCCGAATGGAGATCGCGGTTGGCTCCCCTGGCGCGCAACTCTATATCAAGCACGCCGCGCACGCCAAAGCTGATCATTGACTGCCCATTCTCATGCACCGGCCCATCGCTGACGATCATCAGGTCAGCCAGGAGCTTATCACGATGGGCGCGAATGAACGCAGGCATATGCGGGCTACCTACCTCCTCTTCCCCCTCAAGCAGCACTTTAACGTTACAAGGTAACGTACCATTACAGGCCAGCAAGCTCTCTAACGCCATCAACTGCGCAAAATGCTGCCCCTTGTTATCCGCGACTCCACGCGCATAGATGCGCCCAGCGCGAATGGCAGGCTCAAAAGGAGGAGAGAGCCATTCTTCTAGCGGATCAGGTGGCTGCACATCGTAGTGGCCGTAGAGCAGAACAGTGGGCGCATCGGGTCCGACGTGATATTCTCCAAAGACCATCGGCCACCCATCCGTGGGTAAGATCTGTACAGCCAGGCCCATCTGGCTCATCACGCCCGCCATATATTCTGCCACCTCGCCAATGCCCTCTCCGTAGGCGCTAATGCTCGGGCGGCGCAGGTAGTCGAGCAGGCGCGACAAAAATAGCTCGGAGTGGTTGTCAATGTAGGTAAAAATATGGTCTAGATCAGGGGTCATAGAGGATGCCATCAGGATCGTCCTTCCTTTACTGCGGGCATTGCCCGTTGCTCTCCATCAGCATGCCTCTATGATATTGCCTCTAATTGGAAACTGCAAGTGAACGGCTTGCAGGGCAGAGCTATCAATAGTTCACGCATCACAGAATTTTTGACGTGATAGCTGCTATTCCATCTTGAGCGTTGCCAGTTCATCTCAGAGCACAACGGTATGATATGATTGAGGTAGTAATCGTAATCAGGAAAGAGAGGGCAATGATGAGAACGAACGAGGTGAAGGCAAAGCTGAAAAGGGGCGAGCCGGCGGTTGGCGCGTGGTTGAATATTCCCAGCGTCGCTATCGCACGTATTATGGCGCGTCTGGGCTTCGACTGGCTGACGGTGGACGCGGAACATGCAGCACAGAACCCGAGCTTGATGTCCGATATGGTCGGGGCTATCGCCGATGCCAGGACGAGCGCGCCTCTGGTGCGGTTGCCGGAGAATAGCGTCAACTGGATCAAGTGGTCGCTCGATGCAGGAGCGTGGGGCATTATCGTCCCGATGATTAACACCCGTGCCGACGCCGAACAGGCTGTGAGCTGGGCCAAATATCCGCCACAGGGCATGCGCAGCATCGGCGGCGTCTTCGGGCCATATGGCTTTGGCCTCAGCGATAGCAGGAGTTACGCCCAGCAAGCCAACGACCAGATCCTCGTCGGCGTGCAAATCGAAAGCGCCCAGGCGCTGGAAAATCTCGATGAGATCCTCTCGGTGCCGGGGGTCGATGTCGCCTTCGTTGGCCCCAATGATCTGCATATGCAACTGGGTCTACCGCCAAGCTCGGAAGGAGCCGAGCCCGAATTTGTCGCCGCGCTCGACAAGATCAAGCAGGCAGCACAACGTCATCATGTCGCCCTGGGCATGTTCTGTAGCAGCGGAGAGGCGGCGGCAAATCGTATTCGCGAGGGCTTTCACATGGTCAGCGCCACCAGCGACGCTTCCTGCCTGATCGGCGGCGCAACCCTCCATCTGCGAGCCGCGAACCCTCGCTAGACGATCCCCTCTATATTTCAACATCCTCAAGCGGGCGATGTCGATCCGCTTGAGGAACAAGATAGACGCCATATCTGAGGATGTCAGGTGAAGCTGTAAAATGAAATAAGGAAGTTGTAAGGAGGTATCTTCATGGAGCGCACACAATGGAAACAGGAGCGGCGGCTGTGGAACGAAGTGCAGATGGATACCATCTACGCCCGGCAATACGATGAGCAATGGGGCGGCTATGTGAACCCTTCGCACTTTATGATGATCGAACGCCTGCTAGAGCTTTGCCCAGCGGGAGGGACCATTCTCGACGCAGCCTGCGGCACAGGTAAGTACTGGTCGATCCTGCTGGAACATGGCCTCTCCGTCCGTGGAACCGATCAGTCGCAGCAGATGCTGCAACAGGCGCGGAACAAATTTCCCGAGGTGCCGGTAGAACATATCGGTCTGCAAGAGCTAACCTTCGTTGATGCCTTTGACGCCGTGATCTGCATGGACGCGATGGAGATGGTCTTTCCTGAAGACTGGCCGCTTGTGCTCGCTAACTTCGCCCGCGCACTGCACAAAGGTGGGCATCTCTATTTCACGGTCGAGATAGAATCGGAGGAGGCGCTCGACATCGCTTACGAAGCTGGCAAGCGCCTGAAATTACCTCTGATCTATGGCGAATATGCCCATCACGGCGGCTACCACTTCTACCCCACCGATCAGCAGGTACGCGACTGGCTCTCTGAGGCGCACTTCACCCTGCTGGACACGATGGAAGGCGATGGCTATCGCCATTACCTGGTCAAACTGTAGGGGCAACTGCCCTTTTTCATCAAAAAGAGCAGGGCAAGCGCAAGGCATTGCCCCTACCCATCCATTATCGCCCACCGGCGAACGGGTCACACTGGGCACAGGGCAACCGCCAGGGATTGCCCTGGCCATGCGTCCCGCGTTGGGCACGGTCATCGCCGCCCGCCGCCACAGGGCCACCGTCACCCATCATCGTGCCAACCCGTCACAGGGCAAGCGCAAGGCATTGCCCCTACCCATCCATTATCGCCCACCGGCGAACGGGTCACACTGGGCACAGGGCAACCGCCAGGGATTGCCCTGGCCATGCGTCCCGCGTTGGGCACGGTCATCGCTGGCGGACAGGACAAGCGCAAGGCATTGCCCCTACCCATCCGATCCAGTCCCCCATCATCGAAGGCACCGCAGTAGGGCAACCTTCCAGGATTGGCACGATGAGGGATGCGGCAGGGCGATCACATGGACGCGATGACGCGGGGCGGGACGGGCGTGGGAAGCGGCAGGACGAATGGCTAGGGGCAATCCCTCGCGGTTGCCCTTGTTAATATGCAAAATCATGGTCCCTACTTGCCTGTTCTCCCCTTCAACCGTTATACTACAGTTGCACGACAAATATACTGTTGATTGCTCGTTGAGGGGAAGAATATGGCAAGATCTTCTAATAGGATGGCTCAGGGGCAGATGGTGAAAAATGAGGAGGCACAGTTCTATGGCTGGCTCTGGAAGGGCCTCGGCTTCTTCTGGGGTACCATTGTGCTGGGCCTTGTGACAAGCATCGTGTTTGGCATCATCTCGTCTTTTGTGCCCAAAGATTGGTCTACCTTCTTGCAAAAACCTATCGAGTGGGCCTTCCAGAACTTGCTGATTGTGGCGCTGGCGCTGGCTATCCTGGCCTTGCTAACCTATATCGTGTATCTGAGAAAGCGCATTTTAAACGATGCAACCGCTTCTGCATCCGTTGTCGATCCTTTAGCCAGCTCGCAGCCATATCAGCCCAAATCGGAGAAAGACCTGGAGCAGCGCTACCTCCAGCGCATGATCCGCGAGAACGAGCTGCTCAGGCTCACGGGCGTTCCGGCGGGGCTGGTCGCGCCCCATGTGATGCTGGACGAGGTCTTCATCGTGCCGGAATTCTTCCCTACACGTCTGCCCAACGATTACCCGCTCACGAGCGATGAATTTACGCGCTATCGCGACCTGTTGAAGCGCGGCCAGTTCTCTGAAGAGATGGAGCGCGCGTTTGTCGGCACAGAAAAATCGTGGTTGGATATTCTCAAAAAGGGCGAGAAGGTGAGCGTGAGCCAGCTCTGGTCGCAGCTCACAAGAGAGCATCCTACGGCAGTGATCCAGGGCTACCCTGGCATGGGCAAAAGCACCCTGATGGCCCGACTGACGCTGCACATGGCGCGGTGCAGCCTGAATCGGCCCGATCCGACAATGGGTGAACGGCTCATCCCCGCTCGCTCAACGCTTATCCCCGTCCTGCTGCTGCTCAAAGATTACGCTACTGAGCTTGAGAAAGCCCTGACAAACGCGAAGGATCTGCCGCTGCTCGACTACCTGAAGATTGTGGCTGATCGCGTGCCCCTGGTCGGGCTGTATTCTTACCTCCTGGAAAGCCTGCAAGAGGGACGTTGCCTGGTGATGCTGGATGGATTGGACGAGGTGAGCAATCTGGAGACGCGCAAACGGGTCAAGCAGGCAATAGAGAGCTTCATTCTGGACTATCGCGATACCGCAAAGACGAGCTTCAATCGTTTCCTGATTACCTCGCGCGTGGCTGGCTACGACGTGGTAGCCTTCGCCGACTACCTGCACTTTACCATCGCCGAACTTACGCCGCAGCAGATCGATGGCTTCCTGCCGCGCTGGTGCCGCGCCAACGTGAGGCGCGATTCCTACCCTGCTACGGGAGGAGAAGAGGAGCGTGAAGAGCGCATCGTCCGAGAAGCCGAACTGATGGCGCAGCGCCTCAGCAGGGCCGTTCACGAACATCCGGGCGTAGCCAGGCTGGCCGAAAATCCCCTCCTGCTCACGCTATTGGCGGTGATGCAGCAGAACAGCATCGAGCTTCCTCGGCAGCGCACCGAACTCTACAAGACGGTAACGCTCACGCTGCTGGAAAATCGCAATATCGCCAAGCAGCTCGTCCCCATCCCCGAAGCGCAGGCGATTCAGCGCCTCGGCCCGATAGCCTACGAGATGCAACAGTCCGGCAACAGCTTCGCCCGCCAGAAGGATGTCAGAGAATCGCTGACACATACCATCGAGCAGGAGGGCGGGACGCCGCAGGAGGTGGCGCAGGAGGTCGAGAACTTCCTGCTGCGTATCCGCGAGCGCGGCGGCCTCTTCGTGATCCGCACGGGCGACTACTTCGGCTTCTTCCACCGCACCTTCCAGGAGTACTTCGCCGCCCGCTACATCCTCAACCAGATCAAGCGCGACCCCGACGCCTGGATCGCCACCCTCGTAGATCTGGCCCGTAGCCGCGACGACCTCTGGCGCGAACCCTTCCTGCTCGCCGTCGCCTACCAGAGCGGCGAAGACGAAATCATCGCCCGCAAAATCATCCAGGTGCTACTCGACGTCCCTCAAGGAGCCGATTTCAAGGCTCAAGCGCACGACCTGCTCCTCGCCGCCGAATGTGTGATCGAGTCCAAACCCCTGACTATTGGCTCAACCCTCGAAAAACAGATCGCTAAACAACTCGTGCAGGCATATGAGCAGGCGGTGAGGGGTCGGGAGTTTAAGACTTGCAGTGATATTGAGGAAATAACGAGCCGCTGGCTGCTCAGTTTGCCAGAGGAGACATATCGTCCGGTTCCGGTGATCGTTCTCAGCGAGATTGTGAGCGATTCGCACAATATATTGCCGCAGAGAACAGTTCTGACGTTGCTTGCAATGATTGCGCATAAACTCATTGATGGTCCTCCAACCATTTTCGAGATGCTTGTTCCGCCTCTGCTAGCATTATGTGGACTGCCTGCTATTGACGAATTCCGTCCTACTGATGGCCTTTCCGAGTCATCTGACTTTAACGTCATTGACCTGGCTCTGACAGCTCTATCATTCATGGGAAGAAGGGGACCTGCTGGCGCTCTGCTTGGAAATGTGCGCCAGTATTTCAAGCAACATCCTGAGCATCTAAGATTGCTTGCTCGTTACTCACTAGAACGTGGCACTCTGATTACCGTGACTTTAGTGCCATTGGCTGAAGGCAATTATCAACGTTATGAAGCAGTTATCGATCAATGGATCGAGCTGCGTGACTCCTATCGCCCTGCCCGTATTACGGAGCGAGATGTATCCGCCTGTCTTGAGATTCACGAACAATTACTCGTCAGTGCGGAGGAAGCAAGCTATCCCACAACGATGCATCTGTTAAAGATGCTTCAGATTGCTGGAGATAACCCGTCCATATCCTGGCAGCAAAATTGGCAACAATATATGCTGGAGCAAATGGCTTCTGGTCGCTATAGCAGCTACCAGGAGTTGGCGTTGCTCTGGGCCATGCTTTTCCCCAATGAAAAGGCATTAGCTCCTTTAGCTCAGCATATCCTGGAGCACTATAATAGCTCCGCTAACTCAGTACAACGTTATGCCCAACGCTTTATTATTTCTCTCGGTTTCAACCTGAGAGACCTGAGAGACCTGAGAGACCCGAGAGACCTGAGATCCCTGAGAGACCTGAGAGACCTGAGAGACCTGAGAGACCTGAGATACCTGAGAGACCTGAGATACCTGAGAGACCTGAGAGACCTGAGAGACCTGAGATACCTGAGATACCTGAGAGACCTGAGAGACCTGAGAGACCTGAGAGACCTGAGATACCTGAGATACCTACAAAAAGTGTTACTCACCCATAAGGTTGCTGAAAGGGCACAGAACTTTATTCCTGCAACCGATGCAACGCAAACAGTAGACCTGCTTGGGATTTTGCTCGGACGGGTACTCGAAATCGAGGAAGAGGGTAAGACAGGCCAGGATATCGAGGAAGAAGTTCAGCAGATTGCCAAAACCGCGCTTGACAATATTGCATCAGCAAGTTCAGAGGAGGTGAGGGAAGCGGCTCTGGATATCGTACGCTATCTGCCTATGCGCACGGCAAACGAGGTCGAGTTTGTGCTGCAACTGGCGGAGAAGACAAGTGATGTGCGAATACAGAAGGCATGTACTGAGGCGATAAGGTTTGCGAGGTTGAATGCGGAGGGGAGGACGGCGCTGGAAGCAGGGAGGCAATCGGGGGTGAAGGTGGTGCGCGAGGCGGCGGAGGAGAGATTGCGGCGGAAGGGGTAGGATGAGGTGCAGCAGGCAGGGCAAGCGCTCTTCTTGAAATTCCGCCCGCCAACGCTGCTGCGCGCTATCTTCGATCAGGCGGGCGGCGAGGAAGCCCCCTACCAGGCCCATCCGCTGCCCCCTGCCCCTACTGGTTCTGTCCAGCGTTGCGGGGACCGCAGCAGGGCAACCGCGAGGGATTGCCCCTAGCCATACGTCCTGCCACACCCCATGCCCGTCCACCCGATTCATCGCGTCTGTGTGATCGCCCTGCCGCATCCATCATCGTGCCAAGCCTGCGGGGTGCCCTGCGGCGGTGTCCGCGATGATGGGGGGGGAACCGGATCGGATGGGTAGGGGCAATCCCTCGCGGTTGCCCTGTCCGCCTGCGATGACCTGGCCCTATGCTGCAACGTCTGGCTAGCTAGGGGCAATCCCTCGCGGTTGCCCTGTCCGCCTGCGATGACCTGGCCCTATGCTGCAACGTCTGGCTAGCTAGGGGCAATCCCTCGCGGTTGCCCTGTCCGCCTGCGATGACCTGGCCCTATGCTGCAACGTCTGGCTAGCTAGGGGCAATCCCTCGCGGTTGCCCTGTCCGCCTGCGATGACCTGGCCCTATGCTGCAACGTCTGGCTAGCTAGGGGCAATCCCTTGCGGTTGCCCTGCTGGGGTTGCAGGGGGTCTCGCTCTGAGGCGGGATTGGGCGATTCTTGGTGGGGGAGCGGCAATGAATTGGACGCGATCAATCGGGTCCCTACCGGATAGGGATGATTCGGGGAGGGATGGATGGACAATCAATTGGACGCGATCAATCGGGTCCCTACGACATCCGATGCAATTATGGTATGAGCGGTAGGGGCAAGACCCACCCCTATCCGTTGGCGTTGTCGCTTTCGTCCAATCATTCAGGGTTGCTGACCTGGTTGAGGCGGTTCCAGAGGAGGTAGTCGGTCGCTTTGGCATAGCTCACTCATCCTCGCATAACTATCAACTTCTCTTCATCCTTTCAGTAACCACGTTTTGCATGCGAGGATGGTGACAACCGCTATGGCGAGCTGATGTCAGGGAACGGCTAGCTCTGGAGGGAGATGGGTCGCGGCAGCAAAGGCGGCTGTGACAGCTTCTCCGTCTGGCAAGATGGTGTGAAAGATACGGGCGGACTCCATTCTGGTCTCTTCGTTCCACTGCTCCTCGAAAAAGACGCTGGTGGTAAACGAAATCAGATCTTGCGCGGCACGCTCCCACAAATAGTAGGTGAGCGCGATCCAATCAATCTCAGTCTCCCCATAGCCCTGGAAAAAGGGCGTTGTCCTGTCCCAGGATGGGCCATCTGCTCGCAGTTCTCTGGTAAAGATGAAGTCGCGCTCTTTGGGGGCCATTTTCACGTCGTCCCAATCGATCACAAAGACGCGGCCATCCTGCGTGCGCAACAGGTTGCTGGCGTGCAGGTCGGCGTGACAGATAACGTATGGCCCTGACCGCTGCTGGAGCGCCGCTCCCAGCTTCTCCAGGGAGGCTGCCGCCGTGTGAATGATGTCGCGGTACAAGACCCAGTCGGAGAGAATGATCCGTTCCGCAGCATTTTTCCCCTCAGCATGCGCATGTTGAGCGTCAAAGGAGCGCAGCCAGCGAGTATACTCGCTCGGGTCAAAGGTTTCCTGGCGCACGCCCTCAAATCCTTCGACAGGCAGCTCGACCTGATGAATCTGCTTGAGGGCGCATCCTGCTTCCTGCCATTGTTGGGCCGTCATACCTGTCCAACTGGTATCGCCCTCGATGAAAGGAAATACCAGCGCGGTCCACGCTCCCACCTGCGTCCACAGGCTGCCGCTTTTCGCAGGGATGGGCGCGACCACAGATGTAATCCCCTGCTCCCTGAGATAGCGCGAGACGAGATAGCCAGGCTCGTAAAGCGAACCAGTTTTGATTTTGAGCAAATAACAGTTGCCGTCCTCGCCCACCACACGATAGACCCCCGCGTCATAATCCAGACCCAGGGGCAGAAATTCAAGCCTGGCAGTGGCAATGCCGTACTGCTGCTGCAAACAGGTTATAAGGTGGTCTTCGATAACATTCGGTTTTTCACGCATTTTTTTAGAACACCGCCGGTTCCATGTAGTCGCCGAAGACGGCGCGGAAGACGTCCATCATCTCGCCGAGAGTGGCATAGGCTTTGGCGGCTTCGATCAGCGCGGGCATGGTATTTTCATTGCCTTCGGCGGTGCGACGCAGGTTGTCGAGGGCGCGCTGGACGGCGAGCTGGTCGCGTTCGCGACGGATGCGGTTGAGGCGCTCAAGGTGCTTCTCCTGGCCCGCGTAGTCAACGTAGAGCGTGGGAACCTTGATGTTCTCTTCGATGATGTAGTCGTTGACGCCGACGATAGTGCGCTTATGCAGGTCGATCTCCTGCTGGTAGCGGTAAGCCGATTCGGCGATTTCGCGCTGGAAGAAGCCGTTCTGGATGCAGGCAAGCACGCCACCCAGCGCGTCAATACGGTTGATATAGTCCATAGCCGCGCGCTCGGTCTCGTCGGTCAGCGCCTCGACGAAGTAGGAGCCGCCGAGCGGATCAACGGTGTTGACGATGCCGCTCTCACTGGCGATGATCTGCTGCGTGCGCAACGCGATCAACGCAGCCCTTTCGGTGGGCAGGGCCAGCGCCTCGTCGAGCGAGTTGGTGTGCAGCGAGTTGGTGCCGCCCAATGTTGCCGCTAACGCCTGAATGGCTGTACGTACGATATTGTTCTCCGCCTGCTGAGCCGTCAATGAGACGCCGGCAGTCTGGGCGTGGCAGCGCAGCATCCACGAGCGCGGGTCCTTCGCCCCGTAGCGTTCGCGCATCAGTTTGGCCCAGAGACGCCGGCCCGCGCGGAACTTGGCAATCTCTTCAAAGAAGTCGTTATGCACGTCAAAGAAGAAGGAGAGGCGCGGCGCGAATTCATCGATCTTCAGGCCGCGTTCCAGGGCAGCATTGACGTAGGCCAGGCCATCAGCGATGGTGAAGGCCAGTTCCTGCACCGCCGTCGCGCCCGCTTCGCGAATATGGTAGCCGCTGATGCTGATGGTGTTCCAGCGCGGCATATGGCGCGTGCCAAACTCAATCGTGTCCACGACCAGGCGCATCGATGGTTCGGGGGGGAAGAGAAATTCTTTTTGCGCGATATATTCTTTCAGAATGTCATTCTGCAGCGTGCCGCCGAGCTGCTCCATTTTGAAGCCCTGCTTCTCGGCATTGGCGATATACATGGCCCAGATGGCGGAGGCCGGGCTATTGATGGTCATGGAGGTGGTGATTTTATCCAGTGGCAGGTCGGCGAAGAGGATCTCCATATCGGCCAGCGACGAGACCGCCACGCCACACTTGCCGAACTCGCCAGCCGCCATTGGATGGTCGGTATCGTAGCCGTAGAGCGTCGCCATGTCGAATGCTGTCGAGAGGCCGGTCTGGCCCTGCTTTAACAGATATTTGAAGCGGGCATTGGTATCCTCTGCCGTGCCGAAGCCCGCGAACATGCGCATGGTCCAGGGGCGCGCGCGATACATGGTCGGCTGCACGCCACGGGTATAGGGATACTCGCCAGGCAGGCCGATATCGCGGCTGTAGTCGAGCGCGGCGTTATCTTCTGGCGTGTAAAGCCGATTGATGGGGACGCTGGAGGTGGTGACGAGATTAGCGCGTTCGGGGATGCGCTCCACCGACTTTTTCACAGTCGTCGCTTCCCACTGCGCACGTTTGACGCTCAGCCGTTCTAATTCTGCTTTATCAAAAAGGGTACCCTGTTCTATACCGCCCTGCTGGCTCGGTTTCTGCTCAATCATGCGGAAAAAGTCTCCTCATATTAAACTGCCTGGGTCCGCGTTCTGAGCAGGGCAACCGCAAGGGATTGCCCCTACACCGCGACTGTAACAGGGCAACCGCAAGGGACTGCCCCCACACCGCGACTGCGACGTTGAAGCGCGGAATATACTAGTTTGACTGATTACCCATATTGTACCATATCGCGATGAACCGGGAGAGATAGGGCGCTCCCATCGATGATTTCGCCCTGTTAGGGGTGAAAAGAGCAATAAATAATGGAGGCATCGCGCGATGCCTCCATTGTTGTCTGCTTTCCGTTTTACGAGATCAATCTTATAGCGGACGACGAGTAGTTGTGCCGCGAGAAACGGCGCGCAGGATCGCAATCAGGATACAGGCGCCGATAAAGGCGATGATGATAGTCCCGATCAGGCCGCTCGCGCCGAGGCCGAGCAAGTTGGCGAGGAAACCGCCGATGAATGCACCAACTATACCGACGATGATATCACCAACTATACCGTAGCCACCACCGCGCATCACCACGCTCGCCAGAAAGCCAGCGATTAAACCAACAAGCAACCACCAGAGAATAGCGGTTAAAGAAATGTCAGCCAGCACCATATTTGCAAACGTCATCGTTGTACTCCTTAATCCTACTCAATACGAAAACAACAGGGTGTTTAGATTATTACACTATCTGCTTCACAATCTTGCCGGTAAACCGGCGCATTTATACAATACCTGAGCCGATTGAATATTGCAAGTCAACAATAAAAACACTAAGTATAGGCTAAACTTGTGCTAATATATCTTTAATGTAATAAGCAATGTGTCCCCTTATACGGCGCTGGCTCTTATCTCAGTATAAGGAGACACAATCTTCAAAAAGTGCGACGATGTTACTGGCGAACTCGTCCCCGGTTGATGGGCGCTGGCGCGATTCGCCCGCTCTTAAAGAGGGCCATCAACGTGGTAAACAGGTAGATGCTGACCCCCACGGAGCAAAACATCATCAGGATCACCAGGGTGGCGAACGGCGACCACCTGCCGGAATAGAGCTGGATACCGGCGACCATGCCATCGATGACCAGGCTCAGCGCCACGATCAGCGCCCACTCGGCGGCGGATGAGCGCAGGCGCAAGAAACGCACCACGACTATTCCTGGGCAGACGACGAGAAACCACAGCACCAGCAGCGGACGCACCGTCGCTGCGGGAAACATAAAGGTCACCAGACCAGCCAGATAAGTCGAGACAATCACCACTATCGGCCACACAAATGTCCGCATCAGCGTCTCCCTCCTGTCGTATCACCCACGAACTGAAGAACTTCCGCATCCTGGTTGGTATACACCAGCCTGAACTGTCCAGAAGCTTGCAAGGCATTCACAAAGCGGATCAGCGTTCCCGGCGGCTCCTGTGAATTGGCTTCAAAGGTTGCTTCGTCGCTGCGGGTGAAAAACACGTAGGCGTTTGCACCTTTGCGCCTCATTTTCTCAATAAACTGCGTCAGCGTATCCACATCGACTCTGCCCACCGCGTCCGCCAGCGACTGCGTATCCGACAGGGTATAGTGGTCATAGGTATCAAGGCCCTGAAACTCCCAGGCGGCGCCATCCCACGCCTGTACAAGCATCGAGCCAGGAGTCGCGATGCTGTAGAGATAATGCATGCCTGCAAGTTCCTGATTGGTCTTATAATCCATGCGCTCATTGCCGTAGCGGGTAAAGAGAAAGCCCGCCAGCAACACCAGGGACATGGCAACCAACCCCAGGCTTGCCCGGTGCGATCTCCCGCGAGGAGATGTGGGATAGAAGAGCGCGGCGGCGAAAAAGGCCATCAGAGGCAGTGCAAAGAGGTAGATGCGCAAAAACGCCTCGCCGCCATACGACTGCACCACAATCAAAGGGAATGGAGCCAGCGCCAGCAGCACATAGGTTGCGTCGCGATGGCCTTCGATCAGGCGACGAATGCCGCCAAAGAGCGCCAATCCCCAGATCAGCATCGTCATCACAATGCGTAACTGAGCAATGAAGGTATGCTCTGGATCGCCAACGACGCGGCTCGTCACACTGTCCCCCAGGTTGTTGCCGATCTGACCGAAGCCATCGAAGATCGTCCCACTATGACCGGCGACAAACACCTGCGCCATGAAGTAGATCCATGCCAACGTCATCACCGCCATCACAATCGGCAGCCACCAGAGGGAGCAGCGGCGGAAAACAACCAGCGCGGTCACAGAGGCAAGCACCAGGAACGGCGTCAGGGGATGGCTATACACCACAAAGGCAAAGATGATCAGTACGCAGGCGATCAAGGCTATGCGCTGCTTGCGCGTCGTGGGAGGAGCAAGCGGGTCGGGTGCGGTTAACCAGGCAAAGATGGCGCGGGAAAAGCGGCGGAGCCGTCCATCGTTCACCGGAGCCAGAGACTGCAAGCGAGCCGCGGGGGAGACCCTGAACCACGTCACCAGGATAGCAATGATCACAAGGTACATGAAAAAGTCGAGCCCTTGAGGCGAAAAGTAGTCCTGCCCGATCCAGTTGGAGAGATAGAAAAACCAGATTCCAAGCCAGGCGAGGCGCTTATCGCTGGTCGCCGACGTAAAAATCATATACATCGGCGCGAGGTAGAGCAGGTTGAAAAATACGGGCGCCCAGGCTGCCAGGCTCAGGATATCGTGATAGCCGGTCACCTGTGTGACAAACGCGCTCAGGATAAAGAAGCCAGGCCAGCTAAAATATGCGTCCAGGTAGGGATTAACCGTGCCGGTGCGCATAATAAACTCGGTATACCCGTTATGACGATAAACGATGCTAAAGCGTGTGGCCTCTTCTACCAGCGTTGTGACGCCATAGAGCATCAGGATCAGCAGACCGACATGCAACATAATCAACGGCACGCGCCACGCTGGTCGTTGTAACAAGAGGCAAAAACTGGTGGTAAGAACCACCAGCGCAATAATATTTGCCATCGGCAACACCGAAACCAGCCCCAGATCGTTCATCTGGCGCACATGCACGGCCTGGAGCGAAAATAGCCATAATATGAAAGCACCGAGCGGCAACAGGACGCTTTGCACATCTCCAGGCTTGATTAACTTGACGACCCTACTGAGAAACGATCCCTTGACGCGCTCATCCCTCCACCCCGGCACATCCAGCTCTTGCGTTTGCTTTATCTGCCCCATAAGTACACGTTCCCCTTTTACGTAAAACAGGTAATTTGCCCTCTCCACAGCTAAAACTATCGGCCATTTGACCCTTTATCTCTTCACGCTAAACCATCACCTCCTTTCTAAGCAGAGCAACCCCTACAGATGGGCACGACAATACATTGGACGCGATCAATCTCGTCGCCACCGCAAGCGAATCGGGTCGCTACGACATTGTTGTGGTTTCCGCTATGTCGATGTAGGAGCCTTCCTTGCCGCCAGCCTGAGCGCAGCTAGCTGCCGGGCAGCGTTGGCTGGCGGAACTGCAAGACAGGGCTGGCCCCTGCCCCGGGGGGATGACTATTCAGAATGGAAAAGCTAATTCCTTGCAGCCGACCTGAACTGTAGCTCCCCGATTCATCGTGGGAGCGCGTCAGCAGCATTGGTCGGCTGAATAATAAAGCTTATCCTTTCAAAGGAAGCATACAGAAAGCAGATGGAAAATGTCAATGCGTTACAGAGTATCGATCACGCGCACACCATAGGGAGCAAGGTGTACGCTCGTATCGTCAACGACCACCGTGAGCGCGCTATTCGTCTTGTTCACCAGCATCGTTTTCTGGGGAGAGGCTAATGCTTCAACGCGAGTGGATGACACGTTCGTATTGTAAATGACGGTGCCAGGGCCAAAGTAATCTTTGAATGCTTTGTAAGAGTAATACCAGTCCAGCGGACGACCACCGTTCACGCTGGCTGTAGAGGTCCAGAGCGACGAGCTATCCCAGGCCAGGACAACCGCGCCACCCGCTTTCAGCAGCTTCATCATGGCGTAGGTCTTCAAGGCATTATTGCTCGCGTTAGCCGGCAGAGCGTACGGTTCGGCGTACCATTCAGCCCACCAGATAGGGAGCGTTGCGGCGCCTGGATAGAGGCTATTGTCAAGCGAGCGAATCCAACGCACCATATCCGCGAATTTGTTCGCGGCAGTGAAAGCATCGGCCTGCACGATATTATCGTCGTTGGCAATGTCGCCATCAATCGTGATAAATTCCGCGCCAACCTTATATTTCAGCCAGGAGGTAACGGCATCCAGGCTTCTTTGATCGAAGACGCCATAGGGCCGGACGAACCGCGAGGGGAAGCTCTGGGCTAGCGAGGAACGGGTATCAATCGTCGCATAGGGACCGCCGACTTTGATGGTTGCCGGATCAATGCCAAGCTCGCTCGCTACCTGCTTGAGCGTGGTATAGACGCGGTTGTACATGTAGGTATATCCGTGTTTAGCATTAGGCCCACGAGGATCGCCCGCCGATGCGCTGGCATCCCAATTGTTTGTGATGGGATTGTAGTAGCCTTTGAACTCGTTCCACACCTGGAAATAGCGAACGTGGTAGGGCGCGACCATATAGCGTTCGGCAACGCGCCGGACCAGCTTGAGCCAGGCGTCCATTTTGTTGTCAAGGATACGGGAATCGTAGGCAATGGGCGCGAAATCATCGCTGCTGGTAAGAAGCGTTGTGGTACCATCGGCATTGAGGCGACCCTTCATCCACCAGGGAGCCTCGCAAAGGGTGATTACGGGCGTGGTGTTTGTGCGCAGGGCAACCTGCATTTTCCTGTCCAGTGACCCCCAGTTGTCCGGCTCGCTCTTCGACGGGTCGGGCCAGGGATCGTCCGCGCCCCAGGCCATTATATGGACATTTACAAAGGATAATCCCTGTCCGATCAACCCCAAAGCGCGCTGAACCGCTGCATGACTATTGCTATCCCAGGGATCAAAGAGATTGTTATTTGAATCCGTCAATCCTGGCGCGAAATGGCTGACCCCGAGAGGCTCATTCTTGTCAATAGTCACAGTGACATCGCCAAAATAGTGCCCTGCCAGATTTTGCGGATACTGCTGGTTTAAGAAAATGATGCATACAGCCGCGCCAATCAATACAAGGGCCAGCGCGGTGTACCCCGGGATAAGAAGTTTTGTTGCTGCTCTGGTCGTTGATGGCATGTACGTTCCTGATATCACTAACTCTTCATTTTATCTACTTATAGTGTCCACGCTTCATAGGAACATGTCAAGGCAACGGATCAGGCAAAAAGAGAACAGGGCAGGGGAACAGGGCGGGGGCCAGCCCCGCCCCTACAGCCGTTCATGTGGGATGGTAGGGGCTACCCTCGCGGTTCCCCGCCCCTACAACGCCCCCCGACTATTCAAATACGTTTGCACCTGCGTTGCTGCCAGTTCGCCATCGTGGACGCAGGCGGCGAGGCCGGAGCCGTGATAGGCCGAGCCCGCGAGAATAATGCCGGGCAGCTCTGCCAGCTTCGCCTCGACGCGCTCGATACGGGCCTTATGACCCGACTCGTATTGCGCAAAGGAACGCGGCCAGCGGGCAACACGCGTTTTGACCGGATATGCCTGCACGCCCATCGCCTCGACCAGCTCGCCATGCAGCCGTTTCACCAGTTCATCGTCGTCAAGCTTCATGGGTCGGTCATCGCCCAGGCGGCCAGTGGAGCAGCGCAAAATGATCAGGCCGGAACGACGCAGCTCAGGCCATTTGTTGGTAGCCCAGGAGCAGGCTGTATGCAGATGGTTATCGACGCGCGGCGCAAGAAAGCCACTGCCATCCAGCGGACGCGGAAAGGCCGACGGCTCATAGCCGAGCGTGACCACCGCAACGGAGGAATACTGCACCTCCCTCAACTCAGATGCTGCCTCCGGTACGCTGCTTTGTAGCATATTTGCAGCCTCCCACGCTGGCACACCGAGCACAATCCCGTCTGCTATCACATCCGGCCCGTTGGCGCATTTGATGCAGTAACGACCATCCTGCCGCCGCATGATAGATGTAGCGGGATTGTTCAACTGCACATCAACATCACGCAACTCCTTCTTGATGCGCTCAACCAGCCGCTCCAGACCGCCGGAGAGCGAGAGGAAGATGGCAGCATCGCTCGTATTGGCAGGGGCACGCTGCTTTCTCAGACCCGCGATCAGGCTGCGGTGCTGCTGTGTAGCCGCTACCAGGTGAGGGACAACAGCAGCCAGGCTCAGCCGGTCGGCTCGTCCCGCATGAATGCCGCCCAGCAACGGCTCAACCAGTCGCTCGACCGCCTCACTGCCGAAACGTGAGCCGACAACCTGAGCCACCGAGGGATCTTCCGGCAGACTGGTTCGTGGCAACACCAGATCAAGTCCGGCCCGCATCACGCCCCGGGGAGAGAGGATACCGGAACGGGCAATGGGTAATATTCTGGTGGGAATGCCGAAGACCAGCCCTTCTGGCAACTCGCGCAGTCGTCCCCTGGTCCAGATCCACGTTTTGCCGGTCGCGGGCGCGATCAACTCACTCTCCAGTCCCAGTTCGCGGCAGAGCTTTGTCACCCAGGGGACGCGTGCAAGGAAGGCATCCGGTCCACGATCAAGCGGCATATCCGCGAACGGTTCTGTGCTGATTTTACCGCCCAGGCGTCCATCGGCCTCGATCAGCGTGATATGCTGCGGGCTATTTTCGTTATGTCGCGTGAGATAATAGGCGGCGGACAATCCCGCGATCCCGCCGCCGACGACCGCGACCCGCAATGGCTCAGGCATCAGCGTGCCTCAAATGGGAACGAATCACGTCTGCCAGGGTTGCGAAAAACTCTGGATCGTCATGGGGCAGAGCTGTGCGGGTAAAGGCCAGCCCTAGCTTATCGGCAAGCTGCTTTGCTTCGATATCCAGATCATAGAGGATCTCCAGGTGCTCGGAGACAAAGCCAGCCGGACAAACAACCACGCCCTTCACCCCTTGAGCCGCTAATTCGGGCAGCACATCCAGCAGGCTGGGGCCGATCCAGGTCTCCGTCGTACGCCCGGCGCTCTGCCAGGCAATCGACCAGCGGGAGAGGCCCGCGCGATCCGCCACCGCCTCGGCAGTTTCGCGCAACTGCTGCGGATAGGGATCGCCTATATCTAGGATACGTGTGGGCAGGCTATGAGCTGTAAATAAGACCTCGATGCTATCGGCCAGAATGCCGGTCGTGGCAATCAATGCGTCGCGCGTCTCTCGAACCTGCGCGGCCAGAAACTCGATATAGCCGGGCGCAAGATGCCAATCCTTAATCACCGTGAGCTTCACTCCGGGAGGGCAGGCGGCCTGCGCGCGAGCGGTATACTCGCCCACGCTCATCGACGAATAATGGGGAGCCAGCACCAGTCCGATGATGCGTTGCGCACCGCTCTTCACCAGTTCGGCGACGCCATCCTCAATAAATGGCGGGGCATGCTTCATGCCGAGCGCCACGCGAAACCAGCCCGGCTCCACTCGATCTAGCGCCGCCTGAATGCCATTGGCCTGCGCGCGCGTATGTTCGAGCAGCGGCGAACTGCCCCCGATAGCCTGGTACCGCTGTTGTAGCTCAGCCAGCAGTTCCGGCGGCGGACGATGCCCGCGCCGCACATGCGTATAATACGCTTCGACCTTATCTGGTCCGGCTGGCGTGCCGTAAGCCATTACGAGCACGCCAACTGGGGTGGTGTGATGTGATGTTGACATGACTACTTGTTCCTATTGCATTTCCACTTGACATCTTCACATTTGATGCTATACTTCTTCTCACGGGATGCGGCGCAAGTTGATAGCCATCTCGACCCGCTTGAGGGTACTGAAACTATCTCCATGCGCTCGCCTTATCAAGCTCCGCCATTGTCGCATCATCCAGATGCAGATCCAATGCTCCGAGCAGCTCGTGCGTCTGTTCAACGGAGGTGGCACTGGCAATGGGGGCGGTAATACCTGGGCGCGCAATAATCCAGGCCAGAGCTACCTGTCCCATTGTGGCTTTCTGCGAGGCGGCTATGAGCTCAAGCTCGTCGAGCAGCTTGAAGCCCTTCTCGTTCATGTAACGCCGCTGGATATTCTGCGCGCGCGGCGTGGGCGGCATATCCTTATTCTGACCATATTTCCCCGTCAGGAAGCCGCTTGCCAGTGAAGAGTAGGTGATGACGCCAATCCCCTGCTCGCGGCAGCGCGGCTCCAGCTCTTTCTCGTACGCTTCACGGTTCGCCAGGCTGTACGGCGGCTGCAAGCTCTCGTAGCGCGCGTAGCCGTGTTGCTGACTGATCTTTAGCGCGTCAGCCAGCCGCGAGGCGGAGTAGTTGGACGCGCCAATATAGCGCACCTTGCCCTGCTGCACCAGATCATTGAACGCCTGCAAGGTTTCTTCAAGCGGCGTGTCCTGGTCGTCGATGTGGGCCTGGTAGAGATCGATATAATCGGTCTGGAGACGACGCAGCGAGTTCTCGCACGATTGCATAATGTGGCGGCGCGAGAGGCCCTGCTGGTTGGGATCGTTGTTCATGCGGCTCCCCACCTTCGTCGCGATCACCACGCGCTCGCGATTCTTGCGCTGTGCCATCCAGTTGCCCATAATAGCCTCGGACTCGCCTCCAACATGCCCGCTCACCCAGGTCGAATAGGTATCTGCCGTATCAATAAAGTTACCGCCGCCGTGAACGTAGGCGTCAAGCACCGCGAAGGAGGTTGGTTCATCGCAGGTCCAGCCAAATACATTACCGCCCAGGCACAGCGCCGCGACCTGTAATGGCGTTCGACCAAGATTACGCATCAGCATTTTTTCAAGCATCCCTTCGTTGATAACTATGATAGTTCGCGTGCTACTGCTTTGCGCTTGCACTCGGACCGGAGAAATTTTTGTTCGTGCGGGAGCATAGCAGGGCTTTGGCGAACTCTGCAATCTCGCTAGATAGTCACTCAGATAGATTATAGCACGTAATATGGGTTAGCCTCTTTTTGAGTGAAGAGACCCTAACCCTGGTAGAGTTTGCGCAAAATGTGGTACTATGGTGGTACATCGAGCTATCAAGCTATTCATTACAGACGGCCTGAGCGAAGCTAGCCGCGAGAGCGGCGTTGGCCGTCTGCATAGCAAGCCAAGAAGGATAGAGCGAGAGCCGCGCCTCCACCGCCAATACTTCGCTTCCGCGTTCCTGAGCTGTAGCTCCCCGATTCATCGTGGGAGGCGCGCCAGCAGCGTCGGAACGCGGAACGCTTCAAAGTACGCAGGTGCCGTAGAGTATTGGACGCATGGAGTTTATCACCGTTCCCACGCGAACACTCCTGGGACTCTTGTGAGTGTTGGCGTGACTATGCTACACTGAGTCAGTTAGAAATTCAGTCATTCGAGAAAATCGAATCGTAGAGGCAAACGCATGGCACAAAATGTACCGATCACAGTCGCCTATGGAGATGGCATCGGGCCGGAGATTATGGCCGCCACTCTCAAAATCATCAGAGCCGCGGGCGCGAGCATCGACGTCGAAGAAATTGAAGTAGGCGAGAAAGTGTATCTGCGCGGTATCAGTTCAGGGATAGAACCGAGCGCATGGGAATCGCTGCGTCGCACAAAGGTGTTCCTCAAAGCTCCCATCACAACACCTCAAGGGGGAGGCTATAAGAGCTTAAATGTTACTGTCCGCACAGTCTTTGAACTCTATGCCAATGTACGCCCCTGTGTTTCCTACTACCCCTACGTTGATACCAAGAACCCTAACATGGATGTGGTTATTATTCGCGAAAACGAAGAAGACCTCTATACTGGCATTGAGTATCGCCAGACCCATGATATGGTGCAAAGTCTTAAATTGATCAGTCGTCCCGGTAGTGAGAAAATTGTACGTTACGCCTTTGAGTACGCCAGAAGCAATAACCGCAAAAAAGTTACCTGCTTTATCAAAGACAATATCATGAAGTTGACCGATGGTCTATTTCATCGCGTGTTTAACGAGATCGCGGAAGAGTATCCCGATATCACCAGTGAAACATGGATCGTCGATATTGGCTCGGCCAAGCTGGCGGACACGCCGGAAGCCTTTGACGTGGTGGTCCTGCCCAATCTGTATGGAGATATTCTCTCGGATGTTGCCGCCCAGATCGCGGGCTCGGTCGGCCTGGCAGGCTCGGCCAACATCGGTGATCGCTGCGCCATGTTCGAGGCCATTCACGGCTCGGCACCACGCCGCGCAGGCCAGAATATCGCCAACCCCTCCGGACTGCTGCTCGGAGCCGTGATGATGCTGGTCCACATCGGTCAACCGGATGTCGCTGCCCTCGTCCATAATGCCTGGCTGCGCACGCTTGAGGACGGCATTCATACCTACGACATTTTCGTTGAAGGCGTGAGCAAACAGAAGGCCAGCACCACCGAATTTGCCGAGGCCATCATCAATCGCCTGGGTCAACAGCCCAAGACGCTCAAACCCGCCAATTACAGTTCCGCTCCCAAGCACATTCTGAGCAAGCCACGGAGCAATAACCTGCCTGCCGAGAAGAAAGAACTGGTGGGCGTCGATGTCTTTCTCGACTGGCACAGCGGAACCGCCGACGAGCTGGGCGCAGCCTTTAAACAGGTTAACGGCGACGGCCTTGAGCTGAAAATGATTACCAACCGTGGAGCAAAGGTCTGGCCCGAAGGTCTATCCGAGACCTTCTGCACCGACCACTGGCGCTGCCGCTTTCTGGCGCCTCAGCCCAACCAGACGATCAGCCACAACAAAATCGTCTCTCTGCTGCAACGCGTCCACGAGGCCGGTTATGACTTCATCAAAACCGAGAACCTGTACAACTTCAATGGACGCTCAGGCTATTCGGCAATCCAGGGCGAGTAACTTTTTCCTGAACGCAAGAAGCGATGCTTAGACATCTGAGCATCGCTTCTTTTATTTTTATGCTAGCGCCACACACGCATCTGGCACTTGCGGTGACACCATCACGGCATCGGATGGTTAATGAAGAAGGTGTACATAGCCTGGGTCGCGCTTGGCCCTTGCGGATCGGTAAAAGAGCCTGCGGTACTGCCACCGGACCAGGCGTGCCCCATGCCATTTATCGTCCAGTATTCTTGAATCTCCCTGCCATTCGCATCATTCCAGCGCCTCACTTTGAAGGCATGTCCGCCCGGTACCTGCCCGTTGGTCACGCTACCGGGGCTGCCGAAGCTGGCATTATACGAGCCGCCGGAGGCCAGCCTATCGGTCGTCATCCACTGCTGCACCGCCTGATCGCCATTGATAGGGGCGACTACGTTATCGCTCGTGCCGTGAAAAACAATCGTCGGCACGACGCGGGCATTGCTCCCCATCGCGTTAAAGGCCGCCTGCCCCTGCCCCGAAGGATTTGGCCCGCCAAATAGCAGCACCGAGCCAGCAGTGAAAGGGCTTACCGATGCCTGGTACTCGGTCCCCGAATGAACGCCGATGGCCGCGTAGATATCGGGATAGGTTGCCCCCATGATCACGCTCATAGCCGCGCCCGCCGATATTCCCGTGACATATACGCGCCGCGCATCTATCGTCCATTGCGAAGTTGTCTGCTCCACAAACTGTGTGATGCCCGCGATTACCGCAGGCTCGCCGGAGCCGCGCACTTGGTCCACAGGCAAGAACCAGTTCCAGCAGGATGAGGCATTGAAGGCTGCCGTCTGCTGTGGATACACGACAATAAAGCGTTGTTGATCCGCCAGATCATCCATTTGCGTGCCTGCCGCCAGATCGCTGGGCGTCTGCAAACAGCCATGCAGCATCACCACCAGGGGGACAGGGGTACCAGGATGATAGTTTACCGGCGTATAGACAAAAAATGGGTGATTCCCTGCCGGACTGATGAAAACAAAGCTCTGCCATGTGCCAGAGGCGGCACGAGCGGTTGAGGGAGAGCCCAGGAAGAGACTACAGGCGAGCAAAGCAAGCGTACAAGATAACAAAGCGAAACGTTTGAGCTGCGGGGACATCCTCGTACCCTCCTGCTGAACGAGCAGCACTAGAAGATCAGCCTTGATGGCAACGCACAAGAAACCGGTATATCAAACAAAAGGAGAAGATGTGATCTCTACTCTCCTCCTGGACGCTGGCCCCGCAAAACATGACAGGTGAGTCATATATTTGTGATATAACAGATAAAGACTGCGTTGTCAAGCAAATTGGCAAGGGATGATGAGGAAAAAGGTAGAAAAATTTATAACGCACTACTGCTACGAAGCAGCTTATCGATTTTTTGCAGGAGATCGGAGAAATCAAAGGGTTTACAGGCTCCCACAATCTTACGCGGCGTCATCTCAGCATAAGGGAGGGGAGGCTGACCCATCAAAAGGGCGGGGATGCTCTGAAGTTCTCGACGCAGATGCAGCCTATCGTATAGTTCGATGCCGTTGAGGGAGGGCAAACAATGCCCCAGGATGAAAAGGTGGGGTTTGAAATACTGCGTGAATTTCAAGGCCGCATAGCTATCGGAGGCATGAAAGACGCGATAAGCTCGCTCGCGCGAAATTCGCTGCATCAGCAGTAAAGCACTCGTCTCGTCGCTATCAACAAGCAGGATCACTTTACCAATCTCAAAATCTCTCATAGGATCATCTATTCGCTCTTCAATATCACGGTTCTACAGGCTTATAAACTTTCCCATTATAGCAAACAGCACATGAGTTGTTAAGATATATTGCATAGATAAATAGACAAGGCTCCACAATATATCGCCTCACATCCACAGGCCGCAACAAGACTTTGCAGGCTCACCACGGTCGGGATGCGGCTAAACAGGGTCCTCTCTATAACTACGTTACAACAGAGCCAAAAGTTGTCACCATGAAGCAAAGCAGGAGACCTGCTTCCAGAGCTCCTGCTTTGCTTCGGACTTGATAGCAGTCATAAGCTATGCTATGCGCGGCGCGAGCTGCTGCGACCGATCACCCCTCCAATAAGGCCAAAAACGAGTCCGATGATCGCGACGACGATGATGGCAGCAATGCTAGCAGTAGCATTTTGCTGGATTTGCGCGTTGGTCATGCTAAACTGCGCCCCCGAAACGGGGAATATGCTCTGCATGGCGTTAAATGCGGTCAGCGCATTCTGGCGCATCCTATCAACGGCCATAGAGGTCAGGAAAAGGTTAAAGCCGTAGCCAATGAGGAAAGAAACGCAGGCAGAGACCAATCCGGCGATGACGCCGCTACCAACTTTGCCGCTGCGCCTGCTGCTGCGGATAGCCGGCCAGATATATAGCACAATGGCAGCGACAAGCAACACAACGAGGCCGGCAATAATGGCTGCCGTCGAAAACATATATGTATAGACCAGATTGACGGCGATACCTATAATGCCGAGGATTACGCCGAAAAACAAACCTGTAAGCAAGGGGTTGCCCCCTCTCGCCATGCTACGTTGCTCCTGTACTTGAAACTCCTGACGCATTATCTTCTGCTCCTTCATAATCAGTTGACTATCTAAAACGACGTTTTTAGATCGGTTGACGCCAGATTCCGTAACACAGCAATTATATGATTACTTGCTACCAGAGAGAAATCTGCCAAACAGAGTGAACTACAAGGAGATGCTATGAAAATTCCGTTAACTGGTATAGACATCTTGACATATACACCACATCAGGGTACACTCTTGGTAAGATTGATGGATTCCGCGCTCAGGGCAGGGGCAAACCCTGCCCCTACACGAGATTGAGGCCATACCGTGGAAAACCCTTGAGGCCATACCGTGAGGAACCCTGACGATTGGGCCATATTGTGGGGAACCCTGGCGGTTGGTTGCCTATCAGATGCAGGATAGGGGCGCGGAATCGAGGTGGGGCGTGGAGAAAATGGGGGCTTGCTTACTAGAATTGGCTAGTGGCAGGTAAACAGTGCTGGCAGGGACTGCTGGCAAGGAGTAAGACATGTCAAAGAAGAAGCTGTTTCAACTGGGAGCAGCATTCAGCCTGCTTCTCTTTACGTGCGTTGGAATGATTCGTATCCCTTCAATCGTTTATGGTGCCACCAATGCTTCAGTTGTCTCCACGCCCACCAATGTGCAGGTAACAGGCACCGGGCCGCAATCTATCACACTCTCGTGGTCGGCCTCGACCGATAGCTCGGGGACCGGCGATGTCGCGGCCTATCAGGTTTTTAACGGCTCTAATATTGTGGCGACTTCAATGGGAACCTCGGTAACAGTTAGTTCGTTACTGCCCTCCAAAAGTTATACGTTTACTGTGCAGGCGTATGACAAAGATGGCAACACCTCCACTCAGAGTTCTGCGGTGACGGCCTCGACGCAGGCAGCGAGCGCGCCGCCATTTCAGAGGATCGCCTACTTCGACCAGTGGAGCATTTACGGCAATGCTTACTTCCCGTCGAATATCGCCTCCTCGGGCGCAGCTTCGCAGCTAACCGCCATCATCTATGACTTTGAGAATGTCGATCCGAACAATCTGACCTGCTTTGAGGCCATCAAGGCGTCAGACGCCTCCAATGAGAGCGATCCCAACGCGGGCGACGGAGCGGGCGATGCCTTTGCCGACTATCAGAAGAGCTACAGCTCTAACAGCGTCGATGGCACCTCAGATTCCTTCAGCCAGCCGATCAAGGGCAACTTCAATCAGTTGCGCGAACTCAAGGTCAAGTTTCCCAATCTGAAGATCTTCCTCTCGCTCGGCGGCTGGACCTACTCCAAGTACTTCTCGGATGTCGCCGCGACGGCGGCCTCGCGCCAGAAATTCGTGAGCTCCTGTATTGATATGTTCCTCAAAGGCAATCTGCCAACGGGCATCAGCGGCGACGCTTCGGGCGGTCCGGCCTCGGCAGCGGGCATTTTCGACGGCTTTGATATCGACTGGGAATATCCTGGTATCATCGGACATGTCGGCAACCATTTTGGACCGCAGGATACAGCCAACTATACGCTGCTGATGCAAGAGTTCCGCAACGAGCTGGATAGCTACGGGGCGAGCATTGGCAAACACTTCCTGCTGACGGCGGCGGTATCTGCGGGGCAGGATAAGATCGCAAAGATGCAGACCGATCAGATCGGCAAGTACCTGGATTTTGCTGATGTCATGACTTATGACATGCACGGCGGCTTCGAGGCCACCGGACCCACCAACCTGCAAGATCCGGTTCACGACTCGCCCGGCGATCCATCAAAGGCTATTGCTCCCGGCAATGAGAAGTACAATATTGATACTGCGATCAAAGCCTGGACGACCGGCCTGCCCGACTACAATATTCCGGGCGGCTTCCCTGCCAGCAAGCTGGTGATGGGCTTCCCCTTCTATTATCGCGGCTGGACCGGCGTTGCGGCTGGCAGCAACCACGGCCTCTACCAGGCGGCAACCGGACCATCTAGCGCCTTCTCCATCACCCAAACAGCGGGAGTGGCCGATTACAAAGAACTGGTATCAGCGGGGCTGGTCGGCAATGCCAGCGACAACTTCTTCGATCCTACCACTCAGGCATCGTGGATCTATGATGGCACCAACTTCTATACCGGAGATACGCCACAGTCTATCGCGGCCAAGACTGGCTTCATTAAGAACAACGGCCTGGCCGGTGCCATGATGTTCTCGCTTGACGCAGAGGACCCGGGTGATACCCTGCTAAACGCTATTGCCAACGGTCTGGGCGGCACAGGACCCACGCCTTCGCCCACGCCTGTTCCAACCGTCACGCCTACACCTGCGCCAACGTCAACACCGACGCCCGCGCCGACGACTGTGCCCACACCCACGCCGACGCAACAGCCGACGCCTACACCAACGCAACCGCCAGGCCCAACGCCCACGCCCACTCCCGGGAACCTGGTCGTGAATGGCGGCTTCGAGACCGGCGATTTGAGCGGCTGGACGTGCAATACGGGGGATATTGTGGTTTCCTCGCCGGTTCATAGTGGTTCGCACGCGCTGCAAATGACGCCGAGCAGTTCGACGACCGGCGAGTGCGATCAGACGATTACCGTGCAACCCAACCACACCTATACGCTCTCGGGCTTTGTGAATGGCCCATTCGCGTATATTGGCGTGCAGGGCGGGACTTCCACCTGGACTACGAGCAGCAGCTATACTCAGCTTAGCGTCACCTTTACCACCAGCTCCTCCCAGACCAGCATCACGATCTTTGTACATGGCTGGTACGCTCAGAACAATGTCTTCGTGGACGATGTCTCTTTAAGTTGATCGCGGAGAGGGGGGCCTGCGCTCCCCTCTGTTGTTCGTACAACTTTTGGCGATGAAGTATAATAGATACCCTCATTGGACCCGCCTTTATTGTGTCCATATGGAGCGAAGGAAAACACCATGTTAAGCAATAAGCGCGTGAAGCATGGAAGCCTGGGAGCCATTGCCCTGAGCGGGCTGCTCCTGCTCTCCCTCCTCACCATCGCTCATCCACAATCACCTACAGCGAAAGCGGCTGCTGCGGCCAGCACGACTTTGTACGGGGCGGCGCCCTATGTCATGCCCCTGGCAAACAACCCGCCAAACTTAACCACGGTCATGTCGGCGAGCGGCATTAAAGCCTTTACCCTGGCATTTATTGTGGCCGATAATGGTTGCACGCCCGCCTGGGAGACCGATGCCGGCCTCGACGATGTGAGCACCGATACACAGATCGGACCTATCATCAACGCGATTCGCGGAGCGGGAGGCGATGTCGTCGTCTCTTTCGGCGGCTTTAACGGCACCAAGCTTGGGCAGACCTGTAGCACGCCCCAGGCGACGGCAGCAGCCGAGCAGGCAATCATTAACAAGTATGGCCTGAAGGCTCTCGACTTCGATCTGGAAGAGCCGGAGTACGAGAATGCGACCGCGATCAATAACGAGCTGGGGGCGGCGCAAATCCTGCAAGCCAACAACCCCGGCCTCTACGAATCGATCACGACTGCTGGCACAGCCAGCGGAACTGGCTTCTTTGGGCAGCAATTGCTGAACAACGCGAAGACGCTGGGTTATACGCCGGACAATTACTCGATCATGCCGTTCGATGGCGGTTTTAACGGGGCCAGCAGCCAGATCAGCGCCTTGCAGAACTTCAACACCCTCTTGATGAATACCTTCGGCTGGAGTAGCGCGACGGCCTATGCCCACGAAGGCATCTCATCGATGAATGGCCGGACCGATAGCGCGGAGTTCTTCTCGCAATCGGACTTCCAGACCGTATTGAACTTCGTAGAAAGCAACCATCTGACACGCTATACCTTCTGGTCGGTCAACCGCGACCGCCAGTGCAATCCGCCCGACAACAACGGCAGTCTTTCGGGCACATGCAGCAGCGTACCTCAAAGCGATTGGGATTTTACTAAGATCGTCGTGCAATTCGCTGGTGCAGCGCCACCTCCGCCACCTCCGCCCACCCCAACGCCGACGCCATCGCAATCCACGCCCACCCCGACGCCAACGTCTACACCTGGAAGCGGTGGCATATGCGCGGGCATTGCTCCGTGGAATTCGACCACGGCCTACGTCGGTGGCAGCAAAGTCACCTTCAATGGTTCGCTATGGCAGGCCAAATGGTGGTCCGAAGCCGACGTCCCCGGAGGAGCGGCTGGCGATTGGGCTCTGCTCGGAAGCTGTTAAAAGCTCTATTAGTGTAATAGCAGCGCCTTCCACAGTATATTTGAACTGTGGGAGGTGTTGCTATTCTATTGAGATGAACGGATGCAGCAATGTCTCCCTTCACACATACATCCCCCATCTTCCACCGCACCGGTGGGACTCGTCCTCTCCTGCTTTGCTTCTGACCACATGCATGCGGTCATGATCATGGCAGCACGAAGGTCGTATTTGCATTACAGACCCGAATTGTTTATGCTAGCGATGCTGAAATGAGAAGTGAGAGGAATATCTGATATGGCTGAAGTCTACCCTACAGATCGCGCTGCGTTGGAGCGCGATTGTGATATCGAGTTTTTTATCGCCAGTGGGCCGGGTGGGCAACATCGCAATAAGGTTTCGACGGGAGTGCGCCTGACTCATCGCCCCACCGGAACCGTCGTGACCGCCACCGAGCGGCGCTCACAGTATGCGAACCGCGAAGCTGCTTTTGAACGTTTGGCGGCGCGGCTCCAGACGAGGCAGCGCGTCGAACGCCCGCGCAAAGCGACTCGCCCCACAGCCGCCAGCCGCGTCCGCAGACTCCAGGCCAAACGGCGCGCCGGTCTGACCAAACAGCTCAGATCTGCCCCCATAAGCGAGTGAGCACAAAGTCATATCACCCGACGGCCTGAACTGCCAGGAGCCCGGCTGTGTCGCCCAAATATGACAATAGATGGCAATTTTCGCCAGGTATACTTTCTTTCTATAAAGGGAGCAGAGAAAGAAAGGGAGAACTCCATGGTACAGTATGGCTTCATCATTCCTGGCGGCGACCTCCAGACTTTAACGGACCTCGCAGTTGAGGCCGAGCAGGCGGGTTGGGATGGTGCTTTCTACTGGGATGGCATTTATATCGAATCGATGCAACCAATGTTTGATCCGTGGCTCGTCCTTGCCGCGATGGCAATGCGGACACAGCGCGTGCGTCTGGGAGCAGTGCTCACCCCTTTATCGCGTCGTCGCCCCTGGAAAGTTGCGCGCGAAACCGTCACGCTCGACCATCTTTCGCATGGTCGCCTGGTGCTGCCCGTTGGGCTTGGGGCGATAGACGATGGCGGTTTCAGCAAGGTGAACGAGGCAACAGACCGGAAAGTCCGCGCCCAGTTGTTAGATGAAAGTCTGGATATTCTGACAGGTCTCTGGAGCGGTCAGCCATTTAGCTATCAGGGGACGCATTATCAGATTGAAGAGATGACTTTTTCTCCCACCCCGGCTCAGACCCCGCGCATCCCCATCTGGGTAGTCGGGGCATGGCCCAGGAGAAGATCGCTACAGCGTGCCTTGCGGTACGATGGGATCATGCCGGACAAATTCAATGAGGATGGGACGCGCGGTACGATGACGCCGCAGGACATCCGAGTCTTAAAAGCATACGTTCAGGAGCAACGAGAGCCAGATTCGCCCTTTGATATCATCTGGGAGGGTGAGACGCCAGGCGACGATCCGCAAAAGACGCGAGCCATTATAGAGCCGTATATTGATGCAGGCATCACCTGGTGGATGGAGTCCCGCTGGTCGGCGCAGCATCCAGACGAGGTGCGCGCGCGTATTCAGCAAGGTCCACCGCGTCTATAAATAAGGCAGAGGGGAACGAGACGCTATTATCGGCGTCTGATGAATGCCCGCGCCAGGCGGATCTCATCGTACGAATACGCATCACCCAGCAGCTCCTTGACCGGCCTGAGCATACCGTCTCCGGTATGCTGAAAGGCGTCCGCGATGACCTTATAGCGCGCCAGGGAGATGACGCGCTCAACCTCAACAGATTCGCCTGCTTCTATGAGCATACAGAGATGGTCGCAAATGGTGGTGGTTCTGAGCCCGCGCACCCTGGCAATCTCACCTATGCTCAATCCCTGCTGATACAATTCCAGGGTGCGCAGGTGCGTCGAACCGGGTGGCACAGGTGTTCCCGGAGGGGGGACGCCGTTTCTCGTCCTCTCGGCTTCCGGCAATGGAAGATCCATAGCCAGGTCATGTTCCTCGCAAAAGGCACGAATCTCGCTGGAGAAAACGGCACAGTACGCCTCAAGCTTGCGGCTGACCACGCCAGGACTACACGCAAAATTCTCCTGGCTAACAGGACGATAGACGGCCATCGCGTGCAGACTGGTATCGGGAAAGACCACGTAGGGCGGCACGCCCTGTTCGTCAGCCAGGCGCTTGCGCAGGGTACGCAGGCGCTGAAGGAGTGTTACCGCCAGTGGGTCTGTAGCCTCGGGCGTGGGAGCGATAGCCATCGCGACACTGGTCCGCTTTTCGGGGCGTGCCTTCTCGACCACTCTGGGTATCTCGACGGTGCGCTGCCCACGCAATATCTCCAGGGATTGCGCGTTCAACCGCAGCACCGGCATGCCGTCGGCGCTTGTAGTGAGCGACTCCTGTTGCACCAGCGCACGCCCAAGTCGTTGCCACTCGTCGGCGCTGTACTCCCTGCCAATCCCGTATGTCGAGAGTTGATCATGGTGGTAATCGCGTATTTTCTGAGTATTCGCGCCCCGCAAAATATCTATGATATGGCGCATGCCGAAACGTTCTTTCACCCTTGCCACGCACGATAAAAACTTCTGAGCGTCGATGGTGCGATCCTCCATCACCACCGGACGCGTGCAGGTATCGCAATTGTCACAGCTTGCCTGTTGCCAGGGTTCACCGAAATAACCCAGCAGCACCTGACGACGACAATCGCTGCTATCGGCATATGCCACAACCTGCTGGAGCTGCTGCATAGCAACTCGTTGCTCCTGCTCGCTCGTTTTCTGGGTAATGACATACTCGATCTTTATGCGGTCACTATAATTGAAAAAGAGGATGCATTGGGCAGGCAACCCGTCACGGCCAGCGCGGCCCGATTCTTGATAATAGCCCTCAAGGTTGCGCGGCAGATCAAAATGAACCACCATCCGCACATCCGGCTTCGAGATACCCATTCCGAAAGCTATTGTGGCTGCCAGCACATTGACATCGTCGCGAATAAAGCGGTTCTGATTCTCTATGCGCTGCTCATTGCTCATCCCAGCATGATATGGCAGTGCCTGAATCCCCACCCGCTCCAGGTATCGGGTCAGGTCCTCAACGTTTTTGCGGCTGTGGCAATAGATAATCACCGGCTCGCCCGTATGCTGACGTAACAACTGCACCAGCTCGTTATACGAGCCGCGATCCTTGTAGCGCACCTCGTAATAGAGGTTGGGACGATTAAAGCTGGCGATGTGGACATAAGGCTGGCGCAATCGAAGCTGGGTAATGATGTCATCGCGCACGCGTTCGGTGGCCGTCGCGGTCAACCCCAGCATAGGAGTTTGCGGGTAACGCGCTCGTAAATGGCCCAGCCGCCGATACTCAGGCCGAAAATCGTGTCCCCACTCGCTAACACAATGCGCCTCATCCACAGCTAGCAAGGACAGCCCAACCTGCTGCTGCGCCTGATCCAGTAGCGAGAGGAAGCTCTCGCTCATTAGACGTTCCGGCGCGACATAGAGCAGCTTCACCTCGCCACACGCGGCGGCCCGCTCTCTCCTAGCGCGATCTATGGCGCTGAGCGAGCTATTGGCAAAGGTGGCCGGGATACCATTGGCGGCCAGACGATCTACCTGATCCTGCATCAGCGCGATCAGCGGCGAAACCACAATGGTCAGTCCTGGCAAGAGCAATGCGGGCAACTGATAGATCAGCGATTTGCCGCCGCCGGTCGGCATCAGGACCAGCGAATCGCGCCCGGCCAGAACCTGATCAACCACCTGGCGCTGCCCCGGCAAAAACGCCTCGTACCCAAAATATTGTTTTAGCGCGTGATCTACAGTATCCAACTTCAACAAATCCTTCGTAAAATCTTGCCAATTGTACCCCATATTCGTCGATGGAACAATAGATCAAAGCGGGACATTTGCCTAGAGGAGTTCGGGACAATTACCTGATCATACATCAAACTCACTCATGATATGAATCAGGCGCAATCGCCATACGTTGACCGATTCTACCACTGTCTCTCTTTCCTGATTTTTGGGGAAGAGCCGTCTGATCAGTGTGATAAAGTCGAGCATTGCCTGTAACAGTTCCTCTAGCTCCTCCAGATTGAGAAATATCTGCACTTCCTTCGTTTCTGACGCCAGTTGCTCCTCTAATCGCTTCTGAAGCGGCTGTAAGGTCTGAAGCTGCTTTACATTTTTTGGAGAGACAGGAGGTTTTTGTAAATACTGGCAATAAGCCCACACCACTCGCTCCATCCCTTCCAAATCAGTGATCGCAAACGGAACTTGCGGGATCAGCCCTTCTGGATACTCGCTCATACGTTTGTTCCTCTTCACACCTGCCCGATTATTAACCTATTGTTAAAAGATTTCATACTAAGTCGTAGTGGGACATGAGCTTTTTCCTTCTTCCAGCCCCCATGTGGGCGTCTCCATGAGGCGAGCCACCTCCTGATATTTTCCTTCCTCAAGCAATTTAAGCAAATACTCCGCTCTCCGCTCCATCCGAGCAGTAATGCTGGCGTGCCTTGCCATTGCAGCAAACCCATAAAGCCCTTGATGCGCCGCTTGCTCTTGTAATGCTTGCTGTTCTCTGAACCTGGCTACCTCACTTTCAGCCATGATCATGGCGTCCTTTCCTTGTGCGCTATTGTCTCTCACTATCTCTTATGGTATTCTTCAACCTAAAGATTAACTTTCTAGCAGAATTTAAGGAATGCTCTTATATGAGCGTAATTGAGCCTTTTTAGATGCAGGGGATATGATCCAATAGGTACATGAGAAAAGTTCGCAGAGGGGTAAAGATGCAGTACCATTACGGAAAAACAATAAAAGAGTATAGAATAGCGAAAAAAATGACATTGGCACAATTAGCCTCTAAATGGCCGTCTAAGGAAATCGGAGTTAATATTCGCTATGTGCAGGATGTAGAAGCAGGGAAAAAGCAAATAGTTAGTATGGAAACTTTACGTAAGCTTGCATCTCTCCTGGACATCCCGCTATGGAAATTTGGGCTAAGCGACTACGACCCATTTAATGAAAAGAATACCTCACTACATACTTTTATAGACATGAATAGTTTATTAGAGCTTATCGAGAGCATATGGTATATAAGATTAAATATGCCTAGTGATATCACGGAGAAGAAAATTACTTCCTTATCAAATACATTTAATAATCTGATAAAAGACAATTCGAGGGTTTTAAAAAATAACGATTTTTTGGTGTTATATGCACAGGTAAAAAGATTGCAAGAAGTCGTTTATACTGAAAAACATAATTATGCGATGTCCCTAAAATGCAGCTTTGATATGTTAAACCTGGCAAAACAATCGGGAGATATTGTATCCGAATGTTTAGCCATGACAAGAATAGGTGTAGAACTGCTGAGAAATGAGGATCACAATGCTTTAGATTACTTGGAGAAAGCCAGAGATTTATCATTCAGCACATCTTCAAAAGAAGTTGCAGCTTATTGCTACTCGTTCCTGGCAAGAGGCTATGCAACCTTTGGAGACGAAAAAAGATTTTTACAAGCAGTGAATACTGCCATTGCGTTAGCAGATAACATGAAAGGGCTACCAGTAGTAACGAAAGATTATGTTTTCCATGCTTTCAGTGCCGTATTAGAGGAAAAATCAAATGGATTGATATTGCTCGGAAGAGGGAAAGATGCACTCAATGGATTAAGCGCAATAGATTTGGAGGCTGTGAAAGAGGGGAATACATATCTAAAAATGTGGATGCCATTAGACTATGCGCAGAGCTTTATGCTAATGAATGAAATAGAAACAAGCGTTAAATGGTTAGAGAAGTTTTATGCTAGCATAAAAGATTTTAAATCAGCAAGACTACATAGTACTGTGGAAAGGCATCTATCTCGCCTGGAAAAATCGGGCTATGTGAATTTGCCAGCCGTAAAAAGCTTTAAAGATATGTATTACGAAGAAGTGAATAACAATTCCTCCTCAGAGTAAATCACAATCTTTTACCGGTTCCTTTCTCCATTTTTGAATTTCTTCAAGAGAAATAGTATCACCATGATAGACATAAAGATACTGTTGGATCTCTTCATCTGAAATTTCTTCTGGTATGAATGACAGGGAACTTGAATCATACCATATAAACCTATCCGCCAGTAAGTGCCAATTTTGGAGATTTTTTTGATTACTCATGGCAACCCCCTTTGCTAAATGATTAAAAAACATGTTCTAATACATATCATTTTACCATAGAGCTAAGACTAAAAACTAGTTTGGATATCACCACATCATTTAAAGTTTTCTTGCCTGGCCCAAATCCCCGCTTTGTGCGCTATTGCTAATAATCAAGCGGCAAATTATAATATGCGCGATAAGCTTGGTACCATTATGGGTCATAAACCCCTGCAATTAGGGATCACAGGAAGGTTGCCGGACATGCTTTCACAAATCCTCAAAGAATATCGAGAGAAATACAACACGACTCAGGAACAGCTAGCAAGCGATCTTAGCGTGGATGTTCGTACCATTCGCAGATGGCAAAATCAAGAGACTGATTTGCAGGATAAGAGAGAGCTACGGAGATTAGCCAGCAAGCTAGGTATAGAAGCTGAAAGGTTAGGGATAACAAGCGAGTCTATCACCGATGAACAAGCCAGCGAAACGATAGAGCATATATGGATGCTGGTTAATCATGGGCGGGCATGGGAGGCAAGAGCCATTGCAGAACGGTTAGTAAGTGATTTGCAGGTAAAATCTCGTCTTACCGGAAAAAATAAAGATATTCACAGATTGACGCTAGCTCATCACGCGCAAGCCTATACACGAGCGATGAATACGCACATAAATGAAATTCGATATCCACTAGCAAGCTATCATGATATGGGAGAAACCGCTCGCTTTCTTGAAGACCTCTCTTTACTCGCCATAGCCCTCACCTATGAAGGCGATATGTATAACCGTGTTGGGAAGATAGACAAAGGTATTCCGCTGCTCAAAGCTGCACTCGATACGGCACCGGAGATGGACATAGCCGTCAGAGGAAATGCTCTGCAACTATTAGGGAGAGCGCATTTCAAAGCCGGGAATATCCCAGAGTTTGAATGTGCCATGAAAGAATCAGAAGAGTTATCTACTCTGCTAACAGGCAAAGAAGTTACAAGGGGCCAATACGGCTTGATATCAGTGTATGAAGAGTACGGGAAAAGTTACGCTTTACTCGGACAGATACAAAAATCTCTGGATTATATCCAAAAAGCTCGCAACCTGGGAGTTCCAGATACCCATTGGGAGATGGTATTAAAGACAACAGAAGTTATAGCGTTAGTTAGAGGTAAAGAAATGGATGCAGGAATAACATTAGCTGTTGAGAGTATAGAGCAATGTAAAAAGTATGGCACAATCCGCCTTCTTGAAAGAATCTATGGGGTGCATAAATATCTTCAGCAATTGAGGAAGCACATAGGCAAAGCCGACGAGATCATCAGAGAAGCGTTAGACGGGCCGGTTGAGTATTAGCTTCGATGTCAGTACAAGCGAATCGCGTACGACCACAAATTGACCAACCATCTGCCTACCTACTTGCCATTCACAGCACCAATTTTTTATACTGCTAGAAACATATCGCTAATAATAGCACATATTGTATAAGCATACATTGGTGAGAGGCCCATGAAAGACAGCGAAACCGAACAGCCGCGAGATGAGTTGGAAATTGAAATCACTTCTTTAGATAAACCAGATGCTACCACCGGACCAGAGCCGTTGCAGAGATTATTACGGCTGCGATCTTTGCCCCGCTACAGATGGGGGCTCACACTCATTACAACACTCATCGTATGCATTTCGCTGGTCGCTCTCGTGGTCACCACTCCTGCACGCAATTTGATCGTAGGAGCGTTTGTCCATCCAACGCCGACGCTGGTCCCCGGGGTTGATCTTTTTTACGTCCAGGGAGTCCCGCCGTGGGCGCGGCTTGCTGTCGATGGGATGCCTGCCCACCTGCCCAGTATTTCGCAAGATCCGCCGTTGCGTTTAGCGCCGGGCCGCCATACACTGACGTGGCACGCTGCACCATTCTTGAAACAAGCATGTACAATATCGGTACCTCCCAACTATGGACTGGATACCTGCTCCTTTCTGCAAAGTGGATTAATCCATTTGAATACAGGCGTTTCCGTCTGGGTCATCAACTTCTCTATATCGTTAGATTCATTGCCCAGCACGCAACAGCCAGCCTTCATGCAAGCAATACAGGCGGCAATCGATGCCGCACAATTGACCGATACGGTGCGTCCAGGAGAGCGCTATGTCATTTCGTCACATGATCCCGCGTGCAAGCCTGCGCCAGGAGAGCCGCTGTGCTATGCAACAGCAAAGCAACCGCTAAAGGCGACGTTGAGCTGGCAGATGGATACTGATGCAGCCTCTAACGAACCATGCATTAACGTATCCAGCCTCGGCTGTACCTTTTTCACGCAGAACTGCCACCGGGTTTGTATCCGCTCCACCGGCACGGGCAACTCTCTGAATGCACAGGCGTTGGACGTTGTCGTGCCGGTGCGCACCACCTGGACGTTTGCCACGTTGGATGGAAAGGTGCTTGAGAGCCAGGTTCCAGATAATACATTATCAATCTTCGCCACCGGCGATCCTGTTACCGAGGCGTCTTTATGGCTGCGCGTCGTCTGGGATGGCTCGGCATGGCACGCCTCGATGCTCACAAATCCGCCTCTCAATCCTGCTTGTGCAGCGGCGCAACAGGAAGTCCAGCCGCTCGACCCGCCACCAGTAGCGACGGGAACGGCAACATCCCCACAATGGCGCTTCGTCTCCGGCGCCACTCCTGCCGCAGGATGCCTGGCTATAGGAACTCCTCGTATAGATGCATTGTCAACGCCCACCGCTTCCTTCACCATTTATTGCCTGCATCGCTTTGGCGTGCTGTTAACGGCAAATGATGCCGCGCAACGGGCCTGGCCTTATCTTCCACATGCCGACGCTTACGAGCAAGGGCTGGCGCGCCAGTTAGCAGCTACTTTCGGTGGGTCCATCATCATCAATGGCCCTTAGTCGTCTCCCAATGTATGGGCCAATGGACAGCTAAACATTTGCAATCGCCCCCTCTGAGATTCTATAGTGCGTATATTGCAGAGCGAACGACTAAACAGAGCAGAGGAGGCATGTTTATGTATAGCCCTCAAGTGGGGGAGCCGCTGACCGCCCTGGATACCCCGTCGATGATTGTCGATCTCAACTTGATGGAGGCCAACATCGCACGTCTACAGGAGCGGCTGCGGCAGAGCAAGGTCAACATCAGGCCGCATCTCAAGACGGTCAAAAGTCCCGATCTGGCCCGCATTCTGATCGCGGCTGGCGCTATCGGCGGTTGCGTCGCCAAAGTGAGCGAGGCCGAGGTGATGGCTCAGGCTGGCATCGAGGACCTGTTGATTACCAGCGAGATTGTAGGCAAACCCAAGCTGGCTCGCCTGGTGGAACTGGCGCGCCACCATCCAAAGGTCAAGGCGGTAGTGGATAGCGAAGTCGGAGCCAGGGCCATGAACCAGGCCATGCAGGAGGCTCAGCTTCACCTGAATGTCCTGATAGAGCTCAACGTTGGGCAAAATCGCTGTGGTATCCAGCCGGGAGAGCCTGCCCTCAAGCTGGCAAAGCTGATCGCGACAGAACTGCCGCATCTGCATCTCGTTGGCGTTCAGGGCTACGAAGGCCACCTGCAACATCTCCATGATCAGGCCGAGCGCGAGCAACGCTGTCGCGCCTGCATGAAGCTGCTCACCGATACGGCCAACTTGCTGAGAGACGCGGGGATGCCAATCGAGATCGTGACCACCGGCGGGACAGGCACCATCGAAGTATGCGCCCACTACGAAGGCGTGACCGAAGTGCAGCCCGGCTCCTTTATTTTTATGGATACCGATTATCGCAACGCCATCGGCTCAGATTACGCCAACGCGCTGACGATCCTCTCGACCGTCATCAGCCGACCCGCTCCCCAGAGAGCCGTGGTTGACGCAGGCTTCAAGTCGCTCTCCACCGATAGCGGAATGCCCGAAGCGCAAGGGCTGCCAGGCGTGAAATATCGTCCAGGCGGCGATGAGCATGGCATCCTGAGCTGGGAGGATAGCACCTTCAATCTGGCTATCGGAGAGCGGATCAAGCTGATCCCCAGCCATATTGATACGACCATCAACCTGCACGATTACTATTATGCCTATCGCGATGGCAGGATCGAGGCGATCTGGCCCGTTGCGACCAGAGGAAAAGTCCACTAAATATTTTCGCCGTTACGTACATTGCAGCTAACTATCCCGCTTACCCACGGAGGTACCCTCGTGAACCAGATAACATCCATTGCTCCCGAGCGGCTCAGAGCCTTTTTCCATCCGCGCAGCATCGCCCTGGTTGGCGCGACTGATCGCTCTCGCTGGTCTCTCAGCACCTTCTCCAACCTGAAAAACTTCAACTTTCCCGGCCCCGTTTATTGCATCAACCCGAATTACGAGCAAATTCATGGCGAACCGGCCTTTAAGCGCCTGAGCGATCTGCCCGAGCGGGTCGATATGGCCTATGTTATGGTGCCGACGCGCCAAGTGTATCCCATCGTTGAAGAGGCTGCGGCGCTGGGCATTCGCAATCTCGTGGTCCTGACGGCAGGCTTTAGCGAAACGGGGGAGCAGGGCCGTCAGCTTGAGCAGCAGATTATGCAATTCGCGCAAAAGCACGATATCGTCATCCTGGGACCCAACGGCAACGGCTTTGTGAACGTTGTCGATCAGACTATGCCGTATGGATTGCCCCTGACGCCGCCAATGACGAAGGGACCGGTCGGGATCGTGCTGCAAAGCGGCGCGCTGGTAAGCGTCGTGATTACGCTGGCGCAGGCACGCCACGTCGGCATGAGCCTGCTGGTCTCGATGGGCAATGAGACGATGCTCTCCGCCACGGATATGATCAATTATTTGATCGAAGACGACGCAACGCGGGTGATAGCCGTGTTCCTGGAATCGATTCGCCAGCCCGAGGTCTTCCGTCAGGTTGCGCTTAAAGCGTTGGAACACAAAAAGCCGATTGTCGCGCTTAAAGTCGGCAAAAGCGAGGTTGGGGCGCGCGCTGCGATGGCGCACACGGGAGCGCTGGTCGGCAATGACGCGGCCAACGACGCGCTGTTCAAGCAGACGGGCATTATCCGCGTTGACTCGCTGGAGGACTTGATCATTACTGCTGGCCTGCTCGGCTATAACCCGTCGCTTCCTGGTCGCCGGGCAGGCATCGTCACGCCCTCGGGCGGAGCCTGCGATATTCTCTCCGACCGCGCGCACGACGTAGGGATCGAGCTGCCCGAGTTCTCTCCCGATACCACGCGGGACTTGCAGCAAATTTTGCCCGAGTTCTCTACCATCCACAACCCGCTTGACGTGACCGGTTACATTGTCATTGACCGCACGCTGCAACAACGCGCATTAGAAGTGGTGATGAAGGACCCCGGCTTCGATTTCACCATCTTTGTCAGCGAACCGCTGCGTGTTGAGCCAGCGCCTCCTCTGCTCGAACCGCTTTTAGAATATTATGATAGCTTCGGCGAAACCCTTCGCAACGCGCCTCGTCCCGTAGTGATGATGTCCAATACCAGCATCGACCTGACCCCCTTCGGACGCAGCATAGCCGACCGTCTGGGCATTCACTACGTAGGCGGCATGGAACATGGCATGAAGGCGCTGGGCAGGGCGCTATGGTGGCATGAGATCGTGGCCCGGGCAGGCGAACGCTCGCAACAGCAGGAAGCGGCCCCCGTTATTACGTTGAACGAAAAGCCTGCGGGGAGCTGGCCCGAATACAAGGTGCGCGAGTTTTTGCAGGCGCATGGCGTCCCGGTGGCGCCGGGGAAGCTGGCTACTGATGAAGAGGAGGCGGTCGCAGCCGCTCAAACGTTCGGTTTCCCGGTGGCGCTGAAAATTCAGGCGAGCGAAATCTTACACAAAAGCGATATCGGCGGCGTCTTGCTCAATCTTGCATCAGCGGACGAGGTGCGACAGGGCTTTCGCACGATCATGCGCAACGCCAGCGCGCAGACGCTGAGCAGACCCGTCGATGGCATCCTGGTAAGTCCGATGCGCCAGGCTGGCATCGAGTTGCTTGTCGGCGTGATCCAGGACCCGCTCTGGGGCCAGGTGCTGGCCGTTGGTCTGGGCGGCATTCTGGTCGAAGTGCTGAAAGATACCAGCATTCGCGTCCTGCCGGTGCGGCGTGAGGAGGTCAGGGAGATGCTGCTCGAACTCCAGGGAGCGGCGATTTTCCGCGGCATACGTGGGCAGGCACCGGTGAATATGGATGAGTTGGTAGACAGCATTTTTCGAGTAGCCCAAATTTCTCAGGGATTAAAAGACAACCTTGAATCCCTGGAAATTAATCCTTTTTTGCTTTATAATTCTCATTTGGAAGCATTAGATGCACTGATGACGTGGAAGCAGAAATAACAGGGAATTATGCCAACAATTCCATCCTGCTGATCGCAGAACAGACTTGCTACGTCTGGAGCATTTCCTCGGACAGATACTGGTCAAGTAGCATGGGGGCAACACACCAGAAGCTCGTACTGGTGTGTGATGTTACGCAGTAAGGTCAAGACTCGTAAGAGGAGGTTTATTTTGAACCGCGTTACTAGCAAGATTATCAAGACCGGCTTCCTGGCAGCCCTACTCGTTCTTACTTTGACAGTTGTTACCAGTTTCGCCGTTTTTGCACAGGGCCGTGATGAAGGTAGTCAGGCCCAGGCAACGTTGAGACATATGCCACATGGAGCAGCAGTTCTGTTCTGGTCTCCGCGCACCCACACCCTGACGGTAACCACTATTGTGTCCGGCTTGCAGGATAATAGCAGCCACCCGGCCCACATTCATATGGGATCTTGCGCGGCAGGAGGACCGATCATCATTCCTTTGAATGACGTAAAAGCAGATGCGGGCGGCAATGCCGTCACCACCACGACGATCCCGAACGTGATGAACGGCATTCCAGCGACCGGCTGGTTCGTCAACGTCCACGCTGGCCCCACACTGGCTGACGGACAGGCCACACCGATTACCTGCGGCGATGTTGTGAATCGTGAAGCGGGGGAACATGAATTCCAGTTCGTATTTCTCAGACTGGGCACCACCACCGCCGCTAACCAGAATGCATCTGGCACCGCCCATCTTAGCCTGGACAATGGCACTTTGACAGTTCAAGTCACGGTTAAGGGGCTCGTCCCCGGCTCGATGCACGCAGCCCACATTCATCTCGGCAGTTGCGAGCGCCAGGTTCCAGGCAACGTCATGTTCCCGCTCAACACCTTGACCGCCGATGCCAATGGAGTTGCCATGTCAACAACGGTCATCCACAACGTTAACATGGCCGAAATCCCAGAGCATGGCTGGTATGTCAACGTCCACTTCAGCACCGATCTGTCCACCCAGGTTGGCTTCGACCCCATCGCCTGCGGTGACGTGGTCGATTAATTACTGATAAAGCCGATAATAAAGAAGCCTGAGCATTATGCATGTTCAGGCTTCTTTATAGAAGTTATGAGCATGGTTAACACTTTGCGCCATCGCGTCTACACAACCCGCATATCGAACACATCAATGTCCTGCCCCATCAGGCGGCGGTAGATATGGACATACGTTACATTGTAATTGAGGGGTAGCACGAGGTATTCGACCACGTCGCCCTTGTCCTCATAGGGGCGTGCGCTGAGGGAGCCGCGTTTATCAATGTGAAAGGCCAGCAGTTCATCAACATCGATAATCCCCAAACGATGGTAGTTGTGGTAGATAATCCAGCGCACCGCAGTGACATTCACGACCAGCAGCAATTCGTCGTCACTGCCGAGATCAAGGCCGATACGCGGCTGCGGTCGCGGCGACCAGCCACCTCTCTGTCGTTGTGTCTGCGTCTCCGTCGGAGGAGCATCAAATTCCCGAATTATCTCGATGTCTGGAGCATAGATTTTTGCCAATGGGAGCCAGTCCTTTGAATAGCAGAGAAGAGAAAAACATCCTCCAGATTACATTAATGATGAAAGGTTTGCAAAAAGGAAAGGGCCGAAACAATTATAACATACATTTTTCTGTTTGTGTAGCACAAGGAGGACTTTTCTGGGAAAGAAATCATGCTTGTATGAATAGATTTTTTTCATTTCAATAACGTGAAAAATAAGGAAATCAGCAGAGTTGAAGCAGCATCTCGTGATTGACCTTGACTGAACCACAGCGAGGGCAAGCGCAAGGCCCTCGCATCCCCATCAGCCCATCCCCTTGCCCCTACCGTTCCCCCAACGAGATCGCATCCATCGCAAAAATAAAAATCAAACGGGACCCGCGATGTTCGATGGGGCGGTAGGGGCAATCCCTTGCGGTTGCCCTGCGGCGGCTTGCTATGATTTCGGGACGAAGGGCGTCAATAAATTAGACACGATCAATCTCGTCGCCACGGCAATGCGGATGTTTGCGGTATTTCAGGATGAAGTGTTTCAATAAATTGGACGCGATTAATCGGGTCCCTACGAAGATGGGTGGTGAATATGCGGGTTTATGCTTGCGGCGAGAGCCAGGAGGGTCTGCACGCCGACGGAGAGCAATACTGTTACCTGGGGACCGTAATATTGCAAAAGGAGGCCGGTCAGGGCGAGGCCGAGCGGAGCGGAGCCGAGACCGATCAGGCGCGCGACACTGTTCACCCGGCTTTGCAGCGCGTCGGGCGTCATAGCTAAGCGTCGGCTGACATATACCACATTATAGAATGGCCCGATAAAAAAGAGCAGGGCCGTCATCAGGCCAAGCAAGAAGAGCGATGGCAGGATCGCCAGTGGCAACCATAATAGGACATATAGCCACAACACACATACGATCACCTGCGCGAAACTGAAACGTTGCTGCACCCGGTCAACAATCGCAGCTCCCATAACACCGCCAACGCCGCCAATGCCAAAAATCAGGCCGATGGTAACAGCCGAAGCATGGTGCAGTTGTGCGATAATGATCACGATGAGAGGGAAGCCCGTGCCAGCAAAGATGTTTCCACTGGTTACTAAAGCCATCGTGCGCAAAAGCGGCTGCTGCCAGAGCCAGCGCAACCCTTCACCTATCTCCGCTCGCAAGTTGCGCCCAGGCACCGCGCGTTGCTCCTGAAATGGGACGCGGATCAGCAACAGAGAACAGGCAGAAATGGCGTAGGAAAGCGCATCCACCAGGAACGGCAGCAGCGAGCGTAGCGAGAAGAGTACACCGCCCAATGGCGGGCTGATGAGATTGACGATGCCGGTGGACGCCTGCGTTCGCCCTAACGCCTCCGGTAGCTGCTCTTTTGTTACCACCTGCGGCAGACAGGCTAATTCGGCGATATCAAAAAAGACTTCCAACACGCCGGAGACGATGGTCACCAGATAGAGCTGGATGATGGCGAGCTGGCCCAATGCAATGGCTATAGGAATACTGACCAGGCTTAGCGCACGCCCGATGTCGCAATACACCATCACCCGCTTGCGATCCCAGCGGTCCAGCAGCGCGCCAGCCGGCAGGGTGAAGAGGATATAGGTGAGCGAACGCAGAGCGCCAACCAATCCCGCTTGAACAGGCGATCCGGTACTAGCCAGGATTAGCAGCGGGAAGGCAATCTGCGAAATGCCGCTGCCAGCCGTGGAGATTAATTGACCGCTCCACAATAAGAGATAATCACGGTTGCGCCACAACGAGACGGGTTTCTCGAACGTTGTCAAGGCACTCCCCCTTTTTTACAGTCTACTATCTGTTACAGATTACTCGCGGATAGCGCATGCATTACTCCTTTCCTTGCTTCACATGATGGCTGACCATCATCATCGCTTTGACGCGTGTATGGGAGGGCCACCAGGTTCCTTTTATTTTTGCAAGGTGGCTGACAGGCAGAGAGAGTATATATTTCGGGTCATACAAAAACATCGTCCAACTGGACGATGCCTCCTACTTGACAACTATGTTACAATAATAATGAGAAAATGCATCTTCTGCCTGTGTTGCTATAGCTGGTTTTCCACTATTTATAAATATTATTTTGAGGGGCAGGCAGGAAGATTGGTACGAAAAAGGGGAATATGGTCTTGCGTATCTGTGTTATGATGAATGTGTGATGTGGGGATCAGTCAAAGGTACGGAAATTCAGTCCCTGGTTTCGCTCCGCTAACCGGAATATGAAGCAACCACTACCTGATGATCACATTGAGATAGATTCTGCTGTCAGATGTTTTGATAAAAGGATCTCCTGCTCTTAGCCATCCCATCTCAAAAATGTTTTTTTGCGGAGCGAAGACAAAGAAGAGGAAATTAGTTATCCATGATGTCCGCTGACAATTACCAGGACCGGACCCTTACCTGCCGCGATTGCGGTCAGGAGTTTACCTTTACTGCTGGTGAGCAGGAGTTTTATGCCAGCCGTGGGCTAACCAATGAGCCGGGACGCTGCCCCGAGTGCCGTGCCGCTCGCAAACAGTCCGGTGGTGGGCGCAGAAACTCCTATGGCGACAGCAGCTATGAATACCGGGATCGCGCACCACGCCAGATGTATACCGCGACCTGCGCCAGTTGTGGCAATGAGGCCCAGGTACCCTTCCAGCCACGCGATGACCGGCCCGTTTATTGCAGTGATTGCTTCCAGTCGCAGCGCCCCGCCCGTGGACGCGAGGATTCGTACAGCTATAGCAGCGATTCCCGGGGCCGTGGCCGCGGTGGTCGGCGCAATGATCGCGATTCCCGCTGGTAAGCTTCAGTAGCAGCAGATCCGAAAAAATGTTGAGGGTAAGCGGATGTTACCCTCAATGTTTTTTTGGTTATCGCATATCAAAACCGCGCCTTATAAGGATTTTGTTGCAGAGAGCGTTTAAAATTTTTTATTGCGACAATATTGACATCCACCACTGCTGAGTTTCCTCGCCGATTTTTAGTTATGACAGGTAATAACGACCGCGCTCATATCATCTGCTTTGGAGCGCAATGCATCCTGTTGTGAACGATTGACGGCCTGACGTACAATAGCGCGGGCGACGGTTGTACGCGCGCCCTTCCTCAATAGCATCTCAAGCTCGCTATTGGTGAGATTATCATGGATACCATCGGAACAGAGGAGAATTCGGTCGGTGGGCTGGATTGCGATCTGCTCGCAGTGAATGGTTGGCGCTTGAGGATCGCCCAATGCTTGCGTAATCCCATTACGTCTATCGAAATACTCCTGCTCGGTTTCCGTTAATTGATCGGACTCTGTAGCCTGTTCTATGCGTAAAGCATCTTTATCATTAATTATTTGCTCATCCAGCAAGATTGAGAGAAAGCCATCATCACGCGTTAATGGTCTGAGGGAATCTTCTCCTCGCAGCAGGTAAATGCGGCTGTCGCCAACATGGGCATAGGTCATAAGATACCCATCTTCGCCTGGCTGCCGGCAGAATGCCACCACCGCTACCGTCGTCGCCGGCCCTTCAATTAGCTCCTGCATTACCCCCTTCCTTGCTTGCTTCCACCCTTTTGTACGTATTCGCTCGTGCGCGTCTTCCACCAAGCGCAGCAGCGTTGAACGCAGGTCGAGACAATCGCAAGGCTCTAGAATAGCAGCAGTGTCATTTCCCTGTTGAGCCTGCTGAAAAACCTGCTTCCAGCCATGACGGATGCTATACGCGGCCATACGGGAAGCGATATCGCCCGCCACGCTCCCTCCCACGCCATCAAAGACAGCAGCCAACCCACGCGCCCGATCCACCAGGACGCGGTCCTCGTTGCGACTATGGTTTTCACTCACGACGCTATAATGTGAAAAAGTAAATGGTATATGACCCGGCTTCTTTTCAACCTTTTCCTGTGTCTCTGGATTTACTGCCTCATTAATCATTCTCTCTTCTCCTGCCAAATTTAAGTCAAGTAGTGGTATAGATTGCGATAGTAAGAAAAAAACATTCTGGTAATTTTAACGCCTTTTCTCCGCTCCCTCGAACGTAGTAACAAGAGTATATCATATGTTGGACTTTCTATAATCACAACATCGACATATTTTCAGAATTCAGCCTACTATTCAGACGGCCAACGCTCCCACGATGAATCGGGGAGCTACCGCGGCTCGCTGCGCTCAGGCCGCCAGCAAGGAATTGCTTGCGATAAAAGCTTGCCTATCTTGCCAAAACCACATAAGATACTCTTGCTCTCTATCTTCTCTAGAGAAAGACTGGTAATCAGAGTCGAGCCGCCTGAAAAAGATTTATCACGAGCATTACAGCCTCGCTTATCTTCCCTCTCCCACTGGGTGACTACATGTGGTATAATGAATAGATACTGTATGGTGCATTGTTGCTCTGAGTAGATTGTCTATTAGAAATTTGCGCGATACAGGGATTTTGAGGGGGAAGACCCCAGAATTGAGAAAGATTAATGGCATTAAGTGATCAAACCTTGTATTGCCGCGATTGCAATCAAGAATTTACCTTTACGGTTGGCGAACAGGAATTTTATGCAAGTCGGGGACTCACCAATGCACCCAGCCGCTGTCCCGAGTGCCGCGCCGCTCGCAAGCAGTCTGGCGGTGGCCGCAGAGACTCCTACAGCGGTGGTGGATATCGAGATCGTGATGCACGCCAGATGTATACCACGACCTGCGCCAGTTGCGGCAACGAGGCCCAGGTACCTTTCCAGCCACGCGATGACCGGCCTGTCTATTGCAGCGATTGCTTCCAATCGCAACGCACAGGCCGCTCCAACGACCGACGGTCCCGCTGGTAATCTCCATGACAGAGATTTTAGTAAAACAGGGCGATTCGTTTGAGTGGGCCCTAAAACGATTTAGCCGCAAAGTGCAGGAAGCTGGCATCCTGTCAGAAGCGCGGCGACGACGCCACTATGAGAGCCCACAAGCTCGTCGCAAACGCAAAGCCGAATCGCAACGCCGCAGGCGTCGTCAGACACGGTAGTCAGGCCCATCATAGAGCAGATTTCGTAGGAGCATGCATAACGGCAGCGATCTTTCCATAAAGAGATGTTTTGTGAGGAGATCGCTGCCGCCATTGCTCTCTACTCTATCACCACATGGGTTCTCTCCTCGTAGCGTAAGCATGGGTTTAGAAAGGACCACCCATGAAGATGAACAGCCAATCTCGATCCTTTGTTAAGCAGGTCCAGATAGATCTGCTGGCGCTTGGTGATGCCGACCTGTTCCAAACGGTTCATCAATGGGTGGAGGGGAGAAGTGTAGCCACGTTATCGTTTGAAGTTATAGAAGATACGCTTACTACGCTTGGATATACCCGTATGGAAATGCTCTCAGCCGAAGATGTGCTCCCAGTTCGGGCACAGTGGCAGCCTCCCCTGCCGGAGCAATTGCGCGTCCTGCTTACCGCGATGGATGTCCATGTGTTTGCTCAGTACGTCATTCCTCTGGCCTTCCAATCGCTTCATCCAACCCATCCCGAATGGTACGATGGAGTCACATTCAACGCGCATCTCGCAAACTATCTGCGCCAGCTAAAAAATAAAAGGGCGGACGCGAGGCCCACCCCAACCATTACAGGACGCGATCCCGACGGGTCGTTGTAACGCTTTGCCGATCCGTCAAGACGGGCGCGAACAACACCCGGCCCAGCGAGACGATTCCCCAGGCAATCAAGGCATAGACGAGCATCGCGATCAGTGTCGAAACCTCGAACACGCTTCTTCCCAGAGCCTGGTCATTGAATATGCCGTTAAAGGCCACGACAAAAATGTGACTCAGATTGTACAGGAACGTAATAAAGTCATTGCCTTCGTTTGCCCCCAGCAGGCGGAAAAGCAGGCGCAGCCCCAGAATAACTTCCAATACGCCCAGCACAAAGTAGGTCACTCTGGTGATCCAGTAACGCGTATTGGCACGACTCTGGTTCTTATCCTCAAAAACATCGACCCGCTGCTCTACCCGGTTACCAGCAGGATCAACATAGTTTTCACGCTGGCTCTGACCAGAGCGAACGGCATCATTATACACCTGTCTATCATAAGCACGATCTGAAACTGTGAGCTGCTCATAGCCCGGCATACGTGGATCGGGAGAAGTACTCATTTTTTTCTCCTTACTATATACTGCAATGTAATAAATTTAGAAAAGGACATCTTCCTATAACACGTAAGACCCTGCCTATCAGACTCTTGAAATGAGAGATACATCGGGAAACGCTTTACCTGTTAGCCATAAGCGGGTAAGTAAAAAAGACGTTGAAACTCGATGAACATTTGTCCCGTATCTGCCTCAAAGAAAGCTATCAGTAATATATGAGGAGTTATCATGCCTGGCAAAAATGCGTGTATTGTTATTGATCTGAGAACCGGCCAACATCTGGTGAAAATCCCGGATATCGTTGCGGTCCTGGCTGCCGCGAGCTGGAAGGTCGATGTCTCATTGAAAGAATATGGCGGCGAGACGTTGAAACTGGCACAGAAAGCGGCGCTGGCTATCGTGAATAGCCAGATACACAAAATTGATCTCGGCCATATGGAGGTGCAGAGCCCCACTCCTCTCAAAACGAACAAGCCCAACGGGCTGGCTCCCAGGATGAGTCTGGAACAGAATACGTAATCACTGTCATAGGGACCGTTCTCCATCCAGAGAAACAACATACCTATATCATTGCAGGCAACCATAAAGACCCGAATACAGAGGCCAGCGAAACCTTTGCCGTACGCGTCAACAACAATACATTCGTGTTCAACAGCGACGGCACCCACTTCCCTCCAGCAGCCGTGCTGGACTTGCAAGAGGGAGAGGAGATTATAGTCAGAGGGGAAAAGAGCAAACGCAACGTCATTCGGGCGCATTCAGTGAGATGGCTACGTCAATCAGGGGACGTTCACGCGCTAAATCATCCCTGATCTTATACGCAACTTCGGCATCCTTGAGAATGCTCTCATCTATCGATTGGATAAACATCTCTTCGCATGTATGATCGAGCCGCTTGAGGGTTCCCTTAAATGGCATCGCGACCTGCGATCTGCCGATGAGGTCATCCATCTGCGCATCGTCTCCGCCCTGAGAAGCCGCGTTGGCAAATACTACGGCAATCTCATTTTCAAAGGCGCGCGCAACGCAGAGAGCGTTTACGGCGTGGACCTCAGCGGCGGGATCGTGCTGTAGCCCTATGCCCGCGTCCACAAAGCACCAGTAGCTGGGGCAGATGACGATATCAACATTCTGCCTGATCATTGCTCGAAACACTTCGGGGAAGATCAGGTCCCAGCAAATGATGAGGCCAATCCTGCCATATGCCGTATCAAACACATGCACCGCATCGCCAGACGTCAAATAGGGCCGCTCTGGATGCCAGAGATTATTTTTGCGATATTTTCCCCTGACCTCGCCCGCACGGTCTATATAATAGGCCGTGTTATACCACCCCTGCGGCGTTCCTTCAATAATAGAGCCAGGCACAATGTCAATTGCATAGCGCCTGGCTAATTGCTGAAAGTGTTGCACGTATCGGCCCGTAAAATCAACATACTCTTGATTGCCATGCACTGGACCTGTGACAACATCCTCGGGAAACACAATGATCTCCGCCCCGGCGGTTGCCGCAGCTTTAATAAAGCCCTCCATGCGCTCAAGGTTTTTCGCTACCGCAAACTGGGCAATTGCAAACTGCACGACTGCGATTGTGACCATCCTGTTTCCCCCTTCAGGCAACAAGACTAATATGTTGCCTCGGTGAGCGTTTTGATATATTTTTTAGCTCTTGGCATGCCGCTGGTCTCCATTTGCTTGACGACCACCTTAACATCATACTCCACACGGCAATGTTCAGCCAGCCACGCGTTATCCTGCCAGGTGAGGATCGCGTAAGCTGCGCGCAGGTCTTTGTCGCGCGGCAGTCCGCAACTGCCAACATCGACCAGCAAAAGATTGCGCCAGCGCCGCGTATAGGCGACATGGTAATGACCAAAGGCCAGCGCGCCAACAGTCGGCTCCAGCTCGCCCAGGAACTGCTCCAGATCACTATCGGGTGCGTCGGGATAGATATGATCCTTCAGGTTATGCGGATTGGCATGCACCACCAACAGATCGCTCCCCTCGGGGTTGGGGATCAGGTGTGAAAAGGGCAACGAGGCGAGATAGTCAATGCCCTTTGATTTAATTTGCTCACGGGTCCAGTCAACTATTTTTTTCTTACTTTCCTTCGCCGGGTTTCCGGTCACAATATCGTTATCGGTATTGCCCATAATAACCGGACACTGTAACTCGCGAACAGCGTCCAGTGCCTGACGGGGACGGGGACCATTCAAACACAGGTCGCCCGCGACAACCAGTTGATCGATCTTTGGCTGTCGCTCCAGGTCGCGCAACACGGCTGCTAGCGCGACCTGGTTCCCATGAATATCTGAAAGAATAGCTACGCGCATATGATGGAATACTCTTATATCTACTTTCAAACAGTTCTTCAGCATACAAATAAACGAGGGTCTATGCAAGGCCCGTATGGTAATATAACGCAAATGGCAAATATGAGCAAATTTTATAGAATCTTCTCCCCGATCCAGGCAATCGCCCAGGAAAACCAGAGTATCCTCTTCACGAAAAGGCAGGATGGCGAGCAAGCGCCGGAGCAAGGTGACTTCGCCGTGTATATCCCCAATTGCATAGGTCATCGCCTGCTCCGGCGTTAACGGCTCTGCGCCTGATTACCTTCGGCGTTGCCGCAGTGCTGGCATGGTTCGGCTACATCACACTTCCCCTTCTGTACGCCGTAGCCCTTATTCTCGGCATAACCCAGGCATTGGAGGAACCGGCGCTGGCGGCTACCCTGCCGATGGTGGTAGCCGTCGAGCAGCTTGAGCGGGCCAATGCCTGGCTGGTCGGCGCGCAAAATGTGATTGAGCTGCTCGCATTCCCGCTCGGCGGCGTCCTCGCCAGCATCAGCGCGACGTTGACAATGGGCGTCGGCGAGGGCTGCACTATCGTTACGCTGATCGCGCTTTTGCTGCTACGCGGCACATTCTACCCGCTACGCACGGGCAAGCGCCACATCGTCATTGAAGTTATCGATGGGCTGCGGTTCCTGTTCCCGGCAGAACGGGCGCTGTAGCTCCCCGATTCATCGTGGGAGACGCGGTGAACCGGGTCCCTACGGGGGAGGTATTGATTGGTTCTGCTCTACCATCGCCAGCGCATCGTAGAGCCAGCGGATGTAGGTTTTCTCAAAATCGATGGCGAAGCGGATGATGAGCGTGAAGTAAGGGTCCGCTTCGCCCTCAGCAAGATATGGATTAGGCCGCCGATTGCCCTGCGGATAGCTCCCTCGCACGGGAATATGATGCGACTGTTGGAGATAGTCTAGCAGTCGCATCTCGTGATTGGCGATGCTGGTGCGCAAGTTGTGGGCAATGTCGCCAGGAGCTGCGAAGGTGCCAAACAGGACTTTGAGCAGCAGTTCATCGCGCAACTGAAACACCTCCGGCGGCTGCGCCTGCCACTGGCGCAACGCGGCATGCCCTGGCTCCGTGATCGCGTAGACTTTGCGATCCGGTCGTGTCTCCTGCTCTTCCCGCGTCATCTCCACCCAGCCCAGCGCTTGCATGCGCCTTAGCTCTTTATAGATCTGGCTCTGCGCCGCCCCCCACATGGGCGACAGCGTATGATCAAAGACGCGCTTCAGATCGTAGCCGGACAACGGCCCCCAGAAAGCCAGCAGCCCCAGCACGCCGTAGGTGATCGGATATGCCTCTTGCTCCATCGGTATTTCCTCTCCAACGTTTTTCTCCATTATATGACAGCAAGCTATATAGCTCCTTGTCATAATGACTTTTCTATGGTATATTCTTTCTAGATATATACCTTGAAGTCATATATCATCAAACTATAGCTATGTTGTATCAGATAAGCTTTTTAGCAAGCAACAAAGGGGAAAACAATGGGACAGATTAGCGCAAAAGCCGTGGATATTCTTGATGCGCGCCCGGAAGATGTCTACGCGACCATTGCCGACTATCACGAGGGGCATCCGAGCATTCTCCCGAGGAAGAATCTGTATGATCTGCGAGTAGAGCAGGGCGGCTATGGCGCAGGCACCATTATCCGCTTCAAAGCGCGCATGCTGGGCGTTGAACAGTCGTTTCACCATCGCGTGAGCGAACCGGAGCCGGGCCGGGTGCTGGTCGAGCAGGATATCGAGCCTGGACAGAATGTCACTACCATGTTTACCGTCACTCCTCTGGAGAACGGGGAGAAATCGCAGGTCGAGATTTGCACCACTTTGAACGCCAGCCCTGGCCTGAGAGGTCTGGCCGAGCGCCTGCTCGTACCACTGATCAATCCGCCAATTTATCGCAAGGAACTCAAGCTCCTGGAGACGGTGGCGCGGCAGAGGGCCAGCAGGCAGTAACTGCTGGCTCCCTTACAATCTTTAAAAGAGGGTAATCATTTTCCAGCCTGTCATTTATCATCCAAATATGTTATACTCTACATGCAAATAGTCTTTTTAGGTCAACAATTTTAACAACTAGTTAACATTATTTAACAAAACTTATAGGATAGTTGCAAGACTAGCCTATAAGAAAGGAGTAGTGATCCATGAAAGGATTCCCGGGAAATCGCTTCATCCGCATCGTGACGGGAAGCATGGTGATAGCGATGCTCTGCGTGTTCGGCGCATGGTCGCTGCCGGGCGCGACTCCCGTGAGCCAGGCGGCAAACAATGGTTGTCATCTCAATGCGCCGCAAGGAAACATTCAGCACGTCATCAACATCCAGTTCGATAATACGCATTTCACGCGCGACAACCCCAACGTTCCTTCCGATCTGGAGCAAATGCCTCATCTACTCAACTTTATCAAGAATAACGGCACGTTGCTCGCGAATAACCATACGCCGCTTATTTCACACACCGCCACCGATATCCTGACAACATTGACAGGCGTCTATGGAGACCGGCATGGCGTACCGGTCAGCAACAGTTTCCGTTACTTTAATCCAGACGGCACTACCAATCCGGGCGTTTCCTTTGCCTATTGGACCGCGCCCCTGTTTGATCCAAGCACCGCCACCCCGACGGATACGCAGTTCAATATGTTAACCGCGCAAGGCCAGAACGCACCGGCTCCGTGGGTACCGTTTACGCGCGCCGGCTGCAATTTTGGCGCGGTCGCCACAGCCAATACTATTCTTGAGAATACCGCTATCGACATTCCCACTGTCTTTGGCGCGAACTCGCCCGAGGCCGCAGAGGTCAAAGCGAATCCCGGTCAGGCTTTTGCCGATTTTGTCGGTATTGGCGTTCACTGCGCGCAGGGAAACGCGCTCTGCTCATCAGCCAATGGTGGTCGGCCCGATCTGCTGCCCCAGGAGCCGGGCGGCTATAATGGCTTTATGGGCCTCTTTGGGCATAAAAACACGGCTCCGCAGATCAGCCCGAATGGCCCATTGACCGATCTCAACGGGAATGTGATCCAGGATACTTCCGGTCACATCGGCTTCCCCGGCTTCGATGGCATGTCCGCCTCCGTCTCGCTTTCATACATTGCCGCGATGCAAGAGCATGGCGTGCCGGTCACGTATGCCTATATCTCCGATGCGCACGATGCTCATCCCGAAGGTGGTGCTTTTGGCCCTGGTCAGGCGGGCTATGTCGCGGCCCTTAAAGCCTATGACGACGCCTTCGGCAAGTTTTTCGCGCGTCTGGCTAAAGACGGCATCAATGCCAGCAACACGCTTTTCGTGTTTACCGCCGATGAAGGCGACCACTTTGCAGGTGGCGCACCCAGCCCGACCAATTGTGATGGCGTCACTATCCCCTGTACCTACAGCAAAATAGGTGAAGTCAATACCAATCTGACGGGTCTGCTGGCAACGCAGCAGAATATTACTACCCCGTTCACCGTTCACGCGGATTCCGCTCCAACAGTTTATCTCACCGGCAATCCTGCACGGGATGCAGCCGTCACACGCACATTCGAGCGGGGGACTGCGGCCCTGACCGCCACCAATCCGATCACAGGCAATACGGACAAGATCACCAATTTTATGGCGGACCCCGTGGAGATGAAGCTGCTGCATATGGTTACCGCCGATCCCGCTCGCACGCCTACTTTCACACTGTTTGCCAATCCCGATTACTTCCTGTTCACCGGCGCGCCTAATTGCAGCAAGCCGTGCGTTACGGAGAATCCCGCGTTTGCCTGGAATCACGGCGATGTCTCTCCAGACATTAATACGACCTGGCTGGGTCTGGTGGGTCCTGGCGTACGTCATCTGGGAGTGAACACCAGCATCTGGGCTGATCACACTGATACTCGTCCAACGATCATGGAGCTGCTGGGGCTGAGGGATGATTATAGCCATGATGGGCGTGTGCTCTTCGAGGCGCTCACCCCCGGAGCACTTCCTCCGGTTGTGCGCGCACATCTTGATTTCTTCGTTGCGCTAGCTCAGATATACAAACAGATTAACGCGCCCGTTGGGAAGCTAGGTTTAGCCACCCTGAAAATTTCGACGCAGGCGTTAGCCAGCAATTCCGCCAACGATAGCACGTATGTCCAGTTGGAGAATCGCCTCCAGATGATTACCAATCAACGTAATGCGATTGCATCCCAGATCATCGCCCTGTTAGAATCCGTTGAGTTTGGTCATCACGATCATGATGCTACCGTTCAGCACTTTGCGTTGCAAAACACTACGCTGCTGGATCAGGCCAGCGCGCTGCTAAAAGTGTAGCCGTTCAGTTGCTTTAACATCCATGCCACGCGAGAGCCGCTCTTGCGTGGCATTTCTCCATTTGCGCTTCCCTACCACCCTTCGAATCATATCATCCCGCCTCAGGGCAAGCGCCAGGCCCCCACCCCTCTCCACACCGCCCCTTGCCCCTACCGCCTCCGGTCCAACAATGCGGTTCCCGTTTAGATTCTTTGGGGGAACCGATGCTGATACCTCTGACTAGCCTGACGAGCAAAAAAATGCAACGGGACAGCTCCTCATGAGGAGAAACGGTAGGGGCAAGGGGTGGGGCTGGCGGGGATGCGGGGGCCTCGCGCTTGCCCTGCTGGGGTTCCCCTCTCCCTTGACCGAACAGCCCAACCTTCGTGGCGACCAGGTTTACCGCGTCCGATTTATCGCCTTCCCCAAAAATCGTGTCATCCCGCAACAGGGCAAGCGTGCCTCGACAAAGCGTGAGCAGCCATGATATGATAGCAGTGATTTCATAAGTGAAGATCATGCAGAGGAAGTTTGAAAGGGCACACACTGATGGAACGGACACAACTATCACAGGCACGGCATAAAAAGCTTTGGACGCTTGAAGAAGCTGCCGAGCATATCGGCGTCGATCCGGCCTCTCTTTCCCGGTGGGAAAAGGGGAAGTCATCGCCGCAACCCGTGAATGTGCAACGACTGTGCAATGCATATGGCATGACAGCACAACAGTTAGGGCTAGAGGATGATCCTGTCTCTGCATATAAGCATGATATGCCACCTATTGCAGATGCGTTGACCCAGTTCCAGCAGCAGGATTTAACTTTGCGACTCATGCGGATTGTGGGGCAATGGACCCACCAGAGCACCCGTTACAGCGTGTTGCAAACGCTGATCACCCAGGAGCTAGAACAGAGCATGAATGAAGACCTTCAAACACAATTGAGCCGTCGTGACGCACTACGCAGACTGGCTTTGCTACCTGTAGAACTGTTAGGATTATCTGCAATGGGTGCAGTGCTCAAATTCCCCGTTGAAGAGATTTTGGCGCACTGTGCTGCAGGGATTACCGCCTGCTGGCACTTGCGTAAAGGCAAAGAACTCGCTTTTGCTGCTGATGTGGTATCGCGGTATCTTCCGACACTCAAAGCCGTTGCAAGCTCTGCACCAACGGCACAACGGCAAGCGGCTGCTAGCCTGCTAGCCCAGGGCTATTTGCTAAAAGGGTTGCTTGCAAGCCATGTTGAAGGACATCATGAGGCTATTGCTTATGCCCGACAAGCTGCGATGTATGGTGATCTGGTGGACAGTAGCACCCTGCAAGCCCTTGCGCTACGCACCCAGGCGACTGCCCATGCCTATGCGAATCACTGGACACAAGCGTTACACGCTGCTGAACAAGCCAGGGCTCTTCTTGAGACGGCACGAGTTCCCATTCCGCCTATGGCTCGTAGTTGCATCCATGCCGCGCTGGCAAAGAATCAAGCGCGTAATGGGCAAAAGCAGGAGGCATTACGCTCGCTCGGCAAAGCCCATGCTGCTTTTTTTGCTCAGCCGCCTGATGACCCTGCACCCATCTGGATTGACCACAGTCAAGCAAACCTCGTTCTTCTCGATGGTCTGGCCCATTTGCATCTTGGGATGCAAAAAGAGGCTCTTGACTGCTTTGCTCAGATTCATCTCGCCCCTTCTCCTAATGAAACTATCCGTATCGAGGCTCTGATCAACCAAGTCATAGCAGAGATCAGCCGTGCCGACACCGTGCGCGATATGGAGTACTGCATTGACCATTGGATTCAAGGGATAGAGAGCGCGAAAGCATTACGCAGCGAACAACGCTTTACTGAAGCCGTGAATGCTTATACGGCGCTGTGTGCTGCGTGGCCTGCTGAGCCTCGGATTAAAGAGCTTCAAGGCTATATTCTCCACTGGTAACGTCGTTTCCCTCCAAGCACTGCTCCTCTGTAGCAGTGTTTTTTATTGCATCTACAGCAAGCGAGCCTGCAACAATCTGCAATAAAGTGCGATATTTCTCCTAAAGTTCATAAACTACAATTATTCTTTCTTCTTTTGACCTAACCCACCCTGCCCGCTTCAGCTACACTTATCCCTAGCGCCGATGCTGGTGTCAGAAACCGCTCAAGCTTCCTTGCTCACACAGAGGCGCTTACACGCTGCTTACGAGATCAGGTCTGTACCCCTGTTTCCGGCAGGGGCAAACAAAGAATCATAGAAAGGAGCACCAGAGATGCTAACCAAACAACATCAGATACAAGCTAAAGAAAAGGAGGTACACCGGGACCCGCGCATCGGTCAGCGCGTCATTTGCTGCTCGCTATTGCCCACCATTACCCTGCTGGGCACCATTCAGCGCATCAGCACCTACGCCAGTGGGGAGGAATACTGGCATGTACTCACCGATGGCCCCATGACCGAGGAGGCCCCCGCCAGCTGCTTTCTCGTCTATGACGGACCCGAGTTCGCGGCGGGTGCGCGCGTCCGGTACCGCGTGGGCCTGGCGCTTGCCCCGCTGGCTTACTGCCTCTCTCGCCCACAAAAAGCCCTCTTCCCATAGGGGAGGGTTCAATGCGGCGGCTCAACGACTACCTGCTTCAATCGCCCTCTCGCGTCACTCCCTTTTCCCACCTCCAGGCCGCTTTATCGCCTTCCCCAAAAATCGTGTCATCCCGCAGCAGGGCAAGCGTGCCTCGACAAAGCGTGAGCAGCCATGATATGATAGCAGTGATTTCATAAGTGAAGATCATGCAGAGGGAAGTTTGAAAGGGCACACCCTGAGACGGCAAAACTATACTCTCCCTTGTTAGTGTGACTGAAACACGTCTGCCAACGCCTTGACTCGCTTTTCCTGAGGCCAGAGAAGAGACAGTTGTTTGAAGTTCTCGTAGGCTTCATTGTAGCGTTTCTGGCTGCTTAGCGTTCTAGCCCCAGTCACCCCCGCTTCAACATACGCTGAGCCTTGCTCCAAATCTCCTGAAATAATAGCGGTTTTTGCTTGCTGATTGAAAATCTCGACACGAAGACGCTCAGGAATGATGATATCAGGGTGCTCAGCGCGGGCGAAAATGTCGAGCGCCATGTTGGTTTGGCCCAGTTGCGAATGCACAATCCCTTCCCCAAGAATCATGTGAGAACGGTTGTGCTCTGCATAGGAAAAACTGGCGTCTGTTTCGGGCCGATCAGGGAAGGTATCATGAGCTAACCCTAAAAATCTCAGGGAGTCTTGCTTTTGATCCATGTGTGCAGAGGCGACAGCGAGACTCAGATACACTTTTGATTGAAAGAGGGGCGAGGCTTCTTTTGCATATGGCAACGCATTCTGGTATGCCTGCAACGCTGTCCCGTATTGGTTTTTCATGTAGTAGTATGTATCTCCCTGGCCTATGAAAGCAGTAATGATGAGAGGCGTATCCCCTGAAAGAAGGCTGTATTGGACAGCTTGCTTGTAATACAGCTCTCTACTGAGCAGGTCATTTCGATGCAATGCAAAAATGCCGTAGAGGCGAAAACCCTGTGCAGCCAGGTTTGCGGCGGTCTGCTGATATTTAGATGATTGTTGCGCAAGCGGTACCAGCCTGCTCATGCACGATGGTAACAACTCTTCAGCAAGCGCTAATTCATTTCCCCAGCTCAGTCGCCAGCACGCTGCCATGAGCTTTTCAAAGCCTTGCATGGTGGCTTCATTGACTCTTGTTGCATCGGTTTCTGGTGAGAGGAAATGCTGCCAGGCTTCCGGCTGAAGCAACCCCTGTGGCTTCACTGCTGCGAAACTAAGAGCAGTGAGCAGTGTCTGTAGCATCTCTCTTTTTTTTGGATCGAACATGATCGTTTCCCCCAGCTTGAGCAGTGTGGTAAATGTGAGTGACTGATCCTCAGTAAGCCTATGAAGGTTCTGACCAGGAGACGATGGATCTCCCACTGCATCTCGTGCGACCTCTCTGGCACTCTCTATAGTGTTGGAGCCGTCTGGCTGACCTGAACTATCGTTCGTATGATCCACCCTGACTAACCCCAACTGGTCCGGGGTCTTCTCAAGACAGGCGCATAACCTCTGGATGTTATCTATCCTGATCGAATCCCCACGTTCTGCGCGTCCTACTGTAGCCAGACCTACCCCTGCGAAATCCGCTAACTGTTGTTGACTCCATCCCTTTTGAAGCCGTGCTTTGCGTAATAATGTGTTTTTCATCCTTCCCCTCTCCATGCGTCAAGCTCTATTCTCCATTGATTCCTGTTCATATCGTTGCTCACCAGATGCCCAGCTACGTAGGTGGTATGTGAACAATTTGGCATTATTATAACACAGCGCCATCAGCATGCATGTTTCTCGTCTGTAATTCCTAGAACAGCTTTCTCCTCAGGCGTGCTGAAAGCAGGTAACAATTTTGGATAGTGCCAGAACCCACCGAAGGTGTTACATGAATGGCAAATAAGTGATTGACGAGTAGCGATTTGGATCTCTTATTTTGTTCTACACTTCTCACTGGAATTATCAGCCGGAAGGAGCCAGGTAAGAAAAGTTAACCCCTGGTGACGATTCTTCCTGTGTTTCTGACAAGAGCATGAAGGAATTACATAAAGGAGCACCAGAGATGCTAACCAAACAACATCAGATACAAGCCGCAGGGAAGGAGGAATATCGAGACCCGCGCATCGGCAAGCGCGTCATTTGCTGCTCGCTATTGCCCACCATCACCCTGCTGGGCACCGTTCAGCGCGTCCTGCACTACGCCAATGGGGAGGAATACTGGCATGTACTCACCGATGGCCCCATGACCGAGGAGGCCCCCGCCAGCAGCTTTCTCGTCTACGACGGACCCGAGTTCGCGGCGGGTGCGCGCGTCCGGTACCGCGTGGGCGAGTGGGGCTGCTGGCGCGCCACCG